>Ga0181525_10004378_pt1 | contig 10872 bp, 11 predicted proteins | sample PEATcosm2014_Bin_48_FD_121100 | JGI IMG/M metagenome (GOLD analysis project Ga0181525, IMG submission 121100) | Peatland microbial communities from MTU Mesocosm Facility, Houghton, MI, USA - PEATcosm2014_Bin06_10_metaG | ecosystem: Environmental > Terrestrial > Soil > Wetlands > Peat | place... | reverse complement strand
GGCAGGCCAAGCAGCCGCGGAGGTTCGCCTTCGAGGAAAGTCCGGACATCAAAGGGCAGGGTGGTCGCTAACGGCGACCCGGGGAAACCCGCGGGAAAGTGCCACAGAAAAGACACCGCCTAAGCGCGCGGCCACACGTGAGCTGCGTGCCGGTAAGGGTGAAATGGTGCGGTAAGAGCGCACCGGCGTCGCGGTGACGCGGCGGCCAGGCAAACCCCACCCGATGCAAGGCCAAGCAGGACCGCTCGTAGGCTGCCCGCCGAGGTCCAGGTAGGCCGCTCAGATGGATGGCTGCTCACGACAGAATCCGGCTTACAGGCCAGCTAACGAAAGACCCCGCTCCGGCGGGGTCTTTCTATTGGCTGACAGCGCCGCGAGCGGTCAGCCGCATCGGATATGTTCCGGGCCGTGGCAGGCGAGGGCAACAGCGAGCGGGCCAAGGAACGGCGCGCCATGTTCGGCGCGATCGGCCTCTTGACGCTCGTCTCGGCGGTAGTGATTGCCGTCGCGATCTGGATTGCGATCGACAACGGGCAGGACGCGCCGCGCAACGGTCCCGGCGGGATCCACCTGACCGCCGACGAGGGGACCGGCCGCCAACTCTTTGCTCGTACCTGCGCGACCTGCCACACGCTGAGCGCAGTCAACGCAGTAGCGCGGATCGGTCCCGACCTCGACGTCCTGAAGCCGCCGAAGGCGCTGGTGCTCTACGCGATCCAGCACGGCTTCGCCGGTCAGGGCGGCCAGATGCCGGCCGGCCTCTACAGCGGCAAGGACGCGAACGACATCGCGTCGTTCGTCGCCGCTGTCGCCGGGCGCTAAACACGCGGCCGATCCCCGCGCAACATTCGCGCTCGCAGCGCGTTACCTCGGCAGCGGAAAGATCCGATTGGAGCGCTCGTGCGTAGGCCACTACAGGAACCGGAGCACCGAGGGCGAAAGCAGCAAGAAGCGCCGATTCGGGCAGTTTGATCCGCGCGAGCCAGGGGTATCGGTTGTCTTGCCCGCCAAAAAGCAGTATCCTTACCAATCGTAAGTTGTAAGCAGAAGGTAAAGCGACAAACACTAAGCAAAGCGTGATGCGATGAAGACGACAATGAGCAGATTCCAGATCCACGACGACCTCACCGCCCCGGACGCGTCGATGCCCGTGCTGCGCGGCGCACTCTCGACCGGAGGCCAGCTGCCGAACTTCCTCGGCGTGCTCGCGGGCTCGCCGGCGGCTCTGCGCGCGTACGCACGCTTCCGTGCCGAACTTCGACGCGGCGCCCTAGGCGTTCGCACGCTGGAGCGGATCTCGCTCGCGGTTGCCGAGCAGTATGGATCGGCGCCCGGCATCGCTCTGCACAGCCGCACGGCGCGCTCCGCGGGACTTGGTCTCGATGAGGTTGCGAAGGCTCGTGAGTTCGAGTCCGGTGACCCCAAGGAAGCCGCGTTGATGCGCTATCTGAAGGCGACGGTCGACGGCCACGGCGCGCTCCCCGCGTATCTCCACGAGGAGGCCCGCGAAGCGGGCTGGACCGACGAGCAGCTACTCGAGGCGATCGCGTTCGCGTCGCTCGAGGTGTTCACGGCGATGGTCAACATCGCCGGCGACGTTCCCGTCGACGGGTCTGTCGAAGACTCGAGGACGCTGCGCGCCGCGTAGTACCCCTGCGCCATGGCGTCAGGTTGGGATGATCGAGCAGACCAGGACGCCGCAGGCGGCGCGGAGGAGACGCGAGCCGCGCCGGCCTGCTGCCCGTTCTATCACCGAGCCGTCGAGCTGGTCGGACGCCGCTGGACCGGCGCGATCCTTGAGATCCTGATCCAGGGCGGGGCGCTGCGGTTTTCGCAGATCGCGAGCGCGGTGGCCGACCTGTCGGACCGGATGCTCTCCGATCGCTTGAAGGAACTCGAGGCCTACGGCCTCGTCAAGCGCACCGTGTACCCGGGACCTCCGGTGCGCGTCGAGTACGCGCTGACGCGCAAGGGCGAGGAGCTCGCCCCAGCGCTCGACGAGCTCAAGCGGTGGGCGCGCGCGTGGCTTGACGCCGCCGTACAAGACGGAACCCGGGTCTCCCGGGAGACGCCGCGGGCGCAACCTGCGGCGGGCTCGCAGGTCGAGCGCCACTCCGCAAGCGTGCGCTGACGGGGGGCGCACGCTGCGCCCAGCTCAGCCGATCATCTAGGGTGCTAGGAGCGGCGCGCATCCGGCGCGAGCCTCCAGCTCCGGACCGTCGCTCAGCAACAGCATGCCGAGCGATCAGGATCCCAACATGGATGACAAACCGAGCACCGTCGCTGACGTCCAGGCGCTAGTAGCCGAGCGCAGCGTCCGCTTCATCAACTTCTGGTTCACGGACATCCTGGGCCAGTTGAAATCGTTCTCGATCAACGCCGCCGAGCTCGAGGGGGCGTTCGAGAGCGGCATGGCATTCGACGGGTCGTCGATCACCGGCTTTAACGCGATCGAGGAGTCGGACATGATCGCGATGCCGGATCCCAGCACGTTCGCCGTGCTCCCCTGGCGGCCGGAGGAGCAGAACGTCGGGCGGATCTTCTGCGACATCCTGACGCCCGAACGCACGCCCTATGAGGGTGATCCGCGGCACATCCTGCGCCGCGCCGTTCAGCGCGCGAAAGACCTCGGGTTCGACGCGTTCAACGTCGGCCCCGAGCTCGAGTACTTCCTGTTCAAGGGAGCGAGCGGCACCGAGCCACTCGACAGCGGCGGCTACTTCGACCTGACGACGCTCGACGCCGGCTCCGGCGCGCGTCGCGACACAGCGATAGCGCTCGAGCAGCTCGGGATTCACGTCGAGTACAGCCACCACGAGGCCGGTCCATCGCAGCACGAGATCGACATTCGCTACGCCGACGCGTTGAAGATGGCCGACGACTGCATGACCTACCGGATCACGGTCAAGGAGCTCGCGCTGGTCAACGGCTGGCACGCGACGTTCATGCCGAAGCCGCTGTTCGGCCAGAACGGCTCGGGCATGCACACCCACATGTCGTTGTTCGCCGGCGGGCTCAACGCGTTCTTCGACCCCGACGACCGCCACTTCCTCTCGCCGGCCGCGAAGGGCTTCATCGCCGGCCAGCTACGTCACGCGCGCGAGATCTGCTCGATCTTCGCCCAGTGGGTCAACTCGTACAAGCGCCTCGTACCGGGCTACGAGGCCCCGGTTTACGTGGCCTGGTCGCGGCGCAACCGCTCGGCGCTGGTGCGCGTTCCGCCACATCACCCGGGCAACGAGTCGGCGACGCGAATGGAGCTGCGCTGCCCCGACCCGGCGTGCAATCCGTACCTGACCTTCGCGGCGCTGCTCCAGGCCGGGCTCGAGGGGATCGAGAACGGCTACGAGCTGCCCGAGCCGATGGAGAAGAACCTCTATCACCTTGCACCCGAGGAGCGCCGGCGCCTGGGCATCGAGCAGCTGCCGGAGACGCTCGGCGCCGCCGTCGAGCTGACCGCCGACTCGGAGCTCGCGCTGCGCACGCTCGGCGAGCACACCTTCAACCGCTACATCGAGATCAAGCGGCGCGAGTGGGAGGAGTACCGGGTCCAGGTCACGCCGTGGGAGCTCGAGCGCTACCTACAGATCCTCTAGTGCCCGCGCCAGCTCGCCCGGCTCGCTGACCGGCGCCTGGCAGGCGAAGCGCCGGCAGACGAACGCGCTCGCGGCGCCGGCGGGGGAGCGCCCCTGAAGCAGCGGGACCTCGCTGGCCGCGCCATCCGCGGCGGCGGCGAGCACGCTGTGGGGACGGAACCGGCCTCGCACCACCCGCTCCAGCGCGGCGCTGTCGCTGCCGAGCAGCGCGATCTCAGTGACGTCTGCCAGGTGGAAGTCGGCGGCGGCGAGGACATAGCCGAACGCGCTCGGGAAGCGCGGCGCGACCTCGACGGCGAGCCGGATCGCGCTGAGCGCGGCGTCTTCGTAGCGCTGCTCGCCGGTCAGCGCCGCGAGGCGCAGCAGGCCGAGGGCGGCGCTCGAGGAGCCAGCGGGTATCGGGTGGTCCTCGAGCTCCTTGCGCTCGGTGATCAGACGCTCACCGTCGCGCGCGCTGACGAAGAAGCCGCCCCGCTCGCTGTCGGCGAAGCGCTCCAGCAGTGTCTCGGCGAGCGACAGGGCGCGGCTGAAGAAACGCTCGTCAAAGCTCGCCTCGTAGAGCGCCAGCATCGCCTCGAGCATGAACGCGTGATCCTCGAGGTAGGCGAGCGGACCGCCCCGTCCGTCGCCGAAGCTCCGCAGCAGACGCCCCTGATCGTCGCGCATCCGCTGCCACGCGAACTCGGCGGCGGCGAACGCCGCGTCGATGTAGCCGCTGTCCTCGAGCACCGCGCCGGCCTCGGCGAGCGCGGCGATCATCAGCGCATTCCACGACGCGACGCGCTTGTCGTCGAGCGCCGGACGTACCCGGTGCTCGCGTGCCGCCAGGAGCAGGCGTCTGATTTCCAGACGATGATCGGGCTCCGGTCCGGCGATCGTCAACACGTTTGCGCCCTCGAAATTCCCGCCGTCGCTGGCGCCGAAGTAGGCGATCGCCGCCGGCGCGCGCTCGCCGAGCACCAGCTCGAGCTCGGCCACGCTCCAGACGTAGTAGCGACCCTCAACGCCTTCGCTGTCGGCGTCGAGCGAGCAGTAGAAGCTGCCGTCGGGGGCTCGCAGCTCGCGCAGGCAGAACTCGAGCGTCTCGCGGCATGTCCGTAGCAGCAGCTCGTCGCCGCTCAGCTGCCAGGCGCGGAGGTAGGCGCGCGCGAGCAGCGCGTTGTCGTAGAGCATCTTCTCGAAGTGGGGGACAGTCCAGGTCGCGTCGACCGAGTAGCGCGCAAAGCCGCCGCCGACCTGGTCGCAGATGCCGCCGCGCGCGATCGCGCGCAGTGTCGCCAGCGACATCTCCGTCTCGCCGCGGCGCAGCAGCAGCTCGAGCACGCAGTGCGGTGGGAACTTCGGCGCCCCGCCGAAGCCCCCGTTGGCGCCGTCAAACGACCTGCGCAGCGATTCGACGGCTTCGATCAGCAGGCTGTGCTCCAGCGGCGAGCCCGACCCGGAGACGGTCGCGCCGAGCCGGAGGCGCTCCAGCAGTCGTGCGCCGCGCTCGACCGCCTCCGCGCGGCGCTCGTCCCAGAGCTCCGCAACCGCCGTCAGCACCTGGCGAAACGCGGGCATGCCGTGGCGCGACTCGGGCGGCCAGTAGGTGCCACCGAAGAACGGTGTCTGATCGGGCGTCAGGAAGACGTTCAGTGGCCAGCCGCCCTGACCGGTCATCAGCTGCACCGCCTCCATGTAGACGCCATCGACATCGGGCCGCTCCTCGCGGTCGACCTTCACGCAGACGAAGCGCTCGTTCATCAGAGCCGCTGTCGCCGGGTCGGCGAAGGACTCGTGCTCCATCACGTGGCACCAGTGACACGCGGCGTAGCCGATCGACACGAACAGCGGGCGCTGCCACTGCTGGGCGCGACCGAGCGCCTCGGGGCCCCAGGGGAGCCAGTCGACAGGGTTGTCAGCGTGCTGGCGCAGATAGGGCGATGCCTCCCGCCCCAGCGCGTTGGCCATGCGATCGCCTAGAGACCGCCGAGACGCTTCGCGAGCGAGTAGCCCAACACGCGCGAGGCGCTTGCACGCGCGGCGCTCGCAGCGGTCTGCGTGGCCTTCTCGGTCGTTGAGATCGCGACGCCGCCGAGCGTACCGGTGACAGTCTTGTGCTTGGTGTCGAACGTCAGCGTGCCGCGCGCTGCCTGACGTCCCCTCACAGTCAGCTTGAACGCCGTCGACTTCAGCGTCGCGAACGAGCCGCTGACCTCGACGCCGGGAACATAGGAATATTCGTGGAGCTTCAGGCCGTGCAGCGAGAACGACCCCCAGCCTGCGCGCAGGCCGCCGAAGCGGATCGTCGCGTTCACCGAGGACCCGGCAAGGAAGTCGTCGACGCCGATCTCGAGTGCCTGGTCGAGCGTGTCGGTAACCGCCGTCACGGTCTTGCCGGGCAGGCCGCTCGTGTGCGGCGCGAGGTGGAGCTTCGCGATCGAGCGTGGCGGTACCGGCGTCGGTCGCAGATCCGCGGGAATCCTCGTAGCTGTGCACTGCGCGATCGTCTTGGCGCTGAAGAACGCGTCGACAGCGCTCTGGGCGCAGTTGGTCGGCTCCGTTCCGAGCACCGAGTGACCGGTGTTCGGGACCGTCAGCAGCGTCGCGTCGGGGATCTGCGAGGCGACCTGCTGCGCATCGGCGGTCGGCGTGCGCATGTCCTCCTCGCCGCTGATGATCAGGGTCGGCACGTTCGGCAGCGTCCCGCTCGTGGACTCGGGGCTCGCGGTCTCGAACGGCCAGCCCGCGCAGTAGGGCGCGTCGCTCTCGTCGTAGGCCGTCTGGGCGGTGAATGGGGCGAAGGTCGACGATGGCAGCGCCTGGAAGGCGGCGAGCGCCTGCGCCGCGAGCTCGGTCGCCGTGCCGCCGCGGGTCCAGGGGAATTGCAGCTCCTCGCAGGTCGTCGCCAGGTAGAGCTCATCGTCGATCCCGCCCTCGGGCTGGCTTGCGGCGACATCGAGCGTCGCGAGCAGCGCGTAGTCGCGATGCACCGCCGCCTGCAACGCTGCCGGCAGGTTGGCGCGCAGCAGCGGGTCGAGATCGCCCGAGATCAGGATGTTGAAGACAGCGTTGCTTGTCAGGCGCACGTGCTTGACCTGGCCGTTCGGCGCGATGACCTTGGCCTTGACGGGCGCGGTGTTGAGGCGCGTGACGACCGTCGTCAGATCGTCGATCGGGTTGCCGATCCCGGCGCAGGCGTTGGCGGCGCAGAGCTTCGAGAGCATTCCGGGAATTGCCGCGAAGGTGTCGGCGCCGAACACGTCGGGGCCATTCGGCAGGACTGTCGAGTCGAGCAGCAGGCCGGCCGTCTGCGCCGGGTGCTGCTCGGCATAGCGCAGCGCGACCTTGGTGCCGTAGGAGGTGCCGTAGAGGAAGACCTGGCTGTAGCCGAGCGCCTCGCGGATCGCTTCGATGTCGGCGACCGAATCGTCGCTCGTGTAGTAGCCGCGTGGCGTGCCGAGCTGCGTCGCGCAGGTGTTGACGACAGTCGCCGTGAGGTTGATGTTCGGGTCGGCGAGCGCCGGGCAGCTGAGCGCCCCTGACGCACCGGTGCCGCGCTGATCAAAGACGATCAAATCGCGCGTGCCGAGCGCTGATGACAGAGTCTGGGCGAAATCCTCGGCGAACGGCAGGACTGCCTGCCCGGGGCCGCCGGCGAGCCCGACGACCGCTGTCGTCGCCGTCCCCGTCACCGCGACCTTGCGCTCGATCGAAAGCGTGACCGTACCCGGCGTGGCACCGCTCGGGTCGAGTGGCACCGTGAGGTGGGCGCAGCCAAACCCGGGCGCGCTGGCGCACGGCGTGAACGCCACCGGCGTGGTGGTCGCGAGCGCGCTAGAGCTCGCCGCGAGCGCCAGCACGACTAAGGCCGCGGTCGTGAGCGCTGCTCCCTTGACGAGCCGCAGCATCGGCCAGACCGTAGCGCATCGACCCAACGGGCTCGCGCGGCGGTGCGCCGGCGACTATCGTGAGAGGCATGCCAAGCGAGCGGCAAGTTGTTGTGGCGCCTGGCGCCCCGGACGCGATCGGGCCCTACAGCCATGCGGTTCGCTCCGGCGATCTGTTGTTCTGCTCGGGTCAGATTCCGCTCGATGCGGCGAGCGGTGAGCTTGTCAGCGTCAGCGTCGAGGCGCAGGCGCGGCGCTGCCTCGAGAACCTCGAAGCCGTCTGCCAGGCGGCCGGAACGACGCTCGCCCGGGCGCTTCGGATCACGGTCTACATGGTCGAGCTCGCCGCGTTCGCGGAGGTCAACGCGGTCTGCGCAGAATTTTTCCCGCGGGAGCCGCCGGCGCGCGTCACCGTCGGGGTTGCCGAGCTGCCACGCGGGGCGCTCGTCGAGATCGACGCGATCGTCGCGATTTAACCGGCCGCGAGCCGGCGCTATCCTTCTGCGCCTCGCTGTTCCCCCGAGACGGAGCGTCAAGCGATGACCGCGAGCGCGGCACAGATGGATCAGTTGACCGATGAGCAGCGGGCGATCGTTGAGATGGTCCGTCAGTTCACCGACGAGCAGATCCTGCCCAACGCCGGGCACTTCGACCACGAGGACGAGTTCCCAGAGGCGATCGTCGAGCAGATGAAGGAGCTCGGCCTGTTCGGCGTGACGATCCCCGAGGAGTACGGCGGCCTCGGACTCGACCTGACGACCTACGCGCTGATCGTCGAGCAGCTCTCGCGCGGCTGGATCTCGATCTCGGGGATCATCAACACCCACTTCATCGGCTCCTACCTGTTGTTGAAGTTCGGCACCGACGCGCAACGGGAGCGGCTGTTGCCGCGGATGGCGACCGGCGAGATCCGTGCCGCCTTCTCGCTATCGGAGCCGGAGCTGGGCTCGGACGTCGCCGCGATCAAGACGTCGGCGACGAAGCTCGAGGACGGCGACTGGGAGATCAACGGGCAGAAGATGTGGGTCACGAACGGGCTGCGCTCGGCGCTCGTCTTTGTCCTCGTGCGCACCGACCCGTCGGCCGAGCCGCGCCACCGCGGGCTGACCTGCTTCATCGCCGAGAAGGAGCCGGGCGCCGCGAGCAACCCTGGGCTGACAGTCCCGCCGCAGATCCGCAAGCTCGGCTACAAGGGGGTCGACTCGACCGAGCTCGTCTTCGACGGCTTTCGCACCGCTGCCGACAGCATCCTCGGCGGGGAGGAGGCGGGTCTCGGGCACGGCTTCGCGCAGATGATGGACGCGCTGGAGGTCGGCCGCGTGAACGTTGCCGCGCGTGGCGTCGGCATCGCGCAACGGGCACTCGAGTTGGCGCTGCGCTACTCCCAGCAGCGGGTCACGTTCGGCAAGCCGATCGCCCAGCACCAGGCGATCCAGTTCAAGCTTGCCGATATGGTCACGCAGATCGAAGCAGCACGGCTGTTGATGCTGCGGGCCGCCCGCCTGAAGGACGCCGGCGAGCGCTCTGACATGGAGGCAGGGATGGCGAAGCTGTTCGCCTCCGAGGCCGCGCATTTCTGTGTCGAGGAGGCGTTCAGGATTCACGGTGGCTACGGCTACTCGAAGGAGTACGAGATCGAACGCCTCTATCGAGACGCGCCGCTGCTGCTGATTGGCGAGGGCACCTCGGAGATCCAGAAGATGCTGATCGGGCGCAAGGTGCTCGAGCGCAACCCACTCTGAGAGCCCGGATGCCGACAGTTAGACTCGCCCGGTGAGCTCCACCGACGCCAAGGTACAGATCGCTCAGGCGATCGAGAACGTCCTCGAGGAGGTGCCGGCGCTGCGGCCGCTGAAGCTCGTCTTCTCGGTCGAGCTACGCGGGCGCGGCGACGTCCAGCAGTACCGCGTCGAGCTCCCGGGACCGATCGTCACCAAGGTGCTCGCGACCGATGCTCGCGTCAACGTCGAGATGCGGCGCGAGTTCTTCAACGCGATGGTCGACGAAGGAGCCCACGTCGCCGACTGGCGCGAGGCGTTCCACTATGGCCAGGCGAAGGCGACCGGGGTGTCGCAGATTCTCCGGCTGATCGAGCGCGTCGTCGGGATGCACGAGGAGCGCTCGAACCTGCGCCGCGCAAAGCCACACTGACGGTGCCCGGGGTGGTGCTCGAGCCGCTTTTCAGCTACTCCCTGGGCGCGCTGCTCGAGATCCAGACGCTCGGAGCGGTGCCCGAGGGCGCCCGCGGGAACTTCATCAACGGCGACGATGTCGAGGTCCGCGGCGAGCGGGTCAACGGACGGATGCTCAAGCTACGGCGGTGATTGGATGACCGTTCGACCCGACGGCGTCGCGCCGCTCGATGTCCGTAACGTGATCGAGACCGTCGAAGGAGCGCGGATCCTCTACCGCTACACGGGGTCGCCGACCTCGACGAGGATGGCTACGAGCGCTTCCTCGCCGGCGACCCGCCGGTTGCGCCGTTGCGCGGTGCGCCCCGAATGTCGAGCGCCCACCCCGATTTCGCCTGGCTCAACCGCCTCCAGTGCGTTGTCGGCGGCGAGATTCGTCCGGCCGAGCGCAGCGAGCTGGCGGTCTTCGCGCTGCGCTGAGAGACAGCCGCTGCGCTACTGATTGCAGAGCGCTTCGAGCACAGCGTTCGCCGCGCTCTCGACATCGTGGCGCTCGTCGATCACGACGTCGGGGTTGACGGGCGGCTCGTAGGGCGATCCGACGCCCGTGAAGTCGGCGATCTCGCCGCACTCGGCCCGCGCGTACAGGCCCTTGGCGTCGCGTCGCGCGCATTCGCCGAGGCTCGTGGCTACGTGGACCTCGAGAAACCGCAGGCCGGCGCGAGCGTGGAGCTCACGCACGCGCTGGCGGTCGGCGGCGTAGGGCGAGACGAGACAGACGAGCGCGACGGCGCCGGCGTCGGCGAACAGCAATGCCAGCTCGGCGACGCGACGCACGTTCTCGGTGCGATCCTCGTGGCTGAAGCCGAGGTCCCTGCAGAGGCCGTGGCGCAGGTTGTCGCCGTCGAGGCGGTAGGCCCAGCGGCCGTCTGCCAATAGCTGGGCTTCGACGGCTGCCGCCGTGGTCGACTTGCCCGAGCCGGAAAGGCCCGTGAACCAGACCGTTGCGCCGCGCTGCCCGATGCAGCCCCAGCGCTCCTGGCGCTCGATATCGCTCGCCTGCCAGACGACATTGGCCGGGGCGCTGCGAGCACCACGGCGCGTCCGCTGCAGCGAGACGTTGCTCATTGCTGGCGACACCGTTCGCGCATCAGAAGTATCCAGCTTTTTTGCGGTCTTCCATTGCGGCTTCGCTGGTTTTGTCGTCGGCGCGGGTTTCGCCGCGTTCGGTGATGCGTGTGCTGGTGATTTCGTTGACGATTTGGTTGATTGTGG
>Ga0181525_10004377_pt1 | contig 10874 bp, 9 predicted proteins | sample PEATcosm2014_Bin_48_FD_121100 | JGI IMG/M metagenome (GOLD analysis project Ga0181525, IMG submission 121100) | Peatland microbial communities from MTU Mesocosm Facility, Houghton, MI, USA - PEATcosm2014_Bin06_10_metaG | ecosystem: Environmental > Terrestrial > Soil > Wetlands > Peat | place... | reverse complement strand
GCAGGGCCTGCTCGGCTTTGCACGGCGGTGGCTTAACCGGTAGCGGACTTCGTCATTGCGGTTTCTTGCCCAAAAACTCAGCCAGCGCGGCAACGTCTTTTTTATCCGCCGCGAAATCCTCGGCGATGCGCTCGTAAAAATGCGCCGCGCCTTGGTAGAGTTCGTGCGCCGCCGGATCGTCGCCGACGAAGCCCGCGATCTCCTGCATTTCCGCGACCCAGCGATAGGCCTTTGGCGGCATCGTCGCCAAGCCCCGCTGGAACCAGCCGAGCATTTCCTTTTGGCTCAATTGCAGTTCGGCAAGAAGCGCGTCGGCGGAACCGGCGCGCGTCGCCGCCAGCATCATCGCCGCGCCGATCGCCTGCGTGCCCTTGGTGATGCCGGCATAGGACATTTTGAGCGCCGAGGCCGCACTCATGGCGCCGGCGAGCACGCGGATGTCGAGGCCGTAGTCGCGCAGTGTGGCGAAGCGCTGCGCCGCCACGCCGGAGGCATAGATGCGGGTATTGCCTGTTAGCTTGTCCTCCCCCGCTTTGAGGGCGGGTGGTGGCGGTCCGATAATCCCGGCATCGACGAAGGCGCAGCCGGCCGGTGCGATGGCCGCGGCGACGCATTCGACCGTCGCCGGATTGATGGCGTTGCAATCGACATAAATCGGCTTCGCGTTGCTGGCGGTCAGCGCCGGCACAAAACGTTTGGCGAGCAACAGCGCATCGCCCGGCGGCAAGATCGAAAGGATAAAATCGGCGGCGGCGATCTCGTCGTCATTCGCGGCGATCATCCCGGCCGCCTTGGCCCGCGCCGCCGTTCCCTGGCTGCGGCCAGCGAGCGATGTCAGCACCTTGACCCCGTTATCGGTGAGCCGCTTCCCGACCGCGGCGCCCATCGCACCGGGGGCAATCACAGCGACGACAGGAGTCATGGTGTCCTCATAGCCGTCATTCCGGGCTCCTCGCGGAGCTGTCATCGGGCTGGCCGGAGTTCGGACCCGTTGGCTCGGCCCTGGAATGACGAGACTTACACCGTTTCGGCGGCTTTCACAGCATCGGCGCTCTGCAGCCGCCGCCGCAGCGCCGGCACCTGGCCGTCAGCGCTCGGTTGATAAAATACGCTGAAGCGCGCCACCGTCTCGGCGAAAACCAGCGCATCGGCGGGCTTCTTCACCGCAAAGGAATCGAAGCCGGCGCGGACCAGAAAGCCGAATTGATCGCGCAACACGTCGCCGGTGGCGCGCAGCGTGCCGCGAAATCCGTAATGCTCGCGCAACAGGCGCGCCTGGCTGTAGGCGCGGCCGTCGCGGAATTTCGGAAATACCAATACGATGAGCGCGAGGTGGCCAAGCCACGGTTCCAATTCCGCCACACGCCGGTCGTTCGGCCATAAAACGCCGAGCGAGCCGTCGCGGCGAACCAACTGTTCAGCTTCGGCCAAAAATCGCTTGGCGGTCACGATCACCGGTACGCGCTCCGGGATCGGCGCCTCGTCGTCGATGTGCCGGTAACGATCCTCGACGATGCGTCCGCCTTCAACGAGTGGCATAGACACGCTCCCTGAATGGTTCGACGCCGGTGCGCTTGAACGTCTCGATGAACAACTCATCCGGCCGTTGCCGCAATTCGAGATAGGCGGCGGCGATATCTTCGACCACATCGGCCACTTGGGCGTAGGGCACTGCGGGGCCGATCAGCGTGCCGAGCGTGGCATTCTCGTCGGCCTTGCCGCCGAGCGTGATCTGATAAAACTCCTCGCCGTTTTTTTCGACGCCGAGAATGCCGATATGGCCGACATGATGATGGCCGCAGGCATTGATGCAGCCGGAAATATTGACATGCAGCCGGCCGAGATTTTGCGCCAGATCGAGATTGCGAAAACGCCGCGTGATCTCCTGCGCGATCGGGATCGAGCGCGCATTGGCGAGGCTGCAATAGTCGAGGCCGGGGCAGGAAATGGTGTCGGAGATCAGATTGACGTTCGGCGTCGCGAGGCCGCTTTCGTCGAGCGCGCGCCACAGCGCCGGCAGATCGCGCTGCGCGACGTGCGGCAGCACCAGATTCTGCTCGTGGCCGACCCGGATTTCGCCGAACGAGTAACGGTCGGCGAGATCGGCGATGGCGTCCATTTGCGCTGAGGTGGCGTCGCCCGGCGTGCCACCCTCCGGTTTGAGCGACAGCGTCACGATGGCGTAACCGGGCACCTTATGATTGGCGACCGAATTGCCGAGCCAGGCGCCGAAACGGCGATCGGTGCCGCGTGCGGCCTTGAGTTGCGGCGGACTGTCGTCGAGCCGCTCGTAAGCGGGATAACGGAAACGCCCGGCAATCTCGGCGACCATCGCGGGATCGAGCGTCAGCGCGCCGTCCTTGATGCTCTGCCATTCGGCGTCGACCTCCTTGGCGAAGGCTTCGACACCGAGCTCGTGCACCAAAATCTTGATGCGTGCCTTATAGATATTGTCGCGGCGGCCGAACTGGTTGTAGGTGCGCAAAATCGCCTCGACATAACTCAGCACGTCGCGCTTCGGCAGAAACGGCTTGACGGTCTTGGCCAGAAAAGGCGTGCGGCCAAGCCCGCCGCCGACCATGACCTCGAAGCCCAATTCGCCTTCGGCATTGCGGAAGAGCTGCAGCGCCAGATCGTGTATGCGCAACGCTGCGCGATCGTGGACCGATGCACCGACGGCGATCTTGAACTTGCGCGGCATGAAGGTGAATTCGGGATGCAGCGTCACGTGCTGGCGGATCAGTTCGGCCCAGACGCGGGGGTCTTCAATTTCGTCCGGCGCGACGCCGGCCCATTGATCGGTGGTGAGATTGCGCACGCAATTGCCGCTGGTTTGCATGCCGTGCATGCCGACGCTGGCGAAGTCGGCCATCGCGTCGGGTAAATTCTCAAGCTTGATCCAGTGATATTGAATATTCTGCCGCGTGGTGAAATGGCCGTAGCCGCGATCGTATTTGCGCGCGACATGCGCCAGCATCCGCATTTGCTGCGACGACAATGTGCCGTAGGGAATGGCAAGCCGCAGCATATAGGCGTGCAGCTGGAGATAGACTCCATTCATCAAGCGCAGCGGCTTGAATTCTTCCTCGGTCAATTCACCCGACAGGCGGCGCGCGACCTGATCGCGGAATTCCACGACGCGCTCGTTGATCAGGGTACGGTCGAAGGCATCGTAAACATACATGCGCGCGAACTTTGCGGTTTTGGCGTTGTCAGCAGCCGAGCGGCAGCGGCAGATCGATGGTCGGACCGCCGCGGCGGATGCGTTCGCGCAAATTGCCGGGCCGGACGGCACCGTTGGGCAGAAGCTTGACCGGCGCCACATAGGCGCCGACCGCGCGCAAATCGTCGGCGGTCGCCGCCGTCAACAAATCCTGCGCGCCCACGGCATTGGTCGCGATCGCGGCGGCTTCGAGTTGGGTGGTCCAATCGCCGTCGGGGCTGCGATACACCACGGCGCCGTCGCTGGTGCGGTTGGCGGTGACGACGACCGGGCCGGTCAGCTTGATTTTTTTCTGTTCGAGCGGAGAGGTCATGGAGCCTCGCGGTGGTGGTAGCTTGGGCAGCCGGGACGAAGATTTACCAACGGCCGCCGTTCAAAGAATTATCTTCTATATAGGTCCTGTTTAATCGCTGTAAATAGTAGAAAATTTCACCATGCAAGGGGCGATGGCGAGCATGTTCGCGTGGCGGGGCGCCGGCAAATAAGAACATTCTTATTGCGAGACGGCGGATTCCCGGCGACGAGACAGCATGGGTAAGGAATCCGCATTGAATTCCCCGCCGAAAAGCGTCGGCACGACCGCGGAGGTGTTCGCCAGCTTCCTGCGGCTCGGGCTCACCAGTTTCGGCGGCCCGGTCGCCCATCTCGGCTATTTCCACGACGAATTCGTTGTGCGCCGCCGATGGCTCGACGAAAAAACCTATGTCGATCTGGTGGCGCTCAGTCAGTTTTTGCCGGGGCCGGCCTCCACCAAGGTCGGCATCGCCATCGGCCTGTCGCGCGCCGGCTATGCCGGGGCGTTGGCGGCGTGGACGGCTTTCACTCTGCCCTCGGCCATCGCACTGATGCTGTTCGGCTATGGCGTGACGTCGTTTGGCAATGCGCTCGGCAGCGGCTGGCTGCACGGGCTAAAAGTCGCCGCCGTCGCCGTTGTCGCCAACGCCGTGTTGACGATGATGCGAACGCTGGCGCCCGACCGCGGACGCGCGACGCTCGCGGTCGCCGCCGCTGTTTTGGTGCTCGCGGTGCCGTCGTCGTTCGGCCAGATCGCCGCCATCGTCATGGGCGCCGTCATCGGCGTTGTGTTATTTCGCGGCGCGCAACAGGACGATCACGTCCGCCTGCCGCATCCGGTCAGCCGGACCGTTGCCATCGTTGCCATTCTCGCTTTTTTCGCGCTGCTGGCGGCTCTGCCGCTCATTGCCGCGGCGATGCCGGACCACTCCTTGCAACTGTTCGATGCGTTTTATCGTTCGGGATCGCTGGTGTTCGGCGGCGGCCATGTGGTGTTGCCGCTGCTGCAGGCCGCGGTCGTGCCGCCCGGTTGGGTGAGCAACGACGCCTTCCTCGCCGGTTACGGCGCTGCCCAGGCGGTGCCCGGTCCGCTGTTTACGTTTTCGGCCTATCTCGGCACGGTGATGGGCCCATCGCCCAACGGCTGGGAAGGCGCGCTGCTCTGCCTCGTCGCCATGTTCCTGCCGGCGTTTCTTCTGGTCATCGGCCCGCTGCCGTTCTGGGATGCCTTGCGGCAGCGGCCGACGGCGCAAGCGGCGTTGCGCGGCGTTAACGCCACGGTCGTGGGCCTCCTCCTCGCGGCGCTCTATCGTCCGGTCTGGACCTCCGGGATCACCAACGCCGGAGATTTTGCGCTCGGCGTCGCCGCGTTCCTCTTGCTCTTGATGTGGAAGACGCCGCCCTGGCTGGTGGTGGTTTTTTGCGCCATCGGCGGCGCGGCGCTGACGTTTATCCCATTTGGGCGGTAAGGCGGCCTCGGCTGGAACGTGATATCGTCTTAAGCCTGGAGGGCGGGCGCAGCCGGAGGACTTGTCATGAAACGACGCGAGTTCATCGCCTTACTCGGCGGCTTGGCCGTCGCTGCGCCGCGCGCGACGTTCGCCCAGACGGGCAAAGTCTTTCGCCTCGGCACGCTCACCGTGGGGCCACCGATGCCGCCCACCGCCGACGGCGGGGCAATGCTGATCGCCGGGCTAGCGCAGCGCGGCTTCGTGCTCGGCCAAAATCTTGCTTATGAGACCCGCGGCGCGGCGGGAAACATGAGCCAGATGCCAAACCTGATGCAGGAATTGAAAGCCGCCAATGTCGACGTGGTCGTCACCGTCGGTTACCCGGCGGCCGCTGCGGCCAAGGCATCGGGCGTGCCGACCGTGATCGTGACCGGCTCCGGCGATCCGGTGAAAACGGGGCTGGTCGCGAGCCTGGCGCGGCCGGGCGGCAATGTCACCGGAATATCCGACGATGCCGCGACGCTGTCCACCAAGCGGCTCGGGCTGCTAAAGGAAATGTCGCCGCAGCTGCGCAAGGTCGCCATGTTGTGGAACAAAGACGACCTCGGCATGTCACAGCGTTACAATGCCTCGGCCGACGCGGCGCGGGAAATCGGCGTCACCGTGCTGCCGCTCGGCGTGCGCGAGCCCGACGATTTCAACGAGGCGTTCGCGGCCATGGACAAAGACTCGCCGGACGCCATTCTGATGGTCACCGACTCACTCACGCTGCTCAATCGCAAACGCGTGTTCGAATACGCGCTCGCGCACCGCCTGCCGGCGATCTATGAGCAGGACTTTATGGCGCGCGATGGCGGGCTGATGTCGTACGGTGCCGACCCGAAAGAATCTTTCGATCGCGCCGCGGCGCTGACCGCCCAGATTTTCAAAGGCGCCAAGCCGGCCGACCTGCCGTTCGAACTGCCGACGCGCTATTTGTTCGTGCTCAATCTGAAAACCGCCAAGGCGATGAATCTCGCGGTGCCGCCCACGCTTTCGGCGCTGGCGGACGAAGTCATCGAATGAGGCGGCGCGAATTCATAGCCCTTGTCGGTGGAGCGGCGTTTGGTTGGCCGCGCTACGCGCGGTCACAGGCTGCCACGCCACTCATCGGATATCTCAGTAGCAAGGGCGAGACCGTGGAGGCCGGCATCGTCGCCGCCTTGCGCAAGGGCCTCGCGCAGCGGGGTTATGTCGACGGACAAAACGTCGCGATGATCTATCGTTGGAGCGAAGGCGATTACAGCCTTTTGCCGCAATTCGCCGCCGAGCTGGTCGAAAAGAGGGTTAGTGCCATCGTGGCGTCGGGCTTGCCTGCGGCGCTGGCGGCAAAAGCTGCGACGGCCACGATCCCGATCGTCATCAGGCTTGCCGTCGATCCTGTTGCTTTCGGCTTGGCGCAAAGTCTCAATCGCCCGGGCGGCAATGTTACCGGCGTGACGATGCTATTCGATCTTCTCACCCCGAAAAAGTTTCAACTACTTCACGAGCTGGTACCTGCCGCCGCGACAATGGGCTTACTTGTCAACCCGAATAACCAGAACGCCGCATCGCACCAGGACAACGCCGAAAAAGCGGCGCAAGCACTGGGCCTCAATCTCGTGGTCATGCCGGCGGGTAACGGCGATGAGTTGGAGCGGGCTTTTGCCGCCGGCCGTAAATCGGGGATTGGGGCTCTTGTTGTCGGCGACGATCCGCTCTTCGATGTGTTGAGCGGGCAATTGATCGACGTGGCCGCTCATTATCAACTGCCGACCATGTATTACGTGCGCGATTTCGTAGTTCCCGGAGGTCTCGTCAGTTACGGTCCGAGCTTCGACGAAATGTCCGAGCAAGTCGGCATCGACCTCGGACGCATCCTCGAAGGCCAAGCCGCGGCTGATTTGCCGATCCAACAGCCGACCAAAATTGAGCTTGTCGTCAACCTGAAGACCGCCAAGGTGCTCGGGCTTACGATCCCGGAATCGTTCCTGCTCCGCGCCGACGAGGTTATCGAGTGAAAAGGCGCGAATTCATATCCGTTCTCGGCGGAGCGGCCGCGGCTTGGCCGTTTGCGGCGAGCGCGCAACAGCCGGCGATACCGGCGGTCGGTTTCCTCAGCAGCCGGACCTCGCGACAGGCCGAATACCTCGTTGTGGCGTTCCTCGAAGGTCTCAAGCAAGCCGGCTTTGTCGACGGGCAAAACGTCGCCATCGAATATCGCTACGCCGATAGCCGTTATGACCGGTTGCCGGGGCTCGCGCAAAGTCTCGTCGAACGGCAGGTCACCGTCATTGTCGCGGGCGGCACCTCGAGTGCGGCTATTGCCACAACCAAGACAATACCGATCGTCTTTACCAGTGGCGTGGACCCCGTGCTCGCCGGTCTGGTCAACAGCCTCAATCGGCCCGACGGCAACGTCACTGGCGCGACGTTCTATTCCGGTGCGCTTGGCGCCAAGCAAATGGAATTCTTACGCGAACTGGCGCCGAAGACCGCGACGTTCGGCTTTCTGGTCAATTCCAACAGCCCGATCGGCGCGCCGCAAGTGCGCGATGCGCAAGCCGCCGCGCGCAGCATCGGCTTCGACCTGCACGTGCTCACCATCGGCGCCGAAGCCGAGATCGATGCGGCCATCGCCGCTTTCGCCAAGCTGCCGCATCCGGCGCTGCTGCTTGCCGCCGACCCCTACTTCGACAGCCGGCCGGATCAAATCGTCGGGCTTGCTGCGCGCTACGCGATTCCTACAGTCTTTTACCTGCGTGAATTCGTGCAGGCCGGCGGGCTGATGAGTTACGGCGCCAGCATCACCGAAACCTATCGGCAGGCCGGCGTCTACGCGGGAAGGATTTTGAAGGGCGAAAAGCCGTCCGATCTGCCGATTCAACTGCCGACCCGATTTGAACTGGTCATCAATCTGAAGGCCGCGAACGCGCTGGGCCTGACCGTGCCGCTGACGCTGCAAGCCGCCGCCGACGAGGTGATCGAGTGAGGCGGCGGGCCGACATTCCCGGTTTCCCGGGCGCGGCGCAGCACGTAGCGAAGCGCAGTGGTGCGTTGCAGATCCGGGATCGTTACAAACTCCGAGTTTGGAAAGGTCTTGGAACGGCGGTGCACCACTCCGCCGACGCTCCGCAGTGCACCGCATCCGGGACACGTGGCGTCGGACGGCGGAAATAAATGAGGCGCCGGACTGGTCCTTATTCCGCTCATTGCCGCGCCAGCGGGAATCCAGGTGGCTTTTCGCGATCGCTGCGGAAACTCCTGGGTTCCCGCTTTCGCGGTCGCGGACTGATTGGCTTTTTCGCAGGGCAGCAGCCAGTTCATGGCGTAATCGCATCACCGTAGTTTGGCGACATCGCGGCAGTTATGGGGGCAAGTTCGGCCGCGTCAGTCTTTGGCGGGGGAGGCGGTTCGTGACCCAACTCGGCGTTTCGCCGCCGTCATTGCCGCATTGCGAAAGGTCATTCGATCACTTCATCGGCGCGTGCGAGCAATGTCTGCGGTACGGTGAAGTTGATGGCCTTGGCGGCCTTGAGGTTGATGACAAATTCAAACGAAGTTGGTTGCTCTACTGGAATGTCGGCCGGTTTCACACCCAGAAGCGCCTTAACGAGTAGGCGAGCCGTCTGACGGTAGATCATGTCAAGACGGGTGCCGTAGGCCATGAGGCCACCTTCTTCCGCCATTTCTGGCCACTCGTAAATGGCAGGCAAGTGCAGCGTCGCGGCGCGCTCGATAATGAGGCTGCGATTGGCTGAGAACAGCGGCGACGCCAGCACGTTGAGCGCGACGGCACCCGCTGCCTTGGCGTCACTCATCGCCGGACCAATTTCCTCCGGCGTATGAGCTGACACGATAATCAGCTCCACGCCGCGCGCGCGAGCGGCATTCTGAAGTTCAAGTTGTCGTGAGGTAGTGACGTTGAGGTCCGCGAGTGCCGCCATCCGGGGCGTTCCGGGCGCGGCCTCCATCAAGATACCCTGTCGTTTGCCGTCGAGTTCTGGTGCGAGCACGCTGACGCCTGTGACGTTACCGCCAGGATGGGCGAAAGAGCGAACTAATCCCGTAACGAGCATATCGCTGGCAAGGCCGATGATCGGCACCAGCGAGGTTGCGTCTTTGGCGACGCGCGTGGCGAGGTCCCCGACGCAAAGTATTGCATCGGGCGCAGCCTTAACCATCGTCGCCGCCGCTGAGGGAAACTGTTCATTAGGAAGTCCAAAGCCACCGGGCACAACGGTAAGATTTTTTCCCTCGACGAAACCGAATATGCGTAGCTCGTCAAAGAAAGCTAAGATGCGCGGTGCGTCGCGTGGGGCACTGGTCAGGACGCCGAGGCTATAGGTCCGGCCAGCCTCCTGGGCCAATGATGAAGATGGCGACAGTGGCCACGCTACGGTGCTGCCGAGCGCGGCTAGGAATAGTCGCCTTCCGATGCCAATTGGCATTTGATCCGCCCCAATGAAATCATTCCGATGCAATTTGACGATGGTATCACGCCCCAATCCGCAGGTCTGTGTCTACGTTGACGGCTGCTCGGCGATTAAACTCGGTAGTTTCATTCTGCGTTGCGGGAGGCTGTTCCTGGCCCATCGCGTCATTTCACTGCGCTGCAAAATCTGGTCGCTTTCGGGGCATAGCGGACGCCGGCAAACCGCCCACCCCGGCAGATTTATGGGTCCACGGCCTAGTTGAATGTAGGGGGCAAAATCAATCCGCGGAATGCCGCGTGGGCAAGGCGCGTGCGCGATTTTGCCCACGCGTGTCAGCCGAGACGCGCGCCTTTGCCCACCCTACTCAGCCCACTCAGCCCCTGGCCCGTAACCGCGCAAAAAATGCTAAGATGATCGCATGACGGCGAATGCTGAACATCAGAGCGGGCCGACCCGGGGGCTCTTGGATCGCCTCGGCCGCGCGGCGGCGGCGCTCGGCGCCTCCACCGTGCGCAGCCGGCTATTCGTCAAATATGTTGCGCTTCTGGTCACCGTGGTCAGCCTGGCGCTGGTCGCCAACGGCGCGTTCGAAGTCTGGTTCTCCTATCAGGAGCACAAGACGGCGCTGATCGATATTCAGCGCGAGCAGGCCCAAGCCGCCGCCAGCAAGATCGAGCAATTCATCAGCGAGATCGAAAGCCAGGTGGGCTGGACCACGCAACTGCCGTGGTCGGACGGCACGCTCGATCAGCGCCGCTTCGACGCGCTGCGGCTGTTGCGCCAGGTGCCCGCCATCACCGAACTCGCCCAGATCGACGCGACCGGCCACGAGCAGCTCAAAGTGTCGCGGCTGAGCATGGATGTGGTCGGCAGCGGCGCCGACTATTCCGGCAAGCCGGAATTCACCCAGGCGGTGGCGCACAAAGTCTATTACGGCCCGGTCTATTTCCGCCGGGAATCCGAGCCGTATATGACGCTGTCGCTCGCCGGCACCCGGCGCGACACCGGCGTCAGCATCGCCCAAGTCAATCTCAAGCTGATCTGGGACGTGGTGTCGAAGATCAAGGTCGGCGAGCGCGGCCACGCTTATGTGGTCGACGCCGACGGCCGCCTGATCGCGCATCCCGATATCAGCCTGGTGTTGCGCAATACCGACATGTCGCGGCTCATGCAGGTGCGCAGCGCCCGCGCCGGCCGCAGCACCGAACAGGTCCAGGAATCCGTCGACATTACCGGCCACAAGGTGCTCACCGCCTTCGCGCCGGTCAATCCGCTCGGCTGGTCGGTGTTCGTCGAGACCCCGATCGAGGAGGCCTACGCGCCGCTTTACGCCTCGATCCAGCGCACCGGTTTTGTGCTGCTCGGCGCGCTGGCGCTCGCCTTCATCGCCGGCATGGTCCTCGCCGGCCGCATGGTGGTGCCGATCCAGGCGCTGCGCGCCGGCGCCGCCCG
>Ga0181525_10004376_pt1 | contig 10875 bp, 9 predicted proteins | sample PEATcosm2014_Bin_48_FD_121100 | JGI IMG/M metagenome (GOLD analysis project Ga0181525, IMG submission 121100) | Peatland microbial communities from MTU Mesocosm Facility, Houghton, MI, USA - PEATcosm2014_Bin06_10_metaG | ecosystem: Environmental > Terrestrial > Soil > Wetlands > Peat | place... | reverse complement strand
TGATATGCCAGCGCGCCTGAAAAGTTCCGCGAGGTTTTGGAGTGCGGCGGCCCTCCGCCGCTTTTGCGTCGCCAGTCCTGCCGGGAGAAAAGCGGCAGGGGGCTGCCGCAGTCCAGGACGCTGGCGCGCCAGCCGGTCGCCCCAATCCAGTTTGTCAGCCACGGTTTTCTTTAATCTGCCCTAAACGTCATCATCTTCGGCATTTTGACCGCCATTATATTATGGTAAAAAATTGCGCTGCAAGAAATCCGCTCAACCAAAAAAAGGCAATCGTTGAAAAATAAATTGCTCACAACGTCCGCCGGAACAACAGCGTCGCCGCTGTCATCGCCAGCGCGGTAAAAACGAAAAGAAAAAGCAAATCCCCGCTGACCGCCATGAGCCCGGTGTTTTTCAACACAAGCTGCTTGAATCCATGCACGGCATAAGTGAACGGGTAAACCACCGCAATGGCCTTCATCCAGGCCGGAAACGAGCCGGTCGGATAAACCGCGCCGCTCGGAAAATACAGCACCGTGTTGAGCATCCCGAAAATCGCGCGCGGCACCAGCGGATCGCTCACGCGCACCATGATTAAAAACATCATGCTGATGAGCGCCAGCGCCGTGGCGATGACGAGAATGGACATTTTCACCAGCCGCAACGGATTCAGCGGGTCCGGAATTCCCGCGATGATTGAGCCGAGCGTCACCAAAACTATTCCTGCGATGATGGCCTTGGCCGCGCCCGCGAGCGTAAAGCCGAGGATCAATTCAAATTTCCGGATCGGCGTGACGAGATAGCCCTCGTGCAAACCGCGCGCCTTGTCGTCAATGAAAATGATGCCGCCGCCGATCATCGCGGAGACAAAAATCGCCAGCACGATTACGCCCGGCAGCAAATACTGGATGTAAGGCACATAAGGATAAATCTCGACGACGGCCAGCGTCGCGTTCGCCGTCATGCGCGGCGCGACCGGCGGAGAATTATAGACCGGCAGCATTCCGTTCAAGGCGCCTTCGAGCGCCGAGGACGAAAACTGGTCCGTGTTGTCCTCGACAAGTGCTATGCGTGGATTCGCGCCGGCGAGGACTTTGCGGGAAAATTCCGGCGGAATGTCCAAAACGCCGTTGAGCTTCCCGTTTCGCAAATCGCGCATGGCCACGCCGCGGTCGCTGTAATAAACCGGCGTGAACGTTTTTGCGTTCGCGGCAATGGCCTGGAACATTTCGTGCAATTTGATTGCCGGCACGCCGTGATCTTCGTCCACGACGCCGACCTGGAGATTTTTTATTTTCCCGCCGAACGCGTAGCCGAGCACGACGAGCTGCACCAGCGGCATGATGATGGAAACGACGACCAGAATCGGGCTGCGCCGGAAACGGCGCAAATCACGTTCGATGATGGCCCAGACGCGGTGCATAATTTAATTCCGGTGCAAGATGAACGGACTGTCGGCTGCCGACGGAGCTTGCAGATTGTCGCGCAACTGGTGGCCGGTGTAATGCACAAAAACGTCGTCCAGCGTCGTGCTTTGGACCGACAGCGAAGCCACCGTGACGTTTGCGCCGCGCGCCGCTTCCAGCAATTCAACCGTCGTGCGCGGGCCATTGTTCGACGAAATGCGGAAAATGTTTTCCTCGCTTTTCACCTCGGCGACTTCCGGCAATTTTTTCAAAGTTTCCGTCCAATTTTGCGGCGCGTTGGAGAAGCTGACTTCCAAAATGTTCTTTCCAGGAATCGAGGCCTTCAATTTGAGCGGCGAATCGAGCGCGGCCATTTTCCCGCCGTCAATGATCGCGATGCGGTCGCACAATTTATCCGCCTCGTCCATGTAATGCGTCGTGACCAGAATCGTCAGGTCGCGCTCGCGCTTCAGACGCGCGAGCATTTCCCAGACGGCGACGCGCGAAACCGGGTCGAGGCCAGTCGTCGGCTCGTCGAGAAAAAAAATCTTCGGCTCGTGGACGAGGCCGCGCGCGATTTCCATCCGCCGCCGCATTCCTCCGGAAAACATTTTTACCGGCTTGTCCGCCCATTTTTCGAGGTCAACTTCCTTGAGCAATTGCGGAATCACCCGTTTTCGTTTTTCGCGCGGAATGCCGTAAAGCTTGGCGAAAATCGTCAGGTTTTCATTCGCGCTCAATTCCAGGTCGCTCGTCATCGCCTGCGGAATGACGCCGATGGACTGGCGCACGTCATTGGCCTCGCGCACGATGTCAAAACCATTCACGCGCGCCGTGCCGGAAGTCGGCGGCACGAGCGTCGTCAACATTCGGATCAAGGTGGATTTGCCCGCGCCGTTCGGTCCGAGCAATCCGAAAATCTCGCCGTGCTCGACGGAAAAATTCAGCGCATCCACGGCCGTAAAATCGCCGAAGCGTTTCGTCAAATTTTCAACTTCAACGTCGAATTTCATTTCAGCGGCAGCGCGACGTATGCGGTCATTCCCACGGCCAAGCTGCGGTCTGAATTGTCGCAGTGCAGGCGGATTTCAAATGTCTTGATGTCGCGCTTCGTCCGGCTCACGTCGCGTTGCGTCGCGTAATCCGCGTCCACGCTGCGATAAAAAACCGTTCCTTCGCGTGTCGCGCCCGACGGCAGCCTCACTTGCAATTTATTGCCGAGGTGAATCCGGTCAATGTAAGTTTCCTCGACGTCGGCGCGCACCCAAAGATCGTCCTGATTGATGAGCGTGACGATGGCCTGGCCGGGATTGACGACTTCGCCCTGCAACGCCGCGCGCGTGTCAACGATGCCGTTTGTCGGCGCAAAAATTTTTGTGTAGCCGAGTTGAACGGCGGCTTTTTCCTTTTGCGCGGCGGCAGCCTGGGTTTGTTTGTTCAGCGATTCGACGCGCGCCTTGGCGGAAGCATAAGCCGTCCGCGCCGCGTCGTAAGCCTGAGCGGATTCGGAATTATTCGTGTATAAATTTTCCTCGCGTTCGAACGTCAGGCGCGCGTTCTCCAAATCCGCTTTGGCCTGCGCCACGCCCGCGGCGGCCTGCTGTTCACTGCTCACATAAAACGCCACGTCTGCCTGCTGCGTTTGCGGCTGAATCTCCGCAAGCAACTGGCCATTCGTCACCGAATCGCCTTCCCGGACGAGAAGCTGCTGCAAGAGTCCTTGAATTTCCGGGCTGACGATGACTTCATCCGTCGTGACAATGCCGGTCAAGGTGATTTCCGCCGGCGTTCGCGTGAGCGCGTAGTAAATGCCGCCCGCCACTGCGCCGAGAATCAAAATGACCAAGATAATTTTGCGGCTTTTTTTCATCGGCTTTCTTAAATCTGCAATAACTGAACAAGATTTTTATTGACTTGTCAAACACTTGTTTGAATTATGTGTTTGAAACATGAAACTGATGCCGCCGCTTGAATTAAAAGATGCCAGTCACGCCGAGACGCGCCGCCATCTTCTGGAGGCGGCGGGTGATGTTTTTGCGGAGGCCGGTTTTCGCGACGCGACGGTGCGCGAGATTTGCCGCCGTGCGGGCGCAAACATCGCGGCGGTGAATTACCATTTCGGCGACAAGGAAACGCTTTATCTCGAAGTGCTGCGCTTCGCCCACGGCCGGACTCTGGAAAAATATCCGCCGCTGCTCGGCATTGCCGTGGACGCGCCGCCGGAGAAAAAACTGCGCGCGTTTGTCCATTCTCTGCTGCTGCGGATTTTTGACAAAGGCCCGACGGCGTGGCATGGAAAAGTCATGTTGCGCGAAATGATCGAGCCGACGGCGGCGCTGGATTCGCTCGTCGAGGAGCGGATGCGCCCGATGGTCGGCCAGCTTTGGAAAATCGTCGCGGAAATTCTGGATTGCCCGGTGAACGACGAACGCGTGCGGCTCTGCGGCTTCAGCATCGTAAGCCAATGCACATTTTATAAACACTGCAGCCCGGTCGTGTCGCGGCTTTTTCCGAACAAACTGCCGCAGGACGCGGCAAGCATCGAGCATCTGGCCGATCATATCACAAAATTTTCGCTGGCGGCGATGAAGCATTTGCCCGCCTCAAAGGGCTAAAATTATTATTCCATGAAAAAACTGAAAATCATTTTGTCGCTGGCGTTGATTTGCTTCGCCGGAAAATGGAACGCCTCCGCGCAGAGCGCGGACACCAATTCGCTGGCGTGGATTTCGCAGCCGTTGTCGCTGCTGAATTGCCTGAACCTCGCGTTGCAGCAAAACGCCTCGATTTTAAAGGCGAAAAACGACCTCGAAGCGTCGGAAGGCATCGTCGTGCAAACACGCGCGGTCGCGCTGCCACAAGTGACGGCGACCGGGCAATACAAATACACCGACCCGAACGCGATAGAAAATTTTCCCGTTCCCGGCGGATTTGTCCAACCGAACCAAAACTGGAACGCGGGCGTCCAGATTGTCCAATCCATTTATGAAGGCGGCAAACTCGTCGCTGCCCTCCGCGCAGCAGGCGCGACAAAACAGCAGGCGCTCGCGCAATACCAGACCGCCGTCGCCGACACGTTGTTGAGCGTGCGGCTGGCGTATTACGACACGCTGCTTGCCGTGCAGCAAATCACCGTTCACGAAGCGTCCGTGAATCTGCTGCAAAAAGAATTGGAAGATCAGCAGAATCGTTACAACGCGGGCACGGTTCCGAAATTCAACGTGCTTCAGGCGGAAGTCGCCGTCGACAACGAGCGTCCGAATTTAATCCAGGCGAAAAATAATTATCGCATCGCAAAAAATAATCTGTCGAACCTGCTTGGTTACAATCTGCCGCGCGACATTTGGGAGGACGTGCCGTTGAATTTGAGCGACACGCTCGACGCCGCGCCGTACCAGGTCAATTTGCCTGATGCGATCCAGCAGGCGTTGAGCAACCGCTCGGAACTTCTCGCATTGCGAAAAACGGAAGAACTGCAGCAGCTTAACATCACCAGCGCAAAGTCCGGCTACCAGCCGACCGTCTCGGTTTTTGCCGGTTACGGCTGGTATAACGCGCAATTCACGGCTCCGGTCACGCTTGACCATGACATCAACGGCTGGAACGCGGGCGCTCAGTTGCAGTGGGACATTTTCGATGGGTTGCTCACGCACGGAAAAGTCACGCAGGCAAAGGCGCTTTATGAAAAGTCGGAAAATGACCTGGCCGACCAGTCGCGCCAGGTTGAACTCGAAGTGCGCACGGATTACTCCGACTTTGTCGAGGCGAAGGAAGTTTTGGATTCGCAGGAAAAAGTGCAGGAGGAAGCTGACGAGGCGTTGCGCGAGGCCAAGGCGCGCGCCGAGGCCGGCACCGGCACGCAGCTCGACGTGCTCGATTCCGAAACCGCTCTCACGCAGGCGCGCACGACGCAAATCCAGGCGCTGCACGATTATGACACCGCCCGCGCAAAGCTTCAGCGCGCCATCGGCGAGGACATGGTCCAGGCTGCCACGGAAAAATAATTTTCCAACGACGGTTTGAATTGCGGACCGGCGGAAATTTTGGAAGATTGTGTTGCGTTATGCCAAAAATCCAACGCGCTCTCGTTTCAGTTTCGGACAAAACGGGTTTGATTCCATTCGTTCAAATTCTTGCTCAAGCGGGAATCGAAATCATTTCCACCGGCGGCACAGCGAAAGCCCTGCGCGAAGCCGGACTCGTAGTGAAAGACATCAGCGAGCACACTGGCTTTCCCGAAATGCTCGATGGCCGCGTCAAAACACTGCACCCGAAAGTCCACGGCGGACTGCTTTTCATCCGCGGAAATGAAACTCACGAAGCGGCGGTGAAATCTCACGGCATTTCACCGATTGATCTCGTCGTCGTAAATCTTTATCCGTTCGAGGCAACCGTCGCAAAGCCGAATGTGAGCTTGCACGACGCGATTGAGAACATTGACATCGGCGGCCCGTCGATGCTCCGCAGCGCGGCGAAGAATCACGACAGCGTCACGGTCGTCGTTGACCCGCTGGATTACTCCGAGGTCGCAAAACAAATTTCCACAAATGGCGGAACGACTTTGGAATTGCGCCGGCAGCTTGCCGCGAAAGTTTTTGCGCGCACTGCGGCTTATGACGGCGCAATTGCGTCGCATTTGCAAAAAGAATTCAAAACGGCAAGTTCGGATTTGCCTTCATCGCTCAACATTTTTGCGCCGCTCGCGCAGCCGCTGCGCTACGGCGAAAATCCGCACCAAGCCGCCGCGCTTTATGGAAAATTCAACGAATTTTTCCGGCAGCTTCACGGCAAGGAACTTTCCTACAATAATATTCTGGATTTGACGGCGGCGGCGCAGTTGATTTTGGAATTTGAAAAGGATCCGCCGACGCTGGCAATTTTGAAGCACACAAATCCTTGCGGCATCGGGCAAGGTGCAAATTTGCGTGAAGCCTGGGACAAGGCTTTTGCCACGGACAAACAGGCGCCTTTCGGTGGAATCATCGCGACAAACAGAATTCTCGATGGCGATTGCGCGGGGGCGATTGCGGAAATCTTCAGCGAAGTAATTGTCGCGCCGGATTTTTCGGCAGAGGCGCTGGAAATTCTGCAAAAGAAAAAAAATCTGCGGTTGTTGAAGATTTTGAAGTCGCCGCTGGGCGGAAGCGCGTTTGATTTGCGGAGCGTCGGCGCGGATTCATTTTTGCTACAGCAGCGCGATTTGAAATCAGCGGCGCGCGCGGATTTGAAAATTGTGTCGAAGCGGCAGCCGACGGAGGCGGAATTAAAGGCGATGCTGTTCGGCTGGCGCGTCGTGAAGCACGTCAAATCGAACGCGATTGTTTATGCGGCGGCGGACCGGACTATTGGAATCGGCGCGGGACAAATGAGCCGCGTGGATTCCAGCCGTATCGCAGTTTGGAAAGCGGGCGAGGCGAAGCTGGATTTGAAAGACAGCGTGGTTTGCAGCGACGCATTTTTTCCATTTCCCGACGGTTTGATCGCGGCGGCGGAAGCTGGTGCGACGGCGGCGATCCAGCCGGGCGGTTCGGTGAAGGACGCCGAAGTGATTGCGGCTGCGGACGAACGTGGATTGGCGATGGCATTCACGGGCACGCGGCATTTCCGGCATTAAAGAATCTTCCTCATGCTCTTGCTCATCCTCGTCCTCGTCCTCAAAAATTTGGCGAGGATGAGAATTCAGCGGACCAGCCAGTAGACAAGCGCGATTTGGGCGGCGGTGACGGCGACGATGAGCATCCAGACAAAAAGTTCACGCAAACGCAGGCCGCGTTGGCGCGCCGCGGCAAGCCAGAATTGCAATTTGGCGGAGCCGACCGTGATGGTGTCGCCATTGCGAAGAATTGCATTCTGGACGGATTCGCCATTGACGGTGGCGAGCGCGTTTGCGTAAGTCGTGAGCTTGATGCCTTCCTGTTTTTGAAATTCCAGAACGAGATGCTCGCTCCAGACGCCGTCGTCTTCCAGTTGCAATTCATTTTCCGCCGCGCGACCGATGCGGAAAGGAAAATGGCGGGCAACCGTCTGGCCGCCCGCCTTTTTTCCGGAAAGAATGTTGAGTTGAATCATCACCAAATCCGTCGTTCGACGTTGATCTGGTCGTCAGGATAAACGACTGGATCCTGAGATTGATCTTCGAGGGCTTTGTCGTAATTCACTTTTATGCGCTGGCCTGAGGAGCGGATGAGCCACACTTTTGAATGGCTGGCAAAGTCGGTCAAGCCGCCGGCGGCGGAAATGGCTTTGGTGACGGTGGTGTCGCCGACGTAAGCCACCCGTCCGGGAGAGTGAACTTCGCCGCTGACGTAGTAGATGCGGTCGTCGGACGATTTCACCGTGACAGTCAGCCGCAGATAATATTTGGGCACGTAGAGGTCATGGATGGTTTTTTGCAACTCGCCGGCTGTTTGGCCCGCCGCCTGAATGGGGCCGATGAGCGACAATGTGATGGTGCCATCTTCCTTGATGAGTTCTGTGTAAGGTTGAAAATTTTCGTTGTCCGATCCGGTGCCCGACAAGGTCACAGTCACCGTGTCGCCCACGCTGAAGCGCGGCACGACGGAATTTGGCACATTCACAAAAGTTGCTGAATTGGTCGGTGAATTGGTCGTTGGCGAGGGCGTCTGGGATTGGTCGGAAAAAAACGGGGCGTCTGGCGACGAAGCGCAACCAGTGAAAAACACACCGGCGAACAACAGCACACAGGCAAACAGTCCCTTAAAAAATAATTTCATTGGGTATAATCCTTCCAAAACTGAAAATGCAATCAATACTTTTGTTTGATTTCGGCCGTGTCGTTCTCACCATCGGAAGTTTTCCGGGCGGCGGCTTCCTGTTCGTCCTCGTTGCGCGAATAGTAATAGTTGTGGTAGTAGCCGCTGTAGTAATAATAGCTTTCATCCTGCGACATATTGATGTTGTTGAGGACGATGCCGATAAGCTTGCCGCCGACTTTTTCGATGGATTGCTTGGCACGAATGTTCATCGGTTGCGGATAACGGCGGTATTGGATGACCTGGATGACCATGTCCATCTCGCTGGCCAGAACGGAGGCGTCGCTAACACCCAGGATGGGCGGTGAGTCGAAAAACACAAAATCATAGCGCCGTTTTAATTCAGCGACCATGTCCTTCATCTGCGAAGAGTTGAGGATGCTCATGGAACTGTTCGGCAGCTTGCCGCTCGCCATCAAATGGAGCGTGGGCACGGCCGTCGTCTGGATCACTTCTTCGAGCGTGTTTTGCTTGAGCAGATAGTTGGTAAGGCCGAGCGAATTGCCTACACGAAGCAATTTGTGGAGCGTCGGACGGCGCAAATCGGAATCCACAACCAGCACGCGATTGCCCGCCTGGGCGAACACGGTGGCAAGATTGAGGGTGGTGGTGGATTTGCCTTCGCCTGCGCCCGCGCTGACAACGACAATGGTGTTGAGCTTGTCATCCTTGCGCGAGAACATGATGTTCGTGCGAAGAACCCGATAGGCTTCGGCATGGCGGCTGTCCGGGCCTTCGTCCAAAAGGTAACCGACGTCTTGCGGAATGACTCCGATGACGGGCGCTTGCAGCGCGCGCTCGACGTCGTCAATGGTTTTGACGCTGGTATCGAGATACTCAATGAAAAACGCCAGACCGATGCCGACAAGCAATCCGAAGACGATGCCCAAAATGATGTTTAGGGTTTTTTGGGGCTTGACGGGTGTTTTGCCCGGCTCGGCGACGCGCTCAATGGTCACCATGGTGGTCTTGGGAACGTCTAGCTCGGTTTTTTCTTGTTCGATTTTTGCGCCGAGGAGCGTGTGAAATTCCTGCTTGCTTAGAAGATCGCGTTTCGCCTCCCAATAGGGCTGGCTTCTGGCGTCTTCTTCCCGATCCTGTTGCTTTGCCGACTGGACCTCACTGGTAACAAAATCGAGCGAGGCTTTTTCCGATTTCACATTGTCGTCCAAAGTGGTCATTATGCCGTCAACGCGGTCGTCAATTTGCTGGTTCAATAAGGCGATCTCGGATTGGACTTTGATGACGTCCGGATTGGCCATCCCGTAATCATTTGTCAGAGAAACGAAACTTTGTTCCGATTCGTGCAATTTGCTCAACAAAGTGGACAACTCTCCATCCTCTGATATGCCGGGAAGAACATCCCGCAACTTGTCTTTGTCCAACTTCTGTAATTCGGCCAGTTGCGTTGCCAGCTTCGTGTAGCTTGCCTGGCCATCAATCATCAAATCGTGCAACCGCTGCAACTCTTCTTCTGTCAGCGTCGGGGTGGGAGCGGGAGCATTGGGATCCGTATCGCTGACGTTCAGATTTGTGCGCAGGGCGTCCACGTTTGCCTGCATGGTCTGGATTTTCAACGCCTCCTCGTCATAATCGTCCTGCATGGCTTTTATACCGCCCATGGTCAGTTGCTTGTGCTGTTCCTGACGGAAATCCCGATAAGCTTCCGCAACGGCATTGGCGATATTCGCCGCCTCATTGGGATCTTCGCCATAAACCGTGATGTCAATAAGCGTGGTGTTGCGAACCGGGGTTAGGCTGATCCGATGCTTGAGGAACTCGATGGTGTCGGAAGTCTTGAAAGTTTCGCCGTTGGCATATTTTTTGCCCCACACTTCGTTCAGGTTCAGCGCCTCGACGACCTTGCCCAGCACCTGCTGATCCTGCATGATTTCAAATTCGGTCTGGATGAAATAGGGATCATAACCCGCGGTGGTTCCCTGACCGCCCATGCTGCTGATGTCAGAGACGGTGTCCGGCTGGATTTTAATCCGCGCCGTGCTGGCATAAGACGGCGGCAAAATGAACGTGACCGCCGTGGCGATGATGGCGGTAATCAGAAAAACCGTGATGATGATCGCCTTGCGAATCCGGATGATGCGCCAATAATCCAAGAAGTGCAGCTTGGCTTCCGGTTGAGGCTGATTTTTTTGCAAATCCATATGTCGAAAAATAATGGGAGCCGAAGTAAAGACCCGGCTCCCGGCTAAACGTTCAAAGTATTTTGTTCAAACAGTGATTAATAGGCGGCTGTAACCCCTACATAAACACGGTTGCGGCTGTAACCAAGGCCCGCAATTCCCGACTGAAGAAGGTCATAATTGTATCCGGCTTCAGCTGAAAAATGCGGAGTGAAAGTATAATTCAGGTTCACACCAAGCCCGTAATCAACGTCCGACTGACCGCTGGAAGTGCCGCCATTATATGTCGAATATTGAACCTGTCCAATGACCGAGCCCAATAACTTTGCCGTCAACATCTGGTTGATGCTCGCATAAACCAGCGAGCTCTCCTGGTCCAAGGCGATGCTGCCATTGGCGGTATTCAAGTCAACTTGATCCGTCGCGTTCCGCGAATGATTGACCCCGATTTGCGCGTAGCTGCCGGGAGAATATGTGTAAGTCAGCGTGGCAACTGCATACGGCCCCAAGGCAGTTGTGTGAAGCGGGTCGTTATAATATTCGGTATATTCAATCCCGACATTCCCCGCAAAACTT
>Ga0181525_10004375_pt1 | contig 10875 bp, 13 predicted proteins | sample PEATcosm2014_Bin_48_FD_121100 | JGI IMG/M metagenome (GOLD analysis project Ga0181525, IMG submission 121100) | Peatland microbial communities from MTU Mesocosm Facility, Houghton, MI, USA - PEATcosm2014_Bin06_10_metaG | ecosystem: Environmental > Terrestrial > Soil > Wetlands > Peat | place... | reverse complement strand
TAAGCACAACATGTAGCAAAGATCCTTTTGGCCTCTTCCGGTTAGCTGCCCGGAATATCCCGAAAATCCCCAGCCAGGGTCGAGGCCGCCTGCCTGCCGGTATGTCGTACCGCAGGGAAACCCGTCGTCACAACCGCCGACGTCACCCACCGGACCTCGCGATGGCCCGCAGCGGCCAACTATCGATGCCCAGCGGCCAGCTAAAGAACTCGGTCACAACAAGCAGCCCACTCGGCCCAGTCCAAATCAATGATCATGTGTGATAAAGCGTCATTTTTGGCGTAAAAGGACACATGATCGTGGCGTGGCCAGGGCCACGAGGTCGCCGAGCGCCAGCCATACCTGCGGCCGATCGACAGGTAGCTCCATCGATGTGGTGTATGATGTGGTGTATGAAGCGGACGAACATTTACCTCGCAGAAGGCCAGGCCGCCGCGCTGGATCGGGTCGCGCAGGCTGAGGGTGTTTCCCGCGCCGAACTGATCCGCGAGCTGATCGACCGGGCGATTGGCGGGGATCCCGGCGCGGATCTAGCCGCCGACCTCACGGCCATCGACGGGTCCTTCGGGATCCTTGCCGAGGAGGAACCGTTCGCCCGCGGGCGAGACGAGCGCATGGATTACCTGGACCGCCTGGCCGGCGCGTGATCCTGGTCGACAGCGACGTACTGATCGAGCACCTGCGCGGAAACGCTGCCGCACGGGACTGGCTCGTAAGTGCCCGGCAGTCGTCCGGGCCGCTTGCCGTGAGCGTGGTCAGCCTGACCGAGATCGCTGGAGGTATGCGCTCGCCGGAGCGTCGCGAGGTAATGCGGCTCCTCGGCAGCATGCACCGGTTTCAGGTCACCGAACAGGTGGCATGGCGAGCGGCAACGCTTATGCGCGAGTACAGCAGGTCACATTCCGGGATTGGCCTCGGCGACTACCTGATTGCATCGACCGCGCTCACCGAAGGACTGGAGCTTGCGACACTGAACCTTCGCCACTACCCCATGTTTGCGGGACTGGCACGCCCATTCTGAGCCGAGGACCTGGGTCCAAGTGCCCGGCCATCGGATACCTTCCGGCCCCCTGCACTCAGGAGTTACGCCTCTGCCGGGGGTGCCCGCTACGGGCGAGGCTAGAGGCATGGACAATCAATCTTGCTGCTGCCCCTCCCGCGCCGTCGCGCGGGTCATCATGCCGCCGACCGCAGACCGGCCGTATGAGGTCGAGCTGCTGCTATGCGGCCATCACCTCCGCCTGTCGCAGCGGACCCTGGCCGCCGCCGGGGCCGAGATCTACGTCGCGCAAAGCGAGCCGGGAGCCGAACTCGCCCTGCTCTTAAACCAACCCGTTCCGCCGGACCGGGTTACGAGCGGGTAGCCCGGTCCGGCGTCGCCGTGGCGTCGGCCGGCTTGCGGAGGGCTATGACGTGGACGTCGATGCCGAGCGAGCCAGCCTCCCTGATGATCCTGGCCACCTTCGAGCCGCCGCCGGTGAGCTGCTGCCAGCGGCTGCGCTGGCTGGACCCGATCACGATCTGGGTGATCTGGTGCTCCTGCGCGAAGCCGGCGATCGCCCGGGCGGGATCCTCGCCCTCGATCTCGTGCCAGCGGGCACCGACGTCGGTCGCGAGCTGCCGCAGCTTCTCGGTGGACTTCTTGTCACCGGGGCGGGTGGCATCGCTGCTGATCACGTAGAGGACGTCGAGGTCCGCCTTGAGCCTGGCGGCCATCCGGGCCGCCCGCCGGACCAGGGCGTCGGTCCCCGGAATCGGGCTGACCGCGACCATCACCCGTTCACAGGTCTCCCACACCACCTCCGACTCGTGCCGGCGCAGGTGCTCGAGCAGTTCCTCGTCGGTCTCGTCGGCCAGGAACCGCAGCGCAAGCTCCAGCAGCGCGGTCAGGTTGTCGGTGCGGAAGAAGTTGTTCAGGGCCACCGTGGCCCTTTCCTTCGGGTAGATGTTCCCGTGCAGCATGCGCCGGCGGAGCTGCTCGGGGGAGGAGTCGACCAGCTCGATCTGGTCGGCCTTGCGGACCACCCAGTCCGGGACGCGTTCGCGGACCCGGCTCCGCGTCATGTGCTCGACCTCGTCGGCGATGCTCTCCAGGTGCTGGATGTTCACCGTGGTGATGACGTTGATCCCGGCGGCGAGGATATCCAGGACGTCCTGCCAGCGCTTCGCGTTCTGGCCGGATCCCGGCACGTTGGTGTGCGCGAGCTCGTCGATCAGCGCGAGCTTCGGGTGCCTGGCCAGCACCGCGTCGAGGTCCATTTCCTCCAGCGCGCTGCCCCGGTACTCCACCTTCTTGCGGGGCACGACCTCCAGGTCGCCGATCATCTCCTCGGTCCGCTGCCGGCCGTGGCATTCCACGAACCCGATGACCACGCCGGTTCCGCGGTCCCGGCGCCGGCGAGCCTCGTTGAGCATGGCGTAGGTCTTGCCGACGCCCGCGGCCGCGCCGAGGTAGATCCGGAAATGTCCGGCCGCCTCGACCGCGCCGGAAGCATCGGGGTCCGTCACCTCGCGGGCTGTCGCCTCGCTCACGCGTTCCATTCTGACAGCAAGCGCCGGGACCCGGCCAGCAGGAAGTCGGCTGGAGTAAGGGCATAACCGCATGGAGATCGTTAGGACCGGGTGCATTGCGCTGGGCAAACCGCCGCGGGGGTGGACGTACCCAACTTGAGTGACTACCCTGAGTGCCTACCACGGTACTCTAGGGAACTAGGGTAGGCAGAGCGGCTGCATCCCCGCCGAGCAGTGCAATTCGGGCAGCCGCCGCACTTTCCCCGTATACCGGGGGTGCGCGCCGGACGGGACCTGGCGGCGCGCGTCCCCCAGCTGATCTAAGGACCACCACCGGGCCGCCCCAGCCAGGACGGTGCCGACGGATCTACGGAATGACCCGGCCCGGGCCGCGGACTTGCGCAGCCCCGGGCCGGCGGGACGCGTCAGCGCAGCTTGCGCGGGAACGGGTCCTGGGCCTGGTACGGCGTCACCTTGATCCGCGCGTCCCGGTAAACGCGCGGTAGACGCCCGCCCCGCCCCGGTAGAGAAAAGGTGAACGAGCGGGCAGTGTTCTCGTGTCCCGGGAGCAGAAGTGGTACGATATCTGGTACCACTCTAGGAGGCTGCCGGCATGTCCATTACCGCCAGCGAGGCTCGCAAGAACCTGTTTCCGCTGATCAGGAAAGTCAACGAGGACCACGAGCCCATCGAGATCGTCTACAAGCACGGCAACGCGGTCCTTGTTTCCGCCGAAGACTTCTCCGCCTTGCGTGAGGGCGCCTACCTGCTGCGTTCGCCGGCGAATGCCCGCCGCCTGCTCCGCGCCTACGAAAACGCGCTGAACGGCATCGGGCTCGCTGAGCACGAGCTCATCGACCCCGACGCCGCGGGCCAACCGGCCAGTGGCGCGTGAGGCTGATCTTCGAAGACCAGGGCTGGGAAGACTACACGTCCTGGCTCAAGACCGACCGTACGACGCTTGCCAGGATCAACAAGCTCATCGAGGACATCCGCCGCGATCCCTTCACCGGCATCGGCAAGCCCGAACCTCTCAAGTACCACCTGCCCGGAGCCTGGTCTCGGCGCATCGACGACGAGCACCGTCTCGTCTACCTCGTTACCACCCAGGAGATCATCGTCATCGCCGCCCGCTACCACTACTGACCGTACCCAGGGAGCCGCTAGCGGCTAGAAGCTCTCGGTCGCAAGCTCGACCGTGTCATCGCCGGCCGGGATGCGCAGGGGCTCGCCGAACTTGACGATCTGCCGCACCGAGTACTCGCCGGCCTTTGGTTCGGTGAACAGGGTGCAGGTGCACTCGACCGGGTCGATGAGCAAGAAGACCGGAACTCCGCCCCGGGCATACCCGGATGCCTTCTGGTAGTCCCGCTGCCGTCTCCCTGGGCGGTCGCCGGAGACCACGTCAAGTGCGAAGGCGCATTCCGCCGCGGGGAATTCCCAGGTGTCGCCCTCGATAAGGTGCTCAGGCCAGCGGGCGAGATCCGGCACGTACTCGGCCTCATCGTGCTCGACCAGGAGCGTGGTGTTCTCGAAGAGGTTGTCGATGCCGCGCCGCGCGAACGCACGGCGCACCGCGAGGACGATCTTCGCATGGCGTCCCCCTGGCGTGGCGGCGCTCACGCACCCGGCGCTGAACCTGAACAACAACGAGTGGCCGATCCTCACCTATATCCCGCCGCACCCGCCGGCCAAGTTCGTGCGTGACGATGACGGCCGGGCCGGAACGGCGCTGGACAGCCTGGTCTGCAACGGAGTCATCGTCCGCGGCGGATACGTGCGCAGCTCGGTCCTGTCGCCGGAAGTCCTGGTGGAGGGCTGCTCCCGGGTGGAGCGGGCGGTGCTGCTGCACAGGTGCCGCATCGGCCGTCACGCCGTCGTCCAGGACGCCATCCTGGACAAGAACGTCGTCGTCGCCGAGGGCGCCGCGATCGGGGTCGACAAAATGCGCGACCGGGCTCGCGGCTTCGTCGTCTCGGCCGACGGCATCACCGTCGTCGCCAAGGGCCAGGTCGTGAAGCCGTAACCGCGGCCCGCGTTCGGCCGTCATGCCCGCCCGGGTGGCTGGATGCTTCAGCGCAGCTTGCGCAGGAAAGGGTCCTGGGCCTGGTACGGGGTCACCTTGATGCGCGCGTCCGCTACGAACGCTCCGTCTTGCCGGGCGATGACGGGGTTGAGGTCGAGCTCGGTGACCTCGGGCAGGTCGTCGGCGAGCCGGGACACGCGGAGCAGCAGGTCGCGCAGTGCTCCCAGGTCGGCCGCGGGGCTCCCGCGGTAGCCGCGCAGCAGCGGCGCGGAGCGGATCGAGCCGATGAGCCGGTCCGCGTCGGTGTCGGTCAGCGGCGTGAGCCGGGCCGCGTGGTCGGCGAGGACGTCGGTGGCCACGCCGCCGAGCCCGAACACCACCAGCGGGCCGAACATGTGGTCGTCGGCCACGCCGACGATGACCTCGGTGCCGCCCGTGATCATGGGCTGGACCAGGACCTGGCGCTGCCGCCCGCCGAACCGCTTCGCCAGCCTGCGGTAGGCGGCGCGCACCTCGGCCTCGGTGCGCAGGTCGAGTTCCACCGCGCCCGCGTCGGTCTTGTGGATGAGCCCGGGCACGTCGGCCTTGAGCACCACCGGGCCCGCCGCGGCTTCGAAGGCCCTGGCCGCCTCGTCCTCGCTGCGCGCCGGGGTGAGCTCGACCATCGGGATGCCGTAGCAGGCCAGCAGCTCGGCGGTCTTGTCGGGCGGCAGCCAGCCGCCGCCGACCGTGGCGCGGAAGAACTCGCGCACCCGTGTGCGCGCGTCCTCGGTCCTGATGTCGGACAGGCTGGGCACCTGGCCCCGCGGCTCGGTGCGCCAGGCCCCGTACCTGGCCGCACGGGCCATGGCCGCCGCGGCCGCCTCCGGGTACCCGTAGGCGGGGATCTGGCCCTTACCCTCCGTACGCGGCAGCAGGCGGACCGATTCTGGCTGGTCGAGGACGACGGCGGCCATCGGGACCTGGACCTCGGCCTGCTGGATGGCCGCGACCAGGTCGCCGGTGGCGGCGGTCGGGAGCACCAGCGCGATCATCGCGTCCACCTCGTCGTCGGCCGCGATCAGCTCGAGGCACTGGCGGAAGCTCTCGGCCGAGACCGCGGCCGTGGTGTCGACCGGGCCGCCGACCGCGCCGGTGTCCGGCACGAGGGCGCGGAGCCGCCGGCTGGTCAGGCCGTGCGGCTGGTGGACGGTCAGGCCCAGGTCGGCGCAGGCATCCGCGGCCAGCACCCCGGCGCCGCCGACGTTGGACACGATGGCGACCGTGCGGCCGGCCGGAACCGGCTGGCTGGCGAGCAGCGCGGCGGTCTCGACCAGCTCCCCGAGGCCCTGGGTGGTGATGACGCCCGCCTGCTCGAACAGGGCTTGCCGGCTGACCAGCGGCGTGGCCGCCGCCGCGGTGTGCGAGGCGGCCGCCCGCTGCCCGGCGGCGGAACGCCCGGCGTCTACGGTCAGGACGGGCATGCTGGCGCTCACCCGCCGGGCGGTCCTGGCGAACTTGCGGGGGTTGCCGAACGACTCGATGTACAGCACGGCGAGCCTGGTGACGCCGTCGTGTTCCCACCACATCAGCATGTCGTTGCTCGACACGTCGAGCTTGTTGCCCACCGATGCGAAGGAGGAGATCCCGATGCCGAGCCGGGACAGCTGGTCGACCATGGCGATGCCCAGGCCGCCTGACTGCATGACCAGGCCGGCCGCGCCGGGCTGAGGGTGCCGGTCGGCGAACGTGGCGTCCAGGCCGAGGGCGGGCACGGCCACGCCGAAGCAGTTCGGGCCGACCAGGCGCATGCCGTGCCGACGGCACATCGCCAGCAGGTCCGCGCAGGCGGCGGAGTCGAGCCCGGACGTGATCACCACCAGGGACCGCACGCCGCGCTGGCCGCATTGCTCGGCAACGTCCAGGACCGCCGCGGGCGGTACCGCGATCACGGCCAGGTCGGCCGGCTCGGGCAGCTCGAGCACCGAGGACAGGCAGTGCTCGCCGCCGATCTGCCGCGCGCGCGGGTTGACCACGTAGAGGCGGCCTGCGTACCCGCCGGTGCGGATGTTGTCCAGGATCGCCCGGCCGACCGTGCCCCGACGGCGGCTCGCGCCGATCACCACGACCGACTCGGGCGCCAGTATGTGCGCCAGGCTGGCGGTATCCGCACGGCGTTCCCGCTCGGCCACGGCGTTCAGGTAGCTGTCGAGGGCGGTGCCGTCGGCCTCGCTGGGCAGCGGGATGGTCATCTCCATGACGCCGTCCTCGTAGTGACGCTGGACCGGCAGGCCGGCGTCGGTGAACACCCTGAGCATGGCGGTGTTCTCGGCCAGCGTCTGCGCCGTGAAAACGGTGATCTGATGGCTGCGGGCGAACGAGACCAGATGCTCGAGCAGCAGGGTGGCGATGCCGCGGTGGTGCATGTGGTCGGCCACCGCGAACGCGATCTCGGCCACCTGCCCGGATCCCTCAGCGCCCAGTGCGTCGTAGCTCGCGCAGCCCACCACCTCGCCGTCGGACAGCGCCAGCAGCGCCACCCGGCCGGGCCGGGGCTCCCGGCAGATCCGCCGGGCCTCGGTCTGCGCGGCGAGCCTGCTGAGGTTGAAGAACCGCAGGTAGGTGTTGTCCGGGGACATCGCCTCGTGCATGGCCTTGACCGCGTCGAAGTCGGCCGGGCCGACCAGGCGGATCTCGACCGTGCTGCCGTCGGCCAGCAGCGCGTACGCCTTGGCTACCGAGACGACGTGGGCGGTCGTGAGGTCCTTGACGGTCGGCTCCATCGTCGACACCCTCTTCCTTACTCGTCACCCTGGCGGGTCAGCACGACCTTGAGCGCGCCGGTGTCTGCCGCGCGGGCGAACACGTCGTACGCCTCGTCGAACTCATCCAGGCCGAAGTGGTGGGTGATGAACCGCTTGACGTTGAGCTGACCGCTGGCGACCAGCTGCAGCAGGGTGGGGGTGGAATAGGTGTCGACCAGGCCCGTCGTGATCGTGATGTCCCTGATCCACTGGTCTTGCAGGTCCAGCGTGACCGGCGCGCCATGCACGCCGATGTTCGCGATCCGGCCGCCAGGCCGGACCAGCTTCACGGCGAGTTCGAAGGTGGCCGGGTCACCGACGGCCTCGATGGACACGTCCGCGCCGAGCCGCCCGGCCAGGTCCCCGGTCAGCTCCCTGATGACGGCCAGCGGGTCCTCGCGGGAGTTGTTCACGACCACGTCGGCGCCGAAGTGCTTGGCCGCCTCCAGCCTCGCGTCGGACCGGTCGATGGCGACGATGTGGCTCGGGCTGAACAGCTGCGCGCCGGTGATCGCGGCCAGGCCGACCGGGCCGGCGCCGACGACGGCGACCAGATCACCCGGGCGGACGTTCCCGTTGAGCACGCCGACCTCGTAGCCGGTCGGCAGGATGTCGGCCAGCATGAGGATCTCCTCGTCGGTCACGCCGCCGGGAATCCGGTAGGTAGACGTGTCGGCGAACGGCACGCGGACGTAGTCCGCCTGGGTGCCGTCGATCATGTGGCCGAGGATCCAGCCGCCGGTGCCCAGGCACTGCCCGTAGCGCCTCTCGCGGCAGAACCGGCAGGTCCCGCACGCGCTGATGCAGGAGACCAGCACGCGGTCGCCCGGCGCCAGCGTCTGCACGCCGTCGCCGACCTCCTCGATCGTGCCGACGGCCTCGTGGCCCAGGATCCGGCCCTGGCGCACAGCGGGCACGTCACCCTTGAGGATGTGCAGGTCGGTACCGCAGATCGTGGTCGCGTCGACCCTCACGATGGCGTCGCCATCGCCGATGATCTCCGGGTCCGGCACCTCTTCCCAGGCCTTGTGCCCAGGACCGTGGTAAACGACGGCTCTCATGACTGCCTCCCAAAAGGCTGGTGGACTTCCACTGCCAAGCCTCGTCGCCGAACCTGGCTGGCGGCAGGGTCGAAAGTCCATTACGAACGGGTTGAAGGTCACCACCGCGGCGCATGACGTTAGGGTCTGACTGAGAGCCGCACTCGGGAAGGACCACGCATGGCTGACCGCGTCATCGAGGAGCTGGACGAGGCCGAGAGCCTGCGGCTGATATCGCCGGGCGGAATCGGCCGCATCGCCTATACCAGCCGGTTCGGCCCGGCCGTGCTGCCGGTGAACTACAAGTGGCACGACGGGGCGATCGTGTTCCGTACCGCCAGGCACAGCGCGCTTGACGAGGACCTGCAGACCGGGATCACCGGCGGGGACTACCTGGTGGCATTCGAGATCGACGAGATCGAGGTCTCTGGGCGGCAGGGCTGGAGCGTGCTCATCCAGGGACCCGCGCACCACGTGGCGGCCGAGGCCGAACGCCAGGCCGCCGAGGCGGCGGGCGTCGAGCCGTGGCCGGCCGGCGAGCGGGAACTGTTCCTGCGGATCGTCCCGCACCGCGTCACCGGCCGTCGCATCAAGCCCGCATAAACAAGCCGCAATCAGGCGGCCGATCCGCTAGTCGTCGGTTGGGTAGCTGAGCCGGTCGCGCACGGCCACCACGCCCTGCACGTGCCGGACCATGCGCATGATGTCGCGGCCGAGGCCGGCGGTCTCCGGGCTGCCCTGCATGGTCACCACTCCCGCCTTGACGGTCACCGCGAACATCCGCGGGTCCTGCAGGAACCCGCGCAGGATCACGTCGTCGACGATCTCATTGCGGATCTCGGAGTCGCTGCGGTCGAACACGGCGAGCACGTCGGACCGGCTGACGATGCCGACCAGGCGGCCGTCCGAGTTGACCACGGGGAGCCGCTTGACCCGGCAGTTGTACATGAGCCTGGCCGCGCTCTCCACTGGCTCGTCCGGCGTGATGGTCACCGCCGGGTGGCTCATCAGCACGCCCGCGGTGAGGCCGTCTTCCTCGCGCCCAGGCCGGTGCAGCCGGTCGGCGATCCGCTCGGAGATCCCGGGGCGCTGGTCGGCCAGGGTCAGCGCCACCGCCTCCTTGGCCAGCAGGTCGTCCTCGGAGACGACGCCGAGCACGGTGCCCTCGTCGTCAATGACGGGAAACGCGCTCACCCGGAACTCGTGCAGCCTGGCGGCCATCTCCTTGAACGAGGCGCCCGGGCGTACCGCCACCACGTAGGTAGTCATGATGTCCTTCACGCAGCTCTTCATCGTTATCGTCCTTCTCTCCTAATGTCAGCTCCGGCCTCAGCGGGCCATGGGGAAATAGGCGCCGGCCGGGTACTCGCGCGCCGGGTAGCTGAGCCGGTCGCGCACGGCCACCACGCCCTGGACATGCCGGACCTTGCCGACGATTTCCCGCCCCACCTCGCCGGTCTCTGGCCCGCCCTTGAGCGTGACCACGCCGTCCTTCACCGTCACCGTGAAGTCGTCCGGGTTGACCGTGAACTCCTTCGCCAGCAGGTCGGTCAGGATCTCCTTGCGGATCTCGGCGTCCGTGCGGTCGAAGACCGCGAGCAGGTCGGACCGGCTGACGATGCCGGCGAGGTGACCGTTGGCGTCGACCACCGGCAGCCGCTTGACCTTCCGCGTGTACATCAGGCGGGCGGCGGTCTCGACGGAATCGTCCGGCTGAACGGTTACCGGCGGGGCCGTCATCAGCTCGCCCGCCGTTGTACCGCGGGCCTTCTCCTGGTCCCCATGGTGCAGGATGCCGTCGATCACGCCAGGCATGCCCTCCTCGCCGTACAGGGCTTCCTTGGTCAGCAGGTCGGCCTCGGAGACGACGCCGATCACCTTGCCCGCCCCATCCAGCACGGGAAACGCGCTGACCTTGTGCTCCCGCAGGGCGGCGGCCAGTTCCCTGAACGACGCGGCCTTCTTGACCCAGATCACGCGGGTCGTCATGACGTCCTTGACCGTGACGGTGGCGCTCATCGCTATCACTTCTTCCTACCGAGCGGACCTCTGTCCCTAGCCTTGCCCGCTGATCGGGATAACGGCAGGGCCGAAGGTCCCATCAGCTGGGTTGAAGGTCATCCCCTCGCCCGTCGCTACTGCGACGGCTTATCGGTGCCTCTCCGGTGCCGGATGCCTCCGGCCAGCACCGGGGTGCGGCGCTGGCCGGAGGAGCACTCTGCGTGTGTCTTCTTGCTGGTTGTGGTCGTGACCGGTTCGGTCATGCGACCTTGACCGGGGTTTGCCCGGTGACGGGGATGACCTGGGCGGGGGTGGTGCGGCGGCTGGTGGCCGCGGCGAAGGCGGAGCCGATGAGGGTCAGGGCGGCCAGGCCGAAGGCGGCGAGGGAGGCGATGTAGGTGATCTGGGAGACCTTCCACCAGCCGTAGGCGTTCAGCAGCATGGAGCGCAGGGTCTCGCCCTTGAACACGGTGGCGACCAGGCCGGCCAGCTTGGCGTTGTTCGGCTGGGCCAG
>Ga0181525_10004373_pt1 | contig 10877 bp, 6 predicted proteins | sample PEATcosm2014_Bin_48_FD_121100 | JGI IMG/M metagenome (GOLD analysis project Ga0181525, IMG submission 121100) | Peatland microbial communities from MTU Mesocosm Facility, Houghton, MI, USA - PEATcosm2014_Bin06_10_metaG | ecosystem: Environmental > Terrestrial > Soil > Wetlands > Peat | place... | reverse complement strand
CCGGCCTCGGCGGCGGCACCGGCACCGGCGCGGCGCCGATCATCGCGTCGCTGGCGAGCGAGATGGGCGCGCTCACCGTCGCCGTCGTCACCAAGCCGTTTTCGTTTGAAGGCAAGCGGCGCATGATGCAAGCCGAAAAAGGCATCGCAGAGCTGATGGAGTCCGTCGACACCACCATCGTCATCCCCAACGAGAAGCTGCTCGGCGTTGCGGAAGACGCAGGCTTTTTCGAATCGTTCCGCATTGCCGACGATATTTTGCGCCAGGGCGTGCAGGGAATTTCCGACATTATCACGATTCCCGGCATCATCAACCGCGACTTCGCCGACGTGAAGACGATCATGGCCGGCATGGGTTACGCCGTGATGGGCACGGCAACCGCGAGCGGCGCGAATCGCACGACGGAGGCGGCACAGCGGGCGATAGCGTCGCCGCTGCTCGAGGCTGGAGCAATCGATGGGGCGCGCGGCATTCTGATCAACATCACCGGATCGGCTTCACTGAAGCTGGCCGAGGTGCAGCAGGCTTGCACCATCATCCAAAGCGCGGCGCATGAGGACGCCAACATTATTTTCGGCGCGGTGATGGACGAGAAGATGAAAGACACGGTGAAGATCACGGTGATTGCCACCGGCTTCCGCGAAGTGAGCCGGTCGCAGCAGCGGCCGGCGGAAGTGCATTCGTTCGCGGCGAGGCATGAGGACGCCATGGGTTTCTCGAATACGGATTTTCCCGATCCCGTGGGACCGTCGCCCACGCCGGCGTTCACGGAGTTTCGTGAACCGGCTTCCGACCCCATGATGGAAGAGCCGAGGATGGCAGAGTCGTCTCCAGTGGCGATGAATCATTCGGGAGCCGAGGTGATCTCGCTCGACAGCATGCGCAGCGCGATGGTGGCGAATTTCGAGCAGGATGATTTGGATGTGCCAGCCTTTCTGCGCAAACGCGGCGAAGTGATGTAAGAGGTGAAAAGTTCAGGTGCCGACGACTGTGGGCAAGGCGTGGCTGTCAATTGTCATCGGGATCGTCATGATTGTTGTTGGGCTGACTGCGAAACAGTTCTACGAGGGGGGACTGTGGTCTGTTTCTAACCGCCCAGTGCCTCGGTGGCAAGGCCGGGCGCTCTTTCTGGTCGTCGGGGGAGCGTTTCTGGCGTTTGGTGTAAGCCACTTGATTATTGATCTGTGGGGTCAGTGAACGAGCAAGGCGGAAAAACATTGCAGCAGAGTGCCGTATCTTTCCAGTAACGGGGTAACTGTTACTGAGGGCTGTGTGCCCAAAGTAATTCCCGTTTAAGTGCTTGTCCCATAACGGGTTAGATCGAAATTAACGTTTCATGAGATGAAAACTTTGTTATTGCGTCAAACGCTCTAACTCCCGTACTATCGCGGAGTTGGGTGAAGTTCCCCGTCAGGGCTGGCCGCTGGCAGGTGTCGTGCATCGAAACAGATGCCGATAGATTGAAGTCCTGTAGACTTCTGGATTCCAACATTACGATCACGTTTAAGTACGATTTGGATTTAAGGAAGATCAGGGAACGGAACTGGAGATGTCAAAGTTGGGAATGCGCTCTCTTCGTCTGGTAGTGATCTTTGGCGGGCTGTGTCTGGCCCCGGCAGTGTGGGCGGCGCACGTCAGCACACACGCTCTGACTACGGGCAAAACGAAATCCACGAAGTTGAGCGAGAGCCAGCACACCCGGCGCCGCATGCGTCACCTGGCCAGCGCGCACAGCACGGTTGCGCACAGCTCCACCGTCCGAAGCTCAGCCGTTCATAGCAGAGCAGTTCATGCTGCGCCCGCACACAGCGCCACTTTCACTCGGGCCTCGGCCAGCGCTTCTCCGCACCGGTATCACGAACGATTTTTTGTGAGTTCGTTCGCGGAGGGCCTGACTGGCGGCGACATCACCGAAGGCGAAGACCCGGTCGTACGCCAGGCAGCCATTGACGCCTTGGGCAACATGAACGGTACGGTAGTGGCGATCGAACCGACCAGCGGACGCGTGCTGGCCATGGTGAACCAGAAGTTGGCGCTGTCGAGCGGCGCGCAGCCTTGCTCGACCATCAAACTTTCCGTGGCTCTGGCCGCTTTGAATGAAGGTCTGGTATCGAAAGAGACCGAAGTTTCTCTTGGCGGCCGCAGCCGCATGAATCTTACCGAAGCCATCGCCCACTCCAATAACGCCTACTTCGAGGCGCTCGGACGCAAGCTGGGATTCGAAAAAGTGGCGTATTACGCTCATCAATATGGCCTGGGCGAACTTGCGGGCTACGATATTCCCGGCGAACAATTGGGAACGTATCCCGACGAAGTGATTCCGGAGAAGCTTGGCGGTGTCGGCAAAATGTGTTCTTTCGGCGAAGGCATTTCGATGACGCCCTTGCAGTTGGGCGCAATGGTTTCGGCCATCGCCAACGGCGGCACGCTCTACTATTTACAGCATCCCACCTCGCCGGAAGATATTATGAATTTCCAGCCGCGAATCAAGCGCCAGCTCGATATCGCTCCGCTGATTCCGGAAATCTCCGATGGCATGGCTGGAGCGGTGCAATACGGCACAGCGCGCCGGCTTGGGCTGAACTTTAACGAAGAAGAAATTCTAGGTAAGACCGGGACCTGCTCGCACGCCGGAACCCGTTTCGGCTGGTTTGCATCTTATGCGAACACCAGCCGGGGACGGGTCGTGGTTGTGGTTTTCCTGCAAGGCGGGCGGCCCACGTTTGGCCCCAAAGCGGCCGAGATTGCCGGGCTGATGTATCGCAATCTGTACGATCACAACTTCTTCATTGCGGGCGCTCAGCGACCGGCGGACAGCGCTGCATCCCGGCCCGTCAGCACGATGCCGTAGCCTGAATTCCGACCTAAATTTCTCACCAGAGCCTCTCTTCTGAGAGGCTTTTTGTCCAGCTTTAGAAAGCATAAGAGCCTGCTCACTGGAAACTCGAATCCTGCCGATAGGTAGCGTAGGGAGTGCGCTTGCATGTGCCGCCAGAGCAGGGCTGCGGTCTGGCATATTCCATGTGATGTTGAGGACGAGGCGGGCGCCAGAGATAGAGATAGAAATAGAAATTGAAGATGAATTCGATGATCGTACCAACGATGACCATACTAACCGGTAGCTACGACTACAGGCTGGTGGCACTCTCCATCGTGCTGGCGGTGTTTGCCTCCTATGCCGCGCTGGATCTTGCCGGACGCGTAACCTCGGCCCACGGTCGGGCGCGAGCCATTTGGCTCTGCTCCGGAGCGGCGGCAATGGGCCTGGGAATCTGGGCGGTGCATTACGTTGGCATGCTCGCCCTGACCTTGCCGATGCCGGTTTTTTATCATCTTCCCACGGTGGCGCTTTCGTTGTTGGCGGCAATCGCAGCTTCCGGCATGGCGCTTTTCGTGGTCAGCCGCAAGAGTATGACGGTCGGGCAGGAAATCGTGGGCAGCGTTTCGATGGGGGGCGGGATCGCGGCCATGCACTATATCGGCATGGCCGCCATGCGCTGCGCGGCGGTGATTGTCTATGAGCGAGGGATTGTTGCGTTATCCATTGTGGTGGCGATGGCAGCGTCGCTGGTGGCATTGGACTTTGCTTTCCGGCTGCGGGACGAAAAGAAAACCAGCCGGCGGAAAATCGCCGGGGCGTTGATCATGGGCAGCGCCATTGCTCTCATGCACTACACCGGCATGTGGGCTGCGACGTTCTACTCTTCGGGAATTGCGCCAAATCTCAGCAATACAATGGGCGTATCCATGATTGGCGTTGCGGCAATCACCCCCGCAATTTTGCTGGTGCTGGCAGCGGCGATTGCTTCCTCGTTCTTCGATCGGTTCATGGCATTGCAGAAAACCGATCTGTACCTTGCCCACGAGCGCGAGCTGTATTTCCAGACGATGGCGGAAGCTGTGCCTGAGATTATCTGGACCGCCAACCCCGATGGCGAAAACGACTACTTCAATCAAAGATGTTTCGACTACACGGGAATGACGTTTGATCAGTTGGCAGGGTCAGCATGGAAACAGATCATCCACCCCGACGATGTGGACGACTGTTATTCAAAATGGCAAACGGCGCTGCGCACCGGGGAATCTTACCAGGTGGAATATCGCCTGCGCGGAAAAGATGGATGTTACCGGTGGTTTCTAGGGCGCGCCAATCCCATCCGAAATGCGGGCGGGGAGATCGTCAAGTGGTTTGGCACATGTACCGACATTGAGGATCAGAAGCAGAACCAGCAGATTCTGGAAGCGCAGATTCTGGAACGTACGGTGCAATTGGCCGACACCAACACCCGCCTGCAGGAGGAAATGGCGGAGAGAAACACCGCCCGGAAAGAACTCGATCAGCAGACCGAGCGCATGATGGAAGAACTCAGGCTGCGCTCGGATCGGGCCACCATGCTGGCCACGATGGGCGAACTGCTGCAGAGTTGCTTGAGTCTGGATGAAGTGTTTGCGGCGTCCCTGGGTTTTGCTCCCAAGATATTTCCTGTCGCCCGCGGAGCAATAGCCCTGCTCAATAATGCGCGAAGCTCCACCGATGTGATTGGCTCGTGGAGCGATTGCCGTCTTCCGGCCATGGATTTTGAGCCCAACTCCTGCTGGGCGCTGCGCACCGGGCATCCCCATCTTGTTTTAGCCGGAGACTCGACTGCTCGCTGCGAGCACGCCGCGGGTGTGAAAAATACATACTTGTGCATTCCAATCCTGGCGCAAGGGGAAACTTTGGGAATCGTCCACCTCCAGGCTACGGATGAGGAGCCGCAACTGAACGCGACTGAGCTTTCGTTCAAAACGACGTTTGCTGGCCAGGTCGGATTGTCCATCGCCAACATAAGATTGCGGGAAGCTCTGCGAACCCAATCCGTGCGAGACGCCTTGACCGGTCTCTATAACCGGCGCTACCTGGAAGAAGTAATGGATCGTGAGGTCCGGCGCGCGTCGCGAGCCACCCAGGCCCTTGGAGTCCTCATGATCGATTTGGACCATTTCAAGAGCTTTAACGATACCTATGGCCACGATGCCGGGGATGCGGTGCTGCGCGAAATCGGAGTGTCTTTGACCAAGGGCATTCGCGCCGAGGACTTCGTATGCCGCTTCGGAGGAGAGGAATTTGTTGTCATCCTGCCCACCGCGGACTTGGCTGCATCCCGGGCGCGAGCCGAGCGCTTGCGATCGAAGGTGAAGGAACTGACCATTCTGTATCAGGGCAAATCGATGGGAATGATTACAATCTCCGTCGGCTTGGCAGTGTTCCCTGATCATGGAATCTCGCCCAAGGAATTGATGGCGTCGGCCGACGCTGCGTTGTATGAGGCGAAACGCGGCGGGCGCGATCAAGTGGTTGTGGCAACGCCGAAAGCGGTGGAAGAAACCGTGCTATCTACCACGGGAAAATCGGCCGCCAGTTGGGTTTAGTCGCAGGGCTTCCCGTAAGAGCGGTGCTTCCCGTAAGAAATGTCATCCCGAGCGAAGCGAGGGACCTTGGTGTTTGCCGGCCGCGCCAATGCTGCTGCGAGCCAACACCAATGTCCCTCGCTGCGCTCGGGATGACAAGAGGATTCTTCCGCCCTTACTTAATCTTGCGCTCGTCCCGCTCGACCACTCCGTCCTTGATGAACACTACGCGATGAGCGTATTCGGCGATGTCATGCTCGTGGGTGACGAGGACGATGGTGTTCCCCTCACCGTGGAGGCGGTCGAACAACGCCATGATTTCGTTTCCGGTGGCGGAATCGAGGTTGCCGGTGGGTTCGTCCGCAAGGATGATCGAAGGCCGGTTGACCAGAGCGCGAGCCACGGCGACGCGCTGGCGCTGCCCGCCGGAAAGTTCGTTGGGCTTGTGGGTCATGCGCGATTCCATGCCGACAGCCGTCAGTGAAGCCTTGGCGCGCTCGATGCGCTCCGCCGTCGGCACTCCGGCATAGATCAGCGGCAGTTCGACGTTGTGCAGCGCGGTGGCGCGAGCCAGCAGGTTGAAAGTCTGGAAAACGAAGCCGATCTCTTTGTTGCGGATGCGCGCCAGTTCATCGTCGTCGAGTTCGCTCACCAACTGGCTGTTGAGCCAGTATTCGCCTTTGGTCGGAGTGTCGAGGCAGCCGATCAGATTCATCAGCGTGGACTTGCCCGAACCCGAGGGTCCCATGATGGCAACGTACTCGCCGCGCTCGATGCGGAGGTTGACCCCGCGCAGGGCATGCACCTGCTGCTCCGAGCCCATGTCGTAGGTCTTCCACAGATCGACAGCCGCGATCATGCAAGACTCGGGCGGAGTTGAAACGGCGTTCGTGGGCATGCTGATGACTTCTGCGGTTGCCATGTTTTTCTCCTGCTCCGATGCCACTGGGTTCTCCGAGATTAGATTCGACTCCGAGAGCTCCGTTTTGTTCGAGACTGTAATCCGAGACCGCTACATCATCGGCTTTTCTTTTCACGCGTAAAACTTGGTCGCATAAAGCGTGGACGTATGAAGCTTGGACGTATCAAGCCGGCGAAGGTTATGTCTCGTCTTCTTTCTTGGGGACTGAGTTATCCACTTTCACGCTGCTGCCAGAACGCAGTGTGCGCAAAATCTTGTAACTTCCGGTGATGACCTCGTCGCCTTCCTTCAAGCCGCCAAGCACCTCAATGTCGCTGGTCCCAGTGATGCCGGTGGTCACGGGAACGAACTCGGCCTTCTTGTTGCGAATCACGAAGACGCCCTGCACGTCTTCTTTCAGGTCTTTATCCTTGTCCTTGGATGCGGTTTCCTTAGGTGCAGGTGCTGCGGCATGTACCGAGCTTGGGGTTGACTTCTCCTGTTCCAGTTGCGCCTTGCTGCGAATCGAAAGCGCCTGGATTGGGATAGTCAGCACATTACTGCGCGCAGCAGTCGTGATTTTGGCGGTGGTGGAGAGTCCGGGCCGCAAATCCGCCGGAGGATCGGTCAGGGTCACGACCACCTTGAAGTCCTTGGCCTCTTCGCTGGCGGTGGATTGCTGGGAAGTGGCCACGCCCGTGGAGCGCACAATGGCGTTGTCGCCAATTTCGGAAACCGTGCCGTGAAAGATCTTTTTCGGGATGGCATCGATGGTCACTTCAGCGGGCTGGCCCAGGTGTACGTTCACGATGTCGGTCTCGTCCACCTTCACTTCGGCGGTAATCACTGACATGTCGGCCAGCGTTAGCAAGGTGCTGCCCATCGCGTTCTGAATTCCGATGACCACCGACTCGCCTTCCCGAACTGGCAGGCTGGTAACCACTCCGTCATAAGGAGCTTCGTAGGTGGTCTTTTGCAGCACATCGGCGACACGTGTAAGATTCGCGCGCGCCTGCGCAACGTGCCGGTCGGCGGAATCCTTCTGAGCCTTGGCCTGCGCCAGACGCGCCTTGGCTTGCAGCAGTCCGGAGTCTGCCGTCGCCCAGGCGTTCTGCCGGCTGTCGAAATCCGATTTCGAAATGAGGCCGTCCTTATACAAATTCTGCGCACGATCCCAGTCCAGCTTGTTGCGCGCGTAATCGGCCTCAGCCCGCACCAGATCGGCGGCAGACGTATTCACCGCCGCATCGGCCGCAAGCGCATCCGTTTCCGCGGCCTGCACCGAGGCCTGGTTGGCGCTCACGTCAGCCGTAGACTGCACGTTCTCCAGTTGCGCCAGCAATTGTCCCTTCTTTACGTGATCGCCCTCCTTCACGTACAGGTGGGTGATCTTGCCATAAGCGTTGGCGCCGATGTTGACGTAGGTCTTAGGCCTGATTTCGCCCGACGCGCTGACTACGGTCGACAAGTCTTCGCGCTGCGCTTTCCCGGTCTGCACCGTGGCCACATTCTTGCCGCTTTGGTGGACCGTGACCCCGACCAGGATGGCCAAAACCACCACCACGCCGACGCCAATCGCGATTTTCTTCCAGGGTTTCATGATTTCCGTCACCATCAGGGGTTGTTGGAGATACCCTCCCATCTTCCGCAGAGTGACGGGCGCACATTCAGGGATACGATCCTGAGAGCAGGAAAGTTCCAAATCTGGATGGAGCGCCAAGACCTGAGGAATCCGGAGAGCAGCGCCGCCCCGGGAGCGCAAAACGATTGCAACTGTAAAATTATAGCTTGATCCCGGCTCCGCTCGACAAATATTCGGTCGTTCCGCGGGCAACTCGGCGCCGACCTCGACGCTTCCAACAAGACAGCGGGGCGGGGGTTCGTCAATCTATTCTTTTGATGCGACTTAGCCTTGCTTTCGCCCAACTGAGCGCCTAGAATAGTACGACGAAAGTTTGTCGTGGCAGGAGTCCCTCTCATGTTCCGGGTCGGTTCACGTTATCTTTTATCGCTTGTTTTCTTCGCTATCGCCACAGGCCTTGTGGGGCTGGCCAGCGCCCAGAGCGACAAGGCTGCGGCCGATCCCACAGGCACTCAAAAGTCCGGGGCGACCGTTACCAGCGCTCCTGGTCCCGCCAGCGATGAGGTCGATCCCCTCAAGCGCCAACCCAACGAAAAACAGAAGAAACAGCAGAAGCGGGCCCTGAACGTCGAACTCAGCAAGACTTATAAGAAATGGCTTAACGAAGACGTGGTCTGGATCATTACCGACCAGGAAAGAGCCGCCTTTAAGCAGCTCTCGAACGACGAAGAGCGCGACAACTTTATCGAAGCTTTCTGGCAGCGCCGCGACCCCACGCCTGACACCGAAGAGAACGAGTATAAGGAAGAGCACTACCGCCGCATCGCCTACGCCAACGAGCATTATGCGGCCGGCATTCCCGGCTGGAAGAGCGACCGGGGCCGGATTTACATCATGTACGGGCCCCCCGACGAGAACGAGTCGCACCCCTCCGGCGGCACCTACGAGCGGCCCATGGAAGAAGGCGGCGGCGAGACTTCAACCTTCCCCTTTGAACAGTGGCGTTACCGTTATCTGGAAGGCATTGGTCAGGAAGTGATCATCGAATTCGTGGACACCTGCATGTGCGGTGACTTCCACATGACACTCGACCGGTCGGAGAAGGACGCGCTGAAAATGACGCCCGGCGCCGGCCTGACGCTCTATGAGCAGATGGGAATGTCGAGCAAGTCCCAGCGCTTCACCAGTGGGATGGAAGCACTGGGTCAGGGCCCGATGAGCAATAGCTTGCAGACCAAGGAATTCGATCGTTTGGAGGTGTTTGCCAAGCTGCAGGCCCCACCTCCGGTGAAGTACAAGGATCTGGAAGAACTGGTTACCACGAAGGTCATCACCAACCTGATGCCCTTCGACGTGCGCACCGATTTCGTGAAGGTCACCGGAGACACGGTGCTGGTGCCTATTACCATCCAGATGAAGTATCGCGATATTACGTTCGCGAACAAAGATGGTGTGCAGCGCGGCACGGTCAATATTTTTGGCCGGGTGACCACCTTAACCGGCCGCATTGTGCAGACCTTTGAAGACCCGGCGCAGATCGATGTCCCCTCCGAATTGCTGCCGCGCATGGCGGAAAATTCGTCCGTCTATTGGAAGGCGATCCCGCTTCGTCCGGGACGCTATAAGATCGACATCGCGGTAAAAGACGTGAACGGCGACCGCAAAGGCGTCTGGAGTCGGGGCATTCAGGTGCCGGAATACTCCGACGACAAGCTCTCAAACTCCTCGCTCATCGTAGCCGACGTGATGGAGGCAGTGCCTACGAAGGACGTGAGCACGGGAAGCTTCGTGATCGGGCTGAATAAGGTTCGTCCGCGAGTGGCTCCGGCCGATGGCAAGCCTGCACTTTTCAAGCGGACGAAAGACCAGAAAGTCAACTTCTGGATGCAGGTTTATAACTTGGGCGTAGATGAAAAAACGCACAAACCTTCGGCCACATTCGAGTACGCTATCGTGAACATTGCCACCAACAAGCCGGTGGTCCAGAAGACGGAATCCACCGAAACCATGGGGAATGTAGGCGAGCAAGTGACGCTGCAGAAATCGATTGCCTCGGCGAACTTGCAGCCGGGCATCTATCGCATCGACATAAAAGTGAACGACAACGTTTCCAAGCAGACCATTGATCCCTCAGCGACGTTTGCTGTAGAGTAGCGGCCTGCTTGAGATTCTGGGGAGGGTTGAAGTGAAACTTCGCCAGCTCGGGTCTTGGACGGTGATCGTCGCGCTGTCGCTTCCAGCGTGGGCCGCAGAACCGCGGCCGGGCGCAATCTCGGGATATGTTCGCGATGCCTCAGGCAACCCGCAGATCGGTGCGGTGGTGGAACTCGCGGTTTCTACGGCAAAGGTTTTGACTGTATTCACCGACAGCGACGGTTTCTATACCGCGTCGAACCTGCTGCCGGGGTCGTATTCCATCAAGGTCTACGTTCCATCCTTTCTGCCTGCCCTTCGGGAAAAAGTCGGACTGCACGCCGGTACTCACATTTTTGTCGATCTCACACTTCATAATCTGCTCGAAGGTATGCGGGTGGGGCCGCTTCGTGGAAAGGGCGAGGATGACGACGACTGGAAATGGACGCTCCGCTCAGTGGCGAATCGCCCAGTCCTGCGCATCTTCGACGATCCCGCGTCAGGCGGGGCTGAACAACAGGCTCACGACTTGAAGGCGAGTCTCTCATTTCTGGCCGGTTCGGAGGCGGAAGGTTACGGTAGCGGCTCCGACATGAGCACCAGCTTTTCGGTCGAGCGCTCGATTTTCTCGGCCAGCCGCATCGGGGTGAGTGGAAACGTCGGCTACGGCGACAACCTGCCCACGGCCGCTCTGCGCGCTGTTTACTCGCACCGCCTCCCGGATGGCTCCGGGCCCTCGATGGCGGTTACCATGCGCCGGTTCGCCCCCTCCGACCCGAACCTGCACTACGCGGCGCTGCAGGCACTGGCGCTCAATGCAGGCGACGATATGGCGATCGGCGACGTCGAACTCAGGTTCGGCAGCGAACT
>Ga0181525_10004372_pt1 | contig 10878 bp, 9 predicted proteins | sample PEATcosm2014_Bin_48_FD_121100 | JGI IMG/M metagenome (GOLD analysis project Ga0181525, IMG submission 121100) | Peatland microbial communities from MTU Mesocosm Facility, Houghton, MI, USA - PEATcosm2014_Bin06_10_metaG | ecosystem: Environmental > Terrestrial > Soil > Wetlands > Peat | place... | reverse complement strand
GTGGTCGGTGCCGGGGTGGTCGGTGCCGGGGTGGTCGGTGCCGGGGTGGTCGGTGGCAGGGTAGTCGCCGTCGGTGTCGGGGTGGTCGGCGCCGGGGCCGGCGTGGCCGGCGGCGGGTCCGTGGTCCGGGTGACGGTCGGCGTCGGCGCGGCACTCGCCTTTGGCGTACCGGTCGCCGTCACCGTGGGACTGGGATTAGCTACCGTACGGCACTTATTCCAAGTCCCGTGGCACGCCCGCAACGGGCCGCCGTGCACAAAGCTCAGGTCGTGGGACACGGACGCAAACACTTCGCTCGGACCTGCCGTAAACATGACGGCGGTGAGCGAAAGGAGGGCGATTGGCAGGACGAATACCAACGGGCGCGGAGCGCTCACTCTTTGTCTAGATGCGTGCCTTGGTCGCGTCATATCACGATACGGTATCGGTGTGCCGGGCACCCGTCAGGCAAATCCATAATTTGCTGACCTGCGGGCTTCTGGGTTCCCGGGGCGAAGGAAAACTCGCCGCCGGGCCGGCCGTTTGGAACGGGGGATCTCAGGTAAGTTTCATCCGCGATGCCCGGTTTGTTATTACCGTGGGCGCCAATGAGGCTCTTTGTGACGATAAGCGACAAGCTGGGCTGAACACCGGGATCCGGCCCGGCCATTAATTCGTAATGTTTACGCTAAATCTGGACATCGAGAAGGTAACCGGGCGGCCGCCGGTGTCGCTGATCTCCCAGCCGAACGGGATCTCGGTCAGCGGTGATGTCGCCGGTATGTAGCCGAGCGAGACCATGGTCTCCAGCATGGCCTTGAGGTCGACGGTGCCCGATGTCTCGTTGTGGTCCAGCAGGAAGATGTAGAAGCCGGTGATCCCGCTGCCGTTGCGCCACAGCGAGAAGTTCTGGCCGTCGTAGGTGTAGGTGCCGACCTCGGTGTCGCCGGAGTCGGCGAGGTTGCGGTCCTTGGCGGGGGAGGTGTCCACCCAGACCATCACCTCGGTCTGCCAGTCGTTCAGCCACATGTCGTAGGCGGCCTCGGCGTCGAGGTTGGCGTCATCCGGCATGGATTCGGTGAAATCGCTGGTCAGCGACGTGATGTTGTTCAGGTCGTACTGCGCCGGGGGTTCGTTGTAGCCCGACGCCTGGGTGTTGAGCTGGTAGTAGTTGTAGCTGGCGTCGGGGTAGGTGAGGACCTCGCCGGGGGAGTTCGACGGGTCGGTGTCGGTCGCGGTCACCGACCAGTCCTGGAACGAGGACGCGGTTATGACCTGCGGTCCCTGGCTGCCGGTCCACGGGTCCTGGTTGACCCCGAGGAAGTTCGTGGACGACTGCTGGCCGGCCAGGAAGCCCGGTGCCTGGCCCGAGGATGGCGCCGCGTTCCAGGAGCCGCAGCCGGGCGCGCTGCTCGACGCGTGAGCCGCGCAGCTCGCCGTGAACACGGCCCGATGGGCGGGCTTCCGCGACGGAGCCGGCGTCGCTTTCTTGGTCGGCGCCCGGGTGGCCGGGTCCGCCGCGGGCGCTGACCGGGCCGGCCCGGGCGAAGTCCGCGTCGTCGCTGGCCGGCCCCTCGTTGGCCGGCCCGTCGGTGTCCCGGTCGTCGTTGCCGTCGGCCGGGCGGAAGGCGTGGATAGCGGCGTCGCGGTCGGCAGACTCTGGCCGGTCGACGCCGCGTCCCCGCAGCCGGCGGCCATCCCCGCAACCAGGCAAGCCCCGGCCATGACGCGGATCGCCCTTCGCGCGCCGCGATCCCACCGCATGCTCACCCCTGTTCGTCCCCATTCCTGCGTAGCTCCGGGAAGACTAGCGAGCATAACGCAAGCTCGGCCGGCAACTCGGACTCGCCAGGCCATCCAGGCTCCGATACCCTGGCTACCCGCACGCGACGCGCGGCCAGCCTCCCACGCCATCAGGCCTGCAGGGGGGATCATGGTGATGAGCCCCGAGAGGAGGCCCGGCCGACCAATGAGTACCGGAGCGGTCACCGTCAGCGGCCCCGGCACCGTGGCAGGTCACGCCTCTCGTCATGAATCCCACGAGGCGGCCAGAGCCGACAATCTGGCGCAATGGCCGCTCGCGGTTCACCTGCCGCTCGGCGCGCTGCCGACCGCCGTGCCGTGCGCTCGCATGTTCACCCGCGTCGTGCTCGACGAGTGGGATCTGGCCGGGGCGGCCGACTCGGCCGGGCTCGTGGTCACCGAACTGCTCACCAACTCGGTCCGGGCCTGCACCGGCCCGGACGGCAGGCCGAGGTACGACGGCGCCGCCCTGCCGGTCGTGCACCTGCGGCTGGCTACCGACCGCGCCCGGGTGCTGATCGAGGTCTGGGACACCGTCCAGCACCCGCCGGTCGCCCGGCGGGCCGGGCCGGACGAGGAGAGCGGGCGCGGGATCGCGCTGGTCCAGGCGCTGTCCGATCGCTGGGACTGGGGCACGGTGCCGGGCTGGCCAGGCAAGGTCGTCTGGGCGGTACTCCGGTCGGCATTAAGGTCGGGCGCTACCGGGTCAGGTCGATGGCGATCTCCACGATGATGGCCCGCAGCTTGTCCGCGTCGTCGACCTGCTGCAGGTAGAACATGCAGCTCGCGCCCGCGGCGAGCACGGCGGTGGTGGCGCGCACCCGGTCCCGCAGCGAGGCGTCCGGCCCGGCGATCAGGTCGACCAGGCCGTCCAGGCGGTCGCGGAACAGCGCGAGCCGCTCCTTGCTGTTCCCGTGGATGGCCTGCACCGAGGCCCGGTTCTGCTCCAGGAAGCGGAACACCTCGCTGCCGCCGATGACGATCCCGACGTAGCGGTCGAGGATCTCCAGCCGGGTCGCCTCGGTCCGCGGCTGCTGCCTGGCCCAGCCGAGCAGCGCGTCGATCTCCGCGAAGTAGTCGTCGGTGAAGCTGTGGACGATGTCTTCCTTGGACTTGAAGTGGTAGTAGAGCGCGGCCTTGGTCACGCCGAGGCGCTCGGCGATCTCGCGCAGCGAGGTCTTCTCGTAGCCCTGCTCGGCGAACAGCTCGAGCGCGACCTTCTGCACCCGCGACCTGGTATCGGTCCGCGGCGCGGGTCCCGTCTCGTCCATGTCCGTTCGCACTCCCTTACCGAGCCGCTGGCGGCCCGTAATTAACTTGACGGCCGGTAAGTAGAGAGCCTAGCATAATAACTTGCCGGCCGGTAAGTAGTGTATCCGGCCGAGTCGCGGACGGCCAGAGCGCAGCGGAAGGAGCCCAGGGGTGGCGAAGGCAGCGGACGGTTCGGGGACCGGGTCCGGCATGAATGGGGACGGCGGTGCGGTAGCCGCGAGCGCGCAGGGAGTGCCGGGCGGGGGCGGGCACTTCCTTTCGCACCGCGAGGTCATGATCGTGCTGCCGGGGTTGCTGATGGCGATCCTGCTCGCGATGCTCGACAACCTCATCGTGAGCACGGCGCTGCCGCGGATCGTCGGCGACCTGGGCGGGGTGGACCACCTGTCCTGGGTGGTGACCGCCTACATCCTGGCGTCCACGATCACCACGCCGTTCTACGGCAAGCTCGGCGACATGTACGGGCGGAAGAAGTTCTTCATCGCCGCGATCGTGATCTTCCTGGCCGGGTCGGCGCTGTCCGGCCTGTCGCAGACGATGGCCGAGCTGATCGCGTTCCGCGCCATCCAGGGCCTGGGCGCCGGCGGGCTGATGGTCGGCGCGATGGCGACCCTCGGCGACATCGTGGCGCCGCGCGAGCGCGGCCGCTACATGAGCTACATGATGGTGGTCATGATGCTCGCCACCATCGGCGGTCCGCTGGTGGGCGGGTTCATCACCACCGACTTCTCCTGGCGCTGGATCTTCTACATCAACCTGCCGCTGGGCGGCGCGGCCCTGGTCTACCTGATGGCCACGCTGAAGGTGCCGGCGCACAAGGTCGGGCACCGGATCGACTACCTCGGCGGCTGCCTGCTGGCCGTCGCCGCTACCGCGCTCATCCTGCTGGCCACCTGGGGCGGGACCGAGTACCCGTGGGCCTCGTCCCAGATCATCGGGCTCGGCCTGCTGACCGTCGCGGCCACCGCCGGGTTCTTGTTCCGCCAGACGAGGGCGGCCGAGCCGATCCTCCCGCTGCACGTGTTCAAGAACAGGAACTTCTCGGTCGCGATGGCGCTGACCTTCCTGACCGGCCTGGCGATGTTCGGCGCGATGACGTTCCTGCCGCTGTACCAGCAGACCGTCCAGGGCGAGTCGCCCACGATCAGCGGACTGGCGCTGACCCCGATGATGATCGGTGTCACGATCACCTCGATCGTGGCCGGCCAGGTGACCACCAGGACCGGCAAGTACAAGGTCTTCCCGATAATCGGCGGGGCCATCATGGCGCTCGGCATGTTCCTGCTGACCCACCTGGACATCTCCACCAGCCGGACCACCTCGGCGGTCTACTACGTGGTCCTCGGCCTGGGCATGGGCTTCCTCATGCAGATGGTCTCGCTGATCGCGCAGAACAGCGTGCAGCAGAAGGACATGGGCGTGGCGAGCAGCGCGCGGATGTTCTTCCAGCAGATCGGCGGCTCGCTCGGCGTGGCGGCGTTCGGCGCGGTCTTCGCCCGGCGGCTGACCGAGTCGCTGACCGCCGTCACGGCGGGCACCGGCGCGCACATCAGCACCAGCGGCGGCCAGCTCGACCCGGCCACGGTCGACTCGCTGCCCGCGGCGATCAGGCACGACGTGTTCTACGCGATCGCGCACGCGGTGCAGTCGGTCTTCATCTGGGCGCTGCCGGCCGCGGTGCTGATCTTCCTGCTGGCGCTGCTGATCAAGGAGGTGCCGCTGCGCGGGCGGGTGGCGCCGCCGGAGGCCGGGGAGACCGCCACCCAGCAGCCGGAACTGGTGTCCTAACCGGCAGGCGCGTACCCCCGGAACTGCCCGTTCGGCTTAAAAAGGGTTTTAAAAGGCCTAGGCGCCGACGCCCACGTACGGAACGGCTTCCAGGATCTCGACGGTGTTGGCCCGGCCGTTCGGCAGTGAGTAGGTGGCCTTCTCGCCGACCTTTTTGCCCATGATCGCGGAGCCGAGCGGCGAGCGCGGCGAGTACACGTCGATCGGCGAGCCGCTCTCCTCGCGGGAGGCCAGCAGGAACGTCACCTCGTCATCGTCCTTGACGAACCGGATGGTGACCGTCATGCCCGGGCCGACCACGCCGTCGGTGCGCGGCGGGCCGCCGACGCGGGCGGTTTCCAGGATGTGCTGCAGTACCACGATCCGCGCCTCGATCTGACCCTGCTCGTCCTTGGCCGCGTGATACCCGCCGTTCTCGCGCAGGTCACCCTCCTCGCGGGCCGCCTCGATCTTCTTCGCGATATCGATGCGTCCCGGTCCCGAGAGGTGGTCAAATTCGGCCTTGAGCCGGTCGTATGCGTCCTGGGTCAGCCAGGTGACGCTGTCGTCGCGCGTCTCAGTCACGGGTCACTCCTAGATACATACTGCGCAGGACCTTGCGGTCCGCGGGACCGTGCCCGGTCCTCGGGGGTAATCTTCTGAGGCTAACAAGCGTCGGTGACTTGTGCCTTGTAGTCAAATGGAGATGCCCCATCGCGCCCTTTCTTAAGCGCCGGGGGACGGGGAATGTCTGGCCGCCGAACTGGTGTTGCGGGACTGAAGGGTAAACGAGGGAGATCGCTGGTGCAAACCCAGTTGAGGCTGATGGCCGTGCACGCGCACCCGGACGACGAGTCGAGCAAGGGTGCCGCCACGATGGCGCGCTACGCCCGCGAGGGCGCGCAGGTTCTGGTCTGCACGCTGACCGGCGGCGAGCGCGGCGACGTGCTCAACCCGGCGATGGACCGGCCCGAGGTCAAGGCCGACATGGCCGGCATCCGGCGCGATGAGATGGAGCGCGCCCGCGCGATCCTCGGCGTCCAGCAGCGCTTCCTCGGGTTCGTCGACTCGGGGCTGCCCGACGGCGACCCGAAGCCCCCGCTGCCCGATGGCTGCTTCGCGCTGACCCCGCTGGCGCAGGCGGCCGAGCCGCTGGTGCGTGCCATCCGCGAGTTCCGGCCGCACGTCATCCTGACCTACGACGAGCAGGGCGGCTACCCGCACCCGGACCACGTGATGACGCACAACGTCACCGTGGCGGCGTTCGAGGCCGCGGCCGACCCCGACGCCTACCCGGGGTCCGGGGACCCGTGGCAGGCGCTCAAGCTCTACTACTTCGCGTCCTTCCACGGCGCGAAGTACGTGGCGCTGCACGAGGAGATGATCCGCCGCGGGCTCGAGTCGCCGTACACCAAGATCTTCGAGGAGTTCCAGCAGCGGGCCGAGAAGCACGGCGAGGACGGGCACCAGCCGGAGATCACCACCCGCGTCGCCTGCGGCGAGTTCTTCGAGGTCAGGGACCGCGCGCTGAAGGCCCACGCCACCCAGGTCGACCCGAACGGCTTCTGGTTCCGCTGCCCGATCGAGGTCCAGCAGGCCGCCTGGCCGACGGAGGACTATCATCTGGCTAGATCGCTCGTCGATTCCGAACTGCCAGAAGATGACCTTTTCGCGGGTGTCTGGGAGAGGGTGAGCCTTTGACGCTCGGCGTGCTCGCGGCGCTGGCCGCGTCCTCCTCGTCCGTAAGCGACGTCGAGCCCGGCGTGCTCGGCTTCCTCGTGGTCGCGGGGATCGGCGTCGTGCTTGTCTTCCTGCTGCGCTCGATGAACAAGCAGTTCCGCAAGATCGAGCCGCCTGCCGGCCCGGCCGACCCGGCCGACGGCGAGGAGGCCAGGCAACCAGCCCAGACGCTGGAGTAGCCCGGCGCCATGCGGGTCATCCATGGCGTCTGGGCGCGTGGCGCGCTGTGCCTGTGGGCGGAGGATCCGGACCTGCCCGAGGCTCCCGGACCGTCGCCGCGTCCCGGGGACCGGCCGGCCGGCCCGTTGCCGCATCCGTTCGCCTGCCAGGCCGCGGAGCTGGCCGACGGGCTGGCGGCGCTGCCCGGGCCGGCCCGCGGGGCCGTCGACGGCGAACTCGTCCTGCAGTTGCCGTCGGCGTTCGGCCCGGTCCGGCCGCTCGCCTCGCCCGAGCTCGTCCGGCCGGATGCCCCGCAATTGGAGCCCGGGCAGGCTCGCCCCGGCCGCGTCCGGCTGGCCGGCTGGCGGGTGCCGGCGCTGGCCCTGGATCCGGCCGCCGCGCTGGACCTGCTTGGTGCGGTCGGCCGCCTCGGCGAGCTGGTGGTCCCGGGCGCCTCGCTGCCGTACCTGGCGGCGCTGGCCCGCTTCGCCGACGGCCTGGCAACCCGCGGCCGGGTGCTGCCGGTCCTGGTGGCCGAGGACGGGAAGTACGCCGCCCGGTGGCGCCCGGTCTTCGGCGGCGAGGACGCGCGGCGCGCGCGTGACCTGGCGGCGGCGATGCCCGCGTCCTGCCGGGCGGCGGGCGCCGAGCCGCCCGGGCTGCTGCTGGCCGACGCGCTCGACCGGCTCGCCGACGCCGCGGCGCGCACCCGGCTGCCCGGTTCGCTGCTGCCCGCGCGGCGCGGCCGTACTCCGGCCCGGATTCCTCTGGCCGAACGATTCGTGGTCGCACTGACCAGCGCCGATGCTTGTCTCGACGGGGTTGACGCGCAAGCGCCGGCCGAGCTGGCGGCGGAGCTTGCTGGCTGGCTGGACGGCGCGCAGATACCGGCCGGCCCGGTCCGGACCTGCTTCCGCCTGGCCGAGCCCGCGGTCGTGGAGGCGCCGGCGGCTCCGTGGCGGGTGGAGTTCGCGCTGCAGTCGGCCGAGGACCCGAGCCTGATGATCTCCGCCGCCGACGTGTGGGCGGGGCAGGGCTTCGGATCGGGCGCCGACCCGGAAGAGGAGCTGCTGGCCGGGCTGGGCACCGCCGCCCGGCTGTTCGGCGAGCTGGAGGACGCGCTGCGGGAGCCGGCGCCTGCCGAGGTGGAGCTGGACGCGCCCGGCGCGTTCCGGTTCCTCAAGGAGACCGGGCCGCTGCTGTCCGGGGCCGGGTTCGGCGTCCTGCTGCCGGACTGGGTGCGCAAGGCACGGCTGGGGCTGAAGCTGACCACCCGGTCGCAGCGCCCGGGCGGCTCGTCGGCCGCCGGGTCCAGGTTCGGCCTGAACGACCTGGTGAACTTCCGCTACGACCTGGCCGTCGGCGACGAGGCGCTTGACCCCGACGAGCTGGCCGAGCTGGCCAGGCTCAAGATCCCGCTGGTCCGGCTGCGCGGCCAGTGGGTCGAGCTGGACGAGGCGCACCTGCAGGCCGCGCTGCGCTTCCTGGAGCGCAACCGGGCCGGGACCATGACCGCCGCGGACGCCCTGGCGGCCGGGCTGCGCGGCACCGACGAGGTGCCGCTGGTCGGCGTGGACGCCGACGGCTGGCTCGGCGACCTGCTGTCCGGCCAGGCGGACCGGCGGCTGGGGCCGATGACGGCGCCCGCGGGCTTCGTCGGCACGCTGCGGCCCTACCAGGAACGCGGGCTGGCCTGGCTGTCCTTCCTCGGCGGTCTGCGCCTGGGCGGGATCCTGGCCGACGACATGGGCCTGGGCAAGACGATCCAGCTGCTGTCGCTGATCGCCGCTGCTGAGTCCGGCGGCGGCCCGACGCTGCTCGTCTGCCCCATGTCGCTGGTCGGCAACTGGCAGCGGGAGGCGGCCCGGTTCACCCCCGGCCTCCGGGTGCACGTCCACCACGGCGCGGACCGGCTGGACGGGGAGTCGCTGGCCGCCGCGCTGGCCGGCGCCGACCTGGTGATCACCAGCTACGGCGTCGCCACCAGGGACCGCGCCGCGCTCGGCCGGCTGACCTGGGCGCGGGTGGTCTGCGACGAGGCCCAGAACATCAAGAACCACGTCACCAAGCAGGCGCAGGCGGTCCGCGGGCTGCCCGCGCTGACCAGGATCGCGCTGACCGGCACGCCGGTGGAGAACCGGCTGTCCGAGCTGTGGTCGATCATGGAGTTCACCAACCCCGGCCTGCTCGGGTCGGCGGAGAAGTTCCGCGAGCGGTACGCGGTGCCGATCGAGCGGAACGCCTCGCCGGACGCGGCGGCGGCGCTCAAGCGGCTCACCCAGCCGTTCTTGCTGCGCCGGCTCAAGACCGACAAGACGATCATCTCGGACCTGCCGGACAAGCAGGAGATGAAGGTCTGGTGCAACCTCACCCCCGAGCAGGCCAGCCTGTACCAGGCCACGGTGACCGACATGCTCGCCCGCATCGACGAGGCCACCGACGAGATCAGCCGCCGCGGCCTGGTGCTCGCCACGATGACCAAGCTCAAGCAGGTGTGCAACCACCCGGCGAACCTGCTCGCCGACGGCTCCCGGCTGCCCGGCCGGTCGGGCAAGCTGGCCCGGCTCGAGGAGATCTGCGACGAGATCGTCGCCGCCGGCGATAAGGCGCTGTGCTTCACCCAGTACGCGGAGTTCGGCCGGATGCTGCGGCCGCACCTGGCCGCCCGGCTCGGCTGCCCGGTGCTGTTCCTGCACGGCGGCACGACGAAAAAGCAGCGGGACGCGATGGTCGAGGAGTTCGCCGCGCTCGACGAGCCCGCGCTGTTCCTGCTGTCGCTCAAGGCCGGCGGGACCGGGCTCAACCTGACCGCCGCCAGCCACGTCATCCACGTCGACCGGTGGTGGAACCCGGCGGTGGAGGACCAGGCGACGGACCGGGCGTTCCGCATCGGGCAGCAGCGCAACGTCCAGGTGCGCAAGTTCGTCTGCCTCGGCACGGTGGAGGAGCGGATCGACGCGATGATCGAGGAGAAGAAGGCGCTGGCCGACCAGATCGTCGGCACCGGCGAATCCTGGCTCACCGAGCTGTCCGTCGCCGACCTGCGCTCGGTGCTGACCCTGTCGCCGGATGCGGTGAGCGAATGAGCAGGCGCTGGGAGGACTGGCCGCCGGCCCGGCCGCGGCGGGTCGAGGGCGGGATCAAGGCCAAGAGCAAGCGCGGCGCGATCGGCGAGCAGTGGTGGTCGCGCCGGCTCATCGACGTGCTCGAGTCGTGGGGGATGAGCGGCAGGCTGGCCCGCGGCCGCAGCTACGCGCGGGCCGGGCAGGTGCTGGACTTCAAGCTCACCCAGGGCAAGGTCACCGCCCAGGTACAGGGGTCCCGGGTCCGTCCCTACGACGTCCGCATCGGGGTGCTGCCGCTGACCACCGCGCAGTGGCGGCGGGTGCTGGACCGGCTGGCCAGCCAGGCGCTGTTCCGGGCCAAGCTGCTGGCCGGGGAGATGCCGCACGAGATCGAGGACGTGTTCGCGGCGTGCGGCACCCCGCTGTTCCCGCGGTCCGCCCGTGACCTGGAGATGTCCTGCTCCTGCCCGGACTGGGGCGTGCCCTGCAAGCACCTGGCCGCGGTGTGCTACGTGCTGGCCGAGACGTTCGATGACGATCCGTTCGCGATGCTGGCCTGGCGCGGCCGTGGCCGGGACGAGCTGCTCGGCGCGCTCCGGCGCCGGCCGGCCGCGCAGGACCCCGGGGCCGCCGCGGTGACCGGCCCGGGAGCGGCAGCGTTGCGGGAGGTAAGCGCGGTCCCGCTGGTGGAGTCACTGGACCGGTTCTGGTCACCCGGGCTGACCCGGGCCCGGCTGCGCGCGGCCCAGGCGGTCCCGGCCACCGCGGCGGACCTGGTACTCCGCTCGTTCGAGCCGCCGCCGGTCCAGGTCCGCGGGCGGGACCTGACCGCCCTGCTCACCCCTGCCTACCTGCGGCTGGCCGGGCAGGAGGAGCTGGCGGGGGAGGGCCAGGAGGTTCCTGCGGGGAAGGAGGCCGGGACCGGGGCGGGGGGGCCGGCCCGGGAATGATGCGCGCGAACGTGTCCGTCGCGCCACAATGGGGCTGATCAGTAGCCGTTTGCGGGAGGGCCAGATGAACGGACGCGCCGCGGGGTGCACAGCATGACGGGGGAAACGCGGCCAGGCCAGGTGCCGGCGGCGCAGGTGCCGGC
>Ga0181525_10004370_pt1 | contig 10878 bp, 10 predicted proteins | sample PEATcosm2014_Bin_48_FD_121100 | JGI IMG/M metagenome (GOLD analysis project Ga0181525, IMG submission 121100) | Peatland microbial communities from MTU Mesocosm Facility, Houghton, MI, USA - PEATcosm2014_Bin06_10_metaG | ecosystem: Environmental > Terrestrial > Soil > Wetlands > Peat | place... | reverse complement strand
TTTCAGAAGCCGCACCACCGTTTCGGCACCAGCTACCGCATCATCAACCTCATCGTAGGCCTGCAGATCCTCACCATCGTCCTGAGCCGCGGCAACGTCTACATGCTCGCCGCACTCTACGCCTTCGGTGTCATCTGGAGCTTCGCCATGAAGTCCCTCGCCGTGCTCGTGCTGCGCTTCACCGAGCCCGGCAACCGCGCCTGGAAAGTCCCCGGCAACCTGCACATCGGCAAAACCGAGATCCCCATAGGCCTGATCGGCATCTCCGCCGTGTTGCTGATCACCGCCGTCGTCAACCTGTTTACCAAGTATCAGGCCACCATCGCCGGAATCATCTTCAGCGTCGCGTTCTTTACCATCTTCACCTTCTCCGAGCGCCACGTTGCCCGGGAGCGCCACGGTAAGCCGGAGCAGCTCGACCAGTTCCGCGTCTATGGCAATCAGGAACTCGGCAGCGGCGCCATGGGAGTGCGCCCGGGAAACATTCTCGTTGCGGTTCGCGACCCCCGCAATCTTTACTACCTGCGTCAGGTGCTGGCCTATACCAACACTGCCAAGCAGGATGTGGTCGTCATGAGCGCCCGCCTCTACCATCGCGAGCCCAGCTTCGGCGGCAGCTCTGTGATGGAGGCCAGCCAGGTCTTCGACCACTACGAGCAGGAGCTCTTCACAGCTGCCGTGGCCGTCGCCGAAAAAGAAGGCAAGCCGATTTCCCTTCTCGTCGTTCCCGCGGCGGACGTCTTCGACGCCATCATGGTAACTGCGCAGCGGCTCGATTCCGTCCGCGTGATCTGCGGCCTCTCCAATAAGCTCACCGCCGACGAGCAAGCCAAGCTCACCGGTGACGCGTGGGAGCGTATGCCCGAACCCCGTCCCCGCCTGTGCCTCGAAGTCTGCGCCCCCGACGGCACCGTTCGCGAATATACGATTGGCCCGCACACCCCGCGCCTGCGCCCGCAGGATGTCGAACTCATGCACAAGCTCTGGCTCAACATCACCACCGATCCCAGGTTCGCCGGAGCCCACCACTATCACATCGTCGCCCTTGCGCTTGAAGAACTTCAGCGCGAACTGAGCACCGACCAGCGTGCCCAGCTTCTGCAAAAACTCTTGGAGGAAATGAACCGCTCCCGCGACGCCGCCCCGCCAAATTGAAGACTTAACTTGTCATCCTGAGGCGGGCGCTTTTTGCCCGCCGAAGGACCTGAGCGAGCCGCGCGAATTCACGGAGCTTGCCCTGAGAGAGCGCAAGCGACCGAAGGGCGCGTTTGGCTCGCATCCTTATCGGGTTCGCCGCACGGTCAGCAGACTTACCGCTTCAGCAGCCCCTCCAGCGCTCCCCTCAACTCCCGATACCGAAATGGATACCCACTCGCAATCAGCTTCCCCGGTTCCACCAGTTGGCTGCCCAGCAGCAGTTCTTCACCCATCTCCCCGAACATCACCTTCGCCGCAAACGCCGGCATGGGAAAAATCGCCGGACGCGCCAACACGCCAGCCAGCGTCTGCGCGAACTCCGCGTTCCTCACCGGCTTCGGCGCAACCATATTCACCGGCCCCTGCAGCAAATCGTTCTTCAAAATGTGATGGATCGCACCCACCATGTCCCGCACATCGATCCAGCTCATCCATTGCCGCCCGTCTCCCGTTCGCCCGCCCAGCCCCAGCTTGAACGGCACCAGCATCGCTCCGAGCGCCCCTCCCTTCGGGCTAAGCACGATTCCTGTCCGCAGGTGCGCCGTGCGAATATCCGCCTGCACCGCGGGAGTCGTCGCTTCCTCCCACTCCTGGCAAACCTCTGCGAGAAATCCCGTGCCCGGCGCGCTCTCCTCCGACAGCATTTCGTCTCCCCGATTGCCGTAGTACCCAATCGCCGACCCGCAAACAAAAACCCTCGGCTTCTCCTCAGCCCGCGCCAGAGCCTGCGCCAGATTCAACGTCCCATCCACGCGGCTCTCTCGAATCTTCCGCTTCTTGCCCGCAGTCCAGCGTCCGAAAATGCTCTCCCCCGCAAGATGAATCACCGCATCGAGTCCCGACACCGCCTCAGGCGCAATCGCCTTCGCCGGATCCCACGCAATCTGCCCATCCCCCGCAGCCGCACCACGCACCAGCCGCACCACGGACCATCCACTAGTTTTGAGCGAAGGCAGCAGCGCCGCCCCAATCGGCCCCGACACCCCGCTGACCAGGATTCTTGGATTCATAATTTCCCGATTGCCACTTTACCAGCCTTGCCAGTCCTCAGTTCCCACGCCCCGGCTGTCATCCTGAGGCCCGCGTCCTTTGCGGGCCGAAGGACCTATGTAGTTTGCCGGCAGCGCCGAAGCTGTGTGGTTTGCATGGATATGGACCGACCAGCGGAATGCGCTTATTCTGCCAGAGGTTATCTAGGAAAGCATCCTTGCGGGCTCGCCGGGCGGCAAATTCTCTTGGAGTTAAAACCGCATAGTTGATTTCGCGCCCCAATTGCCGCTCAAGCTTGCTCACCGCTTGCGCCAGGGCGGCTTCGTCGGGCATGCCGATCACAAGTACATCGATGTCGCTCGCCGCATTCTGCTGACTGCGGGCGAACGAACCGTATAGATAGGCCTCGTCGATGCCGCCGATTTTCTTGAGCAACTGCGAGATCAGCGGAGCGGCGCCAATGGTTTTGTTTACGATCTTGCGCACTTCATTGAAAAGCGGATACCGGCGGTTGAGCTGAAAATACTTTTGCCGGCCACTCACTTCCGAGCGAAATAAGCCCTCGCGCTCCAGGCGACGAAGCTCTTTTGACAGGTTGGAGGGGTCCAGATTCAGCCGCTGCGCCAGGTCCCGCAGATGGAGGCGGGCCGTCGGGTTCGTGAAGTAATAGGCCAGCAGATGCTGACGAAGTTTGGAGCGAAGGTCGAGCATGTGGTATTAACATACCACACATGCGGTAACACGTTACCGCCCCTATCGCTCCCGAATTTTCGATGAACACGTCGCGGGTTCAGCCCCTCGTCCGGATGATCCCATCCGAAACGCATGAAAGTGCCGCTGTTCCACCGCATCTCTCCAACCCCGCCCGCTGCCCCCAAGCTATAATCCTACATGGCGAGTCTGCGCCAACAGATCGCAACCACCGCTCTTACGCTCACCAAATTCCGCGAACTGATGAAGCGGATGCAGGAAAGCCGTCCCCAGGACGATCTCTCCATCGTCAAAAAAGCCTACGACTACTCCTTGAAGCATCACGAAGGCCAGACCCGCGCCTCCGGCGAGCCTTACCTCGTTCATCCCCTGGAAGTCGCGCTGGTCCTGGCCGAGATGAAGATGGACCCCGTCGCCATCGCCGCCGGCCTGCTCCACGATTCCGTCGAAGACACCTCCGTCACCATCGTCGACATCCGCAAGGAATTCGGCGAGCAGGTTGCCCACATCGTCGAAGGCGTCACCAAAATCAGCAAGATCGACTTTGCCACCCGCGAGGAGGCGCAGGCCGAGAACCTGCGCAAGATGATGCTCGCCATGGTCGATGACATCCGCGTCGTGCTCATCAAGCTCGCCGACCGCCTGCATAACATGCGCACCCTCGAGCACCTCCTGCCCGACCGCCAGCACAAAATCGCCGAAGAGACGCTTGAGATCTACGCTCCCATCGCCCATCGCCTGGGCATGGGAAAAATTCGCGGCGAACTCGAAGACCTCGGCTTCCGCTTCCTCGATCCCGCCGGTTACGAACAAGTTGAAAAAGCTGTCAACGCCCGCCGCAAACAGGGCGAAGCTTTTCTCGCCAAGATGCAAACCATCATCGGCGACAAGCTGAAGGAAGCCGGCATCCAGGCCAAAGTCGAGAGCCGCATCAAGCGCCTGTACAGCATCCACAAGAAACTCCAGCGCCAGCGCATCTCTGTCGATCAGGTTTACGACCTGTTTGCCATGCGCATCATCACGCGCTCATTGCAGGATTGCTACGCCGTGCTCGGCATCATTCACAACATCTGGCGTCCCGTGCCGGGACGCATCAAGGATTTCATCGCCATGCCGCGGCCCAACTTTTACCAGTCGCTGCACACCTCGGTCATCACCGAAGATGGAACGCCATTCGAGATCCAGATTCGCACCGAAGAGATGCACAAGATGGCCGAGGAAGGTATCGCGGCCCACTGGAAATACAAAGATGGCCCCGTTTCCGCGCAGGACGAGCAACGCCTCGCATGGCTGCGCCAGGTGGTCGAGTGGCAGCGCGACGTCAGCGACCCCAACGAATTCCTCACCGCCCTCAAAGTCGATCTCTATCCCGAAGAGGTTTACACCTTCACTCCCAAAGGAAAAGTTGTCGTCCTTCCGCGCGAGGCTACGCCCATCGACTTCGCCTACACCATCCACACCGAAGTCGGCCACACTTGCGTCGGCGCCAAGGTCAACGGACGTATGGTCCCGCTGCGCCACAAGCTTCATTCCGGCGACATCGTCGAAATCCTCACCCAGGCCGGCCACAAGCCCAGCCGCGACTGGCTCGGCCTGGTCAAGTCCTCGCGCTCGCGCAACAAGATTAAGCACTGGCTCAACGTTCACCAGCGCGAGCGCTCCATCGAAATCGGCCGCAAGGTGATCGAGAAAGAAGCGCGCAAGTACCGCATCGCTCTGAAAGAGATCAAAGACGAAGAGTTGATCAAAGTTGCCGCCGCCTACGGCCTGGGCCGCGTCGATGACCTCATGTCCGGCATCGGCTACGGAAAGTTTTCCGCGCGGCAGGTCCTGGCGCGCCTCCTGCCGGCAGGCGCAACCCCCTCGATGGCCGGCGATATCGAAGCCGAAGGCTTAAGCAGCCAACCCGGAGCCATCGCCAGCGTCGTCCGCCGCGTCTTCGGCGATCACAACGCCATCATGGTCAAAGGCCAGGGAGACATGCTGGTCTACCGCGCCCGCTGTTGCAATCCCATCCGCGGAGAAAGCATCGTCGGCTACATCACGCGCGGGAAAGGAGTCGCCGTCCACGCCGTGAACTGCCCCAACGTTACCAACCTCATGTACGAACCCGAACGCCGCATCGATGTCGAGTGGGCCCGCGATGAAACCACGCCCACTGCTTACCCAGTCAAGCTTACCGTCTACTGCGACGATCGCTTCGGCATGCTGAAAAACATCACCAGCGTCATCGGCGACGCGCAAAGCAACATCCGCAACATCGGAGCCCGCACTGAAAACAGTCAGGCCAGCGTCGAAATCGTCCTCGACATCTCCGATTTGAAGCACTTGGAATCGATCATGGCCGGCCTGCGCAAGATCCCCGGCGTGCATGAAGTACAAAGGCTGCAGAAGATTTAGGAGCGGTGGCCAGTGATCAGTGATCAGTGGTCGGTGAACCAAGTAAGCCCTCATGGTGTGTGACTGTTACTGGCCACTAGCCACTGATCACTGGCCACTGCCTTTCAGCCTCTCAGAGCAGCATTTTCTTCGCGGAGAAAGTCTTCCAGGCGGGCGGCGAGCCAGCAGACCAACTGCTCTTTTACTCCAGCGGGAACCTGAATGAATTCCATTCCTGAAGATCCGGCAGGGTTACACCAGCAGACTTCGGCGATTATCTTGGCGTCGGCATGGGTGCGGGGCAGCATCAGGCGCAGGGTCACTCTATCTCCCGCCTGCAGGCCGGGCGAATTGGTGAGGGCAATGCCGACCTCGCTGATATTGGCGGAAGTGGCCATAAACTCAGGCTGGGAGCCAATCGTGACATAGACCGGAACCCGCACGGGGCAACGAAAGGAGCGCCTTTTTTCGTTTACCATGAGGGGATAGGAGACGCGGAGCGTCCGCATCAGGACGGCGGGAGACAGCGGCTTGACCAGCACGAAGCTGGCGCCGGCGCGGAACGCGCTGGGCATTTCTTCGTTGCAATTCAGGACGGCCAGCACGACCGAGGCCTTGTGAGACGTCATTTGGCGGGACTTTTTTAGCAGATCTAGGGCTTCAGCCCGGTCCTTGAAATCCACTACCAGGGCTTCGAATTTGGAATGGCAAAGTTTGTAGGCAGCCGAGGAGAAGGAGCAGATGTCAACGTGCATCGACATCTTTCCCATCGCCTCGCAGAGAGTGTCGATGATCTGAATGTCGCCGCTTACCAGCAAAACCCGAACCCCGACCGTGGGGGGTGGGCCTCTTTTCAATCCCGTTGGTTTCGATTCAGGCGTTTTCGATCCGGCGGTCTCTTTGTTTTCGTTCGATCCAGTCGCGGATGCCAGGATCTCGTTCATATGGCGTCCTTCATACGGCGTTTCTCATTCATACAACCAGGGCCTCGGGGATTTCCATCTCCCCGTGCTCGAAGGCATGGACGAATGCGTCCACTACCCCGGGGTCGAAGTTTGACCCTGCGCTGGAGACGATGATTTGCCTGGCTTCAAATGGGGTAACGGCCCGGCGATAGGGGCGATCGCTGGTGAGAGTGTCAAAGGCATCGGCCACCGCCAGGACTCTGGCTTCAATCGGTATTTCGTCCCCTCGGGCAGGACCGTATCCCGAGCCGTCGAACTTGTCGTGATGCGCGAGAATAATGGGCAGCACCCGGCGCAACGATCCCCCGACCGGTTCCAGCAAGGCGACCCCCTTCTGGACATGCTTTCGCATTTCCGCCATCTCTTCCGGCGTCAGACTAGCCGCTTTGTGGAGGAGATCGCGGCTGGTTTCAAGCTTGCCTACATCATGGAGCAGGGCCGCGGCCCGCACGTCGTCAATACGATCCTGGGTGAATCCCATGCGCGCGGCGATCGATGAGGCGTACAGCGCCACCCGGTAGGAGTGATTGTGGGTATATTTGTCGTTGGAGATGAACTGCTGCAGAATCGTCAGGAGACCGAAGTAAGTTTGGCGGAGTTCTCCCATATGACGTTCGGTCCGGTCATAGAGGGTTCCCATGGCGTAGGCCGTGATCAGAAGCAGGCAGGCCCATGTGACGAGCTCGGACCATTCGTCGTAAGTCAACACGAACGGAGCTGAACCCGAAAAAAGACCAGTATTTTTCCACAGCAGTATGAGCACCATGAAGATGCTGGCACTGGCCGTGAGCACAGCGTGTCTCCGGCCATAGACATAGGCCGAGAAGATCGTGGGCAAGGTGTATAAGCCCAGAATCATACGATGGGAAGCGACGAGCCAGTTGAATAGGCCCGCGATGACAAAGAGAGACAGCACCAGCCATAACTCCTGGTTGATCCTGGCCAGTCCGACCTTAAACTTAGATTTGTCCGGAGAATCCTTTGCGAGGCTTCCGTGCGTGCCAAGGACGCGCTCGTTAATCAGCGTGGATTTCATTTCGTTTTCCATATCAACTGCAACTCCGGCGGATGAGCTTCCCCTAAGCTCTCTATCGGCCAAGTTCTCGCACAACTTTAGAGCAGTGGTCAGTGTCCAGGGCCAGTAAAAGGGCTGTTCCATTGACCTTTGCCCCTCAATCTGAGTTAATTGCTGAGTCGTGGCGCTGACTGACCACTAGCCACTGACTACTGGACACCGCTTCATGCGCGAAATCATCTCCACCAAAGACGCACCTCAGGCTATCGGCCCGTACTCGCAGGCAATTAAGGCTAACGGATTTGTATTTGTCTCCGGCCAAGTCGCCATCGACCCCGCCACGCAACAAGTCGTCACCGGAGACGTGGCCGCGCAAACCGACCGCGTCCTGCGCAATCTGTCGGAGATCCTCGAAGCCGCAGGCAGCGGCCTTGGCAAGGTCGTTCGCTCCACCGTCTTCCTCAAAAACATGGACGACTTCGCCGCCATGAATCAGATTTACGGCAAATATTTCAGCTCCGCGCCGCCGGCCCGTTCCACGGTCGAAGTCGCGCGCCTGCCCAAAGATGTGCTGGTGGAAATCGACGTGATCGCGCTTGAGTAAGAAAACTCTCACTCACAGGCACGCAAGGAACCTCACAGGCATCGGGAAACCTATATCCATCTCTCCGCTTCCTATGTTTAAGATGTTCTTGCAGGAGGCAGGCATGACGAAGTTCCTCATAGCAACCGCCATCATTCTTGTGTTAAGCGCGGCGTATGTCCTCGCGCAGAGCACAACCAGAAAGTCGACCGCCGCCAATACCAACGCTCCCACCAAAGTGACCGGCCCCGGCACGAAGACCGACTCCGGCCTGGAGTACTGGGATATCCGCATCGGCAACGGCGACCTCGCCAAAGAAGGCAGCCACGTTCGCGTCCACTACACCGGCTGGCTCACCAACGGCAAAAAGTTCGACAGCTCATTCGATGCGGGAAAGCCTTTGGATTTCACAATCGGCAACGGCGAAGTCATCAAGGGATGGGAAGAGGGAGTTTCTGGAATGAAAGTCGGCGGCAAGCGCCAGTTGCGCATTCCGCCAGCTCTGGGCTACGGCGCAGAAGGCACTCCGGGCGGCCCCATCCCGCCCAACGCCACCCTTATCTTCGATGTGCAGTTGGTAGGCGTGCAATAGAACTAGAAGCTAGTTTGGGAAGGGCACGACGTTCAGTCGTGCCGTCCCAGAATCGACAAAGACAAGGCTTTAGCCGCTGCGGGCCTCAAAATTATCTCTCCGCGATCTCGGCGGTTGACTTTGCCTACGCTTTGACCACTTTGCCGCTGCGCAGGCAGGACGTACACACGCGCATGCGTTTCGTCGTCGCCCCCACGCGGGCGTGCACCGGGCGCAGATTCACGTTCCAGCGCCGCTTGGTGACGTTGTGGGCGTGGCTGATGCGGTTTCCTGATTGCGGCTTCTTGCCGCAGATATCACACTGTTGTGCCATGACTTCCGTAGATCCTTTCAAAAGCCTTCACTGCAAACTATTATTCTATCGGATTCGCCCCCTTACCACAATTTGCCTTGGCCCGGCGAGCCCGGAAAGGTAGAATAACCGAGTAGTTTGCGCGAAAAAGGGAGACACTTATGTCGAGTCGCGGTAAAGGAACATTGGTAGAAAGCACGCTCGTCCTGGCTTTGATGGGCATTCTGGCTGGAGCCATCGGAGGCCTGGCCATCGGCGTCGCCACCAGTCCTAAATCCACAACATCCACCTCCGCCGCTCACTAGCCTCAACCCTCCCCCGTAATTCCCCCTGTGCGATACTGAATTCATGCAGTCCCCGCTTCAGGCTCCCACCGCGGCAACCGACCCAAAGTCGGTGAAGGTGAACCTCACAACCGGCGCCGGTGTCGACATCGAGTGGGCCGACGGCCACACATCGCACTACTCTTTCGTCTTCCTCCGTGACGCCTGCCCCTGCGCCATGTGCGAAGAAGAGCGCGCCAAGACCGGACGCCGCCGCGGCGACCCTCCCAAACTCGCTCCCGGCACCCTGCCCATGTTCAAAGCCGCCGCCAAACCGCTCTCCGCCGAAGGTATTGGCAAATACGCCATCAAGTTCAAGTGGAACGACGACCACGATCTCGGCATTTACTCCTGGAAGTTCCTGCGCGAAGTCTGCCCCTGCGAAGACTGCAAAGCCGCGCAGGAATCCGCCAGCGCGTAGAACAATTCCTGAACGGGCCTGAGAGCGCGAGCTTCGCAGTCTGCTGGAAGACTGACGATTCGTATCAGGGTATGCCTGTTCAGGCATACCGCAACTGTTGCGTCTTTAGAACCCTTTACAGGCGCGGAGAAATGCTGATTTCGGCACGACCCGGGAAGGGCACGAGTTTTACTCGTGCCATAAGTCGCCGCAAAATCGATGCGGCTTACAGCCGCTGAGGTTCGCTCTTGCGCGTACAACGCTTTTTCAGCAGCTGTTCAGCCGTACTCGCGCGCAACAAATACAAATTAAAGACGCGGTCCTTTAGCGCCTGGGATCCCGTACGCATCCTCTATGAGAAGATGGCTTCTTGACCCTGGCGCTCTCAATCCAATCTCATGCAAGAAGGTAAATTCAGCCGAACCGCCCACCGCGTCGCGGTCCGGCGCGCCGCGCATCAACTCCTCGACCAGCCCAGGGTACTCGACGACCCTCTGGCCCTGCTCATCATTGGAACCGCAGCCGCAGAAGAGTTGCGCTCCAATCCGAAGGAGCACCACGCCTTCTCCCGCGCCTTCCGTGCATTCATGGCTGCGCGCAGCCGCTATGCCGAAGACGAACTTGCCAGTCCGTCGCACATGGTGTCATGCAATACGTTGTCCTCGGCGCCGGCCTTGATACCTTCGCCTACCGCAATCCTCACTCCGGCCTGCGAGTCTTTGAGGTCGATCACCCCGCCACGCAGGCCTGGAAGCGCGAGTGCCTCCAGGCAGCGGCCATTGCAATCCCCACGTCTTTGACCTTCGTACCCATCGACTTCGAACAGCAAACGCTCGCCGATGGCTTGGTACGATCCGGCCTCAACACCGACGCGCCCGCGTTTTTCTCCTGGCTCGGTGTCACGCCCTACCTTACGCGCGAAGCCTGCATGACCACTCTGGCGTTCGTCGCGAAAATGCCCTCGGGCAGCGGCGTCGTCTTCGATTTCGCCGTCGATCACAAACTGCTCAACCTGGGCCAGAGGATGGCGCTCGCCGCACTTTCGAAGCGCGTCGCCGCGGCCGGAGAGCCCTTTCAACTTTTCTTCGATCCCAAACAATTGCAGGAGGATTTGAAGAATCTGGGATTCCATCGCACCCAGCTTCTTCAGGGCAAGGAACTCAACGAGCGCTACTTCGGAGACCGCAACGACGGCCTGATGGTCCGCGGCGGCCTGGGCCATTTAATGGGCGCATGGGTGTAACCGGTTTGCTGAAAATTCAAGATTCGTATCAGGCGATGGCCTCACGATTCGTACCAGGGTATGCATTCGCGATTCGTACAGGATATGCCTTCGCGATTCGTATCAGGCTATGGCCTCGCGATTCGGTAGTGTCTGAATTTCAGACGCTATCCGCGATTCGTATCAGGGTATGTCTTTAGACATACCGC
>Ga0181525_10004369_pt1 | contig 10879 bp, 6 predicted proteins | sample PEATcosm2014_Bin_48_FD_121100 | JGI IMG/M metagenome (GOLD analysis project Ga0181525, IMG submission 121100) | Peatland microbial communities from MTU Mesocosm Facility, Houghton, MI, USA - PEATcosm2014_Bin06_10_metaG | ecosystem: Environmental > Terrestrial > Soil > Wetlands > Peat | place... | reverse complement strand
TACGGCGAGGATGAAGCGCGGGCACTGGCCGCGCGCCTGGGGTGGACCATCGCGGCGGACGGGCCCCGCTGGCGGCGCGTGGTGGCCTCACCCAGGCCACTGGGCCTGGTGGAGATCGAGACCATCCGCTCCCTGGTCGACGCCGGCGTGCTGGTGGTCTGCGGCGGGGGCGGCGGCGTGCCGGTGGCCCGGTCGCAGGCCGGCGAGCTGGCCGGCGTGGAAGCCGTGGTAGACAAGGACCTGACCGCGGCCGAGCTGGCGATCACGCTCAAGGCCGACCGCCTGCTCGTGCTCACCGACGTGCCGGCGGTCATCGACGGGTACGGCACGCCGGCCGCGCGGCAAATCCGGGCCATCGGCGCCGACGCGATGTCGGCCATGACGTTCCCGGCCGGATCGATGGGGCCGAAGGTCGAAGCATGCCTCCGTTTCGTTAAGGCATCCGGTCAGCCGGCCGCGATCGGCGCGCTGACCGATGCCGCCGCCATCCTGGCCGGCCGGGCGGGCACCACCATCAGGAAGGGAGCGTCATGAGCAGTCTTTCCGGCCGCATCGTCGTCATCATCGGCGGGAGCTCGGGCATGGGGCTTGAGACGGCCCGGCAGGCGCACGCGGCCGGGGCGAAGCTCATCATCACCGGCCGCAACCAAGAAGGGCTCGACGCCGTGCGTGATGAGCTCGGCGCCTCGGTCGGCCTCCTCGACCTGGACGATCCCGCCCGGCTCGAGCTCTTCTTCGCTGGCCTGCCCGCGCCGGTGGACCACGTGATGGTGACCGGCGGCGGCCCGGTCTACGCGCCGATCGCTGCCCTGGACTTCGACCAGGCGCGCCGGGTGCTCGACCAGCACCTGCTCGGGTCCTTGCGCGTCGCGCGGGAGTGCGCCGGCCGGGTCCGCCCCGGCGGCTCGCTGACCTTCCTCACCAACACCGACTCCCGCCGCCCGGGCCGCGGCCAGGTCATCGCCGCCATCATGGCCGCGGCGCTGCCCGCCATCACGGCGAACGCCGCGCTGGAACTCGCCCCGGTCCGGGTCAACACGATCGCCGCCGGGTTCGTGGACACCCCGCTCGCGGCTCGCGTGCTCGGCGACGAGCTTGAGCACCGCCGGGCCGAGCTGCGGGCGACGCTGCCGATCAGGCGGGTTGTCGGGCCGGCGGACATCGCCGCGTTCGCCGTCACGCTGATGACCCACACGGCGCTCACGGGCGCGACCTACGACGTCGACGGCGGCCAGCAGCTCATCGGCTGACCCTTTACCGGCTCGAGGGCGGGCGGATGCGGGTGATCAGCCCGTCCGCGCCGGCCAGGCGCGGTATTACGCTGCTTGGCCTGCGGGACGTGCTGATGAGCGCGGACGAGCAGGCGGAAACCGTGACGGCGGTTCGGCCGGAGGGTCGGGCCAACTTAATGAATATCTAACGTGGCCGCGGATTCTCTGGGCGAGCTCTCACGCATAGGCTGGTCGGCAGGTACTGGGTCAGTCCTGGGCTACGCCGCGCGTCCTGACGGCGTTACCGGGCTTATTGACGCCACGTATGGAGGGCCGCGTGTCCGGTCTCGCTCGGCCAGCCCGGCTGGTAGGCCGGAGCCGCGAGGTTAGCGTGCTCGACGGCCTGGTCGCGGCCGTCCGGGCGGGTGAGAGCCGGGTGCTTGTGCTGCGTGGCGAGGCGGGCGTGGGCAAGACGGCGCTGCTTGATCACCTAGCCGGGCACGCTGCTGGCTGCCGGGTGGTGCGCGCGGCGGGCGTGCAGTCGGAGATGGAGTTCGCGTTCGGCGGGCTGCACCAGTTGCTTGGGCCGATGCTGGATCATCTGGACCAGATGCCGGCGCCGCAGCGGGAGTCGCTGCGGACCGTGTTCGGAATCAGCGCGGGCCCGGCGCCGGACCGGTTCCTGGTGGCGCTCGCGGTGCTGAGCCTGCTGTCGGAGGCGGCCGGCGAACGGCCGCTGATCTGCGTGGTCGACGATGAGCAGTGGCTGGACCAGGCCTCGGCGCGGGCGCTGGGGTCTGTGGCGCGGCGGCTCGCGGCCGATCCGGTCGGGCTGGTGTTCGCGGCCCGGCTCCCCGGTGCGGAGCTGGCGGGACTGCCGGAGCTGACGGTCGGGGGCCTGGCGGAGGGCGATGCGCAGGTGCTGCTTGACGCGGCCCTGGCCGGGCCGCTTGATGCCCGGGTCAGGAGCCAGGTTGTCGCCGAGGCGGAGGGGAACCCGCTGGCACTGCTTGAGCTGCCGCGCGGGATGACGCCCGCTCAGCTGGCGGGCGGGTTCGGCCTGCCCGGCGGCGCGGCGTCGCTGACCGACCGGATCGAGGACAGCTTCCTGCGGCGGCTTGACGCCCTGCCGGACCGGACCAGGCGGCTGCTGCTGCTGGCGGCGGCCGACCCGTCGGGCGACGCGTCGCTGGAGTCGCGGGCGGCGGGGCGACTCGGCCTCTCAATTCAGGAGGCGGCGCCGGCGGTCCAGGCCGGGCTCGCGGAATTCGGTGCGCGGGCCCGGTTCCGGCATCCGCTGGTGCGCTCGGTGGTCTACCGGTCGGCGCCGTTCAAGGAGAGACAGCAGGTACACGGGGCGCTGGCTGAGGTGACCGACCCGGCGACAGACCCGGACCGGCGGGCCTGGCACCGGGCGCAGGCCGCGGCCGGACCGGATGAGGAAGTCGCGGCCGAGCTTGAACGGTCGGCTGGCCGTGCGCAGGCCCGCGGCGGGCTGGCCGCCGCCGCGGCGTTCCTGGAACGCTCGGCGCGACTGACCGCCGATCCGGCGCGCCTGGTGGACCGGACCCTGGCCGCAGCGCAGGCCAATGTGCGGGCCGGCGCGTTCGACCAGGCCCAGGGGCTGCTAGCGATAGCCGAGGCCTGGCCGCTTGACGAGCTCGCCGCCGCTCGGGTGGACCTTCTGCGCGGGCTGGTCGCGTTCGCCTCAGACATAAGTAGTGATGCCCCCTCGCTGCTGCTCAAGGCGGCCCGGCGACTGGAGGAGCTCAACCTGGGCCTGGCCCGCGAGACCTACCTCGACGCCTGGGGTGCGGCACTTGCCATCGGGCAACTGGCGGCCGGCGATATGGCGCAGATCTCCCGGGCCGCCCGGGCGCTGCCCCGGTCACTGGACCCGGGTCCGGCGGAACTTCTGCTGGACGGCCTGGCGCTGCTGATCACCGACGGACTGGCCGCCGCGGCGCCGGAGTTGCGGCGGGCGGCGAGCGCCTTCGCCAGCGACAGAATTTCGGTCGGCGAGGGACTCCGGTGGGGCTGGCTGGCCACGGTGCCGCCCCTGCTCCTGTGGGACGACGACGGCTGGCGCGCGATCGTCGCCAGGCAGGTCCGGCTCGCCCGTGACGCGGGCGCCCTCGAGAATCTGCCGCTCCACCTACAGACGGCGGGCATAATCACGGCCTGGAGCGGTGCCTTCGGGGCGGCGGCCGCGCTGATCGCGGAGTCCGAAGCGGTCTGCGAGGCAACCGGGGCGCGCGTCCCGTCTTACGCCGCCCTCGTGCTCGCTGGTCTGCGAGGCAGCCAGGCCGAGGCTATCCCGCTGTTCGACGCCATGATCGACGCGGCCGACGCCGCGGGCCAGGGCCTGACGGCGACCGCCGCGGGCTGGATGGCCGCCGTCCTGTACAACGGCCTGAGCCGCTACGACGAAGCGAGGGAGGCGGCCCGGCAGGCCGCCGGGGACCCATCCGGGCTCTACGTCTCCACGTGGGCGCTACCCGAGCTGATCGAGGCCTCCACGCGCAGCGGGAATATGCCCATGGCCGACGACGCCCTGGCTCGGCTGGCGGAGACGACACAGGCCGGCGGCACCGACTTCGGGCTGGGCATCGAGGCGCGCTCACGCGCGCTGGTGAGTGAGGGCCAGGCCGCCGAGGGCATGTACCGGACGGCGATCGACCGGCTGGGCCGCACCCAGGTCCGCCCCGAACTCGCCCGCGCGCACCTGCTCTACGGTGAATGGCTGCGCCGCCAGGGCCGCCGCTCACAGGCCCGCGGGCAGCTGCGCACCGCCCACGCCCTGTTTGACGAGATCGGCATGGAAGGATTCGCCGAACGGGCCCGACGGGAACTGCAGGCCACCGGGGAAACCGCCCGCAAGCGCACCGTCCGGGCCGCCGCCGGCCCCAGCCAGGAGCTGACCGCCCAGGAAACGCAGGTCGCCCTGCTGGCCCGCGACGGCCTGTCCAACCAGGAGATCGGCGCCCGGCTGTTCATCAGCGCCCACACCGCCCAGTACCACCTGAGCAAGGTATTCACCAAGCTCGGTATCACCTCCCGCGGCCAGCTGCACATGGCCATGCAGACCGGAATCATGGGATAATCAATTCAGCGGCTGCCATTCCGTGGCGGCGGGAAAGGTGCCCTCGCGTGCTGCTGGGCCGGGACGGCGAGACGGCTGCCCTCGACCAGGTGCTTGCCACCGTTCGCGGCGGGGCCAGCGGGGTGCTCGTCCTGCGCGGGCCGGCCGGAATCGGGAAGACCGCGCTGATCGACTGGGTGGCCGGGCAGGCGGGCGACCTGCAGGTAGCCCGCGTGACCGGCGTCGAGTCGGAGATGGACCTCGGTTACGCCGGACTGCACCAGGTCGTGGTCCCTTTCCTTGGCGACCTGGAGCGGTTGCCGGCGCCGCAGCAGTCAGCCCTCAGCGCGGCCTTCGGCATGGTCGCCGGGTCCGCCCCGGACCGGTTCCTCGTCGGCCTGGCCGCGCTGACGCTCATCACCGAGGCCGCGGCTAAGCAGCCGGTGCTCTGCGTCGTGGACGACGCCCAGTGGCTCGACCGCGTGTCACTGGAAGTACTCGGGTTCGTCGCCCGCCGCCTGCAGGCCGACCCCGTGGGCATGATCTTCGCCGTCCGCGACGGGGACCGGCGGGCCGGTCCCCTCGACGGGCTCGCTGACTTGACGCTTGGCCCGCTAACGGAGGACGCGGCCATGGAGCTGCTTTCGACCGCGGCGAGGTGCCCGGTCGTGCAGCGGGTGGGCAGCCGGATCGTGGCACAGGCGGCGGGCAACCCGCTCGCGCTCGTGGAGTTCGGTCGCGAGCTCACCGCCGCCGAGGCCTCGGGTGCCGCACCGCTGGCCCAGCCGCTGCACTTCGGCGGGCGTCTCGACGTGCTGTACCGGTCGCGGGTGCGCGCGCTGCCGTCCGCCGCCCAGCAGCTGCTGCTCGTGGTGGCGGCCGACCAGACGGGCCAGCCGGACCGGGTCTGGGGAGCGGCGGGCACGCTGGGGATCGACCCCGAGACCGCCTGGCTGCCGGCGATGGACCAGCTGGTCAGCTGGGAGCAGGTGGTGCGGTTCCGGCATCCGCTGATGCGCTCGGCCGTCTACTATGCCGCGCCGGCCGTCGCCCGGCGGCGGGTCCACGAGGCGCTGGCCGCGGCCTGCGACCCGGTGCGGGACCCGGACCGCCGCGCCTGGCACCTCGCCGAGGCCACCGTCCGGCCGGATGAACAGGTCGCCGCCGAGCTGGAGCGGTCGGCGGAACGAGCACGCGGCCGTGGCGGCTGGGCCAGCGGCGCCGTGTTCCTCGAGCGCTCGGCGGACCTGACGCCGGACGAGTCGCGGCGCGCCCGGCGGCTACTTGAGGCGGCCGAGGCGCGGTTCGTGGCGGGCGAGACGCCGGCCGTGCTTGACCTGGTGGAACGCGCGGCCGTGCGGTTTGCCGATCCAGTCGTCGTGGCCCAGGCCCGGCGCCTTGAGGGCCTGAGCCTGTACGCCAGCGGGGACGTGGCCCGGGCGACCGTGGTCTTGCTCGACGCGGCGGCGACGACCGGCCTGGACGACTGGAGGCTGGCCAGGGACATCCTCCTCGACGCGCTCGTGACAGCCCACTTCAGCGGGCCGGCCGACACGGCGCGGGCACTCGGCATGGTTTCCGGGCTGCCGCTGCTCCATGGCGCCGACCCAACGCTTACCGACCTGCTGCTTGACGGGTTCGCTGCCGTGGGGGAAGGACGTCACGCCGACGGCGCCGCGCTGCTGCGGCAAGCCGTCGGGCCGCTGAGTGCCAGCCGGCCGCTGCCCGATGACGTGCTGCGCTACTTCCTGCCCGTGTCGATGGCCGCGTCGGTGATATTCGACGACTCCGCGTGGCACGAGCTTGAGCACCGCTGGGTCGCGGAACTGCGCGGCCGCGGCGCGCTCGCGATCATGCTCGTGGCACTCGTCTCGCTGGCCTTCAACCAGGTGGAGGAGGGCAGGTTCGACGACGCGGAGATCACCATCGCGGAGGGACGAGCGCTCAGCGAGGCAACCGGGTTCCGTGCTCACCTCGGGCTCTTCACGTGCGCCGAGCTCAGCGTCCTGGCCCGCCGAGGCCGGGAGGATGCCGCCCGCGAGCTCGCCGAGCAGATCATGCCGCAGTTCGCGGCCCGCGGCTACGGGCTGGGAACGTACTGGGCGCGGTCCGCCCTCTGCCGGCTGGAGATCGGCCTCGGCAACTACGACGCCGCGCTGCGGATAGCGCTGGAGAGCGGCCTGCGGGCCGGGTCGGCCGTGGACCTGATCGAGGCGGGGACCCGCAGCGGCGATACCGCCACCGCCACTGCCGCCCTCGGCAGCCTCGCCCCCATGGCGGTCGCCGCCGCCACGCCCGCCGCCCTCGGCTGGCTCGCCCTCGGACGAGCGATGATCGCCGCCGGCGGCGCGGCCGGCCAGACCGGCACCAGTGACGATGCGTCCGAGAGCACGGCGGAGGCCCAGTACCAGCTGGCCATCGGGCACCTCGAGCGAAGCAGGCACATACCCGTCTTGGCCAGGGCCCGGCTGCTGTACGGGGAATGGCTGCGCCGCCAGCGCCGCCGACGCGACGCCCGTGACCAGCTCAGTGCCGCCTGTGAGATGTTCACCAGGCTCGGCATGGACGCCTTCGCCGAACGCGCCCGGATAGAGCTGCGGGCCGTCGGCGAACTCGCGACCAGTGGCGCTACGCACAGCGCCGACGACCTCACCCCTCAGGAGCTGCAGATCGCCCGGCTGGCCAGCGAAGGGGCGTCCAACGCTGAGATCGCGGCCCGGCTGTTCATCAGCGCAAGCACGGTCGAGTACCACCTGCACAAGGTCTTCCGCAAGCTCAGCATCACTACCCGCGTGCGGATCGGCCACGCGCTCGGCGGGCGGTACGGGATACCGGCCACGGAGCAGGAGCAGCCCGGTCCGGGCCTTGACCCGGGTGGCGGTGATGACCGCCTCTTGTCAGGCTGACGGGCGCTTGCGGGTCCCGGGCGAGACGTTCACTCGGCGTCCACGATCTGGGCCAGGTACGGAAGGTCGTTCATGGCGGGCCCGGGCCAGTCGCCAGGGACGGCGGCGACAGCGGCAGGAGCCGGGGTGCCCTTGAGTGATGCGATTCGTGCGGTGATCATGACGGGTGACCCTTCGGTGCGAGACGGCGTTTCTCTTACTCGCATCGTGCCGGGCACGGGACTGGCATCGAATCTTCCAACCGCCTAGTGTGCCCGCAGCCAGTACCCGGGGACTAGCGGGTTACCACCCGGGCCAGGGTCGGCCGGCTCCCCCGCCGGGGTGAGCGCGTGTCATCACGGGTGGCGGGTGAGGCTGGCGGGGATATCCGCCGGTTCCGCCGGCCGCGGTGGACGGCACGCTGGGGTGGCTGACTAAGGGATCCATGGATTCGGGCCCGGTGCCGCCTCCGGCACGATGCAGGGGTGGAGGTGGTAACCGACATGAGCCAATTCAACGAGTACGGCCAAGGAGCCAGTGCGGACGAGATTCCCGGCGTGAACGTCAACGGGGATGGGGCGGCCGGTGAGCCGGCTCTGCTCGGGCGCCAGGCCGAGTGCGAGGTTCTCGGCCGGCTGGCCGCGAACGCACGGGCCGGACGTGGCGGGGCGCTGGTGGTGCGGGGCGGACCAGGCGCCGGCAAGACGGCGCTGCTCGATTACCTGGGACGGCGGGCGAGCGAGTTCCTTGTCGTTCGCGTCGCGGGGATTGAGTCAGAGCAGGACTGCGCGTTCGCGGCCCTGCACCGGCTCTGCGGCCTGCTGTGGGACCGGCAGGATCGCCTGGCGGGCCCGCAGCGCGATGCCCTGGCCACCGCCTTCGGCGAACTGGCCGCGGACAGTCCCGATCATTTCCTGGTTGGCCTGGCCGTGCTGAACCTGCTGTCCACGGCGGCCACGGACCAGCCGGTGCTCTGCGTGGTCGACGACGCGCAGTGGCTGGACGCGGCGTCGATGCGGGCGATCGCGATCGCGGCCCGCCGGCTGGCCGCCGGACCGGTCGCGCTCATTGTCGGGTCCCGCCAGGCCGACGCCGGCCAGGACTTCGCCGGGGTAGCGGACCTGGCGCTGCCTGCCCTGGCCGAGGAGGACGCGCGAGCCCTGCTTGACTCGCGGCTGACCGGCCCGGTTGACTCCGGGGTCCGCGACCAGATGCTCGCGGAAGCCCGCGGCAACCCGCTCCGGCTGTTGCAGGCGGCGACCCGCCAGACGCCGGAGGAACTGGCCGGGGGCTTCGGGCTGCCCGCCGGCGTAACCGCGCCGGACCAGGAAGACGAGGCTGTCCGGCGCGAGCTGGACACCCTTCCCGCGACCACGAGACTGCTGCTGCTGATCGCCGCGGCCGAGCCGGCCGGGAACCCGGTGCTCGTGTTGCGAGCGGCCCGCCGGCTCGGCGCCGACCTGGAACCGGAGACGGCGGCCGGGATCATCGAGTTCACCGGCCGCGTCCAGTTCCTCCACCACCGGGCCAGGTCGGCGGTGTACTGGGCGGCATCGCCCGCGGACCGGCAGCGTGTCCACCGCGCCCTCGCCGCGTCCACCGACCCCCATGCCGACCCGCATCGCCTGGCCTGGCATCTCGCGCACGCCTCGGCGGCACTCGACGAGGATGTCGCCTCCGTCATCGAGGAAGTGGCAGGAAGTGCCGGGAACCGGGGCGGCCTGGCGGCGAGCGCGATGTTCTATGAGCACGCCGCCATGCGGACACCCGACGCGGCCCGCCGGGCCAGCCGCGCCCTGGCCGCGGCCCGCGCTAAGCACCGCGGCGGCGCACCGGGCAGCGCGCTGCGGCTGCTGGCCGTCGCGCAGGCAGGTCCCCTTGATGACCTGGGCCGCCGGCACGCTGGCCTGCTGCGCGCCCAGCTGAGCCCGGCCGGCCCCGGCGCCGCACAAAGGCTGGTCGCGGCCGCCGCGCGGCTGGAATCGCTCGACCCGGTGACGGCGCATGAGGGGTACGGCGACGCGCTTGACCGGGCGCGGTCGGCCGGCCGGCTGGCTGGCCAGGATGACCTGCGCGAGGTCGCCGCGGCGGTCAGGGCGGCGCAGGCCACGGCTGGACGACAGTCGCACGACGAGGACGACCTGGCGAGCGGGCTGGCCGTCCTGATAACGGACGGATTCGCGGCGGGCGGGCCCGCGCTGCGACGCGCGCTCGGCGTGCTCAGCGACCAGACGGAAAGCGGCGCACCCGGGTGCGGGCGGCTGCTCCTTGGTTGCCGCGTCGCCGGGGACCTGTGGGATCACGCGACCTGGCGGAGACTGTCCGGCCAGCTGATCGCGGAGGCACACCGCACCGGAGAGCTGCACGTGCTCCCGGCTGCCCTGCACAACGGCGCGCTGGCCGAGTTGCTAGCCGGCGAGACCACGGCCGCCGCCGCGATGGCCCGGCAAGCCGATGCCGTCGCCCAGGCCACCGAGATCACCGCGGCACCGTACGCTTCCCTCGCGCTGGCCGCCTGGACCGGCGCGGAGGCAGCGGTTGAGCGCCTGATCACGACCGTCACCCCCCGCCTGCTGGCCCGGCGTGAGGGCCGGTGGCTGACCGCGGCCGCATGGGCGACCGCGGTGCTGAGCAACGGCCTCGGCCGGTACGAGGAGGCGCTCGCGGCGGCCGAGGAAGGTGCCGCGGGCGCGGTCGGCCTCGGGCTGACCGCCTGGTCCATGGCCGAGCTCATCGAGGCCGCGGCACGACTTGGGTGCCCGGAGCGTGCCCGCGGTGCCCTCGGCCGGCTGCGCGGGATCGCGGCGGCCAGCGAGAGCGACTGGGCCCGCGGCCTGCTGGCCAGGTCGCAGGCCCTGATGACCGAAGACGAGGCCGCTGAGCAGCACTACCGGACGGCGATAAGCCTGCTTGACCGGGCGGGCGTGGCGGCGGAACTGGCTCGCGCGCGGCTACTGTACGGGGAATGGCTCCGGCGGCGGATGCGCCGGCTGGACGCCCGCGAGCAGCTGCGCGAGGCGCATCAGATGCTCACCGCGATGGGCGCGGCCGGATTCGCCGCGCGGGCCAGGGGCGAGCTCATGGCCACCGGTGAGACCGCGCGCCGGCGGGTACCGGAAACCGCTTCCGCGCTGACCGCCCAGGAGGTGCAGATCGCCCGGCTGGCGGCCGACGGCCTCACCAACCCGGAGATCGGGGTGAAGCTGTTCCTCAGTGCCCGGACGGTCGAATGGCACCTGCGCAAGGTGTACGTCAAGCTTGGAGTCAGCTCCCGGAGAAGGCTCCGCGAAGCGCTGCCGCGGACTCCGCAGCTGCTGGCGCTTGCCGCCCGGTAGAGAAGCTAGCCGACGCCGCCCGGTAGCGAAGCAGGGGTACAGCAGCACCGGGCACGACTTCACGATTCCCTGGCCAGACCGTCGGGCGTAGGCTGGCTGACAGGCAGCGGGTCTGGCCTCGGAGGCGCTGCTCAACCCTAGTGCTCTACCGGGCTGAATCCAGCCCAGCTTGGAGTGCCGCGTGGCTGGTGACGCCTCTCCCTCGCGCGGACGGGCCGCACGGTTGCGGGGCCGCAGCCGTGAGATGAGTGCGCTGGCTGATCTGGTCGCGGCTGTCCGGGCGGGGCAGAGCCGGGTGCTGGTGGTGCGCGGCGAGCCTGGCGTGGGCAAGACGGCGCTGCTCGATGACCTGGCCGGGCATGCTTC
>Ga0181525_10004365_pt1 | contig 10886 bp, 10 predicted proteins | sample PEATcosm2014_Bin_48_FD_121100 | JGI IMG/M metagenome (GOLD analysis project Ga0181525, IMG submission 121100) | Peatland microbial communities from MTU Mesocosm Facility, Houghton, MI, USA - PEATcosm2014_Bin06_10_metaG | ecosystem: Environmental > Terrestrial > Soil > Wetlands > Peat | place... | reverse complement strand
CTTCCTTGAAATTGGCGTCGATCCAGAGGCCGTGTGCCGGGATGATGCTCGCGAGGTACGCGCCGACCGGCACATAGGCTCCGACGCGGACCGCGCGATTGCCGACATAGCCGTCGATCGGCGAGCGGATTTCCGTGTAGCCGACATTGAGGCGCGCGGTTTTCAGATCGGCCTCAGCCTGTGCGACATCGGCGCGCGCCTGGTCGATATTGGCCCTGATCACCTCGAGTTCCTGATTGGCTCCGGCGACGCCGGCGCGTGCGGACGAAACGGAAGATTGTGCGATCTGATCGGCGGCCGACGCGCGCTGCACATCCTGCCGCGAGATCGCAACGGCACGCGCCAGACCCTGATAGCGATCGTCATCCTGCCGCGCGAAGGCGGCTTGCGCGACTTTCGCGGAAAGGTCCGCTGTGGCCTGACGTATCGCAGATTGCTGGGCGAGGAACTTCGCCTGGAGGTCGGCGAGCACGGCGCGCTTGTCGTTCACTGCGGCTTCGGCGTGATCCAGCGCCGCCTGGAAGTCCCGGTCGTCCAGCCGCATCAGCAACTGTCCCTTGCGGACGTGCTGGTTGTCGCTCACGTCGATGTCGGAAATGAAGCCGGCCACGTGCGGCGCGATCGCGGTCACGTCGCCGCCGATATAGGCGTCATCCGTGGTTTCGATGAAACGGCCCACCGTCGCCCATTGATAGCCATAGACCGCGGCTGCCGCGAGGCCCAGCGAGGCGCCCAGCGCGAACAGCAGTTTCTTGTAGCTGATAACCATAGCCCAGCGGCGGGTGCCGGAACGGTCCAGCGTGATCGCATTCATTGCCCATCTCCTTCGCGAAGTGGCGGCAACAATGCCCGTCACTTTCACGATAGAAGTTAGTGACTTTCACATTGAAAGCAACTACTGCCAGCCGGAGAAAGTCTTCGGGAAGGCCCAGCCAGGCGCGACGGATTGGCGTTTAAGTATTTGATTTTCAAGTAATTTTCGAACGGCCGCGCATTTCAGGCGGCTGGCATGCCGTGGACGAAGAGCCGCGTTCGCGGCGTCGCAGTCACGATGCGCGTCGGCGGGGTCGTTTGCCGGTCGCACGCTTGCGCGTTCGCGGCTGAAGCCTGCGGGCTTCCTCGCGAAGCTTCACATACGCGTCCCATTCCTCGCGGCCGTCTTTCTTTGCGCGCCGCTGTTCCGTGTAGCGCATCCGCATCCGGAGCGCCGCATCTGCTGCAGGACCGGGACCAAAGGTGTACCGCGTCCGATCGAGAACATCCCCGCTCTCCCGATCGATAAGAACCGGGTCGACCGGCCTTCCGGTCTCCGCGTCGACCAGACGGCCGGCGATTCCGTCTTCCGCGAAATGGCGATTGCCGTACACGCTGAACGCGACCAGAACGGGCCAGAAGTCGCGCCCCATCTCGGTCAGGAGATATTCGTAGCGCGGCGGATGCTCCGAATAGCGTCGCCTCTCGAGGAGGCCTTCGTCGACCAGCGCGTTCAAGCGGCGCGTCAGCATGTTCGGCGCGATTTCGAGGCTCGTCTGGAACTGCTCGAACCGCGTCAGCCCGTGAAACGCATCACGCAGGATCAGCATGCTCCACCATTCCCCGACGCGATCGAGCGTCCGGGCAACGGGGCACAGCATCTTTCGGAAGGTCTTGCGCTGCATGGGGGTAATATAGGGCGGTTACTTGCAAAATGCTAGCCACATGCCGGTGCCATGGCAGCAAGCAAGGCCGGCGTTTTGACGCGAATTCGCCGCTCCCTCACATGCTCTTCCATTGATCCACTGTCGCGGTCGGCTAGAATGGGAACAGGGGAATGTGTTGCGCCGCGGAAATCCTTCGTCGTGCGAGGACGTTCGGCGGCGCGGCACTGAGCGAGGCTTTGAGTTCATGGCGTCTTTTCGCCGTTTGCGGTCACGCATCGCACCGTGGCCCGGTGTCGGCGCTGTGAAGCAGATTCTGTTCGTTTTATGCGTGCTTATGCCGCAAGGCCTCGCACATGCCGGCGAAGCGTCGCCGCAATCCGTCGCCGCCGGGGAAATCCTGCGTGGCCACTTCGTGCAGGATCGGCAATTGCAGGGATTTGCCAAGCCGCTGCGCAGCGAGGGCTCGTTCGCGCTCGTACCGGGAACGGGTTTGATCTGGCGCGGCGAAAAACCGTTCGCCAACACGACTGTGATCACCTCCGGCGGCATCGTACAGCTCGCGGGAAATCAGGAAGCCATGCGGCTTCCGGCGGCACAGCTGCCGGGTCTTTCTCGCCTGTATGACGTGCTTGGTTCGGCGCTGTCGGGCAACATCGCGCCGTTGCGCCAGACTTTTGCGGTAGAGCAGAAATCCAATGCGGATCAGTGGCAGATCGTGCTCACACCGCTGCAAACAGGCGTGGCCGCTCAGTTGAAATCGCTGACGCTTGCGGGACATCACTTCGTCGAAACCGTCGAGATCGATCGCGGCGATGGTGACGTCGATCGCATCTCTTTCTCCGACCAGGTCGTGGCGCGGGCCGAGCCGACGGCGGACGAAAAAGCGCTGCTCCAGACTCTGCACAAATGAAGCGCGTAGCGCCGCTTCTCTGGCTCGCGCTTCTGGGATTCGCGGCCGCCTATCTCGCGTTGCGCGTTTCCGGTGGGGTCGCGTTTGAGAGCAACATCCTGGCACTTCTGCCGCGCGAGGCGCGCGACGTCTCCGCCCAGAATGCGCAGGACCGGATCACCCAGTCCCTGTCGCGGCGCGTCGTGTTTCTGGTGGGAAGCGCAACGCCGGAAAGGGCGGTGGCTGCGGCCGGCGATCTTTCATCGGCGCTCTCGCGATCGGGCATGATCGCGTCGCTGACGTCGCGCGCCGACCCGGCCGCGCTCCAGCACATCGGCACCGCCTATTTTGCCTATCGCGCCGGACTCCTTTCGCCGGCCGACCGCGCGGCACTGATGGAAGGAAACGGGGGCGCCATCGTTGCCCGCGCGCAAGGCATACTTTACGGGCCTGCCGGCTTTGCCAACGCAAAGCTCATCGCGCACGATCCGTTTTTCCTGTTGCCGAATTTCCTCCTGAGCCTCCCCATCCCGCAATCGCGGCTCACGGCGGACAATGGATTTCTTTCCACCCGCGATGGCGCAGAGACTTATGTGCTGGTGAGCGGTGAACTCGCGGGCGACCCTTACGCGCTCAATTTCGAGGATCGTTTTGATGCGTTCCTTTCGACGACGACGGCGGCAATAAAACGAGCGGCGCCCGACCTTGTCCTGTTGCGCACCGGCGCCGTCTTCTACGCCCATGACAGCGCCAAGGAGGCGATGGACGAGACCTCGATCATCGGCCTCGCATCGCTCGTCGGCACGCTGGGATTGATCCTGTTCGTGTTCCGTGGATTGCGACCGCTTCTTCTCGGATTTGCCGCCATCGGGGCGGGAATCCTCGGAGGCTTCGTCGCGACGCTTTTGATCTTCGGGCAGATCCATATCATCGCGCTTCTGTTCGGCGTCAGCCTTATCGGGATCTCCGTCGACTACTCCTTGCAATATTTCTGCGAGTATTTCGACGGCGCGGCGCACACGCCGGAGCAGAGAATGAAGCGCGTGCGACCGGGGATCATCGTCGGCGTGGCGACCACGCTTATCGGCTATTGCACGCTGCTCCTCGCACCTTTTCCAGGATTGCGCCAAGTCGCAGTATTTTCGTTTGTGGGCTTGGCCGCAACCGTTCTGACTGTCGTGCTTTGGTATCCTGCGCTCGACACGAAGAACGCGCCCGGTCATGGCCGGAGGATTGTCGCGCTCGCGGCGCATCATTGGCGTCTGTGGGAGGCGCCGTCGCTGCGCGGCGTGCGTCTCGGGCTGATTTTCGCCTGCGTTGCGATCGCGTTCGTAGGCTTTATTCGCTTCAAGACGGACGACGACGTCCGCCATCTGCAGTCGCTTTCGCCGGATTTGCGGCAGCAGGAGCGCGCAATAGAGCGGCTGACGGGCTCCACGACCGGCACCGAATTCCTGCTCGTGCGGGGGCCAAGCGAAGAAGCCATTCTCCAGACGGAGGAACGCGCGACCGATGTGCTGATGGGCGACCGCAAAGCCGGCGCGCTGACGGCCTACACCGCAATCTCCCAATATGTGCCATCCATCGCGCGCCAGCAGCAAAATCGCGGTCTGGTGCAGAGCCGCCTCCTGTCCCCCTATCTCGCGCAGTATCGCGAGAGCATCGGCTTCGGCGGCGCGGTCGATCCGGGGATGACGAGCGGAATGCTCACGTCCTCGGCACTGCCGCGCACCGGACCTCTTGCGTCGATCGGAACGCTCGATGTTTCAGCCGGCGGACAGCTTGCTCATGTCATATTGCTGCAAGGCGTCACCGATCCCGCGCGCATCGCGAGCTCGATCTCCGGTATGGCCGACATTCGCGTCGTCAGTCTGGTCGACGATTGGACAAACCTGTTTGCCGATTATCGTCGCTACGCGATCGCGCTGTTGGGGGTCTCGGCCGCGCTGATGTACCCGCTGCTCGCCTGGCGCTATGGCTTGATCCGGGGCGTGCGCATTCTGGCGCCTTCGCTGGCGGCGGTGGTTCTTGCGCCTCCATTGGCGGCCCTCGCGGGCGTCAGCTTCACCTTCTTCAATGCCATGGCGCTCGTTCTCGTCCTGTCGATCGGCGTCGATTATTCGGTGTTCTGCGCCGAGACGTCGGGCGTGCGGAAGCCCGTCACGGCGCTGGCCATCGCGCTGGCCGCCTTAAGCTCGCTCCTGTCGTTCGGCATGCTGGCCTTCAGCAGAGTATTCGCGGTACATGCTTTCGGGATGACAATGCTGATCGGAATATGTCTGGCCTTCCTGTTCGCGCCGGCCGCGGGCGACGCCCGAAGGACGGCGGCATGAGCGCGCGCCTTGCGACGGGAATTGCCATTGGACTGCTGCTGACCGGATGTGCGTCGGGGCCGCAGCTCGCCAATGACGAAGCCCTGATCGCGCCCAGAACGGCGTTCGTCGTTCCGCCACCCGCGGCAGATGCGGAGTCGAAGACGATCGCGCAATCGATCGTGGCGCATTATCGCGATCAGTCCTTCACCTTCGCCGCACAGATCCAGATCGCGCCGCAGGACTTCGATCTGGTGGCGCTCGACGGCCTCGGCCGCCGCGCGCTTACCGTGCATTGGACGGCGGGGAAGATGGACTTCCAGGCCGCGCCCTGGCTTCCGCCGCTGATGCGGCCGGCGGATATCCTGGCCGATATCGCAATCGTCTACGGACCCGAGCACGACGTCGCCCAATCGGTCGCACGCTCCGGCGCCACGCTGACCACGACACCGCGCGCCCGGACCATCGCGAAGGGGAACCGCAAGCTCATCGTGGTGGATTATGGCGACGGCGAAGGCTGGGACCGATCCGCCAAACTGCGCAATCTCGCCTTCGGCTACGAGATCGACATCCGCTCGACCGACGCGGAGCCGTGAGCGCTCAAATCTGCCGGAACACGAGCGACGTGTTCAACCCGCCGAAAGCGAAATTGTTGGACACGAGGTGTTCGACATTCAGCCGGCGGGGCTCACGCATCATGTAGTCGAGCGGCGCGCAGCGGGGATCGACCTCGGTGAGATTGGCGGTCGGCGGAAACCAGCGGTCGCGCATCATCGCAATCGACAGCCACGCCTCGATGGCGCCGCAGGCGCCGAGCGTGTGACCGAAATGTCCTTTGAGCGAATGGATCGGCGTGCGCTCGCCGAAGATCTCGTGCGTCGCTTTGGCTTCCGCGACATCGCCCGTGTCGGTCGCGGTACCGTGGCCGCTGATGAAGCCGATATTGCTTTGCGACAGGCGGGCTGTGCGGAGCGCTTCGCGCATCACGGCGGCCTGCGTCTCGGCTTTGGGCTGGGTGATATGCGCACCGTCGCTGTTGGTCGCAAAGGATACGATCTCGGCCAGCGGCACGGCGCCGCGGGCGCGGGCGTGTTCGAACTCTTCCAGTACCAGAATCGCCGCGCCTTCGCCGATCACCAATCCGTCGCGCGTCTTGTCGTAAGGACGCGATGCCGTGGCCGGCGCGTCGTTGCGCGTGCTGGTCGCGAACAGCGTGTCGAACACGACGGCCATCGTCGGGCACAATTGCTCGGCACCGCCCGCCAGCATGATGTCGGCCTGTCCGTGACGCACGGATTCATAGGCGTAACCGATACCCTGCGATCCCGATGTGCAGGCCGATGAGGTGGTAATGACGCGGCCTGTAAGACCCAGGTGAATGCCGATGTTGACGGGCGCAGTATGGCTCATCATGCGAATATAGCTCGTCGCATTCAGGCCGCCGGCCTTGCCCGTCGCCATGAAGCTCGCGAAATCCTCCACCGGCTCGGTGGCGCCGAAGGATGAACCGCAGGCAACGCCTGCACGTCCGGATTGCAGCACCGGATCTCCCGTCAGCCCCGCTTCGGCCAGGGCTTTCTCGGCGGCGCTCAGCGCCATGACGGCGACGCGTCCCATCGAGCGCGCAGTTTTTCTCGGGTAGGCGGTCGTGTGATCGAACCAGTCGATGGCGCCGCCGAGCTTGGTGTTGAGATCGACGAGACGTTCCCATTCGCGCATGAACCGGGTGCCGGTTTCCCCGGCCTCCATGCGCGCGCGGATTTCGGGCCAGGTGCCCCCCAGTGCGGTCAATCCACCCATACCCGTCACAACAACGCGGCGCATCAGCACAATCCCCCATTTATGGAGATCACCTGGCGCGTGATGTAGGTGGCGTCGTCGGACAGCAGGAACGCGGCGAGGCCCGCGACTTCGTCGGGCGTTCCGAAACGGCGCATGGGAATCAGCGCACGGGCTTCCTCTTCCGGAACAGCTTCGGTCATGGCGGTCTCGATGATTCCCGGAGCGATGCAATTCACCGTGATATTCCGCTTGGCGAGCTCGATCGCCAGGGCTTTGGTGGCGCCGATGATGCCCGCCTTCGACGCGCTGTAATTGACCTGACCGCGATTGCCGATAAGGCCGGACACCGACGACAACGTCACGATGCGGCCGCCGTCGCGTCGCCGGATCATCGGCATCACGAGCGGCTGCAACACATTGTAGAAGCCGTCGAGATTGGTATGCAGCACCGCGTCCCAATCGATGCCGGAGATCGCGGGAAACGCGTTGTCCCGCGCGATGCCGGCGTTCAGCACGACACCCCAATAACCGCCCTTTTTTTCGACGAGCGTTTCGAGAGCGGCGCGGCAGGCCTCGCGATCGGCGATGTCGAAACCGGCGACATCGGCGCTTCCACCGGCACTCACGATTTCTGCAGCGATCTTCTCTGCGGCGGCAGCGTCGCGGCCATAATGCACGGTCACTGGATAGCCTTGCGTCGACAGGCGAAGCGCGATGGCGCGGCCGATTCCCTTGCTCGCACCTGTCACGAGCACCGGACGATCGCGGGGAAGCTTGTGAGCGCTCATGACGTCGCGGTGTCCAGAAAGGCGCGCGGGTCCGCCGGCGCAAAGACATTCATATTGGCATTCGCCAGCGTGGCGCCGTTCTCGTCGTCGATCCGGCATTCGAACGCGAACATCGCACCATCGCTGAAAACCATGTTGGCGGTTATCCGAAGCCGCGCATTCTCCGCGAAATCGCGACACGCGACGCTGTAGCGGCGGCATCCCAGAAGAAAGCCGATCTTGGGCGGCAGGCCCTCCGTCTTCCGCTTCATCCCGTCGATGGCGGCGATCGCCTGCGCCATCATCTCGAGCCCCGAATAGGCGGGCAACCCGCGGCCTGCGACGAACAACGGATTGTCGGCGCGCACGACGGTTTCGGCGACGGCTTCCGTATCGTTGACGGCAATCATGCGATCCAGAAACCGCATCGGCGTGCGATGCGCGATGAGATCGTCCAGCGGAATATGGAAATCGCTCATGCGGCCCGCTCCAGTATCAGGGCGATATTATTGCCGCCGAACGCATAAGAACAACTCATGGCCCGGCGCACGGCACTCGCTTCGCCGGCGGTATCGACCAATCGGATGGCCGGAAGGTCGGGATCGCGCTCGCAATCCCACAGATGGGCCGGCAGCCTGCCGGCCTCGAGCGCCATCAGCGTGAAGGCGGCTTCGCACGCGCCCGCGGCCCCCAGCATGTGGCCGGTCATCGGCTTGGTCGCACTGCAAGGGACTTCCGGCCCCAGAACGCGCGAGACCGCGCGCGCTTCCATGCTGTCGTTGAGCTTCGTGGCTGTGCCGTGAAGGTTGAGATAGCCGATATCGGCAGGTCTGCAGCCGGCGCGCTCGAGCGCCCGCAGCATGGCGGCCTCGGCGCCTTTGCCTTCGGGATCCGGTGCGCTGATGTGATGGGCATCCGCGCTTTCGCCCCAGCCGGCGAGCCGGATGGCCGAAGGCTGCGACGAAAGGATGAAAAGCGCGCCGCCTTCGCCGAGATTGATGCCGCGGCGATTGACGCTGAAAGGATTGCAGACGTCGTCGGAGAGCGATTCCAGCGCCGCAAAACCGTTCAATGTCAGATCGCACAGCGAGTCGATGCCGCCGGCGATGGCCACATCGCAGAAGCCCGCAGCGATGAGGCGCGCCGCGCTCGCAAGTGCCTTCGCGCCCGACGTGCAGGCCGTGGAGATGCCGTAAGCCGGACCGCGCGCGCCGGCGCGTTCGGCGACATGGGCCGCGACATCGCCCAGCTCCTGCGCCGAGAAGCGATAGCCTTCCGGCCAATGTCCGTTTTTGACATAAGCGCGGAAACCGTCGCCGCCTTCGCGCACGCCGCTTGTCGAAGTGCCCACCACCACCGCAAGGCGCTCGGCGCCCACGGCGTCGATCTGCCGATCAAGTGCGGGGCGGAGTGCGGTGAGGCAGCGATCCGCCAGTTGATTGCAGCGCGTGTCGGCCAGATCGATCGTGCGATCGCGCGATACTTCGCCGACGGGCACGATGCGGCCGTCGGTCAGCTGCGCCCGGCCGTCGATGCGTTTCGGCGCCGGCGACAGGAGGTTTCGCGCAACGGCATCGGCGTTGTCGCCGAGAGCGCAAAGCACGGCGAATTCGTGGATGTAGATCGCGGGTGCTTTCATGCGACACGCCCCAGCTGGCGCACCTGCGCCAGATGGCGCCTGGGATCGGTGGCGAACGGATTCGACGCGTCCCACGCATAGCCCGCCAGCACGGAAATGATTTTCCGTTTCACTTCGGTGGCGCGCCTGGGTTGCGCAAAGATAATGTCCTGCAGCGAGCCGTCGTACCAGCTTTCGACATAGGCGCGGAACGCATTGACGCCGAGTTTGAGCGGCGCCTCGAAATCGGCTTCCCAATCGACGATCTCGCCTTTGAATTGCCGGTCGAGCGCGCGGCCCGCAAGGATCGCCGATTTGAGCGCAATGGTGACGCCGGACGAGAACACCGGATCGAGAAACTCCGCCGCGTTGCCGAGCAGCGCGTAATTGGGCCCATACAAGCGATCGACATTGCACGCGTAACCCACGAGCGTGCCCGCCGGGCGAACCTGCTCGGCGTTCCCAAGCACGTCATGCATGCGCCCCGACTGCGCGACGAGACCGAAAAGCTGCGACTGTGGATTGGATCCGGCGGCTTCGAGTTCGGCCTGTGGGCCCACGACTCCGATCGACGAAAGCCCGTCCGCCAGCGGGATGAGCCAATACCAGATCGCGTGTTTCTGCGGGTGAACACTGATCAGGATCTTGTTGCGATCGAAGGTCGGGTCGCTGATGTTATCGCGCACGTGGCAGAACACGGCTTTGCGCGCGGGAAAGTCCGACGGCTTGTCGAGCGACAGAAGGCGCGCCAGCACGCGGCCGAATCCGCTGGCATCGAGTACGAATTTTGCGGCGATCTCGCGTTCGGTGCCGTTCTCGTTGCGGATATGCAGGCGGGCGCCATTGTCGGTGTGCACAAACCGCGTGACTTCGTCGCCGAACGTCACCCGCGCGCCTTTGGCGGCCGCGCCTTCGGCCAGAATCTGATCGAAAAGATCGCGTTTCACCTGGAACGTCGTGCTCCAGCCCGAGGCCGATTTGTCGTTGAAATCGAGCGACTGCTCTTGGTCGCCACGGCGGAACGCCGCGCCATCCTTGAACTGAAACTTTCCCTCGATGACGTGCTGCAGAAGACCTGCCTCCTCGAGCAGCGACATGGATTGGGGCAACAGGCTCTCGCCGATGGAAAAACGCGGGAAGTGGGCGCGTTCGACGACCTCGACCGCATAGCCGCGGGCTGCCAGATAGGCCGCAGCAACACTGCCGGACGGTCCGGCGCCGATAATCACCACATCTGTCGTCTGCTCACTCAACGTACCAACCTCCAACGCAACATGCGCGCTTCAAAGAAACGGCGCGAGTTTCTCCTTCAGGATCGGCGGCGTCTGCCAAAGCATCGCTTCGCTTTTGACATCGACCGCCACTTGTACCGTATGCCCTTTCGTCGTTCTCTCCCCGCTCTGCGCGTCGCGCATCACATATTCGATCTTCAGGCGATTTTCCCATTCGGTGATCGAGGCCGTGACGTCGACCCAGCGGCCCAATCGCAGCGGACGGTAGTAGCGCATATGCATGTCGACGACGGGCCACGCATAGCCGCTCGCCACCATGGCGTCATAGCCGTAGCCGATCCGTGTCAGAAGGGCGGTGCGCGCCAGCTCGAAGAAGCGCGGATAGTTGCCGTGCCACACGACATTCATCGGATCGAGATCGTAGAATTGCGGGCAGGCTTTGGCGGTTTCGCTGACGATGGCTTTCATGACGCGCCATCCTCAGGAAGCACAAAGGCGCGCTGCGCAATAGCCTGGACGAGGCGATCGAGAACGCCGTCGAGCGGCACATCTTCTTCAATGAACGGAACGATCTTGCTGACCTCGGCAACGAACGCCTGCAGGCCGGCGCCGAGCGGCGGCTGTCGCCCCTGACGCGCCCGAAGCG
>Ga0181525_10004362_pt1 | contig 10887 bp, 7 predicted proteins | sample PEATcosm2014_Bin_48_FD_121100 | JGI IMG/M metagenome (GOLD analysis project Ga0181525, IMG submission 121100) | Peatland microbial communities from MTU Mesocosm Facility, Houghton, MI, USA - PEATcosm2014_Bin06_10_metaG | ecosystem: Environmental > Terrestrial > Soil > Wetlands > Peat | place... | reverse complement strand
AGTTCCTGGCGCAGAGCGGGCGGTAGATCGGCTTTGCCGTCGTAGAGCAGCGAGGCGATGTCGTAGTGCAGCGCGCCTTTGCGGCCACCCTGGTAGTCGAGAAACCACGGGCTGCCGTTGCGCAGCATCACGTTGCGCGATTGAAAATCGCGATAGAGAAAATAATCGTGCGGAGCTGCAAGCAGCAGCTTGGTCAAACGACTGAAGTCGAGCTCAAGCGCTTGTTCGTTGAAGGGCACGCCGGCCAGGCGCAGAAAGTAGTACTTGAAATAATTCAGGTCCCAGGCGATGGACTGGCGGTCGAAGCTGGAGCGCGGATAGCAGACCTTGTAATTAAGATCGCGGCCTGCCACAATCTGAAAACGCGGCAACTCTGCGACAACTTTGCGATACGCTGCGACAACCTCAGGCGCGATGGCATCGCCATCGCGATGGGCGCTGAGGAATTCAAAGAGCGTGGTGTCGCCCAGATCCTCTTCAATGTAAGCGCCGTGGGCTAGATCCTCGGCGTAGATCTCGGGGACGGGCAGGCCATGGCGGCGAAAGTGGCGGGAGAACTCAAGGAAGGCAAGGTTCTCTTCGCGCACGGAGTAGAGAATGCCGACGGCGGTGTGGCCCGAGCCGGCCAGACGGATGATATTACGTCCCGAGCCGCCAAGCTGGCCCTGAAGCGGCTGCGCACGTTCAGCCGGCGCATGAAAGTGTTGCTCGAAGAGGCGTTTAAGAGCGTCCATGAACGGCTTCCCTGTTTCTCGTCAAGATACTTGGTCAAAGATAGCGATGCAGGGGAAGGGGACGCAAGGCAAGCGCGCGAACGGCGCGGTTATCCGGCATCATGTTGCGTATCGTGGTGCGTATCCACGCCATCGAAGCGGGTGAAGGATGAGTTCCAATGCATCCTGACAATGCCCGTGGGGCCGTTGCGCTGCTTGGCGACAATGATCTCCGCCTCGGCCTTTTCTTCGGCCGACTGATTCGGGTCGCGGTTGTAATAGGCCTCGCGGTGGATGAAGGCGACCACATCTGCGTCCTGCTCGATAGAACCCGACTCGCGGAGATCGCTGAGCATGGGCCTCTTGTCGTCGCGCTTCTCGTTGCTACGCGAGAGCTGGGAGAGCGCGATGACGGGAACCTGGAGCTCCTTGGCCATGGCTTTGAGACCGCGCGAGATGGCCGAAACCTCCTGGACGCGGTTTTCGAAGCCTCTCTTGCTTGCCCCGGGCATCGTCACCGACATGAGCTGGAGATAGTCGATCATGATCAGGTCGAGGCCGCCGGCATTCTGTTTGAGACGGCGCGCGCGGGCGCGCATTTCGGCCAGCGACGAACCGGCGGAATCATCGATGTAAATGCGCGACTCCACCAGCTGGCCCAACGCAGACTGGAGTTTTTCCTGCTCGGCGCGGCCGAAGAAACCCTTTTGGATTTTTTGCTGGTCAACGCTGGCTTGCGAGGCCAACATGCGGCGCAGGAGGGATTCGCGGCTCATTTCCAGGCTGAAGATGGCCACAGTGGAACCGTAGCGCAGCGCGGCATTCTCCGCGATGTTGATGGCGAGTGCCGTCTTCCCCATCGACGGCCGCGCGGCGATGATGATGAGCTCGCCCTTCTGCAAGCCGCTCGTCATACGGTCGAAATCGGTGAAACCCGTTGCGAGGCCCGTGATGTCGCGGCTGTGAGTGTACAAGTTATCGATCGACCCGAAGGAGTCGCGGACGATGATGTCGATCGGCTGCAGGCCCTGAGTGAGGCCGGCCTGACTGACTTCGAGCAGTTGCGATTCGGTTTCGTCGAGGACGCCGATGGTAGCCTGGCTCTGGTCAGCGGCCTTGGCGATGGCGGCCGAACAGATGCCCATGAGCCGGCGCAACAGGCTCTTGTCCTTGACGATGCGGATGTAGTCTTCGATGACGGGACGGCGGGGCAAGCCCTCCGTGAGCGAGGCAAGGTAGGCCACGCCACCGACTGCTTCAACCTCTTTGTAGCGGGAGAGCTCGTTCGAGAGCGTGACGATATCGACAGCCCGACCTGTATCGACTAATTCACTCATCCGCAGGAAGATGCGGCGATGCGAGTCAAGCGAAAAATCGTCCGGATTGATGTGTTCGGCAGCCTCGGCGTGGGCGGCATTATCGAGCAGGATCGCGCCCAGGATGGTCTTCTCCGCGTCTACGTTCGCGGGCAATCCGGCATCGAGTCTGAGGTCGGGGATGGTGGCCATCTCAAAAATGAGTGTAGGACAGAATGCCTCTACAGCGGCCTGTGAAGAATCGCGGCGGTCACTGGAAATCGCGCCAAAAATGTAAATCCCTCAGCATGAATGACCTGCACAGGCGGGCTGGCAAGAACAAGTGCTTGCGATTCAGCCCTTCCTGGCTGGAACCTTCATCCCCGCCCTTCGCGCCTCGGATAGCCCGATCGCGATCGCTTGCTTTCTGCTCGTGACCTTCTTGCCGCTGCGCCCGCTCTTCAATTTCCCTTGCTCCATCGCGCGCATCTCGGTCTCGACCATTTTTCCCGCCGCAGGCGAGTACTTGCGGGATGATTTCCTTTTGCCGGTGGAACTCTGTCTTGGTGTGCTGGACGCCATCGCATCTCCTTGCCTAGTGAGATGGCGTCCGAACATTTCGCGGTTGTTTCGAGCCGCGCCGCGTTTGAGCTTCTCTTACGCCGGACGAATCTCGTACTCCAGCTTGCCGGTGGTGTGTAATTCGACGACGGACAGGGTTTTGCCTGGAACGGGGCCTTCGGTTGCTGGGCAGCCGGCCTCAGGATTGGCGCAGGGAGCGGGCGCGGGTCCGGACCGGCGCGCCGGAGCCGGACCGGCTTTGATTTGCGCGGTGGACATGACGCAGGCCGGATCGAAGACGGGGACATGCTCTACGATCTCACCCTCACGCTCGATGGTGACGCGAATGCGGTCGTCAAGGAAGGTGACGGTTTTATTTCCGCCGCCGGGGAGCGGATAGCTGACCACGGTATTGCCTTCGCTGTATGTGGCATCGAGACCAGTCGCCTCAACAGGCAGTGCGCCAGCGGCCGAGGTTCCCCATGCGGTTTCTCTGCCATTGGTCTGCGACTGCAGCAACACGCCTTTTTCGGGCGTCCACACGAAGGTGAGGCCGAGGCGTTGCTGTTCCGAAATGACCTTGGGAGCGGAGGCAAAGGCAGCGTAGTAGGCGGGGCGGCGGATGTAGGTGAAGACGATGGGCTCGCGTGTGTCTTTCATCTGTTCGACAAAGTGAGTCTGGGCGAGCGGCCGCACCAGCTTGCGCGCCTCGGCCATCTGTGCGGCGGTGGGATGCCAATCATAGAGGGAGCGCAGCAGGAACCGGTACGGCGACAGAGCGCTGAACTCGCCCACGGGGAGCGGATCAACCTGCGGCCAATTCTTTTCCAGCTTTTCGCGGGCGGCGTGGATCTGTTCGGCACGGCGCTCGGGGGGAGTGGCGAAGGCGCGCATGATGAGGCAGTGATCGGCCAGCGGCGTGTCGACGGCGGGGAAGATGGCGTGCTGCTGACGGCACTCGATGCTGCGGTTGGCCACCCAATAAGGCTGGCCGGGCTCGGGCATGATGTTGTACGAAAGCCACTTGCCGAAGCGATTCTCTTCTTCGAGGAGAATGTTGCCCAACGGCGTGCCGCGCCAGTAGTGATAGGCCATGTGCAAATTCTCGTGATGGGTATCCAGGGTGTAGCCGAGGTCGGGGCCGTCTTTCTCGTACATATAACCGCAGGGGCTTTGCAGGTTGGTGGGGCTAGCCTCGACTTGCTCTTTGAGGCGCGCCCAGAGAGTCGCATCGGGATACATGGAGAGAAAGGCCGCGCCCCCGGCAAAGATGTTGGTGAACTGGTTGGAGTAGCTCTTGCCATGGCTCAGGAGATCCGGATCGTAGAGCGTGGCGTGGACCGCCTTGCGGCAGCAATCGATGGCGCGCGCATGGAGCGCGGGCGAGATGGGCGGGCCGGTCCTGAGCAGGCGCAACGCCTCAGAGATGAATTTGACGGAGAAGGCCGTGGCGGCCAGGTTCCACTGCTGGGGGCCATACTCGCTGAATTTGCCGTCGGGGCTCTGCAGGTTGCACCAGTACTCGAAGGCGAGCTCGAGCCGGGCGCGCAGGGCGGGATTCGCGTAGAACTGGTTCCACTTGCGGCGGCTTGCGTAGAACCAGGCGAGGGTGAGGATGCTCTCCATGATGCGGGTGTTATAGGGATGGAGTTGGGGAGTGCCGCGCCATACGGAGATGTTGATGAAGCCGCGATCGGGGCCTTCGGTTTCGATGCTGTTTGCGATGCGCGGCAGATAGGTGAGGTTGTAGGGCATGTCGAGGTCGGCGTCGGCGAAGTCGGAGGGTTTCAGTTTCGACGGGTCGAACGGGGGGACTTCGGGGACGGCGCCCCCGGTGGCGGCTCTTAGGCCGGAAGAAGCCAAGATTTGCGCGGCAGCTGCAGTAAGAAGAAAATCTCTGCGATTCATCATGATTTGGACCCCTTTTCGTAAACGTTACCGATTCAGCAAATAACCCTATACGAAGGGGTTAGGGGGGTGTCAAGAAACAGGGATCAGGGATTAGGGATCAGGGAATAGAAGACAGCCGCCCACGCGCTGTGCATGACGGGAAAAGCAAGTGCAGAAGGAACCGCAGGTCCTTCGGCTCGTTCGCCTACGGCGAACTCGCTCAGGATGACATCCCATTTTTGATCGCTCAGGATGACAACGGAGCTTGTATTGCGAACTCTAGAGTCAGGGCGCTAGTGGATATCAGTCATTGCGGCGTTGAGGCCGTTGAATATCTGGTCGAACTTGCCGGATTCGGCTGCAAAGCGCAGGCGCTTGACGTTTTCGACGCAGATTTCCGGCGGGGTAGGCTGCTGCTTGAGGATCCCCATGACTTCTGTGAGAAATTTATCGAGCGGCATGGCGCGCGGATCATCGGCGCCGCTCATCAAGTTGGTAGCAACGTAGGGAGGGATCAGCTCCAGAACCTCGATGGCGGTGTTGCGAAGCTGGTAGCGGAGCGTAAGCGTGTAGGAGTGGATGGCGGCCTTGGTGGCGCAATAGGTTGGCGTGATGGCGAGAGGCAAGAATGCCAGGCCGGAGGAGACGTTGATGATGGCCGAGCGCGACTGCTTCAGGAGCTGCGGTAAGAGCGCCGCGGTGAGACGGATGGGGCCAAGGAGATTGGTGGCGACCATGGCCTCGGCATCGGCAAGGTCGGACGGCTGGGCAAGCAACTTTTCAGCGCGCATGATGCCGGCGTTGTTGATGAGGACGTTGAGCGAGGGAAACTCTGCGACCACCTTGGCCCCGAAGTCGTGGATGGCATCGGGGTGTTCGATATCGAGCCGGAGCGACTTCATGCCGGGGTTCGCGGCGGTGGTTTCATCGAGCGCGTGCTGTCGCCGGCCGGCGACGATCACCTGGTTGCCGAGCGCGTGGAGCGATTCCGCCAGACCGCGGCCGATGCCGGAACCGCCGCCGGTGATGAGGATGGTATTACCGCTGAAATTCATAGGGTTCATGTCTCCTCAGCGCCATCATAGACCGATTGTGTGAAACGGCGGTTGCTGCAATGGGACCGCGCAAGCTGCAGGTGGACGAACAGGAACGATCGTGCAGATTCGGCATTGTTTTCAGCCGTTTTGAGCTGGAAATCTGCGATGATAGCGAGATGTGCCTTACGGCAAGTTGAAGAGATAGGAACGACCGCTCAAGTGAAACCCCCTATGCGCCGAGTGGCGCTCATCTACAACCCGGTATCCGGCCAATATTCCGCGCGACGGAGAGCTGCCATCGAGAAAGCCCTGGCCGTGTTTCGCGAAGCCGGAGTTACGGCCGATGCGCTGGAAACCACAGAGGCTGGAGAAGCAACGATTCATGCGCGGCAGGCCGCAAGCGATGGCTACGATACGATCCTGGCCTGCGGCGGCGATGGCACGGTGCACGAGATTTTGCAGAGTCTCGTGGGCACCGACGTGGCCCTTGGCGTGATTCCGCTGGGCACGGCGAATGCTCTTGCCGCAGATCTTAAATTGATTGGCGCGCCGGCCAAGATTGCACGCAAGCTGCTCGAGGCGGAGCCAGCGCGCATCTCTGTGGGGCGCATTCACTACCAGGACCTGGCCGGGAATCCCGGCTCGCGCTACTTTATCGTGGCCGCGGGCATTGGAGCCGATGCGCTGCTGATGTCGCGGCTTGACGCGCGGTTGAAGCGGCGGCTGGGCTACGTGCTCTATTTGATTGAAGCTCTCCACATCTGGGCTACATCGTCGTTTCCTCTCTTCGAAGCCTCCCTGCCGGAAAACGGAAACGGTGGCATGCGCGTGGTCGATATATCGCAGCTACTGGCGGTGCGGGTGCACTCGTTTGGTGGGGTCTTGAATAAGCTGGCTCCGGGGGCCAGTTTGCGCAACGGCAACCTGAGCCTGCTGGCCTTCAAGACGCAAAGCCGGTTGCGCTATCTGTCGTTTTTGCTTGCGGCGCTGGCCGGACGGCATACGTTCAACGGTGCAGTGGAGCTGCTGGAAACACCCAGCATCGATTGCCGCGCGCGCAAAGGCGCCCTCGAAACCTTGTTTGTGGAAGCGGATGGTGAAGTGCTGGGCAGCTTGCCGGTGCGGCTTGAAGTCGTGCCCCACTCTCTCACGCTGCTGGTTCCTCCCGGCGTTCAGCCGTGAGGTTAGCCGCGCCTGCCAGCCGCGCGTGATGCGGCGACAGCTTCCACGTAAACAGGAGCAGTGCGATGGCAATCACAACCGCGACGACCACTGCATGGAGGGCCACGGCCCAACCATAGTGCTGAACCAGAAAGCCGATGCCCTCGCCTTCGGCGGTGCGCCCGAGATAGCCAAACAATCCTAGAAATCCGGCGGCCGTGCCCACCGCCTTTTTCGACGTGAAGTCGAGCGCGCTCACGACGAGGAGCAGCACCGTGGGATAAACAAAAAATCCAATCACGCCGAAGAGGCTGAGGCTGAGCCATAGCTTGCCCGGCGCCCCGTAGATGATTCCCAGGTAGGACAATAGGACGGGAATCATGCACAGGACGCTGATCATGCCGCGACGGCCGCCCATCTTGTCGGAGAGCCAGCGCATGAGAATGGTGCTGAAGATGGCGGAAAACTCAAGCGCGGCCGTGCTGATGCCACCCTCGCCAAGACTGGCGTGCTTGACCTCCTTGAGATACGTGGGGCCCCAGTCGAGCATGGCGTACCGGGCGATATAGACGAAGAAGTTGGCGAAGGCGAAGAGCCAGAGATGACGGTTCTTGAAGATGTAGTTTGTGAGCAGGTCGCGGGTGCCCAACTCCTGCTCGCTGTGCTTGCGAGCGCCGGCAGGATGGTCGTTGCGCCACTCCTCGATGGGCGGAAGGCCCACTGATTGCGGAGTGTCTCTGAGCCGGATGAGGAGATAGATGGCGCAGAGAATGGCAAGAACTCCGGGCACGTAGAATGCCGAGCGCCAGCCGAGCAGGACGGTGCTGTAGGCGACCAGGAGTCCGGTTAATCCGCCTCCGACATTCTGGGCGACATTCCAGAAGGCAAACATGGTGCCGCGCTCGTTGACGCTGTACCAGTGGCCCAGTGAGCGTCCGCATGGCGCCCATCCCATGCTTTGCGCCAGACCGTTCAAGGCCCAGAGTGCAAGCTGCACGTGATAACTGCTGACGGCACCGAAGGCGAAGTTGCAGATCGCCGTGAGCAGCAGGCCGAGAGGCATGAAGTAGCGAGGATTGCTGCGATCTGACCATGCGCCCATGAAGAGCTTGCCGACACCATAGGAGATGGCCGTGGCGGCAAGGATGTTTCCCACCTGTTCCATGCTGTAGTGCAGGGCCTGGCCCATCTCCCGCGAGACGACAGGAAGGTTGTTGCGGACAAAATAAAAGGTGGCGTAGCCGATGAAGGTGGATTCAAGGATCTGCCAGCGCATCTTCGGATAAAGCCACCGCGCCTGCTCTTTGGGAACCGGTGAGATGTGCGGCGCAGGCCGAAGAAAGCGTAGATTCCGACTCATGAACGTACCCCGTGGCCGCGAAGGATGACGCCGTCTACCTTGAAACACAGCCGGCGCCGGGCGACACAATTCCTTTTCCGCCGCACGCTAAGAATTAGGCGCTGGGGCGAGACGCTGCTCAAGGAAAGCAACTAGCTTCTCACTCGGTGTAGAGATAGCCTTTTGCGGTTTCCAGGAAATTTGCCAAATCGTTCAACTTCCATTCGTCGCTGTGGCCGAGCTCGTGCGCCAGCAGATTGGCGACCGCGGGCGCGGCTTCAATGGCGGCGCGGGCATCAAGAAAGAGCGCGCGCGTGCGCCGCGCGGGCACGTCCTCGACCGTCCGCGCCATCTCATAACGCGCCGCCCACACGACCTCGCGGAGGCGGAAGGGTAGACGCGGATGCAAGAGGCCGTCGAGACTCGCATCCTGGCTGGAAAGAGCCTGGAGGGCCGGCAGATCGGATCCATACTCGCACTCCCACGCGGAATTCGCGGTGCCCGGCTCCGGAGTCCAACCGTGCAGCTTCAGCTCCAGGGTTTTTGACGGACTCTTAGGCAGGTCTGCGACCTGGATGGCGCGATCGATGGTGTCCTGACCCATGCGGCGATAGGTGGTCCACTTGCCTCCCGTGACGGAAATCAGCCCAGTGGGTGAAACCAGGATGGTGTGGTCACGCGAGAGCTTGGAGGATTTTGCATGGCCCTTACGCACCAGGGGACGTAGTCCCGACCAAACGCTGAGGATTTCTTCTGGGCGCGGCGCGTGGCCAAGGTACTTGGCGATATGGTCGCGAAGAAAGGCTTTCTCCTCGGGCAGAGCGCGCGGCTCAGGCGAAGAGGAGTCGACGGGCACATCGGTGGTTCCGACGATCAAGGAACCGAGCCAAGGGATGGCAAAGAGGACGCGCCCATCGGCGGTCTTGGGAATCATCAACGCGGTATTGCCGGGCAGGAAAGAACGCGGCAAAACAAAATGCGAACCCTGACTGATGACGAGCAAGGAGCCGGGTGGGCGGCCGTCGAGAGCTAGGGTCTGCTCCACATGGACGCCACAGGCGTTGATCACCGCTTTTGCCTGGAATTCATAGGCTGCGCCGCTTTCCTGGTCGCGCGCGCGAATCCCGACGACTTTGCCGCCGCGCTCGATGAGGCCAGTGGCTTCAACATAGTTGACGGCCACGCCGCCGAGATCTTGAAGCGTCCGCATAAGAGTGACAGCATAGCGGGCATCGTCAAACTGGCCGTCGTGATAGAGGATGCCACCGCGCAGGCCGTCGCTTTTGATGTTGGGAAGTTTCTCGAGAGCAGTCTCGCGAGAGAGCAACTCCGAACGGCCGAAGGACAACTTGCCAGAGAGCCGCTCATAGACCTTGAGTCCTATCCCGTAGTACGGAAGCGAAAAATAGCTGTAAGCCGGGATGACAAAGTTCAGATCGTGTACCAGGTGGGGCGCATTGCGCAGCATGTGGCCGCGCTCGCTCAGGGCGTCGAGAACCAGCGTCACGTTCATCTGCTGGAGATAGCGCACGCCGCCATGCACAAGCTTGGTGCTGCGGCTGGATGTTTCCTTGGCGAAGTCAGAGCGCTCCACCAGCAGCGTGCGATAGCCGCGCGATGCGGCTTCAACGGCGGCGCCGAGGCCCGTGGCTCCGCCGCCAATCACTAATACGTCCCAGGGCCGTGAATCTTCGGTGAGTTCTTTCAGAATTTCATTGCGTTTGGTCACGCCTGTCGATTCCTTTCATGGATGCCAGATTCCGGAAAGCAACACAATCGAAGGCGCGGCGCGATCCACCGCATGGATACGCAGTAAACATGCGGCAGGCCGACACACTCCGCCCTGAATCAACTGGATTGCTGTTTTTCCGCCCAGACTCTGGTCTCTATGTGGGCGTGCACCGCAGGCCGAATCGCCGCGGTTTCGATGGTAACTGCGCCTCTCGCATGGAGCGGATGCGCTGTTGAATCCAGCTTATCACTGCGGGTCTAACAGCGTGAATTCGCGGTAGTGGAGTTCGTGCTATCCCACCCTTTCGCCCAACAAATCGGGCGAAAGGATGGGGCAACCGCATTTTCTTAGTAGGTGATCTTTAAGCCAAACTGGACGATGCGCGGAATGAACGTGCCGGTGATGGTGCCGCCGCCCAGACTGGTGGGAGCTGAAGTGTTGTTGTCAGTACCGGAGACGGTGCCACCGCCCGAGCCGCCCGGCAGATAAAGGTTGGTGTGGTTGAAGATGTTGTAGAGCTCCGACCGGAACTCGATCTTGACCCGCTCGATGGGGGTATTGAACTTCTTGTTGAAGTCCAGATCGGTTTGGTAGAAGGCTGGCGTGCGGCCGAAGTTCTTGGGCAGGTTGCCGAAGGGGCTGGAAATGGTGCCGCCTGTGAGAAGTGCGCTGCCGGTTGTGTAGGTGGCCGGGATGGTCAGGGCCGCCGGGTTGACGTACTGCACGGTGCCGTTTGCCAACTGCGTCCTATTGATGTAGGCGGTGCCCGGAACGTAGTTGGGGCGATAGAGATTTTCGCCACGCCAGTTCTGGGTGAGTTCAGGCGAAACGGCATTGGCCGAAGCCGGACTGTATGTCAGGTTGAAGGGCGTACCGGCATCCATGGTGTTCACGGCGCTAATCTGCCAGCCGCCGATGATGGCCTCGGACACAGGGTTGGCGCCGGAGAGCCAACGCCGTCCCTGGCCGAACGGCAGCTCGTAGACCAGAGTAGTGACGTTGGTGACGGGCAGGTTATAGTCCGATTGGCCGTAGTCCCCGCCGATGTTATAGCCGTTTTGCGGGCAGGGAGTATTGGCTTCGAGGGTCGAAGAAGCGTTATCCAGCGCGTGCGACCAGGTGAAGGAGTTCAACAGGGTCAAGCCACCGGTGTAACGCT
>Ga0181525_10004361_pt1 | contig 10890 bp, 7 predicted proteins | sample PEATcosm2014_Bin_48_FD_121100 | JGI IMG/M metagenome (GOLD analysis project Ga0181525, IMG submission 121100) | Peatland microbial communities from MTU Mesocosm Facility, Houghton, MI, USA - PEATcosm2014_Bin06_10_metaG | ecosystem: Environmental > Terrestrial > Soil > Wetlands > Peat | place... | reverse complement strand
TCCCGTCGACGACTTCATGCACAAAGGAACCTGCCAGAGCCTATCGTTCGGTTCCTGGAACTTCTCGCGATCCACGAAGTAGCGGCGTTGCTCCAGGTTCACGGTGGTCGAACCGCCGGAACACTGCGCCTTCACGTTGATAATCGGAACGCCCGCCTGTTTCACAAACGTGGGCATGATCTGGTCGACGGGCTTCCTGGAAGTCTTGGCCTGCGCGCCCCAGAAGTCGTCGGCCGTCGCATTCGCATATTGATGCTTCTCGATATACGCGTTGACGCCGGCGCGGAATGTCTCCTCACCCAGGTAAGTCTCGAGCATGCGCAGCACGGATGCCGCTTTGCCATAGGCGATTCCGTCAAACAGTTCCTGAATCTGCGCCGGGGTTTCGGCTGCCTGGTGGATAGGGCGCGTGTTGGCCAGCGAATCGGTATTCAAGGTCTGGCCCGTACCGCTCACATCATCCAGTTTGAAATTCCACTCCGGCTTCCAGGCCTCGATCGGCTTGCTCGACATCCACGTGGCGAAACCTTCGTTAAGCCAAATGTCGTCCCACCACTTCATGGTGACCAGATCGCCGAACCACTGGTGAGCCATCTCGTGGGCAATCACGGAAGCGATAGTTTTTTTCAAGTCGACTGAACCCTGCTTCTCGTCGACCTGGATCAGAACTTCGCGGAAGGTGATGCAGGCTGTATTCTCCATTGCGCCGGCGGAAAAATCCGGGATGCCGACCAGATCGAGTTTCCCGTAGGGATATTTGATGTTGAAATATTTGTCGTAGTAGCTGAGTACGTGCTCGGCCACCTCCAGGGCAAACTTCCCCATTTCTTTTTTACCCGGCGTGCTGTAGACGCGGATGGGGATGCCATCGGCCTCGCCTTCGATGTATTCAAAGTTGCCCACCACCAGCGCCGCGAGATAAGACGACATCTTGGGTGTTGTAGCAAAACGCACCGTGTGCCGGTCGCCGGGGCCGGGAGTATCGGAAGCGATTTTCGAGTTGGAAATCGCAACCATGGCTTTATCGGCAACGGTTGTGATGTCGAAAGTGGCCTTGTAATCCGGTTCGTCGAAAGACGGGAAGGCGCGGCGCGCATCCGTGGCTTCGAATTGAGTTGCGGCGTACTTGCGCCCCTGATCGTCCTTGCCTAAATAAAGGCCGCGCATCTCGCTGTTGAGAATGCCGGAGTATGTAATGTGAACCGTGGCTGGTCCCGCGGCAAGCGGTTTCTCAACCGACAGGACCACCATCTCTTTCTCTTTATCGGGCGTGACCTTTGCCTTCTGCGCGCTTCCCCCGCTAGTGATGGTGACCTCGTGGAAGTCGATGTCGGCGGAGTTCAGGGTAATTTCCGACGTTGGCTTCAATACGCGGATGGAAATGGTTTCATCGCCTTCGAACGTCGCCTTGTCGAGATCGGGATTGAAACTGAGTTTGTAATTTTCAGGAGCCGCCACTTCGGGCAGCCGCTGGGCTGTCGCCAGCGAGAATGCCGTCAACGCAAACATGATTACTGCAAGAATTCGCTTCATAATTTTCCTCGGGAGATTCTCTTGAAGTTCATTTTCAGTAGTAGAACCAAATTCGTGGGACTTTTTTCCGCGAATTCACATCTGTCATGCTGAGCGAGGATTGAGCTTCGCGAAGCGAAGCTCAACCGCAGTCGAAGCATCCCTACCTTTTCCACTCGGCCAGAGAGCAGGATGTCACAACTGGGCGGACGAACATCGAGCCCACCATTGATACGCAACGTCAACGGCAAAGGTTCACTGCCGCTCGGCCACCGTCCCGCTCATAACTGTCATCGAGCAACGGTTGGCCCCAAACCAGTAAGGAATTTCGCGGTAATCGCCAACGTCGAACACTGCCAAATCCGCATCTTTCCCCGGCTCAATCGTTCCCTTCCGGTCGGCCACGCGCAAGGCCTCCGCCCCGTTGACAGTGGCCGCTGCGACAGCTTCCGCTGGTGACATCTTCATGTGCGTGCAGGCCAGCGACATCGCCATCGGCATGCTCAAGGTCGGCGACGTGCCGGGGTTGTAGTCCGTCGCCAGCGCCACTGGCACGCCCGCATCAATCATTTTCCGTGCCGGGGGATATTCTTTTAACCCCAGAAAATAATTCGCTCCCGGCACGAGTGTTGCGACCGTGTCATGCCTCGCCAACTCTAGAACGTCGTCGTCGCTTACGTGATCCATGTGATCAAACGATGCCGGATCGAATCGCAAAAACGGCAGCAGGGCAGTCTCGGAAAGCTGTCCCATGTGCGCCCGAACATTCAGCCCATGCCGCTTGGCTGATTCGAAGACCTGTTCGGTCTCCGCCGCCGTAAACGCTCCTTGATCGCAGAAGACGTCGACGAACTGGGCAAGCTTCCGCTTCGCCGCCTGCGGAATCATCTCCTTACAGACGGTCTCAACATACTTTTGTGAGCAACCCTGGAATTCTTTTGGGACTACGTGCGCTCCTAGTAGAGTCGCGACAACCGTTCCCGGCCAGCGCGAAGCCGCCTCGCGGATCGCCTCCAAGGACTTCAGTTCAGACTCAACCGTCAGCCCGTAACCAGACTTGGCCTCAACCGTAGTCGTGCCGAGAGCAGCCATATCGCGCAGCACAGCCAGAACCTTCTCCGCCAGAACCCGCTTCCCTGCTGCACGAACACCTTCCAGACTCGACCGAATTCCCCCGCCGGCCGCGGCGATCTCTTCATACGAAGCGCCCTCGATGCGCTTCTCAAAATCCACCAGCCGCGGGCTGACAAAAACAGGATGGGTGTGTGAGTCAACGAATCCGGGCAGAACGACTTTGCCCGCGCAGTCGATCTCGGTAACTTTCGTGCGATTCTTCTTCAGCCAGGGATCGCGCAGCGCCTCTTTGGTCGTGCCCACGGAAACGATCTTCCCGCCGAGGCACAGCACAGCGCCATTTTCGATGATGCCAAGTTCTTTGAGGTCAGGACCACGGCGCGGGCCTGTGCTCTCCAACGCTGCGCGCAGAGTTAACAACTGGCCGATGTTAATCAGTAGCAAGGGGGCTGGAGCTTTTCGCATCTTAGGGAGTATCCGCCAGAGCGACTCTCTTGCTGCTTTTGAAGGCGAATTCCTTGCCATCCCATTCGAAAGTCATGACGTCAAGACTTTTGGGACAACAGTTGGCAGAAGGTTCGGAGCTTCTTCCAGTGACGGTTAGGATTCTTGACCCCTTATCGAGCTCGGCTCCGGTATTCGGGGCGTGACGTTCATATGTAATCTGTTCAATAACTGTAGGATGCCCTGAGCGCAACTCAAAAACCTGGACCAGACCGTAATCAGAACAGCTTCCACCACAACTCCTCCAAAGAATGTCGATAACGGCACGCCTCTCAGTTTCGCCCGGCAGAACGACAGATTGTACGAGATCGACGGTAACTTCCTTGCCGCGCCCATGCTCATACTTTTGTTCGAACGTTCCGTTGAGTAAGCGAGCACTCCGCGCAGGCTTGTCGCCTCGATGCCAGAATACTGTCAAATTCTTGAAATCTACATCCCCTATCGAAGCAGCCGCAACGCCGTATTGATAGTTGGGATAGGAAATCTGGTAGTTCGGCGCGGCTTCAACCGGATCCTGCGCCGCGGCAAGGGATCCGCCGATGGCTGTTGCCCACAGAAGGGTCGGGATGCCCACGGTCAGTCTACTCATTCATCGGCACCGTCACACCCGTTTTCTTCGCAAACTCCTTCGCCTCGTCGTAGCCTGCATCCACATGGCGGATTACACCCATGCCGGGGTCTGTGGTCAGCACACGCTCGATGCGCTTCGCCATTTCATCCGTTCCATCCGCGACTGTCACCTGCCCGGCGTGCAAAGAGTATCCAATGCCTACGCCGCCGCCGTTGTGGATCGACACCCACGACGCGCCTGCGGCCGTGTTCAGCAAGGCATTCAGCAGCGGCCAGTCGGCGACCGCGTCGGACCCATCTTTCATACTTTCGGTTTCTCTGAACGGAGACGCTACCGATCCGCAGTCGAGGTGATCGCGGCCAATCACGATTGGCGCTTTGATCTTTCCTTTCTTTACCAGGTCGTTCATCGCCAGGCCGAACTGCGCTCGCTCGCCATAGCCGAGCCAGCAGATGCGCGCGGGCAGTCCCTGAAACTTGATGCGCTTGCGCGCCAGGTCAATCCAACGGCGCAGGATGCGGTTCTCGGGAAACATTTCCAGAATCAGTTCGTCGGTGACGTGAATGTCCGACCCTTCGCCCGACAAAGCAACCCAGCGGAACGGGCCTCGTCCCTCGCAGAATAGCGGACGAATATATGCCGGCACGAAGCCAGGAAAATCATACGCATTCTTCACGCCGCGCTGAAATGCAAACGTGCGGATGTTGTTACCGTAGTCGAACGTGATCGATCCCATCTTCTGAAGCTGCAACATGCCTTCGACATGCGCGGCTATCGCGTCGAGCGATTTTTCCTGATACGCTTTCGGGTCGTTTTTTCGTAACTCGACCGCTTCCGCCAAAGTCATTCCATTCGGAACGTATCCATTCAGCGGATCGTGTGCCGAAGTCTGGTCGGTCAAAATGTCAGGCACGACTCCGCGCGCGGCCAGCTCCGGAATCACATCGGCGCAATTCCCCACCAATCCAACCGAGACATTTTCTTTCTTGCGCACCGCATTCTTCAAAATGCGCAGGGCTTCGTCGAGGGTGGTGACCATGAAGTCGCAATAGCCGGTCTTCAGCCGCTTCTTGATGCGCTCGGGATCGACATCGATCCCCAAGAACGCCGCGCCGGTCATGGTGGCGGCAAGGGGTTGAGCTCCGCCCATTCCGCCCATTCCGCCGCTCACGATCAGCTTGCCCGCCAGATCTCCGGCGAAATGTTTTTCTCCGGCTGCCGAAAAAGTTTCAAACGTTCCCTGCACGATCCCCTGCGAGCCGATGTAGATCCACGAGCCTGCGGTCATCTGGCCATACATCATTAGCCCGGCGCGCTCCAGTTCGTTGAACTTCTCCCAGTTTGACCAGTGGCCAACCAGATTGGAATTTGCAATCAGCACCCGCGGCGCGTGATCGTGCGTCTTGAACACACCGACCGGCTTGCCCGATTGCACCAGCAGCGTCTCGTCGTTCTCCAGCTTCTTCAGCGACGCGACGATGGCGTGGTAAGCCTCCCAGTTGCGGGCGGCGCGGCCGGTTCCGCCATACACGACTAAATCCTCCGGACGCTCCGCCACATCTGGGTCGAGGTTGTTCATCAACATGCGCATAGCAGCTTCCTGTTGCCAGCCTTTGCAGGTGATGGAGTTGCCGCGCGGCGCGCGAATGGTAGGGACCTGAACGTCAGTTTCGACGGGCATGAATAGATGGTATCAAGACATGCCGTTCGCGACTAATTCGGGAAAGGAAGTGGTTGGAATGACTCCCGATAGGTTAAGGTATTGGCGTCCAACGAAAGGTGCGTTGCCAGTCATGACATTGCTTCTTTTCTGCTTTCTTCTCGGCTGCTTAACAGGACTGCGCTCACTGACGGCGCCAGCGGTTGTCTGCTGGGGTGCCCATTTTGGCTGGTTGCATTTTGCAGGAACGAAGCTCGCGTTCCTAGGCCGCCCGGTGACCCTCGTGGTCCTTACGCTGCTGGCTCTGGGTGAACTGATCGCGGACAAGCTGCCTAAAACCCCAGCGCGAACTGCGCCTCTCGGCTTGAGCGCACGAATTGTTCTTGGCTGCTTCGGCGGAGCTGCCCTGGCGACAAGCGCTGGTGGAAACTTGTTCGTTGCCGCGATCGTCGGCGTCGCGGGCGCTCTGGTGGGGACATTTGCGGGTTACAGAATCCGGCGTGATCTTGTGTCACGGGCGCATCTCGCGGACTTCGCAGTGGCGATCGCCGAGGACGTGATAGCCGTTGCAGGCAGCTTCCTGGTCGTTTCGCACATTTAGCCCCGCCGATTTTTCTTACGGCACACTTGTTTTGGTCCGACTCCTGGTGTGAAAATGTGCAGGATCGGCTGCCCCGTACAGGTTGCCGGCGGAGTCCGTTATTAAACTCCCATACGGGGCCCTGGGCTCCGTCGCCGGTAGTGAAGTCGTAGAGCACGCTTTCGGTCTGTGCGCTGGCCGGCTGGGCGAGAACCAGCGCTAGAGCAAGAGCCGTGAATAGAGTGCATACTGGTGTGAACGTCGGAAGCGTTTGTTGATCTCTCGTGGTCCGGAGTCTCCTCTTCAGTTCCGCAAACTTCGATCATGCTGACTTGGTACTGCGAGCGTTCCTCGCCTCCTAGGGCGTGATCTTGAACACGGTGCCATTGGCATAGCCTCCTCCAATGTTTGTGGTGCCGTATAGATCGCCTTGATAAAACAGCACGTTGCCGAAGGGCAGGGCTCCGTCATGATCCTTGCCGAAGGCGTGCAAGATCGTGAGTTCTCCGGCGGAATTGATCTCGTAGGCACATCCGTCTCCCCAGAGCCCCCCATAGATCGTCGTGCCGTACAGGTTGCCTTGTGCATCGAAGACAACATCCGAGGTGGGATACCAGCAGCTGTTGTTGGGTTGCCGGGCCTCCCGGTTGAAGCTGCCCAGGATGATCTCATTCCACAAGCCGTTGGAATCGGGCGTCATCTTGAAGACCGCGCCCCACCCGTACGAGCCGCCGCCCGAGGTGCCGAAGAGGTTGCCTTGGCTGTCAAGTGTGAGACTGGCGTCAGGATTGGAGGCGTCGCCCGGATACGCCGCGAAGTGGTACAGAATCCTATAGCTGCCTTGGGCGGTTACTTCGAACACCGTGCCCCCGCCGTAGAGGCCTCCGGACTCGGTCGTTCCATAAACGTTGCCGTGGCTATCCATAATGAGGCCGGCCGACGGGTTGCTTCCGTCGGTTTTGTTGTGGACAAAGGTGTGCAGTATAGTCTCGACGCCCTCAGGACTGAGGCGAAAGATGGTGCCCACATGGTACGCGCCACCCCGATAGGTGACGCCGTACAAATTGCCGTCGGCATCGATGACCACTCCCCCGGTCGGCGTGATTCCATCGCTGCTGTTTGCGCCAAAGTTGTACAGGTCGGTTTCGGTTCCATCCGGGCTGAGCTTGAAGACCGTGCCGTCGCCGGACCCAATTTGGCGACGATTGGTGCCTCCCTCTTGGGCCGTCCCATAAACATTGCCTTGCTTGTCGAAGGCAAGCTGTCCTTCCGGCGAGTCGCCTTGGTGAGGATCGTCGAAGGAATCCAACACTGACAACTCACCCGCTGGGGTGAGCTTGAAGACAGTACCTCCTACGCCGCCGAGGTCGGTGACGCCATAAAGATTGCCTTCGGGGTCTGCGATTACGCCCCCGTCAGGTAGGCCTGGACAACCGCTCTGTGCACCGAAGTTGTAGAGCACGGTTTCGGTTTGCGCGCTGGCCGGCTGTGCAACATTGACGATCAGCGCCAGAAAGGCGAACAGACCCAACGCGAGTATGAGAATCCGCAGAGCAGGGAACAGTGGTGCGTTCTTCATCGACTTGACTCCTAGGGCGCGAAACGATTGAGCTGCTGTGATCCATGGGAGCGATACGGAAAAGGAAATCGAAGGGTAACCCGCAGCGCTCCCCAAGTGCCGCATTGTCCGGCAATGTTAGCCCGGCCGGCAGCCCCTGTCTTCCACAGAATTGAGCTTTTATCAGCGGATTGATGTAGTTCCGTGGGCCTTGGCGGTATTTGGTGAATGCTGTGGCGGACGCGGAGAAAGCAGCTCAGGCGCGAATTTACCAGGTGTTGTAGGCGTCGCCTTCGGTGGAGATCGCAGTCGAGGCGGAATGTACATCGCAGATGCCGGGATCCTGCTGGTCGACGGAATCCATGGTGTCACAGATGGGTGCGTCCCAGTTCGCTTCACCCGTCATCGGATCTTTGGGAATTTCCTTGATGTAGGTTGGCTTCAGGTCGTCGAGCGACTGCGGCGCTTTCTGCTTGTCGAGCGTGTACTGCTGGATCAGCTTGCGCAATTCGAACAGGTCGTTGTGCAACACCGACTCGCGCGCCCGCACCAGCGAGCGGTTGTAAATCGGCAGCGCAATCGACAACAGTACACCGATGATGATCATGACGATCATCATTTCCAGCAGCGTGAATCCCGATTTTCCGCCCGATTTAAGTCTTGTTACCATTTACCAGTCCTTATACTTCGTACCGTCGAGCGCCGTGCCCTGCGATTTGGTGTAGACGTCGAATACGCTCTGCCCGCCCCAGGAATCGGAATCGGGATCGTCCTGCATGGAACGCAGGCCCCAGTCGGTGTTACCGGTCATGGGATCGATGGGAATCTTGCGCAGGAACCGAACCTTCTTGCCGTTGATGTCTTCGCCCTTGACCAGTGTTTCCAGATCCGGCGGATAATTCTGGCTGTCGACCTTGGTGCGGAAGCCGCCCATATCAGCGGCGGCTTTGTAGCGGTCGATGGCGTCGCGCATCTCCCATAAATCGGCGCGCAACATGCGCTCGCGCTCACGCATGATGGTGACCTTGGCCAGCGGCACCGCCATGGTTGAGAGCACGATGATGATGAGGCAGGAAATGATCAGTTCGAGGAGCGTAAAGCCCCGTGCGAGCTTCGCACCCGGCCACCGTTGGATTCTGTGTCGATTCATGTTCACTTCTCGGGTTCAGGAAACCGCGCGCGATTTTACCGCACGGTCTTACTGTGCGATCTTACGTACGGTCTTACTGTACGGTCACCGATGCCTGCGCTCCATTCACCGTGATGCGCTGCTGCGCGGGGTCGAGCGCTCCGCCCCGGGTAATGGTCAGCGGAGTCTGTCCGCTGGCTTTCGCTTGAAATGTGAGAGTGACGACGGCACCCTGCCCGGAAACGCCACCAGCTCCCGGAGGCCGCGTGGCCGTGATCAGCAAGCTTCCGGTGGTTTCATCTTCTCGGTGCACCAAGGCCACGGCCTGGCCATCCTGGGAGAGGAAGCCGCCGTTCGAAACATTCACCAACTGCAGTTTGGCGGGATCGTAATTCATCTGCACCGGCACGGAATACACGTTCTGCGCGCCGGAGATCAGCAGGTTCACCACAAACGTGTTGCCCTTCTCGGCCGTAATCTGGCCGGGATCGAACAGGAAGTTCGCGCCCTGCCCTGCCGGAGCGGCGGCGGGGTTCACCGGCACCGGACCGGAAGTTGCCGGAGTCACCGCCGCCGGGCCCTGAGCCGCTGGCGCCGGAGCCGCAGGCGCAGGCAGCACGACACGGCTGACGTGACGCAACTCAATCGTGTTGGCGGTGCCAATGTCGATGGCGCGCTGGTTCAATTCGCTGACGTAGGCTCCGCGAATAATATGCGGCGTGATCGCAAAGACAGTCTCGTCCTGCGACTTATCCTGCGTGGTCTGGCCGAAAAGATATTTCAGGATTGGAATCTGCGCCAAGCCCGGAATGCCAGCAAGCGATTTGGTCTGCGAATCGTCAAAGATGCCGCCCACCAGGCTCGATTCGCCATCGCGCAGGCGGATTTCGTGCTCGATTTTCTTCGACCCGATGATGGGCTGGCTGATGCCGCCAATGCTCGATTGCCCCACCACCGAAGAAATTTCCATGGTGATCTTTAGCGTGACTTCGCGGTCCGCGTGCACGTGCGGAGTGACGTCGATGTTCACGCCGACATCGAGATATTGAAACTGCGTGTTGACCAGAGGATTGATGCCTACGCCGCCGACGCCGGGCTGAAACGAGCCGGTGGCGATGGGCACGCGTTCGCCGATTTTGAGTGTCGCCTTCTGATTATCGAGCGCCCGCACCTGCGGATTCTGCAACATCTTCGTGTCGGTATCGCCCATCACGGCTGACAAGTTCGCGGATCCAATCGACACCTGGAAGTCGGTGGCGTTCAGATTACCCAGCGTGTTCAACTCCAGGCCGCTGCCACTGGTGCCGGTCGAGCCCGTGGTGCCGGTAGTGGTGGTGGTTGTTGTGGAGGTGTTGATGTTGCTCTGCAACGTAACCGTGGCGCTGGTCGGCGGGCTCAACCCTAAAGTGCGCGACCGGTCTTTGCTGATCTGCAATACGGCGATGTCGACGATCACTTCCGGACGGGCGCGGTCGAGGTCATCGACCAGCTTTTCCGCCAGCGCAATCTGGTCGGGCGTGCCCCGCACCACCAGAGCATTCTGCGAGAGCAACTGCTGCACGCGCTGCACGTCGAGCACGGCGCGGATCGCGTTCACCACATCCTGCAACTCAGTAGGCTGGGAAATATTAGAAAGGTAAAAAGTCTTGAGGACGCTCTGCTCCAGTTCCTTGCGCTTCGCCGGATTATCCTGAGCGACAAAAATCGTATTACCGGTCACGGGACGCCAGAAGGTTTTCGATTCCAGCGCCGTAATTTGCAGCGCCTCTTCCAGCGTCACTCCATTGAGTTCGACCTTGATGCGGCGCGAAGTGTAATCGGGATCGAACAGAACGTTGATCCCGGCCAACTGTCCCACAGTCTGGTAAATCACTTTGGAATCTTCGGTAAGCTTCACCGTGATCGGCACAACCGAGATCGGGGCAAGCTCAATCGGGCCTCCCGCCTCTCTGATCTTGCGCTCAATACCGCTGGGCGGCCCGGCGGCCTGCGGAGGAGGATTCACCGCATCGTTGATCATCTGCTCGGTGCGCTTCAACTCCTGTTGCGCATTGAACAGCGAGGGGTCCATCTGCGCGGCTTTTTGAAACTCGGCCAGCGCTTCCTGCAACTTGCCCTGTTCGCGCAGCCCTATGCCGCGATGCAGCACCACCATGGCCGCTTTCGAGCGCATGCGCTCAAACGACGTCCGGTAGCGCAAGTCCTTTGGCTTCAGGTCGTAAGCCTGCTTGTAGAGATCGTAGGCGGCCTCATAATTCTGCCGGGCCTCGGCATCCTGGGCCTTTTCGTAAATGGTCTTGGC
>Ga0181525_10004360_pt1 | contig 10894 bp, 12 predicted proteins | sample PEATcosm2014_Bin_48_FD_121100 | JGI IMG/M metagenome (GOLD analysis project Ga0181525, IMG submission 121100) | Peatland microbial communities from MTU Mesocosm Facility, Houghton, MI, USA - PEATcosm2014_Bin06_10_metaG | ecosystem: Environmental > Terrestrial > Soil > Wetlands > Peat | place... | reverse complement strand
GGATCGCCTGCTGATCGGTGACACTGCCGTCGTCGCGCTCGAACCACGGCACGCCATCATCAAGATTCTCGAACCACTCTCCGGCGACGTTCATGATGCGGATCCGCTGGAGCTGTGCGACGCCGGCGATGCCCGTTGCCATCACGACCACGCCGTTCACGAAGGTGAAGTTGCCGTCATCGTCGATGAGCCAGTCAACCGGATCGGTCGAGAGCATGTTAGGTCGCCTTTTCCATCTGGACCTTCGCCGCGCCGAGCGGGAACCCTGCGTGGGCGGTCATGTACGAGGTGATCGCGGTCTTGAGGTCGGTGGTGTCGGACGGAGCTCCGGTCGGCGCCCAGCTCGTGAAGATGCCGACGAATCCGGAGAGCTCGCTGTTGAGCGCCGGCGGCTCGCTCGCCGCGGAGCTCCCCATCTTGATCATCGGCGCCGAGATCACCATCGCGACGTCGTCGAACGCGCTCGAGGTGAGCGCGTCAGGAATCGCGCGCAGACCCGTGAATGCCACCGCGTCATCCTTCGCGAACCGCCGATCGTCCATCGGGTCTACGCCTGTGCCACCGATCGACATGAACCGATCGATCGATCCGCAAGCGAACTCGAGCATGACCGTGTCGCCTTGCTTGAGCGGCCACGTGATGCTGAACGCCCCGGTCCCGGGGAAGCAAACGGGCACGTGGTTGATCGGTCCGATGTTGACACGCGTGAGCTCGCCGCTCTCGGCGATGTAGCTGGCGCCGAGGATCGCGATCTGCGCGGTGATGGTCTGGGTCGCGGAGTCGTAGTCGACGACCTGAGCCGGGATCCCGGTGTACACGCTCACCAGGCGCGCCGCGATCGCCGCCCTGATGACGTCCTCGAGCTTCGGGATCTGCGGGTCGGCTGGCACGCACGGCAAGGGTACAAGAGCGCGGAGCCGCTGAACAGCCACCGCTCGGAGCCGTCGCGGAGGACCTCGAACGCGCTCCGCGGCCGCGCGAGACGCTAGCGCTTCTTCTTCGCTTTGACCTTGGAGCCGATGGGGTGGCAGTCGAGCCCGCTAACCATAGGCTCGGTGCCCCACGTGTCGCCCTGCATCGTGACCTTGTCGACGCGGAAGACGCCGTTGTCGATGTCGCGCGACTGGATCGCGATCTGCTGGCCCGGGGTGAAGTTGCGGAGCCGGTGCTTGACGTGGAGCGTAGGCGGCTGGCCGGCCTGCTGTGGTTGCCCGTACTCCGGCGAGCCGATCATGCCACTGTCGGTGGACACCACGACCGCCTCGTCAGGTCTGACCTGGGAGTCGAGGAGGATCTGGAGCTTGCCATCTTGGATAGACCACACGTAGCCGTACGGCGCGAGCAAACGCGAGAGCTCGTCGCGGGCGTTGCCGGTCAGCGTGATGCCGCCCGAGAACTGGCTCTGCAGGTCGCTCGAGATCTGGAGCGACGGATCGAGCTTGAGGCCCATCGATCCGGCCGCTTCTTGTAGCGCGGTCATCACGCTCGTCCCGGCCTTGTACGAGCGGTTGACGCGTGCGTATCGATACGCGCGATCGCCGTCGGCGAGCTGGATTGTCGTGATCCACTCCGGCCCCTCGACCTTCGAGATCGCGTACCTCACATCGCCTTGGAAGATGAACGCCGCGCCGCCGAGCTCGACATACCCGGCTTCGACGATCCCGGTGAGCGGCTTGACCTCGGCGAACTTTCGCGTAGGCGGTGCGAGGCCAGTGATCAGCAGCTCGCACGTGTTGGGCGTGCCCCCGATGGTCTTCTCGACCTTGAAGGTGAGCCGGTTGCCTTCGATGATCGTCGCGTTCGTCTGGGCGCCGAAGAACGCCGCGCCGCTTGGCTGGTACAGCGTGATACGCGCCTGCTTGGGCCCGATCTTTCCGCTGAGCTGGCTCGGTGGTGGAGAGGTCGCCGCCATGGATCACTGTGGACCGTAGAGCATCTCGGCGAGAGAGAATCGACGCACGATCACACGAGCGCCGAGGTCGTCGATCCCAGCGTCCTTGCCCTGGCCAGCCTTCGCCGCGGTGTCGAACGCGCGGAGGAGGTTCTGCTGGAAGAACGGATCGGTGCTCTTGCGCCCGAGGTTGACGCCGAGCACGACCTTGATGCCGACGATGATCGGCGTGAGGTCCGATGCGAAGAGATCGAAATACCACGCCTTGTCGCGAGCGTTCCACAGCACATCGAACGTCACCGTGAAGCTGTCGAGCGTGGTGGTGAAGTCGTAGTTAGGGATCGACGGCTGAAACGGAATGATGAGCGGCATCGACTATTCCCCCGGGACCGGGATGTCGACGAGCTGGCCCGGGTCGGGCGACGTCGTCGGCAGCTGGACCTGTTGACCGGCATTCTGAGCCGTCGGGATGGGCTGCGCTGGGGTCTGCACGCCAGCGTAGTCGGCCTGCGACGGCGCGGCGACCACCGAGCCGCCCGGTTTCTTGTCGATGGGGACTAGGCCCTGGGTGTTGCCCGCGAGGTACTGCGCATCCGTGAGTCCCTTCGGCTGGCTCGTCGGCTGGCCCTTGAAGAACTCCCAATTATTGCCGTTGTAGCTCGCGCCGAACCGCCACCCGTTGATGTCCGGATCGAACCACGCGCCATCGTACTGATCGACCATGCGAGGGACGAGGTTGTCTTGCTTCGCTGCGATCGGCCCTTTCTTGACCGGCACCGCGGCGATCGGCGCCGCGACGCGCACGGTGGTGCGCGAGTTCGTGATCTGCGTGATGAGCTCGAAAGTCGCGGTGAAGCTCATCGACTGCCCGTCCTTCGCCTCGCGAGGGATCGAGCACGAGCTCATCAGCATGTTGTCGTAGTTGCGCAGCGACGTCGTGATCGTGACGAGCTGCGGGTTAGCCCAGAGGTCTTCCAGCAGCGCGAGCGCATCTTGCGTCGGCAACGTGTCGGGCGCGATGTCGTCGGAGATGAACGGCTTGGAGTGCACGCGTGCGACCGCGACCGCGCCCATCGGCGAGTCCGACACCTTCCCCGTGATCGTGACCGACTTGGGCATCGGCCGCGCCGCATCTCCGATGTCGACGCCCTTTTCGATGGGGTACTTGGTGACCTCGCTGTCGAGCGAGTGATTCTCGCTAAGCGCGGCGTCGATCGGGAAGCCCTTGATGGTGATCATCGATCCTCACTGGCTCGGCTGGTCGCCGCCGACCGCGGCGTGCGCGTCGATCATCATCTTGTCCTTCGACTCCTTGATCTTCTTGTCGACGATCTGGCCAACCGCCTGCGGGTCGGTGACGCCGTTGATCTCGATGTGGTTGCTCTGGGTCAGCGTGACGGCGCCCGGCACAGTGGAGATCGCCTGGCCCGGTCCAGTCGGAGGAGCGTTGACACCGACCGGAAGCCGAGCGACGTCGGGCGTGGCTGCGGTGACCGCTGCCGCTGCGGCTGCCGCGTCTGCGTCCGATGCGGTGTCGCCAGTAGCGAGGCCTCCGACCTTGCCGCCGACCCACTCGCCGGCGTCGATCAGCTGGCTCAGCACGGGCGCGTTGCGGATCTTGTCCTCGAGCCACTCGAGCTTAGCCGCCACCCACTCGAAGGCGTCGACGAACGCGCTCTTGATCGCAGAGCCGACGCCAACGAAGAAGTCCGCGATCGAGTTCGCAATGTCCTTGATCCCTTCCCATACCTCGTTGATCTGGTCGCCGATCCAGCGGAACACCGACGCGGCGACACCCTTGCCGGTCGTGATCGACTGCCAGATGTCCATCACGGCGAGCACGACGGCAGCGATGATCGCGATCACCGCGAACAGCGGGAAGAACGCGACGATCCACGAGATCGCAGCCTCCACCGCGAACGCCGCGATCACGGCCCCGAGCGCGATGATGATCGCCGTGGCGAGATCGGTATGCTCCTTGAAGAAGTCGATCACCGCGCCGACCGCCTCGAAGGCGTAGCCCAGTCCCTTGACCGCGTACGTCAGACCTTGCACGACGGTCGTGAGCGTCGACTTGATCAGCTCCTTGTTGGCCTTGATCCACTCCATCGCGCCTTCGGCGAGCTCCTTGAGAGATGGGAGCAACGCCTCGATCGCCTCGTTGCGGAGGCCGATGAGCGTGTACTTGAGGCGCTTCTGATCCTCCTCGAACGCCTTGAAGCTCTCGGTTGTTTGGCCGTCGATCTGCGCGCCGGTCGCGATGAACTCTTCGCGGAGCTCCTTGATCCCGTCCGCGCCACGGTTGAGGAACGGGATCAACGAGGTGCCGGAGCGCCCGAAGATCTCCATCGCGATCGCCGTCTTGTTGACGTTGGGGCCGGCATCGGCGAAGCCGTCGGCGATCCTCATCAGCTGGTCGTCGAGGTTGCCTCCCTTGATCGCGGCGTCGTCCATCCCGATGCCGAGCCGCGCGAGCGCCGGTCCGACGTCTCCGGTGCCCTTGGTCTTGACCTCGTCGATACCGCGCGCGAGCTTTTGCATCGCGGTTTGGAACTGCTCGACGCTCGCGCCGCTGACGTCGGCCGCGTAGCTGAGCTGCTGCACCGCCTCCGTCGTGATGCCGAGCTTCTCCGCGAGGTGCTCGCTCTCGATCGCCTGATCTTGCGTCTTCTCGATGAGGCCGCTGAAGAAGCGGATCGCCTCGACGCCGACGAGGCCGACCAGCGCGATCTTCATCTTGCCGATCAGCGCGTCGCCGCGAGCCCACTCCGTTTCTTTCGCGTGGAGACCGAGCGTGGCGTATAGGTCAGCGACCTCCATCAGCTCACCGCTCCGTCAACGCCGGCGGCCGCGACCCTTGCCAGCTCGGGCCGCCTCCGCTTCGGCCTCTGCCTCGGCGTGCTGGCGCTTTCGTAGTCGGTCGACGGCTGCATCATAGGCATCTTGCCAGATTGCGAACTCGTCGACATCGTCGATCGAGATGTTGGCCGTCTCGTCGGTCAGGTCGGTCAGCCGCAACGCCCCTCGCTCGACCAGCCGATAGGCGATCGTTCGATGAAGGAGCTCGACATCCGCTAGCTCGAGTGGCTCGGAGTCTCCGGCGTTGCCCCCTTGGCCTCGCCGGTCCCGCGAAAAAAATCGGCGAAGTTGACCTGGATCGAGAACGCGCACACCGCGAGGATCGTCTTCAGGTCGCCGCCGAAGGTGCGGTTGATCGCGGCGTCGGTGTCCAGCGGTCGAAGCGATACGGTGCCGTCTGGCGCGTAGATGAAGACCTGGGTTTGCCGCAGCAGATCGCGCACCAGCCCAACGAGCTTATCGTCGCCGACGCTGGAGAAGATGGTCGCGAGCGGGACCGCGAGGTCAGCCGGCTCGGTGGACTTGAGGCGGAGACCACCCTCGCCGTCTTTCTCGAGGTACGGAGAGAGCTTCCCCAGGAGCGGCATCACGAGGTTGGTGACACGCGCCATCACCGCGAGGCCGGTGATCACGTGGTACTGTGTGACCTTGAACTTTCGATGACCGATCTCGCGGTCGACCATCGCGATCGACGGGTCCGCGTTCTTCGGGTCTGTCGCGATCGTCTCTACCTTGCGTGGCATGGGCCCTCCGCCGGAGAGCCTACGACACGGCGGCCACCCGGAACAAGCCGGACTAGGCGCTCACCTGACACTCGTGACGGCTCCAGGTGTCGCACGGCGCCGGCGAGCTGCTGGGGATGGGTAGCGGTGACGGATAGCCCGCGCCGGGGGTGTGAGCGTGTTCCTTCCGGCGCGGTGGTCCGGGCGCGAGACGCGCCGGAGCGATCAGGTGGCCGCGCCGCCGCTGTTCATCTCGATGTTGGCGACGAGGATGCGCCACTTCGAGGTAGGCATCGCCTTGCCGCGGCCGATGTCGGCCGGACCGTCGAGGCACGCCTCGTCGCCGTGCGCGAAGGTGCTGCCGTTGGCGTCCTGCAACAGCACGGCGCCGACGCCGTCGTGATTGATCTCGTCGCTCACCTGGATGTTGCTCAGGATGTCGTTCTGCGAGCTCGCCGACACGAGCTCGAACTCGATCGTGCCGCTCTTGTTGACCGTGAACACGCGCACGACGTCGCCGCCGGCGCCGACCTCCATCGTGATCGTGCGCTCGTTGCGCTTCACCGTGATGAAGCTGTCGGGCGCCCATGCGGTGATGGGAACACCCTTGAACACGAAGATCATCTGATCCGGGCTGTATGCCTTCATCGTGGAGCTCCTTAGGCGGTGACCACGCCCGAGATCTGGACTTGGTGAATGGCGCCGGCCAACCGCGCCGAGAACGTGATGTCCGGAAGGATCCGGTTAGCCCGGTCCGTGGGGTCGACGCTCGCCTCGGTCGGGTAGTCGACCACGGGCGTCGGCTCCTTCGGGTCGTAGATCAAGAAGCCGACGTTGATGGCATCCTTGAGCGCGGCGCGCACCTCGTTGACGATCGTTTGGATGCCGGGGTCGGTGTAGGGGACCTTGTTGCCGTTGCCCTCGGCGAGCGCGGAGAACACGCGCGTGGACATGTTCGCGCTCAGCCAGTCGAGGCCGCGCTGGGTGTCGATGTAGTTGCCGTCAGCGCACTGGCCGTCGAAGGTGACGTTGAGGCCGGAGACCGTCCAGAACGAGTTACCGTTCTTGCCCTTGATGTTGTCGTACTGCGACGTGGTCAACGCCACCGGCGCGATGCCGATGAGCTGCTTGAACATCCAGGTCTCGGATCCCGGCTGGGTCGGCAGCGTGCGCCCCATCCACCCCGCGGAGAACATCGCGCTCGGGTCAGGGTGATAGCCGGCCGCGACCCGGCTGTACGCCAGGTTGTGCATCTTGTCCATCGTGTCGCTCGAGCCATCGTCGGTGACGGCATTCACGATCGCGTTGGTCTCGTTGACGTCGAAGATGTACAGCTTGTCGTTCTCCTGGGTCCAGCTCGCGACGCCCTCGCAGAAGTCGAGCGAGTTGTACAGCGAGTGGATCGCGTACCACGTCGAATCGTAGTCCGCGATCAGGTCGAGCTCGGCGCCGATGCCGGGGTCGGCGTGTGTCTGCGCGATGGTGAGGTCGAGCGAGCCGTCGAGCAGCTCGAGAGAAAACCAGTTGCCGGCGGCGTTGCCGGTGGCGGTGAAGGGCAGGATCGGAGAGAGCGTGTCGCTCTGCCACACCACGTCATTCGTACCGGCGGCGCCGGTGTACGCGCCCGGCACGATGGTGCCGGCCAGGGCGTTGGCCAGCGAGCTCGCGAGCTGGAAGTGCCCGCTGTCGACACGGATCGCGTAGTAGGGCGTGGATACCGCCAGTCCAGCGGGTAGCGCGCTGGTGGTGGAGAGTTCGATCGGGCCGTCGCCGGTGTTGAGGCCGTGGCTCGCCGCAGCGAGCGTGCCGGTGCCAGCGTTGGACACCGTGAACGAGATCGAGACGAAGCTCGGAAGCGGTGCAAACGCGGCCGTGTAGTTGGCGCCCACGACCGCGTTCAGCGCGGTGACGAGCTGATTCTGGATCGTCTGGATCGTCGCGGCTCCGCTCGAGACCGGAGCGACCGCGGTCTCGGTGATCTCGTAGCCGATCACGTTGATGCGGTACGCGTGCGAGTTGCGCACGACCGCCACGCCGATCGTGTACTCCTGCGTCGGCTTGGCGCCGTTCGCTCGACCGATGCCGACCTGTTGGGGGCACGGGATCTGCGAGAAAGCGGCCGTCAGCGCGAGCACCTCCGGCCCGCTCGCGGCGAATCCGTCGGTGACGGCGGCGGCCGTGTCCGAGTAGTAGCGGATACGCTCGGCGAAACTCGCGTTCGCCGAGAGGATCATCATCACGCCGAAGCCGGCTTCCGCCAGGCCGACGGTGTTCTCCGTGATCGTCAGCTGGACGATGGTTGCGAGCGGATTCGTCATGGTCGGCGGAGCTCCTTGTTCGCGGCCATCGTAACCGGGCCGCGCCCGGTTGAACAGCGGGCTCCGCGATCGCTACGGCGTCGGGTCGTAGGGCACCCAGATCGGGGAGCCCTGCCCGTCGGCCACGTAATTCCAGACCGTGCCACCGTCGACGATTCCGCTTCCGCGTCCGGTCGGTCCGCCGGAGCCAGCGCTAGTCCCGGTGGCGATGCACTGGTAGACGATGCCGCCGTTCGTCACGTTGTTGCCGCGCTGGTACAGCGTATCCGGAGCCCAGCTCGGATCGAGCGACGTGATGTTGACGAACTCGATGTATGTGTCCGGCATCTGGAGCTCTGACCCGAGGCTGAACGTGATCGTCAGGATCACGCGCGGGTCGAGAGCGATCGGCACGCGCTGCGGAGATCCGCGTGACGGGCCGAACCCCAGGATGCCGACGCCGATCGCGTTGAAGGCGGTGAGGTAGAACAGCTTCGACGCCATGATGTCGGCGGCGATGGTGTTGCCGATCGCTCCGGCGACACTTCCATCGGGAAGCGTGTTCTTCGAACCGTAGATCTCGAGGGTGAGCTCGCACGTGCGTTGCCCGCGCGCGAACTTGATGATCTCTTGCCCCGGGCTCGGGCTTGGGTTGTCGGCGATGTCGAGCCAGTCGTATCCGAACGGCTGGAGCTCGGTGATCATCATCGCGATGAACGGGGTGGTGTTGCTGTCGGGCCGCGGTTGGCGCTGGTGATCCCACTCCACGCGCTTCGCTGGCAGGCCGCTACCGCCGACGATCCACGAAAAGATCGCGTTCTCGAAGGCCACCCACGGGATCGATGCGGCGGCCGTCACGGCAGCACCAGCCTCGTCGCGGTGCCGCGGTAGTACGTGCGCGCTTTCTTGACCGCGATGATCTGCCAGTTTTCCAGCACGCCGGACGTGTTCGGGATCTGGATGACGTCACTCTCCGTGTCCGGGTTGTTTGGCGCGCGCGTGCGAAGCTCGGTCGTCGTGTAGACGTACACGTCTTCCGATCCGTATTCGCCCTCGGAGTCCGAGACGAGCGCACGACCTTCCTTCATCGGCCGGATACTCGCGCTGATCTGGAGCACGTTGGCCTGATTGAACTCCCACACCACCGAGCCATCGGCGATCGCCGACCCGGTACCAGTGGGTCCGCCGATCGCCACCGCAACGAACGCCCATGTGACGGTGCCATCGACGATCGCATCGCCGGTGCCGACCGGGCCCGGCCCTGAGCTGGCGCTCACGCCTCCAGCGGTAGCGATGAAGAGGCTCCCGCCGTTCTGCACCACGGCGTTGAGTGCGTACGTGTGGCTCGTCGCCCACGCGGCGGCTGCGGCAGCGCTGGTGCCGGGCGTCGTCGCCTCGTACGTGTTTCCGCCGTTGGTGATGAGCTGGTCGAGGATGTACGCGGTCGCCGGCGCCCACGGCTGGGGAAGGATGTACTTGCCGTTGATGAGGACGCCCCGCGCGGTGCGGAGCACCGTGTATTCGCCGGTCGCGAAGTGCGCGATCACGTCGGCGAAGCTCACAGCGCGCACCTCGAGCTCGACGTCGACGCGCGACGCGTAACGAGGTCCTCGGCGACACCTCGGATCATCACGCGCTCACGACCTCGTAGGTGATCGAGTTGATCAGCTGGCCGGTGTCGACGAGCGCGAGCGTGCTGTGCTTGCGATCCACGGTAGCCTGCGCGAGCTCGGGCGGGATGTTCGAGCGGATCTTCGCTTGGATCGCCGCGACCGCCCACGTGCCGAGCAAGCCGAGCGCGGCGTCGAGGTCGAGCCTGTCCGCGATGATTCCGCGCGCGAGGCGCAGGCACAGCGCCTCGATCTTGTCGCGCTCGTCTCGGAGCGTGGACCGGATGAAGGAGCGCTCTGGGATGTTCGCGCTCGGCGCGCCGAACTCGTGGATCGCCGCGAGCTCGGCAAGTGATAGGCCCGGGCCGGCGTCCTCCGAGGTCAGGACGCCGATCCTTACCTCGCGGTGAGGCAGCCCGGCGAGCTTCTCGCGGAGCTTGCGCCATACCGCATCGCTGCCAACGTTCTGCGCCACGTCATACCACCCATGGCATCCGCGCTACCGGCGTGGCGCGGATCGTCGCCCTGTACGCGAGCCCGTACCCGGTGAGGTACCAGAACGGATCGTCGCCGGGCGGTAGCGGGATGAGCGCGTAGCTCTCCGAGAGGTCGAACTCGCTCTGTCCGGTCTGGACGGTCGCGCGGGGCCCCACCTTGGCGTAGTGGAGCGCGAGATAGACACGCGCCAGGTACAGCTTCGGGCTCGACTCGCCGCCGCCGCCGTCGGTGAAGAGCGACGTGTTGAGCGCCGAGTTGACCATCGCGAGGATGGCCAACTGCCACGGGACGTCAACCGCGGTGATGTACGCGGTGTCCTCGGCCGCCGCGCCGTCGATCACGTCGGTCCAGGCGATCGCTGCCATGGCTACAGCCTACGGCGAATCGAGCACGGGCGAAACCGAGATGCCGACAGCGTCGGCCGCGCTGAACGTCGCGATGACGCCGTAGGCCAGCGCCCGCGGGCTGGTCAGGCACCGTCTGACGTAGGCGCGCTCGGCGGTGAGCGCGATCGCGCCGTCGTCTGCATTGCCGAGCAGGCCGCACGTGTGCCAGTAGACGCGCTGCGCGTCCGTGCCCGTGAAGGAGATCGTGCCGGATCCGTTGTCGCTCAGCGCGATCGCGTCGCCACGGAGAGCGTCCTCGACGCTGTCGGCGATCTTGAACGTGTTGTCGTCGACCACGATGATGTAGGTGTCATCGTCCGGCACGCCGGTCGGCAGCACGCCACCCGCATCGGTCCACACCATCGGTCCATCGCCGGTGACGAGACCATGGCTCGTCAGCGTGAACTCGCCGGTCGTGTGGTCAACGCTGGTCACCGCCGTCGCGGTCTTGGCCTTCGGGTGCTGGATCGCCGCGAACAGCTCGGCCACCGTCAGGTTGACCGTGCTGTCGCTCCAGATCGACAGATCGAATGCCGGGATCACCTTGCCGGCCCCGTTCACCCAGACATCGCCGATGACCGCGTACTGATCATCGGCCAGCGGCAACGCGAGCGCCGTCGCCGTAGCGACG
>Ga0181525_10004359_pt1 | contig 10895 bp, 14 predicted proteins | sample PEATcosm2014_Bin_48_FD_121100 | JGI IMG/M metagenome (GOLD analysis project Ga0181525, IMG submission 121100) | Peatland microbial communities from MTU Mesocosm Facility, Houghton, MI, USA - PEATcosm2014_Bin06_10_metaG | ecosystem: Environmental > Terrestrial > Soil > Wetlands > Peat | place... | reverse complement strand
CTCGGCGCCGTTTGACGGGGCCGGGGACTTTCGAGGACGTTCATGGAGGTTAATTATGCCGATTTTGCTTGGATTCATTCTCGGGGTGATACTAACCGTCGTCGGCGCTTACGAATTTGATTCGTCGACCGGACGGGCCGCCAACGGATTGGCGCCGACCGCGGCGGGCGCTCAAGCTCCGTTGGTCAATTGGGGCGTCGTCGGCAACGAGTGGAACGACCTTCAAACAAATTTACGCAGCAAAGCACACGACCTCGAAAGCAGCTTTAAGCAGCACACCGGCTAAGGCTTTAGAACGATCGGCAAAGCTGCAACCCGATCCTGCCGCACGGGCCATCAGACATCGGATGAGTCGTCACGCGCCCGCACGCGGAAGACGACGAAGTGCGACAGCGAAAAATTCAGCACGAAACTCGCCAATATCGCAAAGCCTTTCGCCAGCCATACCGGCAGAAGCAGAACTTGCGCGACAAAGATCAGGGTCGCGGTATTGCCGAGCAGGCCAAAAATGCCGGAGCCGACAAAGGTGGCGTAGTCGCGCCAGCGCAATTTCCGGCCGGACTCGGCGGCGAAAGTGATCGAAGAATTGAGAACGTAAGAGCCCGTCACCGCGACGCTCCACGACATCACATTAGCGCCGATCAATAATAGGGTGGCCGGCGCGCCGCAGTGGCAAAAATCGGCGAGGCTGGTGAAGGCGCCGAGCGCCATTGCCGATCGCTCGAGCACGGCGCGCGCCGCCAGAAAGACGCCCCAGTCGACTGCGGTATTGACGACTCCGATCAGCCCGAACGACAGCGCCTTGACGCTGAGCGCCCGCTGGCGCCAAGCATCCGCGACCATGTTGCGAAACGATCTATAGGGCGAAACGGGAGCCATTGCCGCCCCCGCATATCACGTCCGGCGATTAGCGCCAGCCGGCTCAAAGCGGTTTTGAGCGGCGCCGGCACCAAGTCCCATGCGCGACAGGCCGGGCCCGTTGCGCTATAACGCCGACGGTAAAGGAAAGCCTTGATGAGCCCTGTGGCCGAACCGAAATTGACGGTATTTCCCCAGGATCGGAAGACGGCTGGCGCCGGCGCCAGTCAAGGCCTTTCGATCGTGGTGCCGCTCTACAACGAGGCGGCGTCGGTCGCGCGCATGCACGCGCGACTGGTCGAAGTCGCGCAAAAACTCGCCGCAACCCGCGCGCTTGTCTGCGAGGTGATTTATGTCGATGACGGCAGCCACGACCCGACGCTTGCCGTCGTCCGCGACCTGCCGGCCAGCGCGCTCGACGTTCAGGTGGTTTCGCTGTCGCGTAATTTCGGCAAGGAGGCAGCGCTACTCGCCGGCCTCGATCACGCCCGGCGCGGTGCCGTTCTGTTCATCGACGGCGATGGCCAGCATCCGCCGGCGTTGATCGAGACGCTGGTCGGCCACTGGCTCGATGACGACTACGACGTGGTCTATACCGCGAAGGCCCATCGCTCAAACGAGTCGGTGACCATGCGCGTCGCCGTGAAGGCGTTTTACGCGCTGCTCAATTGGGGTGCGCGCACCAAGATTCCGGCCAATGCCGGCGACTTTCGGCTGCTGTCGCCGCGCGCTGTCCATGCGCTGCGCCAACTACCGGAGCGTAACCGCTTCTTCAAGGGACTGGCCAGTTGGATCGGGTTTCGCCAGTTACGGATCGATTACGAGCCGGCGGCCCGCGTCGACGGCCGTAGCACTTGGAATATTCGCAGACTGATCGGACTTTCCGTTAATGGGCTGACGGCATTCACGATTGCGCCGTTGCGGGTCGCGACCATGCTCGGCCTGATGATCGCTTTGATTGCTTTCACATACGGCTTGCAGATCGTCTATGAGACCTTGGTCGATGGCGAACGAGTCCCCGGTTACCCGTCGCTGTTCGTCGGCGTCATGGTGCTCGGTGGCGTCCAACTGATCATGATCGGGGTGGTCGGCGAATATATCGGCAAGATCCTCGAAGAAATTAAAGGTCGTCCGGTCTATTTCGTGGCGGAGCACGACGTGAAGCTCGCCGAGGAAGCAAACCACACCGAGATTCCCGCGTCCTACCCTGCCGCGCCAGCGGACAAAGGCGGAGCGGAAATCGCCGCCGAATGACGGAAATCTCAAGACGCATCGTTCTTTGCGCCGACGATTACGGTATCTCGCCGGCGGTCAGTGCCGCCATCCGCGATCTCATCGGCCGCGGTCGGCTCAGTGCCACCTCGGTAATGGTGGTGGCGCCGAGTTTTTCGCAATTAGAAGCGGACGCGCTCGTGGCGGCTGCCGCGACCCACGCGGCGATCGGATTGCATCTCACTCTGACCGCGCCGTTCCAACCCCTGACGACGGGCTTTGTGCCGCTTCGCAACGGGGCTTTCCCGCCGCTTTCGACCATGGCGGGCCGGGCCCTTATGCGCGGACAAAAACCCGCACGGCTCGACGCCGAGATTTCCAGTCAATTCGCCGCGTTCCACGCCGCATTCGGCCGGGCGCCGGACTACGTCGATGGCCACCAGCACATCCACGTCTTTCCGCAAATCGGCGAAGCGCTGTTGCGCGTCGTCGCGACAGCGGCGCCGCGGGGATGGGTCCGCCAATGCGGCCGGGCCGCCTTGGCGCCCAAAAGTCTTGCCGATCCAAAAGGTTTCATCCTCGATCGGCTCAGCGCCCGCTTCCGCCGTCTCGCCACGCAACACGGCGTGCGCACCAATGTTGCCTTTGCCGGCACCTATTCGTTTCGCCCCGGCGCCGATTTTGCAAAACTGTTTCCGGGGTTTCTCGACGCGCTGCCGGACCGCGGTGTCGTCATGTGCCACCCCGGCAAAGTCGATTCCGAACTTAAGCGGCTCGATCCGCTGACCGATTTACGCGAAAGCGAATACGCGTATTTTCGCGACGAGTCGTTTCCGCGCCTGCTCGCCGCGCACGGCGTCACGTTGGGCGATAACATTTCCTCGTAATCGACATCGATGGCCAAACCGGTCGGGCAAGCCTATACGCTGAATTAGCGCCGGCGTTCGCGCCAACAATAATCCGCGCCTTACATCACCACGACCTTGGTGCCGATCTTCACGCGATCATAAAGGTCGGTGACGTCGTCGTTGCGCATGCGGATACAACCCGACGACACGTTGGTGCCGATGGTCCAGGGCTCGTTGGACCCATGGATGCGATAAAGCGTCGAGCCAAGATACATGGCGCGCGCGCCGAGCGGGTTGTCGATGCCGCCGGGCATGAAACGCGGCAAGTCGGGCCGCCGCGCCAGCATGTCCGACGGCGGCCGCCAATCCGGCCATTCGCGTTTGGCGGTAATTTCCTTCACGCCGGCCCAAGTAAAACCCGGACGGCCGACGCCGATACCGTAGCGCAGCGCTTTGCCGTCATCTTCGACCAGATAAAGAAATTTATTCGGCGTATCGATGACGACCGTGCCTGGCTTCTCTTCGCCGCGATACTCGACAACTTGGCGGCTGAACTTAGGGTCGACCGAGTAAGCCGCCGCATTGGCGGTGCCTGTGGCCGTGTAGCTTGTCGGTGGATTAATGACCGTGACTTGTGGCTCGGGTTGCGGCGCCGGCTGATAGCCGCGCGGCGCGGGAACCTGAATCGTCGGGCCACCAAAAATGGCTTCAAGAAAGCCGCCGCCACCGGGACTGGGCGCAGCTGCGGCGACATAGGCCGGAGCCGGCGGCGCGGTCATGGTCGGCGGCTGTGGCTGCGGCGCGACAACATTCGCCGCTGCGACGGTCGCCGCGTGCGGCGTCACGCTCCCGGTATAGACCGGCGCCCCCGCCGTGGCGTAGCGCGGCGTCGCGGTGACCGGAGCATAACCAGTCGCTGTAACGGGTGCGTAGCCTGGCGCGACGGCGCCGGCGTAGCTCGGCGGCGCCGGATTGGCGTAACGCGGCTGCGCATAGACATAGTAATAATTTTGGCCGGCAGCGGCTGCGGTGGGCTGCGCCGCATAAACCGGTTGGTTCGCATACGCTGCTTGATTCGCATAGAGCGGTTGGTTCGCATAGACCGGCTGACCGCCGTATGGAACGTAGATGACCTGGGCCCAGGCCGAGGTGGAAAGCGCGCTCAGAACAAGCGCGGATACGCCGATACGCCGCATTGCTGTACTCGTTACGCAGGTTTCACGCTGAGCCCGCACCACGGTCCCGCTCGCCTCGCCGTGGCGTCGAAAGAGCGGCGCGCGCTCAAGCATCCACTACAGACTCCAAAATCGACTGTTTGGTAAATAATTTGCGCGGGCGCGTTATTCGTACATCGTTCATCAAGTTACGGTTGATTTTGAATGAACGGCCCGAAGTTGTGGTTAACCGGACGTTGCTGCTTGCCCCCTACAGGACCGGAAAACCGCGACCGGCCATGAACGCCGTATTAAGTGGCGAAATTCTAATCTGCTGCCGAGAAGTGTCGGGTCGGGCAAGAAATGGCCGAACCACGTAAAGTGTTTCGTATCGAAGAGACGGCTGCCGCGCTGTTTACGCACCGCGTCGACGGTACTCAGTCATTGCCGCCGCGCTATCCCTCCGCCGCGATCGGCGCCATGGCGCCGACCAGACTCGTCCAGGACAACGACGAAGGCAACAGGGACGAAGGCCACGCGACGCCGGCCGAGGCGAAGCATCTCGCCCGAATCGGCCATGAGCTCGACGCCGTGGTGACCGGCGCGGCGCAAGCGACGCTGGTAATACTCGCAGCAGCCGAAGAGATCGATCGGATTGCCAACAAGCTGTCGGCTTCGCTCACCGGCAGAACCGAAGAGGATCTCGCACAGAATATCGGCGACCTCGTAATCCGGATCTTCGAGGCCTGCAATTTTCAGGATCTCGTTGGCCAACGCGTGACCAAAGTGACCGCGACGCTGGCATTTGTCGAGGATCGGATCGGCCGCATGCTCGAAGAAACCGCCAGCGCCGTGCCAGCGAGGGAGTGCGGGGAAGCAGGGCAAGAGCTGCATGGTCCGCGGCTCGACATCGACCGCGGCCATGTTTCCCAGGACGATGTCGACGCGATCTTCAGCGGCAACTAACGCAGCCTATTGCGGCTTTGGCTTGATTGGCGGCTTGCCGGCGGCGCGCGCGGTGCCCTCGGCGGCGCAGCGCACATAGACGCCGGTCCCGTAGCGGCCGGCGACTTCGGGATCTATCCACCTGAGCACCATGGTGCGGCCGTCGAACGAAACGATCTCGCGATCCTGCGGGCCGCCGGCATCGCCGGGTGGGCCGATATAGTTCTTGCCGTTTTGGCTGCCTTTGAGCTGCAACTCGTGCAAGTCATTGCTGTCGGCGAGGTACATCATGACGCCGCCGTTGGGCCCGCGCGTAATCTCCACCGGCTGGCCGCATTGGCCGCGCGCCGCCGCCGCCGTGCGCGTCAAATCCTCGTCTTTATGAAAGGCGCCATAGCCCCAGCGGCCGACGATCTCCTCCGGCCGATAGGTTGACGGAATGGCCGGCTGCGCCATGGGCGGCGCCGCTGCCGATTGGAGCGGTGGCGGTGTCGACGTGCAGGCCGAGAGCGCGAACGCGCCCAGCACCACAAGGCCTAAGGCCGACCGCTTATGGGCGCTCATAAAGGGTCTCCCCGATCACCAGAGCGATAACCCGCCCAAACGACACGCTCACGCGACCGCCCGCCGGTCGCGCCGACGACAGTTTTAACGCGTCGACCTTTCGACTTTGTTTCAAATCGTCCCCTCCCCGCCCCCCGAGGTCTGTACGGGAGGTCCGATGCACCGTCGGTGAAGATTACGGCCCGGATTTGGCGACCGCGAGGGGGCCACCACGACGGCGCTGCTGGACCTGAGGCGCCGGTGCTCCGGCAATGCCCGGCTTGACACGGCAAAGCACAACCCCTATCTCCCTCACGCCCCTTGGCACTCCACCATTAAGAGTGCTAAGGCATTCTAGAATAAGCGCTTTTTGTCAACGCCAAGGCCGCTTCAACGCGGCGATGAGGGTCAACATGGCGAAATTGAAGTTCCGACCGCTGCATGATCGCGTGGTGGTCAAACGGATCGATGCCGAGGCCAAGTCCAAGGGCGGCATCATTATTCCCGACACCGTCAAGGAAAAGCCTCAGGAAGGCGAAGTCGTGGCCGTAGGCCCCGGCGGCCGCGACGAGAGCGGCAAGGTCATCGCCATCGAGGTCAAGGCCGGCGACCGCGTATTGTTCGGCAAATGGTCGGGCACCGAGGTCAAGCTCGACGGCGACGACCTCCTGATCATGAAGGAATCCGACATCATGGGCGTGATCGCCTGACCGCCTTGTATCCCGGGAGTGGTGCCGCACTTCGTGTTGCACCGCATCCGCGAAACCAGCAGCGCAAATACGAACCCCAGGAGCAAACCGAATGTCCGCGAAAGACGTTAAATTCTCTACCGACGCACGCGATCGCATGCTGCATGGCGTCGACGTGCTTGCCAATGCCGTGAAGGTGACGCTCGGCCCCAAAGGCCGCAATGTGATCCTCGACAAGAGTTACGGCGCCCCGCGCATCACCAAGGACGGTGTCACAGTCGCCAAGGAGATCGAGCTCGAGGACAAGTTCGAGAACATGGGCGCGCAGATGGTGCGCGAAGTAGCCTCGAAGACCAACGACACCGCCGGCGACGGCACCACGACCGCGACCGTGCTGGCGGCCGCCATTGTCAAGGAAGGCGTCAAATCGGTCGCCGCCGGCATGAACCCGATGGATCTCAAGCGCGGCATTGATATCGCCGTCGCCGCCGTGGTGGCCGACATCAAGAAACGCGCCAAGAAAGTCGGCTCGTCCGCCGAGATCGCCCAGGTCGGCACCATTTCGTCGAACGGCGACAAGGCCGTCGGCAAGATGATTGCGGACGCGATGCAGAAGGTCGGCAACGAAGGCGTTATCACCGTCGAGGAAGCAAAAGCGCTCGAGACCGACGTCGAAATCGTCGAGGGCATGCAGTTCGATCGCGGCTATCTTTCGCCCTACTTCATTACCAATGCCGAGAAGATGGTGGCCGAGTTGGAGGACGCCTACGTCCTTCTGCACGAGAAAAAGCTCTCGCAGCTTCAGGCCATGCTGCCGGTTCTCGAAGCGGTGGTGCAGTCGGGCAAGCCGCTCCTGATCATCGCTGAGGACCTTGAGGGCGAGGCGCTTGCCACGCTCGTCGTCAACAAACTGCGCGGCGGGCTAAAAGTTGCCGCCGTGAAAGCGCCTGGTTTTGGCGATCGCCGCAAGTCGATGCTCGAGGACATCGCCATTCTGACCGGCGGGCAACTGATCGCCGAAGACCTCGGCATCAAGCTCGAGAACGTGACGCTGGCGATGCTCGGCCGCGCCAAGAAGATCGTGATCGAGAAGGAGAAGACCACGGTCATCGACGGCGCCGGCAAGAAGAAGGACATCGAGGCGCGCGTTGGTCAGATCAAGGCGCAGATCGAGGAGACCACCTCCGACTATGACCGCGAGAAGCTGCAAGAGCGGCTTGCCAAGCTCGCCGGCGGAGTTGCCGTGATCCGCGTCGGCGGCGCCACCGAAATCGAGGTCAAGGAAAAGAAAGATCGCGTCGAAGATGCGCTCAATGCCACCCGCGCCGCGGTCGAGGAAGGTATCGTGCCGGGCGGCGGCGTGGCTCTCCTTCGCGCCAAGAAGGCGGTCGGCAAGCTCACCAACGACAACCCCGATGTCCAGACCGGCATCAACATCGTGCTCAAGGCGATCGAAGCGCCACTGCGCCAAATCGCCGAGAATTCCGGTGTCGAAGGCTCGATCGTGGTCAACAAGATCCTCGAAAACAAGTCGGAGACCTTTGGCTTCGACGCGCAGAACGAGGAGTATGTCGACATGGTCGAAAAGGGCATCGTCGATCCGGCCAAAGTCGTGCGCGCCGCGCTGCAGGACGCAGCCTCCGTCGCCGGCCTCCTGGTCACCACCGAGGCGATGATCGCCGAACTGCCGAAGGATCAGCCGGCCATGCCGGCGATGCCGGGTGGCGGCGGTGGGATGGGTGGCATGGGCGGGATGGGCTTCTAAGCCCACCCGCGCCACAAGTTCCCACCGATCCGCAATCGGCCAAGGCTGACTTCGAACGGTGGGAGGGGCTTTTAATCGATCTGATCTATCGACAAAGGGCGCGGCCGAGGCCGCGCCCTTTTGTTGATGCGCTGGTCTTGCCCGCGAGCCGCTTTAGTCCTTTTGGGTCGCGGCGATTTGCTGGACTAGCTCGACGATCCGTCGCCGCAGCTTCGGTTCGGTGATGCGCATGAAAGCCTTGGTCAGCGCCAAGCCGTCCGTGGTGGCGAGAAAGTCGGAGACATAGGCGGGCGAAGGCGCCTCGCCCATGCCGTGCGAGCGTATGGCGGTCTGCGCGACCGGCGCGCCCTCGAAGAAAAATGAAACCGGAACCTGAAGAATTTGGGAAATCTGTTGCAGCCGGCTGGCCCCAATCCGGTTGGTGCCTTTCTCGTATTTTTGCACTTGCTGAAAGGTCAGACGCAGTCCGTCGCCAAGTTTCTCCTGGCTCATGCCGAGCATCATCCGGCGCATGCGTACGCGGCTTCCGACATGTTTGTCCGTAGGATTCGGCGCCTTTTTGGCCAACATAACAGTGAACTCCTGGAGCCTCTATCGTAACCGCGATGGATTTTACGCGCTATATGGCTTCGGCGCGCGGCTCATCACCGGTTTTTCTACCAAGCGCATAACGTTTTCCACAAGACCACAAGCCCAAAACCACTTTTGTTTTGCACCAAACTATATATTATCCGGCGGCGGTCGAGCGGACTACAATGCACGGCTGTATGGCACCCGGCCAGCAAGGCGGGCCGCGCATGGAACAATTTGCTTACGCGTATTCGGTCATCGAGCGTATCGAGCGCTCGAAGACTTCGACGGCCGTGCTCACCGAGGTCGCGTTGGCCGCCCGGCATTTTGGCGTCGAACATTTCATCATCGCGGGCGTACCGGCGCCAGGTAAGCGTCTTGATCCCTATGTGCTCATGCACAATTGGCCGCGCGGCTGGTACGACCGTTACAACAGCCGCAACTATTTGCACGTCGATCCGGTGATCAGGAATCTGCGAACGACGACCTCTCCGGTGGTATGGAGTGACGCGCCCTACGATCCGGCCTCCGACCGAGACGGTCACGCGGTGATGACGGAGGCCACCGAATTTTCGCTCCGAAACGGATTGTCGGTACCGATTTACACACTTTCCGGCGACCAGGCGGCCGTGTCATTCGGCGGACGGCATTTTGAACTGGGCGTTGCCGACCAGAAGGCGCTCTATCTCATTGCGATTTATGCGCACAATAAGGCGCGAGGGTTGCATTCCTTTGTCAAGAAACGCCAAGTCCCCAAGCTGTCGCCGCGTCAGACCGAGATTTTGCAATGGGTGGCCGCCGGTCTGACTTCTCACGACATCGCCGACCGCCTGCACATTAGCTACAACACGGTCGAGACCCACATCCAGCTGGCATGTCGCAAATTGGATGCGGCGTGCCGCACCCAGGCCGTGGCCGAAGCCATCCGCACCCGCCTAATTCCGTAAAAATCGGCCAAAACCCTCCGGCCCTCCTGGGAAACTAGGATACCGCGCCTTTTGAGCGCTCGTCACGCTGTCTCCGTCGCGCCTCGGCACGCCACGGAGACTGGCCATGATCGAAATAATGGAGGGCGTTCGGCCCGGTGAAAGTCGACTTTTGGACGAGGCCATGCGTTTGCGCCACCAAACCTTCGTCGAGGAAAAAGGCTGGAAGGGTTTGCGGCGCGACGACGGCCGCGATGTCGATCAATTCGACACGCCCGCCACCGTCCACCATCTGGCCATCGTCGAGGGCGAGGTCGCCGGCTATCAGCGATTCAACGCGACCACGGGGCCGCATTTATTGGCCGATGTACACGGCGAATTGTGCGACGGTCCCTCGCCGCGGGGCGTCCATATCTGGGAATGGTCGCGATACTGCGTTTCCCGGAAATTCAAGCGCGAGGGGGCGTTCTGCGATGTGGCCTCGACGCTGTTGATTGCCGCCCTGGAATGGGGCCAGCCCATTGGCATTCGACAATTCGTGCTGGAGTTCCATCCGGTCTGGATCACGCGGTTTTTGGAGCTTGGCTTTGACGTAAAACCGCTCGGATTGCCGAAGGACTACGACGGCGAGGCGACGCTGGCCGTGTGTCTCGGCTACGGCGAAAACACCTATCGGCAGATGCTGGAACTCCGCGGCATTCAAGGCCCGGTGTTAAACGTCAACCGCTCCGCCGACCAGCGGGTCGCCTGATGCCCTCCGCCAACCAGCCAGGCCTGTTGGAATTCGCGCAATCGGTGGATCGCCTGATCGAGACAGCCACCCTGTTGGAACTCACTATGCCCACCTATTTGCTCAAGATGGTGCGGTTGGACGTTACGTTGCAGGCCTTCGATATTCGCGAGGCGGAGCTGGGCGCTTTCACCACTTTAGTTCGCGGCCAGGCAACCCTGTGGCGCAATAAGTCTGCCGGCTCCGCCGACGTACCTTGATCGAAAAGTTGCCTTGATCGAAAAGTTGCCTTGATCGAAAAGTTGGCTAGCCTTCTCGGCAATCCAGCGAAGAAGGCCGCGATGCAAATCGGACCATTTTCATTGACCCGCAATTCTTGCCAGCTTGCGGACTAAACATCGATTGCCGAAGCAGCCCGTTAATCCGTTTCGTGCGACGCCGCGACGACACAGTCTGCGGCAGGAACATCACGCCGCGTCAGCTGGCTCTGCAGCCTTTGTGCTTCCTCTTCCGAACCCATCCAGCGCAATTTGCGGATGAGTTTGACGAGATCGTCCGATGCGCGTTGCTCGGGCAAGATGTCGGGCGGCTGTTGTTGGTCGCGCCGCTGATCCATGGCCTTTCTCCCTCATGGTTTTTTGTCAGCGATGGGCAT
>Ga0181525_10004358_pt1 | contig 10895 bp, 7 predicted proteins | sample PEATcosm2014_Bin_48_FD_121100 | JGI IMG/M metagenome (GOLD analysis project Ga0181525, IMG submission 121100) | Peatland microbial communities from MTU Mesocosm Facility, Houghton, MI, USA - PEATcosm2014_Bin06_10_metaG | ecosystem: Environmental > Terrestrial > Soil > Wetlands > Peat | place... | reverse complement strand
GTCCACCAGGGCAAGCACTTTACGCTCCCGCTCCCGGTCGAGCAAGGCACGGGTCTCGGCAAGCCGCTCAAGTTGTTGACCCACCCCGTCCGCAGTGAGATTCCCGTCTGGATCGCGTCACTGGGCGAGAAGAACGTCGCGATGACCGCCGAGGTCGCCGACGGCTGGATCCCGGTGTTCTTCGTCCCCGAACGCGCCAAGGACGTGTGGGGCTCCGCACTCGCGTCGGGCAAAGCGAAGCGCGACGCCTCCCTCGGTGACCTGATGATCAGTGCGGGTGGCCTGCTCGCCATTGGCGAGGGCGACGACGCGACGGCCATGCGCGAGTTCGCTCGACCCATGACCGCGCTGTACGTGGGGGGCATGGGGGCCAAGGGCAAGAACTTCTACAACGAACTCGTTACTCGCTACGGATTCGAGAAGGAGGCGCAGCTCATCCAGGACCTCTATCTCAGCGGAAAGAAGAAGGAGGCCGAGGCCGCGATCCCCGACGAACTGCTCGAGTTGACGTCGTTATGCGGACCCAAGAGTTACGTGGCTGAGCGCGTCGCAGCCTTCAAAGAGGCCGGGGTGACCCACCTGCAGGTCCATCCGATACCGCTGGGCGATCAAAGCGTGGCGTCACTCATCGCCGAGGTCAAGGAGATGGCCTAGGCCGTTCGGGTCGCATCGCGTCCGCCCGACGCCAGCCACGCGTCGTACATGACGGCGTAGGCACCGCCCAGGGCGAGCAGTTCGTCGGGGGTGCCCATCTCGACGATGCCGCCGTTGTCGATCACCACGATGCGGTCGGCTCGTTGGGCCGTCGTCAGTCGGTGCGCGATGAGGATCGCCGAGCGTCCCTCGAGGAGACGGTCCAGGGCCTGTTCGACCACGATCTCACTTTGCAGGTCGAGCGAGGACGTGGCTTCATCCAAGATCAGCACTCGCGGGCGGGCGAGGAACGCCCTCGCCAGGGCGAGCTGTTGCCGTTCGCCCGCGGAGAGCGTCTGACCCCGTTCGTGCACCGGCGTATCAAGTCCTTGGGGGAGACGATCCACCAGTTCACGAAGCCCCACGACGTCCACGGCGGTGTTGATCTCGTCAACGGTGGCGTGCGGTTGGCCAAAACTCAGATTGGTGCGGATCGATCCGGCGAAGAGGAACGCCTCTTGGGGTACGACGCCGAGCTGTGAGCGCAGGGAGCGCAACGTGACGGTCTTCACGTCGATGCCGTCGAGCAGCACCCGACCGGCGGTCGGATCATAGAAGCGGTTGGCGAGTTTCGCCATCGTTGATTTGCCCGCCCCGGTGGGTCCGACGAAGGCAACGGACTCTCCCGGGGCGATCTCCAGGTTGACGTCGTGCAAGACGAGTTCGCCGCTCAGGTACCCGAAGTCGACGTGCTCGAACGTGATACGGCCCTCAATCGTGGGCAGGTCCGCCGCACCGGGCTCCTCGTCGACGGTCGGAGCGATGTCGAGGAGTTCGCGCAATCGAATGATCGATGAGCGACCCTGCTGAAGGGTGGTGTACTGCTGGACCAGGAGTTGAATCGGTGCGAAGAACCGGTTGAGGTACAAGAAGAAGACGATGAGTTGAGGGACGCCGAGCTGGTGTTGCAGCACCATGTGGCCCCCGATACCGAGCAGCATGGCCTGGCCGAGAATGCCGATCATCAGCGTGGACGGTCCGTACACGGCGTTGACGCGACCGGTATAGGCGTTGGCGTCACGGTAGGCGCCCACTACGTGGCGGTGGTTTCGAATGTTGCGGCGTTGTCGGTTGTTCGCCGTCACGACGCGGATGCCGTAGAGCGACTCCGACAGGTCGGCCAAGACGTTGGCGATGCGGTCGCGTGCGAGGAGGTAGCCCTTCTCTGAGGCGTGGTGATACCAGATGGAAAAGGTGACGAGCATGGGCACCACGATCAGGACGGTCCACGCCGCGAGCGTGACGTTGGTGAGGAACAGGATGACCGTGATCACGATCATCGTGAGTCCCTGGAGCGCGAATTGGCTGATGCCGTCCTGGATCAGCTGTTGGAGATTCTCGATATCGCTCGTCATCCGACTCATCAAGACGCCGGCCTTCTCCTCGGTGAAGAAGTCGAGACTCAGACGTTGGAACTGCGTGAAGACCCGTATCCGTAAGTCGTGCATGACTCGAGAGGAGAGCTTGCCGGTGACGTCGACTTGCTGACGTTGGAAGTAAACGCTGACCAACGCGAGCGCGAGATACAGGGCCGCGCACACCACGATCACGCTCAAGCTCTTGTGGCGTTGCATCCCGTGACTGATCGCGTATTCGGTGAGGAGCGGTCCGGCCTGCAAGGTCAGGCTGATGATGATCACCAGGGCCGAACCGGCGATCAGCCATTTGGGATAGACGCGCAGCAGTCGGGGCAGCGTTAAGCGCTCGCGCTCCTTCGCGCTGGGACGCTGCGTGAAGTGCACGTCAGATTTTTCGCGGGCCGGCTCACTCGCGAGCAGCTTCGTCGCCTCGTCCATCAACTCCTCGGGAATGCCACCGAAGGGAAGGCCGGCCTGGCCACTCGATTGCGATGCGCTCGGACCGAACATCGCGCCGCCGCCCCAGGCCATCAGTCCTCCTCACCGGACGTCGTTTGAGCGAGGATCTCTGAGTAGAGCGGTTCACGCTCGAGCAACTCCTCGTGAGTCCCGCTCGCGAGCACTCGACCTTCGTCAAGGACCAGCACACGACTCGCGAGGGCGATGGTCGAGATGCGGTGCGCGATGACGATGGTGGTCCGCTGTTGCAAGAGTCCACGCAACGCTTCGTAGATGCCCGACTCGACGTGCACGTCGATGGCGCTCGTCGCGTCGTCGAGGATCAGGATGGGTGGATTCACCAGCAGGGTCCTCGCGATGGCGATGCGCTGGCGTTGTCCCCCCGAAAGTGTGTAGCCCCGCTCGCCGACGATCGTCTCGTACCCTTCGGGCAGACGCACGATGAACTCGTCCGCGTTCGCGGCACGAGCGGCCGCCTCGATGTCGGCGAGTGACGCGTCGGGCCGACCGTAGGCGATGTTGTCGCGGATCGATATGGAGAAGAGAAATGGTTCGTCGAGGACGACGCCGACGTTGGCCCGTAAGGACGAGAGGGTTAGGTCGCGAAGGTCGTGGCCGTCTATCGTGATTGCGCCGTCGCTTACGTCATAGAAGCGCGTCACGAGGCGTGCGACGGTCGATTTGCCCGAACCCGTCCGTCCAACGATCGCGACGGTTTCCCCCGGGGAGATGTGCGCGTCGAAGTCCCGGAGAATCTCGGCCCCGTTGTCGTAAGTAAAGGTGACGTGGTTGAAGTCAATCGCTCCGCGCACGTCGACGAGGTCGTAGGCACCGGGTCGTTCCACGATCTCGGGACTCTCGTCGAGGATCTCGAAGATGCGTCCCGCGCTGGCCCTCGCGCGCTGGCCCATCATCACCAGTTGGCCGAGCATCATGAATGGCGCCTGCAACATGAGGAGATACAGACTGAAAGCGAGGATCTCGGAGTAGCGCAGGTCGCCGTGCACGACCATCCATCCGCCGCAGAGCAGTACCAGCGCGAGCCCCAGTTGGGGAAGATTTTGGACCCAGGGAGACCAGACGGCACGGATGTTGGCGTCTTTAATGTAGGCCCACGCCACACCCTCCGCCGCGTCGGCGAGCCGGTTGATCTCCGCCTCTTCCTGTGCGAACGACTTGACAACGCGCACACCGTTGACGTTCTCGTCCACGATGGTCGCGACCTCCGCCAAGCGCGACTGGGTGATCCACGAGATGGGGAACATGACGCGGCGCATCTTGATACCCACTACGTAGAGAATCGGCATCACGATCATGGAGATGAGCGCGAGCGCCCAGTTGATACTGAGCATGAAGGCGAAGGCCACGACGCCGATGAGGCACTGCACGATGATGAGCGGCGCGAAGATCGAATACATCTGCACACTGCGGATGTCGCTGTTGGCACGACTTATGAGTTGTCCCGACTGCACCCGGTCGTAGAAACTGAACGAAAGCCACGTCAAGTGCTGATAGATCAGCGAACGCAGGTCCGCCTCCACGTTGTACGCCGTGTTGTACAGGAACTGACGAGAGATGATGCCCGTCGCTCCCGCGAGGAGTCCCACGATCACGATGGAGATCACGTCACTGTGCAGTGAGGCGACGTGACGCACGAACGTATGGTCGATGTCGTTGCTCAACATGTTGGGCACGAGCACCTGGAAGATGAGGCTGACGAATGAGAGGACGATCGCGGTTATGAACGTGAGGCGGTGCGATTGAATGACCGGAAGCACCCGGCGCCACCAGGCCAGGTTCTGATTTCGCGAAATCTCGTTGCGAGGGCCCGGATACTTGGAGGTAATACCGCCGAGCGGATTGGCCGACTCTTGCTCTCGAACGCGTTTTGAACGCGAAGAGAGTGAAGAAGCCATCGATCAATATTACTGGGACCCTGTCACGGCAAGTCGCGAGCAGCGGCGACGAACCCCCGTGCCACGACCCCCGTTCGGCGTAGTGTGACCTCGTGCCGTCACTCCAGGTCATCCACCATCCCGTTGTCGCCGATAAGGTCCGTCGTTTGCGCGACGTGTCGACGTCCAACGCCGACTTCTTGCGTCTCGCGGGCGAGATTTCGCGCTTCGTCGCGTACGAAGCCTTTCGATACACCCCCGTCACGAACACCACCGTCGATACGCCAGTGCTCAAGGGGGCGCCGGCAGTACGGATCGACACCGAATACCTCATCGTGCCGATCCTGCGAGCGGGGCTCGGCATGAGCCCCGCGGTCCAAGAGGTTCTCCCTCACCACCGCGTCTGCCTCGTGGGACTGCGCCGCAACGAGACAACGCTCAAGCCCGACGTCTACCTCGACGGCCTGCCCGAGTCGTTGACCGGTGTCCACGTCGTGCTCTGTGATCCCATGCTCGCGACCGGCGGGTCACTCGTGTGCGTACTCGACATGCTCCGCTCGCGCGGCGCCGGCGACGTCACCGTGCTCTGTCTGATTGCCGCCCAACCCGGCGTCGACCACGTCTTCGCGAATCATCCCGACGTCGTTATCGTCGCCGCCGCGCTGGACGAGAAACTCAATGACGTCGGCTACATCACACCTGGGCTCGGTGACGCGGGCGATCGACTCTTCGGACCGCCCGCGCGCTGATCACAGGCCGATGTCCTCGTTCCAGAGTTCGCCGTGATCGTGAATGAAGGTCGCGAGTAATTGCGTGCAGTCGGGGTCGTCGAGCACAACGATCTCCACACCGAGTTCCGCCAACCAATCGTGGCCACCGTGGAAGTTCTCGGCCTCGCCGATGACGACGGCGCCGATGTTGAACTGTCGCACGAGTCCCGCGCAGTACCAGCACGGGGAAAGCGTGGTCACCATGACCGTATCGGGGTAGTCGCGTCGCCGACCACCCTTTCGAAAGGCGTCCGTCTCAGCGTGCACCGAGGCGTCACGCTCTTGAACGCGGCGGTTGTGACCGGAGCTGATCAAGGTTCCGTCACGCTGGTAGAGCGCCGCGCCAATGGGTATCCCACCTTCGCCAAGGCCGAGGACCGCCTCGTCGTAGGCGGTGGCGAGCATTCGTTGTGCCAGGTCGCGCGTCAGGGCCGGTCGATGTGAACTCATCGCCTCAGTATGCTCCAGCACCGTGGGTGAACGCACGTACTCCGTCGACATTGGGACCCAGCGCGTCGATCTTCCGCTCGTCTCGTTGAACGAACGATTGGCGCTGGCACTGCTCATCACGGTCGACATGGGCGTGGAGTTCATGTCCCAGGCGGGCAACGAGCTCGCGGAGATCCTGCGCCCGTACGACGTGGACATCGTGGCGACCGTGGCGACGATGGGCATCCCGGTCGCCGTTGAGGTGACGCGCCACCTCGGGCTCGATCAGTACGTCATCTTGCACAAGACGCCCAAGATCCACCTCGCGGACGCGGTGAGTGAGACGGTGCGCTCAATCACCACCGACGCCGAACAGCGGCTGCTTTTCGATCGGGCGAGGATCAAGGACGTGGAAGGCAAACGCGTCGCCATCGTCGACGACGTCATCTCCACCGGTGCCTCGACGGGGACCGCTCTTCGCTTGCTCCGTGGCGTCGGCGCTGAGGTCGTGGTCATCGGGACCCTCGTGACCGAAGCGTCGGTGTGGCGCACGTCATTAGGTGACGACGCGCAGATGGTGCGAGCCCTCGGATCGATTCCGGTCTTTCGACCGGACGGTTCCGGAGGACTCGTCGAGGACTGGGCTGGCTGAATTTCCATCCGCACATCGGCCCAGGTGGTAGCCCCGACGGGCCTACCTGTTTGGTTCTAGTTCTTGTTGTCGCTTCACTTGGCGCGCCACGTTGCCCGTCAGCTTCTCCAACACGAAATAGATCAGAGCGGCGACAATGATGCCGGTCGGCACCGAAAGATCCGCTCCGCCGAACCATCCGGCGTACGATCCACAACCCGCCGCTTTGGTGCCCGTGCAGAAGAACGCGCCGTAGTGGTTGGAGAATGGCGTCATCCAGTGGAAGGGGAAGTTGACCGGTGGCGGGGCCTTGGAGAAGGCGATCGTAGAGCAGACCATACCGACGAAGAAGGCCACGATGGCGTTCCAGTTGACCCCAGTTGAACCAGTGAAGTACAGGCCGTCCCTGTCGGTTCGCTGGAGCTCGGCGGGGTTGTAGCGATACTTTCGCATGATCCAGTCGATGATGTAGATCCCGAACCACGGCGCGATCCACACGATGATGACACCGACGAACTCCTTCATGTACAAGGAAAAAGTCGATTGGAATTCGGCCCAGATAGTGAGGGCGCAGGCCAGGATGCTGTCGAGGACGACCGCCTGATAGCGCTTTAGCTTGAGACCCATGGCCTGGAGCGACACGCCCGACGAGTAGAGGTCGAGCGAGTTGATGCCGAAGAGTTGGACGATCGCGAAAATCAAGAAGAGCGCCACCACCCAACTGGGAATCGTGTGTTGGAGGTGTAACGCTTCGAAGGGATTCGCTCCGTTCCATGCTTTGGACTGCGCCTGCGAGGAGACGAACGTGAAGGTCGCGGCGCCGAGCACCATCATGAAGATCTCAGGTATGGCGGTACCGAGGAACATCCATCCCACGATCGAGCGCTTGCTCGCGTCGCGCGGGATGTAGCGCGTGTAGTCGTTGCCGCACTCGGTCCAGCCGAGTCCCGATAACGCGAAGGTGAAGGCGAGTCCGGCGGTGAAAAGTTCCCAACCGTGTGCGAATCCGCTGTCACTTGACGAGCCGTGCTTGATGTCGTAGATCGCCAGAAGGACGAAGATCGCGCCGAAAGGAATGATGAGCGCTCGAAGGACCTTCACCATCGTCGCGTGACCGAGGTAGGGCATCACAGCCTGAATGGCTGCGGCCAAAATGATGTAGGTCACCTTCAGCCCGGACGAGGTGTGGATGCCCGCCATCTGCGAGAGCACCAGCGCCGCTCCGACGATGAGGATGAGGCCCTCGGTCTCGAAGCCCAGCTGGGTGATCCAGTTGAAGAAACTCATGAGACGTGAGCCGCGCGTCCCGAAGGGTGCCCGGGTGATGGCGAAGGCCGTAGTGCCGGCTTCTGGACCCTGGAGTGATGCCACCCCGAGCAGGAAATAGGAGATGTTCCCGAGGATGATGACCCATAACGCCGTGTAAAAGCTGAAGCCGAAGCCCATCAGGAGTGCGCCGTAGATGAAGTATTCGACGTTGATCGACGTACCGGCCCAGAGAGCGGCGATGTTGCGTGGGGTGGCCCAGCGTTCGTTTTCCGGTACGTAGTCAATGCCTCGTCGTTCGACTTGGAATGCCTGATCGTCGAACGAGCCGTCGTTGGTGTCCATGCTTATTGCCACTTTGGTGGTCCTCCCTTTGAACCTTCTAGATGGTGTGCACTCACTCCGACGCTGGAAAGTGCGTGTCGTACGCGCCCAGTATGCCCGAATCGCAAGGCAAAAGGGGCCGTTGGTGACAGTTTCGTGACGTCTCGTCAGATTTATTTCGTTCTTAGCCCATCCCAATCGTCGCCACATGCTCGCCGTCGAAGATACCTACGTCTCAGATTTCCCCCGATCGAGACAGAAAGCAGGTTTCCATCCGTGAGCAAAGTGATCCGCAAGAGGACTCTCCAACACGCGAGCATCACCTCGGCCATTGCCATCGGCGTGGTCGCGACGGGCGTCGGTGTCGCCAGCGCTTCAACCCATGGCGCCACGCCACGAGCGGCGACGTCGGTGACGGCGAACGCAAAACGGAACCACTCGTCGTCGATGCCCATGGCTCCCGGAGTGCCCTGTGGCATCGGCGGCGACGTCTCAGCCATCACGGCGACGTCCATCACCGTGACCGACCTGGCTGGCACGACCTCGACGTACGCCATTAACGCTTCGACGACGGTCACCAAGAACGGGCAGAGCGCCGTGGCCGCCGACATCGCCACTGGTGACAACGTGCACATCGCGGTGAGCGCCGCTGACGCGACGATCGCGAGCCGGATCGACATCGTGCCCGCGGGTATCGCGGGCAAGGTCACCACTATCAACGGCGACGTGCTCACGATCTCAGGGCCCAATGGCACCACCGACTCGGTCGTAGTGAGTTCGACGACCATCTATAAGAAGGGTGGTGCGAGCGCCTCGCTCAGCGATATCTCAGTCGGGACGGTGATCTTCGCCCAGGGCAACTTTGGCTCATCCGCCACGACCGTGAACGCAACGACCGTTGGTATAGGTCAACCGGGACCCGGCGCGGGACCCGGAGCAATGGGCGCACCGGGAGGTCCGCCTCCGGGGCCCGCTGGACCCGGGTCCGGAGCACCGTTCATGAAAGGATCCGCCAACTAGGCCCAAGATCTCAGGACCCGAGCGGCCCCTCCCTTCCGCTCGGGTCCTGATGTAAGTCCCCCCAACCCTGACAGGGCCCAGACGGCTCCCCTTTCCGTCTGGGCCCTGCTCCTCGTCGGCGCCCGTCCCCACCACTCTGCCTGTGTCGCGCCGGGCGCTACCTTGACCTGGGACAACCCCATGTTCTGTGGTGCCGAAAGGTATCGAAGCGTTATGGGGACGGGTCAAATGAGCCCCCAAGAGTTTCGGGGGCGTGAACTTCTTTCGTGAACGGAACTTGCTAAGTTGCCACAAGTGGGGCACTGGCACAAGGCTGGGTCTCCGGGGGAAAGCAGGACAGAAATGTCATCCACGTTCGATCGTCGATCGTTCTTAACTCACTCAGCCGCCACGATTGGTGGTGTCGCGATGGCCGGATCGATCGTTGACGATCTTCTCGCCAGCTCGGCCAGTGCTGCGGCCATAGGCGTAAACAACGGAAAGCCGAAGCGTGGGGGAACGCTTACCATCGGGACACTTTCCGACGTGCCGAACTACCACATTTTTAACGGTTCACAAGGGAAAATGGACGCGTCAGGGTTCTGCGTGGCCAATGCCCTCTACGACCCACTGTTCGTGATGTCGGCGAACGGCAAGGTGGCCCTGCCCTTCCTCGCCCTCTCGGCAACACCGAATCACACCTACACGGTATGGACGATCGCCCTTCGCCAGGGCGTCACCTTCACCAACGGCGACGCGTTCGACGCGGACATCGTGGTCGCCAACTACACCGCCGCCAACGCAGACCCCACCGTTGGATTGGCTATCAAGCCCATCATCGCGTCAGTGACGAAAGTGGACTCCTACACCGTGCAGTACAACATGGTGATTCCGTTTTCGGCCTTCCCGATCAGCCTGGCCGAGCAGCAGATCGCCTACATGGCCCACCCGTCGTCCTTCGTGTCGACCTACACCGGCAACCCCATCGGGACCGGACCGTTCAAGGTCAAGTCGTGGCAGGTCGGCGTCGAGTCGCAGTTGGTAAAGAACGGGGGTTACTGGAAGACCGACTCGCACGCTCGCCAATTGCCTTATCTGAACGGAATCAATTTCAAGACCATCCCAGACGACAACGCCCGAAACCAGGCGTTGCAGGCGGGCAACGTGGACATGATCCTCCAACAAGATGGTGTCCAGATCGCCCAACTCCACAAGATGCGCGGCGTGTCCGTGGTGACCGACATCAACGCGCCCCGCGACCCGGGTCTCAACTGTCTCATCTTGAACACGACGGGAACCATGAACCAGTACTTCGCCTGGGCCGGTGAGTTTGCGCCGACCGTGCCGGGAACGCTGCCGTATCTCTTGAAGGGCCAGGCGGCACCGGTGCAAGTGCAAGAGGCCGACTGGGTCGGCACGATGGGTGCGGTCAACCCATCGACGTTGCAGTGGGACACGACCCTAAAGCCAGTCCTCAACGACGTCAACATCCGTCGTGCCCTGGCGATGGCCGTCAACCGCAGCACCTATCACAAGGTCATCGACGACAACATCGGGCTCTTGGCCGACGGCATCTTCCGCAAGACGTCACCGAACTACAAGAACCCGGGATACCCCGCGTACAACCCGACCAAGGCCAAGGCCCTCGTCGACGCGTACAAGGCAGCCAACAACGTGTCGACGGTCAGTTTCGTCATCGACATCGTGGCGGGCAGTTCGAGCGAGACCGAGCGCTTCTCCCTGTTCCAGCAGGAGTTCGCGAAGATCGGTATCTCGGTGACACCGCGCTCCTCGGTCCAGAGCGCCTTGATCAATAACGTGATCTACGGCGAGTACGACTGTGCGACCTGGAACCAGTTCGGTGGCGTTGACCCGTCGCTCAACTACGTATGGTTCGACTCGCAATCGGCGACCGCGGGATTGGCGCAGGGCGGTCTCGGTATGTCTGGACTTCCGTCCGGTACCCAGATCGCCGGTGCGGTGAACTTCGCCCACCAGGCCGACCCCACGGTCGAGTCGGCGCTGCTCGCCGCGCTCGCCGCCAAGCCGGGATCGGTCGCCCAGCACACTG
>Ga0181525_10004357_pt1 | contig 10896 bp, 1 predicted proteins | sample PEATcosm2014_Bin_48_FD_121100 | JGI IMG/M metagenome (GOLD analysis project Ga0181525, IMG submission 121100) | Peatland microbial communities from MTU Mesocosm Facility, Houghton, MI, USA - PEATcosm2014_Bin06_10_metaG | ecosystem: Environmental > Terrestrial > Soil > Wetlands > Peat | place... | reverse complement strand
GGTCTCGGTGCAACGGCTCCTGTTAATCGGGCACCGACCATAAGCATTGCTGCAGGCAAGCATAACGGTGCGGGCAGAGATTCCACGCTCGAGACGGGGCTGGCGATTTCAATTGAGAAGCAACTTGCCAGAGATGTACGTGCCGGTGTCTCGAAGATACTCGATCTACCGGCGGAGCGTCTCGATGATGAGGCGACTTGGGGCGATTTTGGTTTTGATTCAATCGGCCTGGGCGAATTAGCTAAGGCTGTCTCGGTTCATTTCCAAATTGAGATAGCCCCTTCCTTATTCTTTAGCTACAGTACCATCAAGAAGTTCTGTTCCTACTTACTGCAGGAAAAAGGTGCATTTCTTGAAGCGCGATACAGGCAGAGCCGAGAGATAGAACAGGCTGCACCGCAGCGTATAGATGTTCCGACAGCACCGGAACTAGCGCGTGAACTGCGATCGAAGCGCGCATCGGTAGAGCAAACCTCGTGGGGCGAAGAGATGCCAATCGCGATTATCGGGCTGGCAGGACGTTTCCCTGGCGCGAATAGCGTGGAAGAGTTGTGGCGTATTTTAGCAGGCGGAAAGACTACGCTGACAGAAGTTCCCACTGATCGCTGGAACTGGCGTGACTACCACTGCGGCACGGCTGACCCAAGAAACACGATTGCCACGAACCGTGGCGGTTTTATTGACGATGTGTCCTCATTCGATGCACTCTTCTTTGGAATTTCGCCGCGCGAGGCCGAGCTTATGGAGCCACGCCAACGACTGCTGCTGCAGGAGGCGTGGCATGGCTTTGAGGACTCAGGATATTCGGCAAAACAACTGCGCGGTAGCAGTTACGGGGTCTTCATTGGAGTTGAAGAAGGCGATCATGGTTATCTGGCAAAGCATCAGGGTTTAACACCCGGTAACCATAATGCCATTCTGGCGGCGCGCATCTCTTATTATCTGGATCTGCAGGGTCCCAATCTGGCAGTCAATACGGCGTGCTCTTCAGGATTGGTGGCCCTCCATCTGGCGTGCCAGGCGCTGCGGACGGATGAATGCCAGATGGCGCTCGCGGGCGGAATTAACCTCCTCCTATCCCCAACCGCTTACCTGATGTTGAGTAACATGGGGATGCTTTCGCCTGATGGCCGGTGTTTTCCGTTCGACCAGCGTGCCAGGGGGATGGTTCCCGCTGAGGCGATCTCCATAGTGGTCCTTAAGCCGCTGGCCAAAGCTCTTGAAGATCGAGATCAGATCTACGCTGTGATCAGGGGCAGCGCGACGAATTACGATGGTAGGACGAATGGAATTACCGCCCCGAACGCCCTATCGCAGGCAGCTTTGGTGGAAAAGATCTTTACACGTGGTCGCGTTGATCCGGCAAAGCTGCAGCTCGTAATAGCACACAGCGTCGGCTCTCCCCTTGGAGACCCCATTGAAGTGCAAGCTTTAACCCAGGCCATTCGGAAGTATTCCGACGCGCGCCAATTCTGCGCTCTGAGTTCAATCAAGTCCGTGATTGGCCACAGCTTTGCTGCTTCCGGCCTCGTCAACCTGATTGCCATGTGCATGGCGATGAAGCACAAGACAATTCCTGCCACTGATTGCGCACAACTCAATAGCCAGCTTGATCTGGAAACCGGCCCGTTTTATCTGAACAGAAGCAATGCAATGTGGAAACAGGGCGCTCCTGGCGCACCTCGATTGGGTCTCGTCGGTGCGACCGGTATGAGCGGGACAAACGCATTTGTCGTGCTGGAAGAACCACCATCGCAGGATAGCTACCATGCAGGTCCAGCGGAGCATTCCACGCACGACATTCTTGTTCCACTTTCCGCCAACCACCCTGGCGCATTAGAAGAGCTAGCAAGCAACTTAAGAAAATTCCTGTCGGAACAACCGGCTGTAGACCTTGCCAACGTTGCATATACCTTGCAAGTGGGAAGAGAAGCAATGACGTATCGTGCACTCTTTCTCGTGCGCAATACTGCTGAACTCATCAGCAGCCTTCAGGGGTCTGTCTGGACTGGCCCAGGCCGCGAAAACTGCTTTGCCGGTGAAGTCAAGAAAAGAAACCGGATCACGCTTTCATCCGAAGATGAGACATTACAAAACGCGACGAGAGCACTCAAGAATGACGGGAAGGGTGACACGTTGGCGCAATTGTGGATCAGAGGGGCTGATTTCGATTGGGATCTCTTGTACGATGACGTGAGCCCGAGGCGCATCTCGCTGCCGAATTATCCCTTTGCCCGCAGGCACTTCGGAATCCTACCTAATGGGAGCAGACAAGCTGGCGATCATTCCATTCAACCTACTCACAGTCCTTCATCGTATCCCATCTATTCGGTGGGTTCCGCCAACACCAGAAAGAGAATCTGCGTAGTGGGTGCGGGTCCCTCGGGGCTGGTGATGGCGAAGTCTCTCAAGGAAGAGGGACACGAGGCTGTAGTCTACGAAAAGCAGGACACCCTCGGCGGCCTGTGGGTCCTGCGGTCCAACAAGCCTGCGGGCGCCTACAAGAAAACACGCTTTCAAACATCAAAATACACAAGCGTTTTTTCGGATTTCTTTACCCAAGACATCACCAGCACTTTTTATAACGTCGGCGAAGTCAAATCATATTTGGACCGATATGCCGAACATTTCCAGATAGAAGAATTGATCCAAAACGACAGCGAGGTCCGTTCTGTTCGACCCTCAGGTGACAAGTGGAAGGTGGTGGTCCGCCGATCCGGAGTTGAGCGCGAAGATGAATTCGACGGCGTTGCTATGTGTCATGGCATGTTCTGGAAACAACAAATACCTGCGATCCCGGGCCTAGCGTCCTTTTCGGGCGAGTCGTTTCATTCCGGCCAATATTATGACAACAGCATTTTCAAGGGTAAGCGCGTGCTGGTGATCGGAAATGGCGTGAGCGGAATGGATATCGCCGAAGAGGCAAGCGAGGTCGCCCGCAGCGTCTTCTGGAGCATGCGGTCATTGAAGCTTATCTTGCCCCGAATGGTTGGTTTTGTTCCCAATGATTGCCAGTCTGTGGCCAGTCTGCTGCTGCCTTCGAACCGCGAACACCAAGTGGAGCGTCTTAGGCGTTCTATGCCCGAGTACTTCAGGCTCTATGAGGGCAGCGGGCTTTTGCCATCGCGCCAGGACTTGGAGCGTAATCCTACAATTCTGATCAATGACAACGTTGTCAGACTGGTGGCTGAGGGCAAGATCAATGTTTACCCGCAGGTAGAAAACTTCGAGGGTAAGAAGTGCCGGTTTGCCGATCATACGTCTGCCGAAGTAGATGTCGTGGTGTTTTGCACAGGTTACAAGACTTCCGCTTGCGACTATGTGACTGGAATTCAGCCAAGCGATTTTTCCATGGGCATTTTTTACCATCACAATCCGACCTTGGTAAATGCCCTGGGTATGCTTCCCGTCGCTTTTTTCGGTTCGTTTTCTTTCTCCGAGATGGTGGCTCGCTGGTACTCGCAATTGCTTTCAGGAAAATGCCAACTGAGCGAGTCCGAGTTGCAGCACCGAATCACGAATGCACATCGTGCAGTAATTGGTCCAGTAGCAAGCGTTTTATTCGGACTGAAATTGGGTTTGTTTCCGTCCCCGGAAAGAGAATTCAAAGAATTTTGGAGGCTGCTGAATTATCCATCTTTCCCGATGATCTACAGGCTGCGTGGCGAGCATAACAATGGGCAGGCACGGATGCTCCTGGAGGATTACAGGAAAAAGGCATTCGTCAAGACCGATGAGCACGATCCGGACTTAAGAGAGCTGAAACACAGGATTCTCGCCGGACTGGGCGACCAAATACTGCAGCAACTCGTAGCCTCGGGTGAAATCACCTCGCAAGACTACAATGGGGCGCAAATACATCGTGAAAATCCACTGAAGCTTGACTGGAATCTGCAATACATTCAGCAAAACGAACCGCGGGTGCATTCGGCTCATTCCATAGATCTGCCAGATGAGCAAGAACCTTGGCCGCAGGGATTAGAGGACATCTTTGAGCGGGTAAAAAGCGGGGATTTGGATGCCCACCGGCTGATCGAAGTTTTTTCAGCTAAGACTGAGTTGTCCGCTATCGCCCATTAAAACAGTTCCCAGAGGACCGTGAAATTGAACGCGGAACAACTTGTGAGCAAGATTCAAGCGGGAGAGATTTCTCGGCAACGTGGCATCCGGGCCCTTTCTATGCTTAGGGATGAGATTCGGCGACAAGAGATGCAAGAGGGAGGGAGAACGACAATGCCGTCCTCGGAACAAATGCTAGAAAGCGTACTGATTCAGGTAGTGTCCGAGGTTCTTGCCCTGGAAAAGCAGGAGATTGATCCTGAGGAAAACCTGAGTGAGTATGGCTTTGATTCCATCGTTCTTGCCGAATTCGCGGCCAAGATTGTTCGGCTCTATCCATTCATGAAGCTGGAACCCTCCACCTTTCTGGAGCTTCCAACTCTTTCGAAATTGGCTTCATTTCTTGGCACTAAGTACAAAACGGACCTTCTGAATGCAGCGGAATCAGCAGTGTCCATGAGCGAGCTACCTGGGGGACAGAAGCTATCTACGGAACAATTAATGCCTGAAATCGGATCGGCGAAAGCTGATCCGAATGATGTCCGTAAAGTGGCTCCGCCATTTGTACAAGAGATGGAGAGAGCGGAGAGCGATGTTGCCATTATTGGAATCGCTGGCCGGTTTCCCGGTGCTGAGAACGTCGGTGAATTGTGGAAGAACCTTGTGGAAGAAAAGTCGTTATTCACCAAAGTTCCTCCAGAGCGCTGGGACTGGGAAGCCTACTATGGCGACCCGCAAGTAGAAGGGGGCAAGACCGACTGCTGCTATGGTGCTTTTCTCCACGACGTGGACCGGTTTGACCCAATCCATTTTGGAATATCGCCTGCCGAAGCCGAGCTGCTCGATCCGCAGCATCGACTGTTGCTCGAAGTCGCCTGGGAGACGGTTGAGAACGCCGGGTATCGCAAGAGCACTCTGCATAACCGCCGGGTTGGTGTGTTTGTTGGGGTAGAGAAGCAGGATTATAAGGAGCTTATAAACAAATCTTGTTTCGAATTAGATCCTCACACCAATGCAGGAAATACGCATTCGATGCTTGCGAACAGGATTTCTTATTTTTTTAACTGGCGCGGCCCGAGTGTAGCTGTGGATACCGCATGTTCCTCTTCGCTAACGGCGATCGGACAAGCCTGTGATTCTCTGCGAGGCAATCGCGTTGAAATGGCGCTGGCCGGAGGTATCAACCTCTTGTTAACCCCATGGATATTTGTGGTGAACCGCAAGCTCGGCATGTTGACCAATGAGTCAGTCATGAGGTCTTTCGATCAGCGTGCGGCCGGGCATCTGAATGGCGAAGGTGTTGGCCTCGTCCTTCTGAAAAAGCTCTCGAGTGCAATTGCAGACAATGACATTATTTATGGTGTGATCCGAGCTGTTTCGGTTCAGCACGGGGGTCGAGGCGTGTTTCTGACCGCTCCCAATCCTGACGGTCATAAATCTGTGGTCGAAGATGCTCTGTCGGAAGCTGACCTTGAGGCAAAGGACATCAACTATATCGAAGCGCAAGGCACTGCCGACCCTGCAAGCGATAAGGTCGAACTTAAGACGTATCAGGCCGTTTTCGGTGGTTCTAGTGCTGAGCCGGTGAGGATTGGGACAGCGAAAGGAAATATTGGACATTTGGGAGCCGCATCGGGTGTAACAGCACTCATCAAGACTGTCCTTTCTTTCAGGAACAACAAGCTGCCCCGGGTCCTTAATCTGGAAAACTTGAATTGGACGTCTGAGGATGGAGAATTCCAATGCAAGTTTGTTTCCCGTACTCAGGAGTGGAGTGCGCAACCGCTTGGCTCGAGTTTAATTCCAAGAAGAGCAGCAGTCCATAACTTTGGATATGGCGGTGTGAACGTTCACGCTATCGTTGAAGAGTATTTCGCTGCTTCGACTCCTGAGGCGGAGCCTATTGGGCCGAGCGTGATTGTTTTGTCGGCGCGGACACAGGAACAACTCATGCAGTATGCCGGGAATCTCTTGACCTTCATTCGCAACCGAGACTTTGAACATTATGGCATCAAAGAATTGCAGCTGCCAGCTCTGGCTTATACGCTACAGGTTGGGCGGGAGCCCATGGAGTACCGACTGGCGATCGTGGCCGATAATCTCGGTGAATTGGAGCAAAAGCTGGATTTGTTAGGCCACGCGGGCTCAAAACTGGAGATGGTATTCAGCGGCAAGACCCAAAAGCGAAAGAACGCCCAGCACCGTATCTCGCAGCAGATAGAAGGCCATGACCCGAGCTTGGCCGGTTCCTCTTCAGCGGATACGGCAGTCGAATTTGCGAAGTCTTGGGTTTCAGGAGAAGAGATTAATTGGACGGAACTCTATAGCCGCGCAAAGCCGCAGAAGATTCCCTTACCTACCTATCCGTTCGCGCGAGAAAGGTATTGGATTCCCCAAAGCAGCGATGGGCCCAATGTTTATCTCAATGGCCACAAGAGGAATTCTATCTATATGCCGCATGAAGAATCGCTTGATCACCATAACAATCCAGCATTGGAGAGATTAGTCACGCGCGATCTCAAGCGGCAAATATGCTCGTTGTTGAAAATGAAGCCCGACCAGCTTGGCGAGCGGGCAGCTTTTGTTGAGTTGGGTTTCAGTTCACTAACACTGGCCCAACTCGCTCGAAACGTGAGTGGTTTGTTTGACATCAGTTTGCTTCCCCCGGCGTTCTTCAGCTATCCATCAGTCGATCAACTCACCGGTTATCTTGTTCAGAGTCATCGTCCGTCATTGGAGAGTTTCTATAAGCTGAACACGGACGCAGTTTCGAGCGAGAGGCAAAATATGCTGCTTCCAACGCCGGAAGTGGCCGGCAGATCAACGCAATCAACGAGGGCATCGAATCCAACCGCTAGACTCTCGCCGAGCCAGGACGAACCAATTGCCGTCATCGGCATGTCGGGCCGGTTTCCAGGCGCAGATAGTACCAGTGAACTTTGGAGCACACTTGCCGCAGGCAAGAGCGTGATCTCCGAAATTCCGAAGGAGCGCTGGGACTGGCGAGAATATTATCGTGGACCGGGTGATGCCTGGAACCAGATCGCCACCAATCGCGGCGGTTTCATCAGCGGAGTCGCAGAATTCGATCCTGTTTTCTTCAATCTCTCGCCACGGGAAGCCGAGTTGATCGATCCACGTCAGCGATTATTGCTTCAGGAAGCTTGGCGAGCCTTTGAAGATGCAGGTTACGCCGGCCGGCATCTTCGGGGAAAATCGTGTGGCGTTTTCATCGGCGTGGAAGAGGGTGAATACGAGAAGCTGACCGCTGACGATGGCTTGATCACTGGAAATCACAATGGTGTCCTTGCGTCGAGAATTTCTTATCTTCTCGATCTCAGGGGCCCAAGTCTTGCCATCAACGCTGCATGCTCTTCCGGGCTTGTAGCGGTTCATCTGGCGTGCCAGTCATTGCAGCGAGGCGAAACAGAAATGGCATTGGCCGGCGCTGTAAACCTGCTTTTATTTCCGGGAATCTACCAGCATTTGACGCGTATGGGCATGCTCTCTGAGTCTGGGCAATGCTTTGCTTTTGATGAACGCGCAGATGGGATGGTACCCGGAGAAGCGGTAGCCGTGCTCGTATTAAAGCGGCTGTCTTCAGCCATCGAAGACGGGGACAATATTTATGGAGTTATCAAAGGCTGTGGTCTGAACTATAAGGGCAAAACCAATGGCATGACAGCTCCTAGCGGTCTGTCACAGAAGCGATTGATCGAGGACATCTACCAGAGGTGCGGCCTCCAGGCTGGCGACATTGACTATGTTGCTGCTCATGGCACTGGCACCAAGCTGGGAGATCCCGTTGAAGTTGCCGCCCTCACAGAAGCATTCCGCGCCAGCACCTCTAAGACAGGGTACTGCACTTTGGGGTCAATCAGCCCTTATCTAGGACATACCTTTGCAGTATCCGGCATTGTCAGCATGATCGCTGTCCTATTGGGTATGAAGAACAATACGATTCCGCCGTCGTTGAATTGTGAGAAGAGAAATGAATTTCTTTCGCTCTCGGACAGCCCATTCTACATCAGCAAAATCGCTGCGCCCTGGATCCCGCAACCGGGCAAAAAACGCCTGGCTGCAGTGAGCGCCTTCGGAATCAGCGGGACCAACGCACACGTGGTTCTGGAGGAACACGCGCCACTCGTAGCATACGAGTCTGGGACGAAAGCGAGGGATAAGAACTCACGGACGGTAATCGTACCGCTTTCCGCGCGAAATGAGGAGCAACTGCGAAAATATGTTGAGAATATCTCATTGCATCTGGAAAGTGCAGCCTGGCAAAGAGTCCCTTCCGAGGCTCAAGGGTTTGCTCTTGGCAATCTAGGCTACACCTTACAGGTCGGGCGCGATGCGATGGAGTACCGTGTGGCGTTTGTAGTGAGCGACTCCGATGAATTGGCGCGCAGCTTGCGGAACTTTCTCGAAGAAAGCTCTGCTGACTACTATGGTCGCGCGCACAACGATCTCGCCATAGTATCGACGATGGGTTCAGACGAGGACATGCGAGAGACGATCCGCCGATGGAGGAGCAAAGGAAAGCTGCGGAACATAGCTGCTTTATGGGTAGCAGGCGCCGAAATCGATTGGGAAATCCTTAGATATGGCGACGAGACGCGAGTCTCGTTGCCGACTTATCCGTTTGCAAAGCGCACATGCTGGTTCCATCTCCGCAAATCAATTGCTACAGAAGCAGCACCGAGCTCATTGGGTGCAACTGAAAAACGGGAGCAAGTGGCAGAGATACCCAACCTGACTTTCGCGCAGGGAAGCAGCACATCCGCGCCGTTCCCGATTCCCGATCGCCAGGGCCATGAGGGTACATCGGCTAGCGGAGCGGCAGGTAATGGAGGTAACGGGGCGTCTCACGAAAAGACCGCATTTGGTTGCTCTGTGCAGTCGCATAGTTCTGGCTCACGAGAGAACGATTCAGGGCGCGTCGGCGCTCTCCCCACTTTAGATCGGCGACTCCAATTTGATCCGCACGTAAGGGGAGCCAAGGCGAAAGCTGAACCGAAAGCGAACGGATCAGAGCTGAACCTACGGGCGATTGAACGAGAGCTGAAGGCACATGTCAGCGAGGCCTTGTACCTGGATGAAAGCGAAATCGAGTGCGGAAAGAAGTTTGTTGATATGGGCCTAGATTCCGTCATTGGCGTGGAGTTGGTAAATAGGCTCAACAAACACTTTAACCTCAAGATGAGCGCTACGCGTTTTTATGATTACCCCACGATCATGGACCTTGGAAGGTTCATTTATGAAATATTAACGGAGAGAGGTAACGAAAAAGAAAGTTCTTTCCCTTGCGAGAATCTCCCAAATGGCAAGTCCCGCGCAGGCCTAGGTCAGGCCGATAGTGCAGCGGGTTCAATCGAAGAACGGGTCCGAGACGTGCTCAAGCAACTGGCGGCAAACACATTGACGCCCGATCAGGCGGAGCAAGTAATTGCCAATGGCTTTCAGGGTCTGTCCAGCACTAACTGAAAGGGACGGAAACCACATTGGCGCGACCCGAAAGTCCATATCGCCTCCACAGGCTGCTTGGCGAGTTGCACAAGAAGCGATAACAGCCGCTGTGGCCGCTATCTTTCGTCTTATTCCTTCCATAGCGCCTTCGTTGTTTGTTGACTTTATTCGGGGATAACTGACATGACCGCCAAAGAAATCATTGCAGAATTCCGCTCAGGCCGACTGTCTGAGGAGGAAGCTGTGGTTCGTCTGGCTAGCCTCTATCGTCGCAGGGCGTCTTCCGCGTCTGGAGCGGAGACTTCATCGAGTGGAGATGAAGGTGGTACCCCGGACTGTGGCCAGGGAAGTTCGCAAGCTCATTCCTCCAGGCTGGATTCAATCTCAACAAACGCGCAAGTGGTTGATACGCGACCGCCGGAATTGGCACTCGCCGGACGCGGCCAAGGGCTGGCGAAAGACGATGGCAGCGCATTGGCTTGCGATATTGCCGTGATCGGAATGTCAGGCAGATTTCCGGACGCCGCCGACGTTGAGCAGTTTTGGAAAAATCTGCTTGCTGGACGAGATTGTGTTCACGAAGTTCCCAGGAGCAGGTGGGACACGGATAAGTACTACGATCCGAACTTGGCGGTGCCTGGCAAGAGCTACAGTAAATGGGCGGGATTGGTCGAAGGCATTGAGTACTTTGATCCGCTATTTTTTAATATATCGCCGATGGAAGCCGAGTTTATGGATCCGCAGCAGCGGCTTTTCCTGGAGGAGGCCTGGCATGCTTTTGAAGACGCAGGATATGCCCCCAATACCCTTTCTGGAACTAAGTGTGGTGTGTTTGTTGGCGTCTCCAGCGGGGATTACCAGTTTCTGCTGCTGGAAGGAGGTGTAGGCACAGAGGCTTATGTGTTCTTAGGAAGTATCATTGCCATTCTGGCAGGACGAGTTGGATATGCGCTCAATCTTAAAGGGCCCAGCCTCGCGATCGACACCGCCTCGTCAAGTTCACTCGTTGCCGTTCACCATGCCTGCCAGAGCATTCGTGTCGGAGAGAGCGAAATGGCTCTTGCGGGTGGAGCAGCAATTCTATCGACACCGTATGACCATATCCTCACCTCAAAAACGGGAGCGCTTTCCCGCACCGGCAAGTGCTATACCTTCGATCAAAGGGCGGATGGGTTTGTCCCCAGTGAGGCCGTTGCGGCAATTGTGCTGAAACGTTTAGATAAGGCCCTACAAGATGGCGACCATATTTACGGTGTTATTAAAGGCTCCGGGGTAAATCAGGACGGCAGCACCAACGGAATCACGGCTCCCAGTTCGGAATCACAAAAGAGCATGCAGTTGAAAGTCTATCGCGAATGCGGTGTAGATCCC
>Ga0181525_10004355_pt1 | contig 10904 bp, 9 predicted proteins | sample PEATcosm2014_Bin_48_FD_121100 | JGI IMG/M metagenome (GOLD analysis project Ga0181525, IMG submission 121100) | Peatland microbial communities from MTU Mesocosm Facility, Houghton, MI, USA - PEATcosm2014_Bin06_10_metaG | ecosystem: Environmental > Terrestrial > Soil > Wetlands > Peat | place... | reverse complement strand
GGGGTCTCGTCGAACGTGATGATCGGCTTCCCCGCGGGTTGTAGGCGCGCGTCCGGGATGGCGAGAAAGGTCCCGTACAGATGTTTTTCGTCCTTACTGAACACCTGCACAATGTTCCGGTTGGAGGTGGAATCCGCCAGCTTGAATACGTAAGTTCCGGCTGATAGCACCTGGCCCGGAATCTCAACCGGACCGCCAAATGTGAAGATGGTCCTCTGATCCCAGTCATCGGCAGTGGCGTTCTGAACCAGCCCTCCCAGAAATCCAAGGCCGGCTAAAAGAATAACCTTCGCTTTCGTTGCGTTCATTTCTATCGTCTCCTTTAAGTGAAGATCGCCTTAGGCTGCAGGTTCATCCGTGATAATGAGCTCGAACCCTGGCGATTCTCTGACAAAATTAGGGGCAATAAACTGGCCAACCCGCAGCCCTTGTTAACCAAGCAGATGGTGCACAATGTGGAATCTTCCGCGGCACCAACTCGACATCGATGTCAACTAGGAGTCACTGTATCGGTGTCTTGGATGAGAGGAATGTTATCGGCGGATTTCTAAAGGGGAAAAAAATCCGGCGCAGAGCATAAAGAGAGCGCTGCGCCAGTTGAGGGAAGAACAATGATCAAGCTTGCGAATTGTAGTTCTATTTTTCGTCGGCGGAGTCCCAACCTCCCTTGTAGTCAGCTGGCATTGTGCTCGCCCGCCCCGTCGTATTGGCGCCGAGATCCTTTTCGTTAACGACATCCTTGTCTGTGACGATAAAGGTCTTCACACCGGACGACCGATACTCCGCGGGATAAGCGATAAACGCAAAATCGGCATTGGGATGCTGTCCCGCGACACGAAAGTAGTAACCCTGCATTAGCACTGGCTGGACACTAGCGGATCCGCTCGCCGCCGCTGCCACCAAACCCGTAAGCTGGCTGTCCACTTGAGACTTGGCGTTCGGATTCGAGCGAAGTTTTTTTTCAGCGGCAACGAGTTGGTGAAGGATGTCGATCGCCGTGAGTTCGTTCTCGCCGATTCGCCGGAACAGGACTTCCCTCTGGCCGGCATCCGAGCCGAAGCGCCAGGCGCCGTCTTTCTCAACTAGCGGGATGGGGAACGGCCAGTTCTCGGCGCCGATGTACAGTGTCATGGAACCGTCGGCCTCGTGACCGAGCCGGTGCATCTGCTGGTATTTGTGAACGAACATTTCCCGATCGAAGTTGTCTTGAGTTGCATCACCGGAGGTGGTGAGTTCCGTCGGTCCGCCTAGGATGCTGGCGATGGTCTTCGCATTGTTCGCCTGGACTGCCTGGAAAAGCTTTTGACTCGCTTCGGCGGGTGACGGAAACGTGGGCTGGGCAGCTTGCTCAGCCAAACCCGGGCAAGCGCCAATCGTTGCCCACATCGCCAGGATCGCGAGTGGAACCCGTTGCTGGATCGCATTCATCATTTGTCGTTTCATGATTTAGTCACCTCGTGCACTTATCTCCGGCCTCCGCCGCCACCGTGGAAGCCGCCGCCCCCGCCGTGGAAGCCGCCACCTCCGTGGAAGCCACCAAAACTGGAGCCCCCGCGGAAGGAACTGGCTCTCGCAAACCCGCCATGATTGAACCCGCTGAACGCGCTGGAGCGTGCGCCGCGCGCGCCAAAGTTGCCGCCGTGAAAATCGCCGCCGTGAAAGTCGGAAGCATGGCTGAAGCTCGTCGCACGAAAGTTGTTGCGATTGACGATCGTCCTGCTATGCGAGATGTATGTGTTGTGGTTGTAGACCACCCGTCCGCCACCGTGCCAATCGTAGCCCCAATGGTGCCATCCCCAGCCGAAGCCGGCAAACAATCCAATGCCGAAACCCAATCCAAAACCGATCCCCGGGCCTCCCAGGAATAAGCCAGGAAATGGATACCAACCGGGGAAAGCTGCTAGCGGATACCCGTAGACCAGCCAAGGATCGTATTGAGGTACATACACTACGTCGGGCATCGCCGGATGAATGACGATCGTCTGCCCTTGCGTGCTCACGTTCTCCTGAGGGGTGGTCTTCAAGTTCCCGGCCTGTTGAGCCCTCTGCCGCATGGTTTGAATGGCCTGGGTGACTGCCTGCTGTTGGTTGACATAGGCGTCGCCAAGCTCCGATGTCCAGGCCAGATTCTGGTTCATATTGGCGAGTACCGCCGGGAACTGCGTTAGAGCTTTGACGCTGTTATCCCAGTGCTGTTTGTTTACCTCTTTCGACAGCTTCTCCCCTGTAAGATTTTTGTGTTTTTCCAGCCAGGTCTCGGCCTCAACCACTTGCTCGGGATAACTGGCGGCCGCCAGGATCTGTGCAACCAGCCCATCGGGATAAAGCGCGATGGGCGCTACGAGTTGCTGTAATTGCTGTGGCCCCTGTTGGAGAGCCTGAGCTGGCGCCTGAGCGTATCCATCCTGTACGCTGGCGGGTACGCCCGCGATCACCAGGCACCAGGAAAGGAACACTGCCATGCCCTGTTGAAATAGTTTCATAGAGAGCTCCTGCTAGTTGAGGTGTGAGCCCTATTCAGTTCTTCTGGCCCGGGGGGAAATGATCGAACATCTTTTGCACGCCCTTGTCGAGATTCTTGATGTTCTTGTCGGACTTGTCTGAAAGGGTGTCACTCGCCGATCCCCGCCAGACGAGTTTCTTGGTGTGCGCGTCGAACAGGTCGACTACCAGCGTTCCGACTTTATAGGTCTCCGTCGTGGTAGTCGCATCGCCGAATCCGCCGAATCCGCCTCCCCGGCGCCAGCCCCAGCCACCTCCAAAGCCGTCGTAGAAGGTATCGAGCGTTTGCTGGTTCTTTGTCATCTCGATCGCTACAATCGCGATATCACCGCCCGATTCCACGGGCGTCAACCCTTTCGCTGCCAGGACTGTGTTCACGGCTTCTTTGATCCGGTCGACCCACAGCTGGTCCTGTGTTTGAACCTTTTCCCAAGAGTATGTTTTGTACTGGCTAAAGTTTGCGCCGCGATCGTAGTCAGTCTTGATCTGCTGTGCGAATGACGCACTGGCACAGAGAACTACGATCCCGACGGAAGCAATAATGGTGCGATGTACTTTCATGAGTTTCTCCTTCACATTTTGAGTTGTTTCTGAAAAACATCCGCTGGGCGCAGCTCGGCCACGGAGGTACGCGCGCACCGGATGTCCTGTCCTACGTATCAAACCGAAGTTGTTCTTAAGATCCCCAGGCGAATTCGATTTTCTTCGCCTGAATGGACTTGATGGTGGCTGCGTCCAAACCAAAGTGCGAGGTGACCATTTCCGGTGGAAGATGGCTCAGCCAGTTTCTAAAGGAAACGTCTTGAAATTCATGCGCGGCGAACATCTCCAAGGCCACCAGGTCCGTATCGCCCGTGTTCTCGATGTAATGCCCCGCATTTGCCGGAACGTACCCAACGTCGTTCGGGTTCACATCCACGGTGCGTGCTTGTCCAACCGGTGAGAATACTGTAAACCGTCCTTTGCCGGAAATGTAGTATTGCCATTCCGATGCGTTAGGATGCCAATGCAATTCACGCATGCCCCCTGGCTTGATGGTTAACAGGGCGGCGGCGATGTTTTGCGCAGCGGGGAAGTTACGCGAGTCCACGATGCGAGCCTCGCCTCCCTGGGTTCGGAACTGAGGCTCCATCGACGCCATTTTGAAGGTGTACGGAATGGGCGTTTGCTCCCTGGGCCCGCCTACCACGGCTCTGTCCTCAGCCAATGATTTCGGGAGATCCGCAGGGAAAATGTACAGAGCACTTTTCGGCAGTTTCGCGATCGTAGCTTTATCCCAGCCAAAGTTCTTCGTCAACACTTCATGGGGTGTATGGGCTAACCACTCCGAGGGCAGGAAGGTGTTGTCTTCTGAAAACATACCCTGGTTGAAGACCAGCAGAAATTCGCCACCGTTAGGCCCCAGACCCTGAATTGAGTGGGGATGGCCTGCCGGGAAGTACCACAGGTCCCCTTTGGCGACATCATCAATGAAGATCTTCCCGTCCGGGCTTAAGAGTGTAATTCGACAATTCCCGTCCAACATAATGGCCCACTCATCGGCAGTGTGCCAGTGCAGTTCGCGGAAGCTGCCTGCCGATACGCGCATGTTCACACCAGCAATGTCTTTTGAGGACGGAAACTCGCGCTGCGTAACCTGATGAGTCCAGCCGCCTTCTTGAATTCGTTTGTGTGTCAAGTCGAACGAAAACCAAATCGGCCCGACGTCCCCGCTGTCGGTGGGAGGGGGCGTGTTGGAATTCGGATTCTCATTTAGGAGCGCCGTGTTCTCCGGGCCTGGATCGACGTCGGACTTATCATGTTCCGCTGTACGTGTATTGGCTCGTGTTTGCGCATTAGCAGCAACTCCCGCGAGGGCCGCCGTCGCCAACGTCGAGCCGATTCCAATCATGCTTCTCCTTGAGAAACCACGAGTGGGACTTTGGTCTTGACTTTCTATCATGATGCCTCCTCTTTTGTGAGGGTCGTTTCCTGATCGAACCTCTGCCAAGATAATTTGCAATCGAGCGGCCAAGGGCTGGAGCCTCGACTGGCGGATGCGGTTGGCACGCGAAAGGCGGCAGATTGGTTCCACCGAAATCGTTGGTTTGCGGCCTCGGATGCGGACCAAAACGCCCCGCAGGCTCTCGTTGAACGGTCACGTGCCTCGTCGTATCGGTGCATCGGTCGAGTCACCACGGTGCCATCAGTGTCTTGGATACGACTCGCTCGCGACATCCACCACAACCACCGTTGTGTCGTCGAACTGTTCAGTTCCAATCGACCACTCGACGGCGGCCCGCATCATGTGCTCCACCACTTCTTTTGCATCGATCCCTGCGCGGATGGATTTGCAATACTCAATCAGGCGCTCGCCGAACTCTTCTCCCGCGACGTTCTGGGCGTCGGTGAGGCCGTCACTGAAGATCACCAGGCGGCTTCCTGGACCCATCCGTACTTCTCTGGCTGTATAGCGCGCATTAGCGAACATTCCAATCGGGAAACCATCGGAGTCCAGCCTTTCGATCTCACCCGTGGAACGAATCAGAATTGGTGCTGGTTGGCCCGCGTTGACGTACGTCAACACAGCCCTCTGCGCGTTGTACTCCGCCCAAAACAGAGTGGCGTAGCGATTGTCTCCGAAGCGGCCTGCGAGCTGCTGATTGAGTGTTTGAACGAACTGAGCCGGCGGTGCGGACGGTCCCGCAAGCCGATCGACGAGGTGCGCCCGCGCGATCGCCTGCAGGTTCGCCATCATCAGAGCGGCTGGAATTCCCTTGCCGCTGACGTCGGCACAAAGGATCCCGATTCGTTCTTGACCCAGATCGAAGAAGTCGTACAGATCGCCCCCTATTGCGCGTGCCTCCGACGTTTGACCAGCGATGGTGGCCCCACGCAGCACGGGCGTTACGTGTGGGAATAAATGTTCTTGAACGATCTGAGCAACCTGAAGTTCGCTCTCCAACCTCAGCTTGACGGCCTCCTCTTTTTGTAGCCGTTCCAGAGCAATCGCCATCTCGTTGAAGCTCCCGACCAAGGCGCCCAGCTGACCCTTGTTGCGAACCGGCGTCCTCCAGGCGAAGTTGCCATTAGCGATCTGCCGAGCCGCGCTGCTGAGGTCGTCGACAGCGGTAGCGATATCAGAGCCGAGGCGGATACACATCCAGACGCCCGACGCATCCAGGAGCAGCACCGTGATTGAAAAAGCAGCCAGAAGCCAAACCCAGTTCGCCATTTGGCGGCCCAATCGCGCCACATCTTCGAAGCTGCTTAAGTAACGGCTTTGAACGCTGTATGCGATCCAATCTTCCAATTCGCCGGTTTGCCAGTTGCGCACGGTCAGCACGACGGCGGCCGGCCGCGACAGTCCAGGCATGAAATTTCCTTCAATGGTTCTGAGCACATGCTGGTTCGGTGGGTGCACGCGGTATGGACTGGGGGAGACGGTGGTTACTTCCATACCAGCCGCCCAAGAGAGCCGCTTGGCCAATTCGGACCCCAATGGCAGGCTGAAGGTTACCGTTGCCTTGCACCCACCCTTCTGTTGTGCCAGAACATGGCGGATCTCGAGATGTCCGCGATCGGCCACCAGCCCCCCGAAACCACTTTCCGGCAACCATACCGGCCGTTTGACGACAGCGGCCTCGAGCCCCGAAAGCGATGACTGTACGCCCCTGCTGCCTTCCACGGCCAGAAAGGCTTGAGCTTGCGGAAACGCCTGATCCGTATACGCCAGCAGCGGCTTGAGCACGCCGGAATTCGTTGGCGGCGCCTCGCAATAACTGGCATGCTCCAGGATTGCGGGCGCAACCGACCGGCTGGCTTGAACGAGCACCTGGATCTGCTTCTCGATTACATTGGCGCTTTCCCGCCGCACCACGACGTTCAAAGCAGCGACCGCTAAAAGTCCAATCAGAACTGCGGAAGTTCCCGTAGATACGATGATGGCCACAATCTTCCAGCGAACTTGGTCCCAGGCGCAGTGGAGAGGGTAGCGCCCTTGCAGCAGCCTGTTGAGCGATGAGCTCAACCTTCCAAGGAACTTCGCCATTTCTCACAACGCGAATGCAGGCTAACGGCCAATTCCCAAGAGCGTGAACTCTCTTGTCGCTTTCATCCGACCCGCAATTCGTGCTCGCCTTGGGTGACTCTTCCTCGACACACGTGTGGCAGAGTCATTGCTCAATGCATTTCGCTGGATGTGGATGAAGAACGGATGCGGTTGGTAGCGCGAAAGTCGGCAACTTGGTTCCACCGGAATCATTGGTTTGCGGCGCCTCGCACACGAACCGAAACGTCGCGCCGGCTCGCACTGTCGGTCACGTGTCGATGCATCCGTTGAGACGCCTGGATGCCAGCTAGTGTCTTGATGGTGACTCCATCCCTCAGTCATGATACTTCCGGGACGTTGTTATCCAAAGGCCATTTCATTAAGGCCAGAAGCGTGCCTTGCAATATGCCGAATTGATGGACGACAACTCGAAAAAGGAGAAACAATTATGAGACCAGTTTTATTGGCCGCTCTGGCCGCTACAGCGCTCTATAGACAGGAAGAGACCCCAGATCATCGATTACGGACTTCAACCGCGGTCCTTCATGAGATTATGTCTTCGCCGGATAAAGGCATACCCAAAGACTTGTTGAGTAAGGCGCATTGCGTTGTGATTGTCCCCGGGCTAAAGAAGGCGGCCTTTGTGTTCGGCGCCGACTATGGTCGCGGATTCGCGATCTGCCGCAGCCATGGCGCGTGGGGATCCCCCGCGGCAGTCCGGTTTAGTGGCGGAAGCTTCGGCGCTCAAATCGGCGGAGAGTCAACGGATGTTGTGATGCTCGTGATGAGCCGAGCTGGCATGGAAAAACTCGCGTCCGACAAATTTACGCTTGGAGGTGACGTGTCCGCAGCTGCTGGGCCAGTCGGTAGAACGGCCACGGCCGAGACCGATCTCCAGTTACACGCGGAAATTCTCTCTTATTCGAGGACTCGTGGCGCGTTTGTAGGAGCCGCGCTGGACGGAACGGTTGTAAGCGAAGACGGGGGCGAGGACCGCAAACTCTATGGGCGCGAGGTGGATAACAAGGCAATAATTGAAGGTGCCGTACCTTCGCCGGACGCGGCGAAACGGCTGACATCCGAGCTCGGTCGATATTCATTGGATAAATAGCGCGGTCGTTCTGAGCTGCAAGGTGGAATGCAGACTGTAAGGGCTGGAGATCCTCGGACAAGGTCCGAGCACCGGCTGAGCGGGCCGACGCAGCAAACAGCCCTGCATTCTTCCTTTGTCAACGATGATGATTCCAGCAACCGGATTCGCTAATGTTCAATCGTCGGCCATCCGCCAAACATTGCGAGCTCCTATACAACCCTCTATCAAGCAAAAGATGTCCGAAGCTTTTTTTCTGCGCGCCCGGCGTATTCTCGCATAAGCGCGCATTGGATCCGTCTGGTGGCGTGCAGCGTGTAACGGCCAAATTCCATGAGCCTGAACTCTTCTCGTTTCATCCGTCCAGCAATTCGTGCGCGCCTTGGGTGACTCTTCCTCGACACGCGTGTCCATGGGCTGGCGGAAAAGTGCCCCTATCCTCGCGAAATCTTACAAGCTGGTCTTTGGCAGAGTCATTGCTGAACGCATTTCGCCGGATGTTGATGAAGAACCGCTGTTGAGGGAGGAAATGATGAAGACGAAGACCCGTGGGATCTTTCTGCTTCGATTCCTGGGCGCGCTCATGTTGTTCGCCGCACTGATACCGGGCACGCTTGGAAGCGATAGTCTACCGGCCGCGTTCTACAATTTCCCTCCCAAGCAGCAGGTACTCGCCTTCCTGGTCGAAACAATAGACTGGTATCGCCTTCTTTCAGTTGAACAACAGATCGCTACCGAGCCGACGGACATGCTGTTTCTCGAAGACAATCGTCCGATTGGGGTGCAGGTCGTCCGTTTTTCGTTTGACTTCGCCAGGGCCGCAGTGGCGTTCGAGGCCAGAACATCGGCTCCGGCGGACCCAAAGAATCAACGTACTCACGCGTCATCGGGAAGCGAGTTCGGGCACCTGGCCGTGATGGAATCCAAATCGAATGCTGAAACTCAGCAAGTGGCCAACTACCTCAAATCAATCAAGCAAAAGCGGCTCACAGCCAGCCGAGCGGATCGCAAAAAACTGGACGTCGAAATAGACGATACTCAAAGCCGGCTTTCACTCTTACAAGCGATTTCCACAAGTTTGCAGAGTCTACTTGATTATACCCAGGCGACCAACTCGGGCCGCAACGAGACGACCGACTTGGAAGCGTTCGTTGACAGCCTCGAACGTACGGTTCCGGAGGCATCGTCAGGTTCCTCTAGTCCGCCTATCCTCGTTCCGACTCAGAGCGTAAGTCCCTCCGGGGTCCTTAAGCGCGCGCCGTCCGGCATCCTCGCACGAATCTCGGAAGTGTCAATGCTTGCGGGAAAAGGGCGTACTCTGGATGAGGCAATCGCACTGACGGATAAATTAGTCCAGTCCTCACTACATCTGCAGAGGCCACTGGATGGGCCTTTGAATGAAGCCTTCCGCAATTCTGACCTATTGGCCGGCACTACTGCCTCAGATGATCTCGCGGCATTGCAGCAGCAAGAAGCCCATATCAAGGCTTTTACGGCTCAGACGGCAGTAGTATCGCCAGCTATCGCCGCTCTCGCCAAACAGAGACTTCTACTCGCTCTCTATAAGTCGCATTTGGTCTCCTGGCGTGCTTCGATCGCCAGTCAATATAAAGACGCATGGAAGAACCTGCTCATCCGTCTGGCGATCCTAGCCGTCGTGATTGCGATTCTGATAGGCGCCGGCGAGGCGTCCCGCAGGGTCACGTCTCGCCACATACACGATTCCAACAGCCGGCGGATGATCCTCATCGCCCAGCGGGTTCTATTTTGGCTAATACTTGTCCTGATTGTTTTATTCGCTTTTGCATTCAACCTGAGTTCCCTAGCGACTTTCCTAGGCCTTGTTTCCGCCGGCATCGCCGTTGCGTTGCAGAATGTGATCCTGGCGGTGGTCGGTTATTTCTTGTTGATCGGTAAGTTGCGCATGCGGATCGGTGACCGCGTGCAGATCTCCGGAGTCACTGGAGAGGTGGTCGATATCGGGCTGATGCAGTTTCAGATACAGGAGTTCGACACGACCAGCGAGCAACCGACGGGGCGCGTTGTATCGTTTTCGAACTCATTCGTCTTCGTGTCGCCAGCTACGGGTCTTTTCAAGGGGATGCAAAGTCACGCAAAGCCCCCCGGAGAGAGTAACGTTCGCTCTGCCGCTTAGGCATGATTTTTGCAGGGTGTTGTTATCCAAAGAGGCATGCTGTTGACGCAACTGGACCCGTTCTTTCGCCTGCCGTTTCCCTAAGTATCTGCTGCGATGAGTATCGTCACGCACAATTCCATTCCTTCCATTGAGCGCCGTCAGACGCTTTTGGCCATCTGCGTCGCCTTGATCGCGGGTTACTTGGATGCTTATGCACTTCGGGCTCTTGGCGTCTTTGTTTCCTTTATGAGCGGCAACACCACCGTGGCGGGCCTGAGGAACGGCGAAGGACATTTCATGTCCGCCCTCGCGCCTGCTTTAGCCATTCCTTCGTTTGTGGCCGGAAGTTTCGCCGGCACCTGGATTACGACCTATCGCAAGAAATACTCGCATCGGCTCGTGTTTCTGGTTAGTGCCACCTTGCTTTGCATCCCCATACTTGCCTCGCGGGAGTCGCTGAGGATGGTCAATATAGCTGTGCTGAGTATCGCGACGGGTCTATTGAATCCGGCGTTATCTCGCATCGGATCCGAATCTGTCAGCATCACCTTTGTAACGGGCACACTGAGTAGGCTTGGAAAGCACCTCGCTCTAACAGCGAGAGGTGTTCCTCTTCCCGATGCTGAAGGCCCCTGGGACAGTCATTTCCGTCGTGCTTGCCTTGATGCCTCTGTATGGACAGGTTTCCTCATCGGCGCAGTCCTGTCTGGAATGGTGATGACCCTAGCGCAGCAGTTCGTTTTACCGATTCCGATTGCGGGCATGGCCGGGCTTGGAATCTTCAGCCGGGCAGCTGATCCCACCGTGGACTGACCCAGAGAGGAAAGAAGCCACGACGGGCCCGGGCGATTCCCGATGTCGGTCGTTGTGAAATCCTGAAACACCCAAGAACTGTCACAATAGCTATTTTTGGGTTGACCGCGGCCGACAGCCGGAAGCCTGGAAGCGAGGGAAGTTGCGGCGCGTTGCCGCATGGAAGCGCGCGAAAAAACCGCCAAGTAATTCCTCTATAATAAGCAAGATTCGTCCTCCCGCCCCGCTCTGGTGATTGTTGGAGAAACGAGGTGACGTGGAACATGTGGTTTCGCGCATCCCAGACTTTTATCTGGACCGCCGTGCTCGGGCTTTGCGCTTTGCCGATCCTC
>Ga0181525_10004354_pt1 | contig 10905 bp, 9 predicted proteins | sample PEATcosm2014_Bin_48_FD_121100 | JGI IMG/M metagenome (GOLD analysis project Ga0181525, IMG submission 121100) | Peatland microbial communities from MTU Mesocosm Facility, Houghton, MI, USA - PEATcosm2014_Bin06_10_metaG | ecosystem: Environmental > Terrestrial > Soil > Wetlands > Peat | place... | reverse complement strand
GGTCAGGATCTTGCCATCGCTGGCGGTGCGTTCTTCGATGCCGAAGCGGAGATCGGCGGGGACGAGCGGTTCGATGCGGTCAAAGAAAAAATCGTAGAGTTTGGGGCGGGCCTGGCGTCCGATCTCGATGGCGTCTTCGAAGCCGGCGGTGGTGACCAGAGCGGTGCGTGCGCCTTTGCGTTCGAGCAGGGTGTTGGTGCCGACGGTGGTGCCGTGGAGGATGATGAGTTCGCCCTGGTGATTGATTTTGCGGAGAGCTTCGGCAATAGCCTGGGAGGGGTCGGCGGGAGTGGAGAAGACTTTCAGCATTTTCAGTTGGCCGGTGGCGTCGATCCAGACACAGTCGGTGAAGGTGCCGCCGGTGTCGATGGCGATGCGTAGGGGTTGGGAGCGGCGGGGCATGGAGATTTGATTCGGAAGGTTAGGTTAACATTTGCGACGATGAGATATGTGGAGAGGTGGCAGAGAAACCGAATATCTAGTTCTCAGTCCAGGGATTGAGAATATTCTTGAGGACGACAAAATCTGAAACATTTCGCGTGACCAGCGTTAGCCGATGCACTTCCGCTGTTGCCGCCAGGAAGGCATCCATCGCCTCAATGGAACGTCCGAGGAGTTCGGAACGACGAACGATTCTTCCGCAAGCATCGGCGACCGGTGGATCGACAGGCAGGATTCTGCCCTCGAAGCGGACGGGCAACTCGTGGCGCAGCCAATCCTCGAGCTGCCGTTGGCGTCTTCCGCCCGCCATACGCTCAATTCCGTAGCGCAGTTCAGCCAGCGAGATTACGCTGAGGAAGACGTGGTCTTCGTCGGCTGACTCTGTCCACTCCATGAGGCCGGGGTCCGGCCTGGGTTTGAGCCACTCCGAAACTACATTCGTATCGAGAAGAAAACTCACAGGTCAATCTTTCGCAGTCCCCCTTTGCGGCGCGGCAGCTTCAGGCCCGATCCGCGCAGCGGGGAGCGGGCAAAGAAGTCCGCCAGGGTGCCAACGCGTACGGTTTTTCGCTGCCACTCGGCGGCATCGACTACTACCACGGCAGTGCGGCCTTTGCGGGTGACGGTCTGCGGACCTTCGGACAGGGCACGGTCGATGACTTCGCTGAATTTTGCTTTGGCTTGGGCTACGGTCCAGGTTTGTGCGTTCAATGTGAAAGCCCCTCCTTCAGATGACTATGATAGTCATTATAGTCATCCGGCTCGGTTTGACGCGAACTATTTCCGGCGCGAGCCGGCACTCACTGCGCTCGCGGGACAGCCGAGGGCGGCTGTCCCTACATGGGTTCGAGTCTCCACTGTTGCGCTTCCAATGTGGTGGTGATGGCAGACAAGCGGATTCCTCACCGCTTTGCGGTTCGGAATGACAAAACTTCTTGCTGCTTTCCAATTTGTGCTTGTCCCTTTTGAGTCTATCCTTTTGTCGTGAAGGCCAGCGTCAGCAGGGTTTTTTGTTCTACTTCGTGGGCTTTGGCGCTGCCGGTGGCGGGGCTGGCGCTGGAGCTGCGTTTTACTGAGAGCACGGGGCGGTTGCCAGCTATGCGTTGGAGGCGGGGGAGCATGTTGAAAAGCGCTCCCATGTTGGCGGGCTCTTCCTGCACCCAGACGATGTCGCCGTTGTCGCCGTGGCGGGCGAATTCGGCGGTGAGTTCTTTTTCCGGGAAGGGATAGAGCTGTTCGAGAAAGACGATCGCGGTGGAAGTATCTTTTCTCTTCTTGCGCTCAGCCTCGAGCTCGTGGCCGATTTTTCCGGTGCAGACCAGGATGCGGTCGGCTTGGCCGATGGTGGTGTCGGGGATTACATTCAGAAAATTTTTGTGAGTAAAGTCTGCGATGGGCGATGAGGCGTCGGCGTGGCGCAACATGCTTTTCGGAGTGAAGACGATCAGCGGCTTGCGCCAGTGGCGCAGGGCCTGGCGGCGCAGCAGGTGAAAATATTGCGCGGCGTTCGAGGGCTGCGTGATCTGGATGTTGTGCTTGGCGGCGAGCTGCAGGAAGCGCTCGATGCGGGCGCTGGAATGTTCCGGCCCCTGGCCTTCGTAGCCGTGCGGGAGTAGCAGGACGAGGCCGGAGAGCAGGTTCCACTTGGCTTCGCCGGCGGAGATGAATTGATCGATGATGGCTTGCGCGACGTTGGCGAAGTCTCCGAACTGGGCTTCCCAGAGAACGAGGGCTTCGGGATAGTCGCGGCTGTAGCCGTATTCGAAGCCGAGGACACCTTGCTCGGAAAGAGTGGAGTTGTGGATTCCGCAGCGCGCCTGGCCGGGTGCGATGTTTTCGAGCGGGACGTATTCGTTTTCGTTCTCGATATCGATCAATACGGAGTGGCGCTGGTTGAAGGTGCCGCGGCGGGAATCCTGTCCGGAGAGGCGAACTGGAATGCCGGCTTTTGCGAGGCTGGCAAAGGCGAGGGCTTCGGCCATGCCGTAATCGACGGGGCGCTTCCCTGCTCCCATTTCTGCGCGCTGTTCGAGGAGCTTCTTCACTTTCGGGTGAATGTGGAAACCTTCGGGATAGGTGGTGAGGCGAGTTGTGAGTTCGGATAGTTCTTCGGCTGAGAGTCCGGTTTCCACCTCGAATTCGGGTTGGTGAAGGCCGCCGTAATATTGGTCCCAGTATTTCGGCAGGTCGCGCATCAGCGGCTTCTTGGTGACTTTGCCGGCTTTTTTCTGCGCGGATTCGAATTCGGTCTTGATGGCGGCGGCTTGCGCGGGGGCATCGGTTGCGCCGATGTCATCGGCGTAGATTTCCCAGAGCGGGGGATGGTCTTTGATTTTCTTATAGAGCAACGGCTGAGTGATGGTGGGGTCGTCGACTTCGCTGTGACCGTGGCGGCGGTAGCCGATGAGGTCGATAACGACATCTGTGCCGAAGCGATAGCGGTATTCGGTGGCGAGGCGGGCGACGCGGACGACGGCGTCCACATCTTCGCCGTTAACGTGGAAGATGGGAATCGACTGGCGGCGGGCGATGCAGGCGGCGAAGCGGGTGGAGTGCTCTTCGAGATAGCTGGTGGTGAATCCGAGGAGATTATTGACGATGACGTGAATGGTGCCGCCGACGGTGTAGCTGGGAAGGTCGGCGTAGTTCATGGTTTCGGCGAGGATGCCCTGTCCGGCGAAGGCGGCGTCGCCGTGAATGAGGAGCGGGAGAAATTTTTCGCGTCCGCCTTCGCCGGTGCGGTCTTGCTTGGCGCGAGTGCGGCCGACGGTGACAGGGTCGACGGCTTCGAGGTGGCTGGGATTGGAAACCAGATGAACGTGGATATTGTTGCCGCTGCGCGTGAGGTATTCGCCGGTCGCGCCCATGTGGTATTTCACGTCGCCGGAGCCGAGAACGCTGCGCGGGTCGACGTCTTCGAAGCCGGCGAAGATTTCCTCGAGCGGGCGCTTGGCGACGTGGGCGATGACGTTGAGGCGTCCGCGATGGCTCATGCCCATGACGAGTTCGGCGGCGCCGAGACGGGAGCCGGTGTCGAGAAGTTCATCGACTAGCGGAATGAGCGCGGTGACGCCTTCGAGCGAGAAGCGCTTGCTGCCTAAATAACGCTGCTGCATGACCTGCTCGAAAACATCGGCGCGGATGAGGAGATCGAGAATGCGCTGGTGGGCATTTTCTGTGACCTCGGAAGCGGGCGATTCCATCTGCTCGTAAATCCAGCGGCGGCGTTCGGGGGCGTTGATGTGATTGATTTCGACGCCGATGGTCGAGGAGTAAATAGCGCGGGCTTCGCGGGCGTACTCGCCGTCGGCGGGCAATTCGACGGTGGGACGAGGACGGAGGAAGCCGAGGGGATCGAGATCGCCCTCGAGGTATCCGTATTGGCGATAGGCATTGAAGATGCGTTCGCGCTCGGGGTTGGAGCCGTTGTTGTTTTCGATGACGGCGCTTTGGGTCTTGGATTTCGGGGTAGACATATGAACTTACTAGGATAACGGATGCGCGGCGGGGGTGGGGGATTCTGGGGTGGGAAAACCTTTAACACAGGGCGCGCTGAAGGGCACAGGGTAGGACGCAGTGAGATGGGGATCCTTCGACTGAGTAAGTGCAGGGGCTGAAGCCCGAACCTCAAAATACGCTTTACGCGGCGCTGAAGCGCCGCTCTTCCACGGTACCGCCGGCCGATTCTTCCGTGCTGCCACCCGTTGATTCTTCCACGGTGCTGGCGGCCGATTCCGCGGCGCGTGGGAATATGTCGAGGTTGGACTTACTCTTGATCGGCGCCTTACTAATGATAGAATGTATGTCATGAAGCAGCTAAGTGCTACGTTTACGTCCAAGGGTCAGCTTGTAGTCCCGGCAGCGATCCGGCGCAAGCATGGCATCGAGGCGGGCACCAAGGTCAAGTTTCTGGAAGATCCGTTTGGGCGCATTGTCCTGCAACCGATCACGGAGCAGTATGTGGACCGCGTGATGGGGTGCCTGGCGGGTGGTCCAGACCTCCTGAAGAAGTGGGAGGAAGAGCATCGCAGCGAGGGCGAACGCGAGAAGTGAAGAGCCATGTTTTGGATGCCAGCGCTTTGTTCATCTTTCTGCAGGAGAAAGCTGCCGCCCACAAGGTTGGGGAACTACTCAAAGAGGCGATGCACGGGCGCGCCGACATTTTGATGTCCGCCGTGAATTACGGAGAAGTGTACGGCCGGATTTTGCGCGAGTACGGGCAGGATCGCGCGATCGCCACCATGAGCGCAATCCAGCCCCTGCCTATCCGCATCATGGACGCTACCCAGCAAAGAGCGTTTCGGGCGGCGGAGATAAAGGCTAAGCATAAGCTGTATTACGCAGACAGTTTTGCCGCTGCGCTCGCGGTTGAACACAAAGCGACACTGGTCACGAGCGATTCCGATTTTCGCAGAATAAACGCTGTGCCGGTTCTCTGGCTGAAGAGTTGAGCGAGGAGCCAGCCGCGCGGGGCGCACATTCAATTCGGCAGCAAGGGAGCGCCGGGCTGAAGCCCGATTTTCTTTTTCGAACGCTGGACGCGGCGCTGAAGCGCCGCTCTTCCACGTTACCGCCTACATTTCCGAATTGCCTGGCCGCCAGGCTGTCCGGCACAGGCCGGATGGAAGATTCTTACGCGACGACTTTGTAGGGGCGCATCATTTCGTTGTCTTCATGCTCGAGGACGTGGCAGTGCCAGACGTAACGGAATTCGTCGCCGGGGTTGACCGGGGTTCCGGGAGGGAGATCGAAGCGCGCGATGACGCGGGTGATGTAGCCGGAATAAGTTTTGATCGTATCTTTCCAGGCGGGGCGCTCGTTTCTTTCGGGCGGCATGGGGATGCCGGTGGGGATGAGCTTGCCGGTTTGCACGTAGGTTTTCACATCGAAGGTCTGGCGATTCAACACCTGGAACTGGACGAGGTGAATGTGCATGGGGTGAACGTCGCCGGTGGTGTTGACGAAGGACCAGATTTCCGTGGAGCCGGCCTTGGGGTCTTCTGTGATGGGATCGTCCCAGTGCTTTTGACCGAGCAGGCCGATCATGGTGTAGCCGTCGGAGGGACGATCCATTTCGGTGAGGGCCAAAGTTCTTTCGCGGACGGCGTGGGCGGGGTTCAAGGGCACCCAGGGGACAAGCGTTTCGGGAAGTGAGCTGGTGTCTTTGCCGGCGAGCGGTTTCGTGACTTTGAAGAGCATCACTTCGGAGGGCACGATCTCGCCGCCGCGCGCGTAGGGAGCGGGAGCGTCGTTGGTGAGGGCGAGGTTCATGCCGTTGTGCTCGGAGAAATCGATGACGATATCGAAGCGCTCGCCGGGGGAAAAAATCAGGTAGTGAATGCTGAGAGGCGCGGGCAAGAGGCCGCCATCGGTGCCGATCTGGCGAAAGGGCGGGGCGTCGACGGGCCTGCCGTTGGGTTTGCCGGAGGCGTCGGCCGGAACGAGAGTGAGGTGATAAAAGCGGGAGTTGGAACCGTTGACCATCCGGAAACGATATTTGCGCGGTTCGACTTCGAGAAATGGCGTGGCCTTGCCGTTGACGCAGATGGTGTCGCCGAAAAATTCCTGCATCCACATGGGATGGGTGCCGTTCTTCGCCGGAGGATAGAGCAAGGAGCCATCGGCGCCGAACTTGCGGTCCTGGACGAGAAGCGGGATTTCGTAGGGGCCGCTGGGAAGGTTGAGGGCGTCTTCTTCGGCGTCGCGAATGAGGTACATGCCAGCCAATCCCGCATAGACATTGAGACGGGTGATGCCGAGGGCGTGATCGTGATACCAGAGCGTGGTGGCGGCCTGGTCGTTGGGATGGCGGGTGGGATTGGAGGCGAAAGCTGGTCCGGATTTGCCGTCGGAAGTGACCCAGGCGTCGGGATAGCCGTCGCTATCCGGGAGAACTTGGGCGCCGTGGATGTGAGTGACGGTGCGGACTTCGGGGACGTTCTCTTCCGAGCCGTGGATGGTGTAATCGATGGGAAGAAAATGTTTGGTGGGCAGTTCGTTCGACCACTTGATGGAAAAAGGCTGACCCTTGCGGGCTTCGAGGGTTGGTCCGGGCCACATACCGTTGTAGCCCCACATCGTGGCGGGGGGAAGATCGCGATGGGCCTTGTGACGGAAAGGAACCATTCGGATGGGAACGATTACGCCGGGTTGAGGGCGGATGATGGGCGGGATGGATAACGGCGTCACGTAAGTGGCAAGGGGGCTTGCTGGTTGCGCCTCGGGAAGTTGGGGAATCGCCGCGGGCGGCGCCATATTCATGCCGGACATATTCATACCGGAGCTGTTCATGCCGGGACTGATTCCCTGTTGCGCGAACGGGAGACGGGGTGCGGCAAAAAGACTGGCGCCCGTGCAAAAACCCATTCGCAGCAAATCGCGCCTACTTAAGGACAAGAGGATTCTCCGGATGACGTTTCAACGGGTGAGGTTCTAGTTGGTGATGATTTCATGCCATGAAGCGGACGCAGTGTGAAAATCTGGTTAAAACGCGGCATGGCATAGGGCCAAAATAGTATAAAACTCCGACGCGCCAGCGCAGTGCCTGAAAGCTCTATTGAAAACACAGCATTTGCGGTATGCCTGAAGGCATACCCTGATACGAATCGTGAGTTTTTCAGCAAACTGTAAAGGCGCTTGAAAACGCGGCGTTTGCGGTATGCCTGAAAGGCATACCCTGATACGAATCGTCAGTTTCTCAGCAAACATAAGGTAGAAGCCGATCAGGGAAGTTCGTTCCCTGATCGGCTTTGTTCCTGACGGTGCGACCAGACTCTAGGTCCGGCCGGCTATCGCGTGCCGCCGTTCACGTTCGTGCTCGCGGCGGAGCTGAAGTTGAACACATCAAACAGATCGTCGATTGCCGGGCTGTTGATGGGCACATAGGGATTGTCCGCCGATACCCTGGGGTTTGGCAGGTTATCGCGGCTGCGGGTGGTCAACGGGCCGAGGCCGAAATTCCGCTCGATGAATTTCGTAATGGAGACGTGATCTCCGTAGGAGTGGTTGACGTGGCCGCCGACGGTAAAGGGGGACACGATCAGCAACGGAATACGGGTACCGTCTCCGAAGAAATCGACGGGCTGGATGTAACCGGAATCGTAGTAGCCGCCGCCTTCGTCCTCAGTGATAAAGATTGCGGTGGTGGCCCAAAGCGCGGAATTCGCCTGGACTGCGTTGACGATGTTTTTCACAAACGCTTCGAACACTTCAAGCTTCGAAGATGCCGGATGGCCGTCGGAAGGCCAGCCCGGCTTTACGATGGAGACCGACGGGAGATCATTCGCCGCGATGTCTTCGTAAATGTTCTGCGAGTCCTGAATGTGCTCGGTGCGGAGCGTGGCGTTGGTCATGATGTCGGTGGCGTAGTTGAACGGGTTGCAGATGTTGCAGTAGGTATCGAGCGGGTTGCTGAAGGTCGGGTCGGAGAGGTAGATGTTCCAACCGTCTCCGTAGTACTTCCAGGAAACGTTCTTGGCCAGCAGGGCATCGCCGATATGGCGAACCGAGCTTCCGGGAAGAGTAAATGGAGACAGCGGGAGCGAAGACGATCCGTCACCGTTGAAGCCGGGGTTGTAGTTGTTCAGGATGTAGTAGTGGGTGGCGTCGCAATTGGGAGCGACGGGACGGGGCAGGGATTCCAGGTAGTTGACGATGGCGGGGACGCCGGGTTGGCTGAGATCGGCGCAATTAACGTAGCTTCCGCCGCCGCTGCCGTTGGAGGCTCCATATCCGTCAGAATCGTACCAGTTGTTGGTGCCGGGTTGCGGATTCGGGTTTTCAATCTGTTGGGCCGGCGGAGTGAGGGCATTTCCGTTGCCGTCGCTGTACCAGATGGAGTCGGCGAAACCGAACTCGATGTGATTCGCCATGGTTCCACCCATTACGGATTGGTGGAAGTTGTCGCTCAGCGTGTAGTTGTCGGCCAAGCTCTTCATGTAAGGAGCATCGCCCTTGAGCACGTTGAAGAACTCCATGGAGGTAGAACCTTCACCGGTGCCGAGCCAGTTGGTCGGCGGGTTGAGGGTGCCGGTCGAGCAAGTGTCGCTGCCGCAGCCGATGGTGACTTCGACCCAGGGGAAGAGGTCGTTCAGGCAACCGCTCGGGTTATCTGCCGTCGCGTAGGCCAGGTTGCAGTCCGTTTGCTGCCACATCTGGAAGAAGCGGTGGACCGGGCTGTTGGCGTAATCGTTGTAGGTGAGAGTCGGCGAAGTGAGCGGGAACGCGCCTTCGGGCAGGTCGAACACATTTGGAATGCGCGTATCGGCGACCTCGTAGGCGGCCAGGCCGGTGCCACCGATCGTCAGATCGTAGTAGCCTCCGGCTGCGAGCTGTCCGGGTTCAGTTTCCCTGGCCTGAGCTACGCTCGAGAAGTAAGGGTTGGTGGGGCCACCGGCGACCGCGGGCGGATCGTTGGTGTAGATGGTCTTGTCCGGAGGACTGATGGCGTACAAACCGGTGCCGACCGTGGTGCTGTCAACCGCGTTGTATTGTGCCGACAGCGAGTAATTGGGGCCGGGATTTCCATTCTTGTCGATGATCCCCTTGGAGAGCAGATTGGAAACGGTTTCTCCGGACCTGGGAATGTACGTTGCGTACACGTGATCGAAGCTGCGGTTTTCTCCGATGATCACAATCACATGTTTGATGGGGCTTCTAGTGGGCGTCTGTTCGGCGGAGCGATGGACGGGTGGTTGAGCGGCGACTTGAGCCGGCGCTCCCAGGTTGACGAGCAGAGCAAACAGGCTGGCGCCAACCGCAAGGTGCTGTCTGGCTTGCGCCAGGAAACGAGACGACGACATGGATTTCCTCCTAAGAGAGAACTACAGGTGCCAAGGTAGAGGCCGCCTGTTTACGGGCGGGTGACAGAATGATGAATTCCCGATGAAAAAATATCCACAGCCCTCGGGGGCCCAGGAGAGTGCACGTCTGCCTCGGATAGCGTCGCGGCTGTAGAGGCTGGAAATTACAAAGTCAGGCGAACATAATCCCACAGACTACCAAGCTGGCTCCAGCAGTTTCTGTAGGTGGGCTGTGGAAAACGAGGGCGAAATGGGCCGCCTAGATATTGGTGGGGTCATTTGGGTTTCGATCTTCGCGACGGATGTAGACTTGCAACGTTCTCTTAAACTCTTAAACAAAGAAGGAGTGAGTCATGCCGGGAAATGGTCTGTTACAAGTTGCGAGCCCGTATTCAGTAGATGAAACGGTGAAGCGGTTGGAAGCGGTTCTGGCGGAGCGTGGGGTGAAGGTGTTCGCCCTGATTGACCACAGCGGCGAGGCGGAGAAAGTCGGAATGAAGATGCGGCCGACGAAGGTGCTGATTTTTGGCAGCCCGAAGGCAGGGACTCCGCTGATGGTGGCGGCACCTTCGCTGGCGATCGATCTGCCGCTGAAGGCGCTGGTTGCGGAAGATGAAGGCGGGAAGGTTTGGGTTAGCTACAACAGTCCGGAGTATCTGCGGGAGCGGCATGGAGTGCCGGAGGAATTAGTTAAGAATATTGCGGTGGTGGGGGCGCTGGTGGCGAAGGCTGTGGAATAATGCTGTCGTCATTATCGTTATAGTTGGTTCACGGTGGTGCTGTTCGGCTTACGCGTTGGGCCGGGTTAAGTGGGAGATCCTTCGCTACGCCTGAAAAACGGCTTCGCTCAGGATGACCGTCGGCGTTTTATTTAGTCCTAATGATGTCTTGATTCTGGTTTTCAGTGTGAGGCGACTTGCTGGAGGATTCTAATCGAGCTCGCGATCATTTGGCCAACGAGCGCACGTTTCTGGCGTGGGTGCGGACGAGTGTGGCGATTGTGGTGTTCGGATTTGCGATTGGGCGGTTTGCGGTCGCGCTGAGGCAGTTGGCGAAGTTTCAGGGGCAGGCATCGAAGGCGACAGGGTTCTCGGTATGGATGGGAGTGATCTCGATTCTCGCCGGCGTGGTGATGGTGGTGGCGGGGTTGGCGCGCTACCGCAGGACGCGGGCGCAACTGGATGAGGGGAAGTTTGAGCCAGCGGGGTTTATCGTGGATCTGGTGACAATTCTGACCGTGCTGTTTGGGCTGGCGCTGGCGGGATATTTGTTTTACGTGGAGAAGAGCTTGGGGTGAGGAAGCCCGGTGGAGGTGCACGGGACCAGTGCGTCGCAAGGAACAGCAGTCGCTCACTTCGACTGGGGACGGCTGTGTGCGCACGGGAGATCCCTCGTCCCGCTGGTGAAAACGCGGGACTTCGGGATGACGGCGGAAGGATTGGATTCAGAGGGGACGCAAAATGATTGGTGACAAATTCTGCGCGGGGACGTTGCGACTGGCGCGGGGGGTTCTCGAAGCGGTGATCTTTTCGGGGCTGGCGCTGGCGTTGGGTTGCGGCGGGACGAGCATGAGTTCGTCGGGGGGCGGCATGGGCACTATTACTCCGGCGAACGATACGGTGACGGTCAGCAAGAGCGTGGCTGGGCCGTTCGGGGTGGCGCT
>Ga0181525_10004352_pt1 | contig 10907 bp, 11 predicted proteins | sample PEATcosm2014_Bin_48_FD_121100 | JGI IMG/M metagenome (GOLD analysis project Ga0181525, IMG submission 121100) | Peatland microbial communities from MTU Mesocosm Facility, Houghton, MI, USA - PEATcosm2014_Bin06_10_metaG | ecosystem: Environmental > Terrestrial > Soil > Wetlands > Peat | place... | reverse complement strand
GACCCCCCGTACCCCCCGATGTCCTCGCGCGCCGGCCCGATGGCAAAAACCGCCATCGCAACGGGCCGCCGCGCTGCGGCAGCCGTCCACCGGGACCAAGGGCCGGTCCGGGTGCCTTGGGCGCTGTGGCAGGCTTGGGGCATGTCGACTGGCGAAGTCATCTCCCGTGAGGACGACGGGCCCTTCCCGGCGGCGCTCCCGCACGTGGTGGTCATCGGGGGCGGGATCGCCGGCCTCGCGGCGGCGTTCTACCTCAAGGACGACCCGGTACGGGTAACCGTGCTCGAGGGAGCGGGCCGGCTTGGCGGGAAGCTATCGGCCTCGGACGTCGCCGGGGTGGCCATGGACGAGGGTGCCGAGGCGCTGCTTGCCCGGCGACCGGAGGGCATCGGGCTGATCACCGCGGCCGGCCTTGGCGGCGACCTCGTCCCCGCGGGTGTCACCTCGTCGGCCATCTACACCAGGGGCGCGATGCGGCCGCTGCCGCGCAGGCAGTTCATGGGCGTGCCCGCGGACCTGGACGAGCTGGCCGCCACCGGGGTGATCTCACCGGAGGGCGTCGCGCGCGCCAGGGCCGAGGAGGTAAGGCCGGCCGAGGGCGGCGACGCCTCGGTCACCGACTACGTCGGCAGCAGGCTGGGCGCCGAGGTGGTCGACCGGCTGGTCGACCCGCTGCTCGGCGGCGTCTACGCTGGCCGGTCCGAGGACTTGTCGTTCGCCGCCACCCTTGCTCCGCTCGCCGCGGCGGCCCGCGGCCACGCCGCGCTGACCGAGGCGGTCACCTCGCTGCTACCGCCCCAGCCAAGTCAAGCCCAGCCGCGTCAAGCCCAGCCGCGTCAAGCCCAGCCAAGTCAAGCGCAGGGTGACGGCAAGCCGGCCCCCGTGTTCGTCACCCTCACGAGTGGGCTCGGCGCGCTTCCCGAGGCGCTGGCCAAGGCGTCCGGCGCCGAGATCCGCACCGGCGAGATGGTCCGCGAGCTCAGCCGGACGGAACTGGGCTGGCGGCTCACCATCGGTTCCGCCGCCGACCCGGAGTACCTGGACGCCGACGCGGTGATCATCGCGGTGCCGGCGGCGCCCGCCGCGCGGCTGCTGCGGGATGCCGCGCCCGTGGCCGCCACCCAGCTGGCCGGGATCCCGTACGCGTCCATGGCCATCATCACGCTCGCTTTCCGCGCAGCGGACCTCTTCCAGGGACAGAGCACTGAGCAGCAGCGCAGCGGCTACCTGGTCCCCGCCGTGGACGGCCGGGCGGTCAAGGCCGCGACGTTCTCCACGGTTAAGTGGCCCCACCTAGCCCGTCAGGCGCCGGTGCACATCGTCCGCTGCTCTATCGGCCGCAGCGGCGAGGTGGCGGTGCTGCAGCGCGATGACGCCGACCTCGCCGACCTCGCCGTCGCAGAACTCGGCGACGCGCTCGGCGTTACCGCGCGGCCCGTCGCACGGCGCGTCACCCGCTGGGGCGGCGGCCTTCCCCAGTACAACGTCGGCCACCTGGATCGCGTCGCCCGCATCCGCGCGGCGGTCGCCGAGCAGCCCGGCCTGGCCGTCGCCGGCGCCGCCTATGACGGCATCGGGATCCCGGCCTGCGCCGCCACCGCGAAGTCCGCCGCCGCCCAGGTGACCGCCTACCTGACCGCCCGCCGCCGCTGACCGCGAACGGCACGGCGAAGGCATCGAGCGGCAGTCCTGTAGCGGTTCGGGTGTGCAGCGTCTGGCCTGGCTCCGCGCGGAAGCGGTCCCGGTAGGCGGCGGTGAACCGGGTCGGGCTTGCCCATCCCCACTCGCGGGCGATGTCGGCGACGGTCACGCCATCGCGGGGGTCGGCGCTGAGCAGCTCCAGGTGAGCGCGCTCCAGCCGGACCTGCCGCTGGTACTGGGCGAGGGTGATGTCGTAGCGGCGGCGGAACGCGTAGCGCAGCGCCCGTGGCGTCACGCCGGCCGCCGACGTGCTCACCCTCCCGGTGCACGCCCTGTCACTCGGCGAGGCGGCCGCCCTGGCCCGCGAGCTGCCCAACCTGCGCGCCCTGCTGCATGCCGACGCCGGCCCGATCCGGGAGGCGGCGTCGGCCGTGGACGCCGACAGGGAACGCATCCTCCGGGTGCTGCGCGTCGTGCAGGGCCACCCCAAGCTGATGGAACTCGCCGACGCCGCCGCCGCCGACCGCGAGCGCCTCGACCGATGATCGCCGGGCAGCTGCTCAACCTGCTGATCGATGCGGGGCGGCTGGGGGAGGCGCTGGCGGTGGCCGGGCAGCTGCCTGAGTTCACGGCGCGGGCGGGACTCGGCCCGTGGACCCGGCTGGCCGACCAGGCACAGCGGCTGCAGGTATCGGCATGGTGCTCACCGTCCGGGCGGACCTAGAGGACGACCTCGGTAATCAGCGGGCGGCGGCGGACCTGGGCCGAGCCGCCCTGCGCCTGAGCTACGCCCGTCCCCAACCCGACGGCATCGCGACTGGCCATTACAACCTGGCGACCTACCTAGGGCGCCTGGGGGGTGACCGGGGGGCCGGGCGGGCGCACCGGCTGGCCGCCGCGCTCATCTACCGACTGGCGGGAATGTCTCATGACCTCGCGGGCACCGTCGGCGCCCTCGCTTATGAAACGCGCCAGCACGGCGGCGCGGACCCGTCGCTCCCATCCACGCTCGCCCAGGTCATCGCGGTCGCCGAGCAAACCGAGGGCGTCCGCCTGTCCGCCCTCCTCACCGCCCTGCAGCCAGACGAGTCGGCAGTCGAGGCGGCCCTGGCCGAAATCCTCGCCACCGCTACCCAGCCCCCTCCTGACCCAGAGCACGCCTGAGGGACGCGCCCGCGAGGGCGCCTGGACGAAGACGTTTGCGTGACAGGTCAGCGTCAGCGCCCAAAAGAGACGTGTACCCGGCAGTCCCCCGAGGTGGGAGCCAGGGGGCGCCGGGAGTGTCAGCCGCGCGCCTTCGGTACCCGTTCTCTGGGTACCGACGAGCGCGCGGTGCCACTCCCCGCCCCCAGCTCCCGCCCCACGCCAGAAACGAAGGCACACGGCAACAGGCGACAGCCACGCCCCCGTTCGGTATGACTAAGCTTTTGGCTTATGACGGACACGGCAGCGGACAAGGACGAGAAGCAGCGGCTCAAGGCGCGGGACCTGAACGAGCTGATCAGGTACACGATGTGGGCCGTGTTCACGGTGACCGACCGGGACTTCGCTGGGGCGGGGGGCGGGGAGGCCGGCGGCCGGGAGGCAGTCGCCGCCGAGCTGACCGACGTGCTTGACCAGGCGAACGGCAAGGGCATCGTCACCCGCGGCCTGTACGACCTGCAGGGCATGCGCGCGGACGCCGACTTCATGCTCTGGTGGGTCGCGCCGACCGCCGACGAGTTGCAGGAGATGTACGTCAACTTCCGGCGGACCAAGCTCGGGTACGCGTCCGAGCCGGTCTGGTCGGCGATGGCGCTGCACCGCCCGGCCGAGTTCAACAAGAGTCACATCCCGGCGTTCCTGGCCGGGGAAGAGCCGAAGAACTACGTCTGCGTGTACCCGTTCGTCCGCTCACTCGAGTGGTACCTGCTCGACGACGCCGAGCGCAGGACGATGCTCGCCGAGCACGGCAAGATGGCGCGCGAGTACCCCGACGTGCGGGCCAACACGGTCAGCTGCTTCGCGCTGAACGACTACGAGTGGATGCTCGCCTTCGAGGCCGACGAGCTGCACCGGATCGTCGACCTGATGCGTCACCTGCGCGGCGCCGAGGCCAGGCGGCACACGCGGGTGGAGATCCCCTTCTACACCGGCCGCCGCAAGCCCGTCGCGGAGCTCGTCGCCTCGCTCGCGTAACGCCCGCCTCAGGTCAAACCAGTCAAACCGGCCGCACAGGCGTGAATAGGCGCCAGGACCATGGGTCCGTAGCCCATGGTCCTGGCGCCCGGGCTCAGAGGCCGTCGCCGCCCGCGGCGGCGGCCGGCGTGTCCGGCCGCCGGCGGCCGCGGGCGATCCGCCGCCGCGCCCACCAGCCGAGGCCGCCGACGACCAGCACCACCGCGGCGAACGGCGCCACCGCGCCGATCACGGTCAGCAGCCAGCTGAGCGTCACGCGGAACGCGTGCCAGCCGCGGGCCAGCCCGCCGGTCAGCCCGGGCGGCGCCTGCTTGGGACGCGGCTTGGCGGCGGCCTTCGGGCCGACGAGACTCAGCGTCAGCGTCGCGTAGGAGGTCTCGTGGCTGAGCGCGCTCTGCTGCGCGAGCATCGACTCCAGGTCGCCTTCCTCGCTGTTGATCTGGTCCTGCACGGACAGCAGGTCGCCGACGCTCCCGGCGTGCGCGAGCAGCGTCCGCAGCTGCGCGATGGCCGCCTCGTCTGAGGTCACCCGGCTGCTCACGTCCGCGACCTGCTGCGTCACGTCCTGCGCCTGCTGTGACAGCGACAGCTGGGTGCCGAGCCCGGCCCTGGTCAGGGTGGCCAGCGTCGTCTGGTACACGGCCGCCGGGATCTTGAACGTCACGGTGGCCGTGGCCTGGCTCGGGTTGCCCTGGCCGGCCGACGTGTTCTCGGCGGCGACGTAGCCACCCGCGTCGGTGACGATCTGGGTGGCGCTGGAGACGGCGTTCTCCACATTCTTCGCGCGCACGGAGAGCTGAGCGGTCTCGATGAGCTGCTGGCCGCTCGGCGCGAACTTGGCGGTCGAGGCCGCCTGGCCGGAGCCGCCCGCGGAGAACCCGCTCGCCGACCCGGCCGCCGCGGCGGCCGTGGGCGCGGCCGAGGACGCGGGCGCCGCCGCCATGCCGAGCTGCGCGGAGGAGCCCGAGGCCGCGCTTGACGAGCTGGCCGCGTCGCTTGAGCAGCCGGCCGCCGTGACGGCGATGATGAGGAGTACGCCGGGAATCCCCGCCGCGCCGAGCAGGCGGCGGCGGCCGGCAAAGGCACGCGAAGTACGCATGCCACTTGGACGGCACCGCCGGCCCGGCCGGTTGCGCCGCGAGGTCACGATTCGGCAGCACCTGCCCTGGTGCGTCAGACTTGACGTATGCCCGACGACCTTCGCGTGAACAACTGGCTGGTGATCCCGGCCGCCGAGCTGCGCGAGCGGTTCTCCAGGTCCTCGGGCCCCGGCGGCCAGTCGGTGAACACCACGGACAGCCGGGCTGAGCTCTCGTTCGACATCGGACGGTCGCCGTCTTTGCCGGAGCGCGAACGGAAGCGTGCCCTGACGCGGCTCGCCGCCCGGCTCGCCGACGGCGTGGTCACGGTCGCGGCGGAGACCGAGCGCAGTCAGCTGATGAACCGCGAGGCGGCCCGGGCGCGGCTCGCCGCCCTGCTGCGCGAGGCGATCGCGCCGCCACCGCCGCCGCGGGTGCCGACGAAGCCGAGCCGCGGCGCGCGGGAGCGCCGCCTCGCGGACAAGCGCCGTCGCGCGCAGACCAAGCGCGACCGCCGCTTCCCCGGCCACGGCGACTGACCGGCGGCTAGCCACCCCGGCTGACCGGAGCCTGGCCGGGAGGTCAGTCCCCGGCGGGCTCGTGCGTCAGCGAGACCGAGTTGATGCACCACCGCTCGTCGGTGGGCGTCGAGAATCCCTCGCCGGTGAACACGTGCCCGAGGTGCGAGTCGCACCGCGCGCAGCGCGCCTCGACCCGGAGCATCCCGTGCGAGCGGTCCTCGATCAGCGTCACCGCGTCATCGGAGGTCGGCTGGTAGAACGACGGCCACCCGCAGCCCGAGTGGAACTTGTTCTCTGAACGGAACAGCTCCTGTCCGCACGCCCGGCACCGGTACACGCCGACGGTCTCGGTGTCCGTGTACTCGCCGGTGAACGCGGGCTCGGTCGCCGACTGCCGCAGCACCGCGTACTCCTTAGGCGACAGCTGCTCGCGCCACTGTGCCTCTGACCGCTCTACCTTCTCCATGCCACCAAGCCTCATCGATCGGTACCAGTAGTGAGCCGCGCGTAAGCCGGTGCCTGGCCCCTTGCACCAGGACAGACTGTGCCTACATCCGCGCCCCGGGTGCCAGCGCCTCAAGGACTTCCGAGGCGCGCAGCACCGCCTTGGCCTCGTCGGCGGCCGGGTCGCCGACCGCCGGGTCGAAGTTCAAGTCATAGAACACCTCGGTGACGCCGCAACTTCCCAGCCACCGGACATCCTCGCGGATCTGCTCATACGACCCGGACAGCAGCCGCCGCCGCCCGGTACGCGCGGAGACCGAGGGCGTGCCCGGCCGTACCACGCCACGGCAGACGATCCGCGCGGGGCCGCGCCCGGCCGCCCGGGCGGCGCTCTGCACAACCTTGGCCGACTCGGCGATGGCGGACAGGTCCGCGCTCGAGGCGGTCACCCACCCGTCGCCGATCCGCCCGGCCCGTTCCATCGCCGCCCGGGACATGCCGCCGATCAGCACCGGCGGTCCCGGCCGTTGCACCGGGGCGGGGTCCTGACGGCCCGCCGGTATGGAAAAGAACGTGCCCTGGTACCCGCCGGAGCCGCTCCACAGCGCCCGCAGCGCGGCGACGTACTCATCCGCCCGCGCGCCCCGGCGGGCCATCGACGCGCCGGAACCGGTGAACTCCTCGGTCAGCCACCCGGACCCGATGCCCAGGTCGAGCCGCCCGCCTGACAGCACGTCCACGGTGGCGGCCTGCTTGGCGAGCAGCAGCGGCGAGGCGAACGGGTGGCTGACGGTCGCGACGCCCAGCCGGATGGACGAGGTGGCGGAGGCGAGGAAGCCGAGCGACACCATCGGGTCGAGCACGGACTGGTAGACGGGCGCCAGGTTGGCCCCGGGCGGCGCCAGCAGCCGCGAGAACGTCCACAGCGAGCGGTACCCGAGCCGCTCCGCCCGCCGCCCGAGTTCCGCCAGGTTCCGCGGCGTCGCCCATGCCCCCGCGACCGCCGCGCCGAATCCGATGTCCACGGCCCCACCATAGCGGGGCGGCGAAAACCGTTAGGCAAGCCGGCTACCGGGAAAGATCGTTTCCCACCCGGTAGAAACGGAGTTAGCAAGGTGACCAGTACGTGGGACACTGCCACGGTGACCGATTTGTACGTGCCGGGGGTGCCGTTCCCCTTCGAACCCTCCGGCACTCCCGCCTGCCAGGCCACGGTCGCGGGCGGCGTGCTGACCCTGACCAGCGGCCCCAAGTCCGACATGTTCATCGACCCGGCGGGCGATGAGGGCGCGCGGCCGGACGCCGGACGGTGGACCGGCCTGCCCGGCGAGGACGACTTCACCTTCTCCGCGCGGGTCACCGTGGGCTTCGGCGGCACGTTCGACGCCGGCGTCCTGCTGCTTTACCTCAGCGACCGCCGGTGGGCCAAGCTCTGCTACGAGTTCTCACCGCAGCGCAAGCCGACCGCCGTCACCGTGGTCACGCACGGCACCTCCGACGACAGCAACTCCTTCGAGACGGCCGGCGGCCCGCTCTGGCTGCGCATCACCAGGTCGGGCCGGGCATGGGCGTTCCACGCCTCGACCAGCGGCGGCCACTGGCAGCTGCTGCGGTACTTCTCGCTCGGCGAGGCGTCAGGCGCCCGCGTCGGCTTCCTCGCCCAGTCGCCGATGGGAAACGGCTGCACCGCGGTCTTCGACTCCATCGCGTTCCGGCCCGGCGCCCCCGCCGACCTCCGCGACGGCAGCTGACCGATGCCGAGGGGCCGGCGACGTATGCCAGCGCGTCACCTTAATGTCACGGAATGGCTGGTACCTGGCCACCGCGGGCTCCTACGCTCGGTTTATGAGCGATGAGCCGGGCGTAGAGCAGGAGAAGCACGGGACCACGCGACGCGCCTTCATGGTGGGCGGAGCAGCGGCGGCCATAGGCGCGGCAGGCGCCAGCCGCATCGGTTCAGGCGGCCCGGGCCAGGCGGCCGGCGCGCTGACCGGCGAGCAGGCGCGGCTGATCGACAAGCTCACCACGGGCACAGCGGCGAACGCGAGCCTGAGCGACGTCAAGCACATCGTGATCCTGATGCAGGAGAACCGGAGCTTCGATCACTACTTCGGCACCCTCTCGGGGACCAGGGGCTTCTCCGACCCGGGCGTGCTGACGAACGCCAACGGCACGCCGATCTTCGACCAGTACGGCTACCAGCCCGGTGTCGGCGTGACGAGCAGCGGCTACATGCAGCCGTTCAACCTGCTCAACCAGCCCCCGCTGGAAAACGGCGAGGACACCAATGACATCGACCACAGCTGGACCGGCCAGCACGCCAGCTGGAACGGGGGCAAGCTCGACTCGTTCATCACCTCGCACCTGGCGACCGACGGCAGCGCCAACGGCCCGGTCACGATGGGCTACTTCACCAGGAGCGAGCTCGCCTTCTATTACGCGCTCGCCGACGCGTTCACGATCTGCGACGGCTACTTCTGCTCGGTGCTCGGCCCGACGGACCCGAACCGGCTGATGGCCATGTCCGCGTCGATTGACCCGGGTGGCAGCCACGGCGGCCCGGTGATCACCACCGCGTCTGACCGGATCGCGATGACCGGCAGGCTCAACTGGGAGACCATGCCCGAGGCGCTGCTCAAGGCCGGGGTGAGCTGGAAGGTCTACAACGATCCGACCGGCATTCTGGGCCTCGGCGTCCTGTCGTACTTCAAGAACTACACGAACCCGTTCAGCGTCACCGGGATCGAGTTGATCGCCAAGGGTCTCACCCCTACTTATTCCGGCGACTTCCAGAGCGACGTGGCGAGCGGCAAGCTGCCGAGCGTCTCCTGGATCGTCCCGCCGCTGGCCGAGTGCGAGCACCCCGCCGCGCCGCCGGAGTGGGGCGAGTACCTGGTGCAGCAGATCCTGAGCATCCTGGTCTCCAACCCGGAGGTGTGGGCGCAGACCGTGTTCATCGTCAACTACGACGAGAACGGCGGCTTCTTCGACCACGTGCCGCCCGTGGTCCCGTCGCCGGGCGCCGCGGGGGAGTACCTTACCGTCTCACCGCTCCCCTCGGCCGCCGGCGGCGTCGCGGGCCCGATCGGCCTCGGCTTCCGCACCCCGGCCCTGGTCATCTCCCCGTTCAGCGCCGGCGGGTACAAGTACTCGGGCGTCCTCGATCACACGTCGACGCTCCGGCTGATCGAGACCCGCTTCGGGGTCACGGTGCCGAACCTCACCGCCTGGCGCCGCTCGGTCACCGGCGACTTCACCGGCGCGCTCAACTTCACGCGGCCCCCGGTGACCGCCGTCCCCGCCCTCCCGTCCACCTCGATCGGCGCCAACGTGACCGTGGTCGAGGAGGCCGTGCTCAACGCCCTGGCCGGCACCCTGGACGTCGGCCTCCCCTACCCGCTGCCCGCCGCCAACTCGATGCCCGCGCAGGAGACCAGCCCCGCCCGGACCCCGGTCCCGTAAGCGCCCGCGCAGGCCCGCCGCGCCGCTCGATCCCCTGATCCAGGACGAGTGCGGCCGAGCGGGGTCAGCGCCGGACGGTCGGCATGCCCGCCAGGACCGCCGCCGTCAATTCGGCGGCGCAGCCCCAGGACAGCGTCACGCCGGCGCCGCCGTGCCCGTAGTTGTGCCACAGCACGCGCCCGCCCGGCAGCGCCTCCGCCTCGAGCCGCACCTCCGGCCGGACCGGGCGGAGCCCGACGCGCTGCGCCACCACCCGGGCGCCGCGCAGCGACGGGAAGACCGCGCTGACGTCGCGCAGGATCCGCGCCGCCATGTCGGGCCGCGGTGCCAGGTCGGCCGCCCCCTCGTGCGCGGTGCCGCCGAGCACCGCCACGTCGCCGTGCGGGAACAGGTACACGTAATCGGAGCCGCCGTCCCCGTGGTCCAGGTAGAACTCGCCGATACCGGGGTTCTCGACCACGACGACCTGCCCGCGCACCGGCACCAGCGACTCGTCCGGCACCAGCGAGCGCGCGCCGATCCCGGTGCAGTTCACCACGACGGGCGCCGCGACCGACTCGAGCGACGGCACCGTCCGGGCCAGCACCGTTCCGCCGAGGCAGGTGTAGCGGTGCAGCAGGTAGTCCAGGTACACCGGCATGTTGACCGCCGGGGCGGTATAGGCCCAGCCGGAGACGAAGCCGTCCGGCAGGTCGGCGGGCCCGAGCACGCGCATCTGCTCGAGCATGCCCGTCCACGCCGGCGGCGACGTGACCGTCGAGCACACCTCGCGCCCGGAGAGCAGGTGCACCCCGGTGGCGGGCCGGCCGGCCAGCGCGGACAGCACCTCGAGTCCCGTCCGCGCCCACGGGTAGCACCGCTCGGCGGGCCCGCACCGCACCGGTCCCCAGATCGCCCCGGCGGACACGGACGTGGTCGCGGACGGCGGCTCTGCCGTCACCACCCGCGTCCGCAGCCCCGCCTCGGCGAGTGATATGGCGGTCGTCAGCCCGGTAACTCCGGCACCGACCACCATCGCGTCAACGTCAGTCATGCCTCCCGACCGTACCGGCATGCCGTGAGGTATCCGCAGGCCGGGGGCGCTTTGGGCGCAAGGCCGGGCGGGCGGCAGACCGTGCGGGGCATGGTTGTGGCAGGGAGCCGCCTGTAGCGGGACGCGCCAATACCCACATCCGCTGTCTGACGATCGAAGGTACTTACGATATCTGAGCGTTACCACAACAACGATAACCCCGGCGGCCCGCGCTTCCAGAGTGCAGGCCGCCGGGCCATCCGGCCCACTGACCCCCACCCACCGCCCCGGACGCGCGCACACCCCGCACGGTCCAGTGCAGCGCAGTCCCGGGAATCAGGCTCCGAGGCGATGAACCGTGCGACCTGGGCCGCGCCGGTTCACCAGGCGATGAACTACCAATCGGACGGAAAGGCTTCCTTGCCCTCTATCACCCTGGCGATCTTTTCGCCAAGGTCTCGTTCATCGCGTGACCTATCGCGAGTCATGCAACGCACTGTATTTCCATTCGCACGGGCACCGTCGTCAATGAGCTGACGGAGTTTCAAATACAGCTCTAGCTTTGCAGAT
>Ga0181525_10004351_pt1 | contig 10909 bp, 9 predicted proteins | sample PEATcosm2014_Bin_48_FD_121100 | JGI IMG/M metagenome (GOLD analysis project Ga0181525, IMG submission 121100) | Peatland microbial communities from MTU Mesocosm Facility, Houghton, MI, USA - PEATcosm2014_Bin06_10_metaG | ecosystem: Environmental > Terrestrial > Soil > Wetlands > Peat | place... | reverse complement strand
GTGCCTTCTCTCATGGACGCGGCTTCGCGCAAGGAAGTCACCGCAGTGGTCGAGTTGAAGGCGCGCTTCGACGAAGCCCACAACATCCGCTGGGCGCGCGAAATGGAAGATGCCGGCGTGCAGGTGTTTCACGGGTTGGTCGGCCTGAAAACGCACTGCAAACTTTCGCTGCTGGTGCGCCGCGATCCCGATGGCGTGCGCAGCTACGCGCACATTGGAACCGGCAACTACAACGCCACCACGGCGCGCATCTACACCGATCTCAGCCTGTTCACGGCGAATCCGGAAATCACTCGCGCAGTACACGACGTTTTCAGTTTTCTCACCGCTTACGCCGAGAATCCCAGCTACGACCCGCTGCTGGTGGCCCCGCTCGATCTCGCAGAGAAAGTTATCGCCCTGATCGATCGCGAAGCCGACCACGCGCGCCAGGGCCGCCCCGGACGCATCATCGCCAAGATGAACGCGCTGCTCGACAAAAACATGGTGCAGGCCTTGTATCGCGCTTCCCAGGCCGGAGTCGAAATCGATCTCATTGTCCGCGGCATTTGCGCCTTGCGTCCCGGCGTGCGCGGCCTGAGCGACCGCATCCGCGTACGCAGCATCGTAGGACGTTTTCTCGAGCACAGCCGCATCTACTATTTCGGCAACGCCGGCGACGAGGAAATCTACATCGGCAGCGCCGACTTGATGCCGCGCAATCTTTACGAGCGGGTCGAAGTGCTCGTCCCTCTGCGTGACGAATTTCTGCGCGAGCGCGTGCGCCGCGAAATTCTCGATGCCTACCTAGCTGATAACCGCAAGGCCCGCATCCTGTTGCGCGATGCCACTTACATTCGTGCCTGGCAACCGATGCACGGCAAACGCAATCGCAAACCGCCCGTTGGTGCGGCCGCCTTCAGCGCACAGGATTATCTGATCAGCGTCGCCGAAGGCAAGCAGCCCGCGGGTTTCAATCTTCCCCACATCCCGGCCGTGAGGCGCAAAGCTCCCGCCGGAAGAGTACGATAATTCCCCATGATCATTTATTTCCTCCGTCACGCTAGCGCCGGCGAATCCCTCGTGAATCCGAAGAAGGACGAGAAGCGCGCGCTCGACAAAGAAGGCATCGAGCAGTGCGGCTACGTCGGCCGCGCCTTAGCGGCCCTTGATGCACAAGTCGATTGCATTATTTCCAGCCCACTCAAACGCGCCACCCAGACCGCCTCGCTGGTGGGAAATGAAATGGGTTACGAAGGCAAGCTGCAGATCGAACCCGCATTGCGTCCCGGCGCGACCTTCGCTGACTTCCGCCGTCTGCTGGAAAAATACGCCGCCCAGGAATCGATCATGGTGGTCGGACACAATCCCAACCTCAGCCAGTTCCTCGGCACCGTGATCAGCGAGTCCGGCTGCGAAGCTTCTGTAGAGTTAAAGAAGGGAGCCGTGGCCCGCGTCGACATGCGCCGCAGCTCCGGCACACTGATGTGGTGCCTCACTCCAAAAGCGTTGCGTACTCTCTACACCGCCGCCGTAGAAAGTTCCCGCCCAAACACTTCGCGGAAATAAGCGGCATCCTTTTCAATCGCCCACAATTCCAGGTCCACTCCCATGCGCCGTCGCGGTACCAGCGTCAAGTGGACTTGTGCGGCGCGCTGGCTCACGCGCACCTTCTGCACAGCGCGGCTGCGGCCCAGGTTAAGAGATCGCGCCAGCCGCAACAGCAGAATCGCTTTCTGCACCCCAGCGCGGTCCGCCGGATCAATGGTTTTCATGGGAGCTTCTTCCGTGGACGGCCGCGATTTCCCCAGATAGCGCGCGATGGCCGCGATGATGCGCCGTTGCGGCGGCGTGTAGCCCAGAATTTCGGAGTTCGAAATAATGTAATAAGTGTGCCGGTGATGCCCGTTGCGGTTGACGTAATCTCCCACCTCATAGAGCATGGCCGCGGCCGACAGCCATTCTCGGAATTCCGGCGCCAGCCCGTGCACCGAACGCAGAGCGGAGAACAGAAACATCGCCGAGTCGCGCACATTGAGCGCGTGCTTCATATCCACGTGATAATGGCCAACCGCCCGCGTGATCGATTCCCAGCGTTCCGATTCGATTTGTTTTCCCGAGCGCGTGCTGCGGTCGTGCTCCGCCGCCATCTGCGCCAGCAGCCCATCGCGCAGTCCTAGAGCGGAATAGCGAAAGCCCTTGAGATGGCAGCGGTCAAGCAATTCGTGATAAACAATCGCGCCCGCGACAATGATCTCCGCCCGCCGCGGACCGATGCCTTCAATCTGTCTTCGTTCTTCCACCGGTAGGCGCGCCAGCTGTTTGGCGATGCGCGTCATCTCCGCGCGCGAAACGACCAAGCGCTGCCGGCTTCCGTTCTTCCGCAAATGGCTGGCGGCCGCCGCCAGCGCGGCCGCGGTCCCAGACGTGGCAATTACATTCTTGACCTTTGCCGCCACCACGCGCGGCGCGATGCGGTTCACTTCCCGCGTCACAAACCCTTGCAGCCGCTTCAGTTCGCCCTTGCGCGGCGGATCGTGGCTCAGAAATTCATCGGTAAGACGGACCGCGCCCAGCGGCAGGCTCACCATATCGCGAATGTGACCGCGCTCGGAGACCGTCAACTCGCAGCTTCCACCGCCCAGGTCCATCATCAGCGCCGTCGCACTGTCCACCCGGAGATTCGAGACCAGCCCCAGATGGATCAGTCGCGCTTCTTCCAATCCCGAAATAATTTCAACCTTCCAGCCCGTGGCCGAACGCACCCACTCCAGAAAAGCTTGCGAATTGCGCGCATCCCGCAACGCGCTGGTGGCGACCACGCGGACCGGATCCGTCACCACCTGTTGCGTCGCTCGATGAAAACGGCGCAAGACCTTCACCGTCTCCGCCATCGACTCGGGAGTGAGAAAGCCGGAACGAAACACGCCTTCACCCAGGCGCGTAACCTCGCGGTCTTCGTGGATGGCACGAAGGCGGCCACGCGTGAGCCGCGCAATCTTCAGCCGCACGGAATTGGAACCGATATCAACCGCGGCAAAGGTCGGCATGAGGCAAGGTCAACAGTTTACATGTCAAGGGTTTGTTCGGTCATCCCGCGTTCCAAGACTGCCCAGGGAAGACTGCCCGGGCCATGGAAGAAGAGTTAGGAGAGTTACAGGAGAGAGGCTGGCCATCAAGCTGCCGATGCCGAGGATGCTGCCTTCACCGCCGCTCGCGCCGGAGACTGGGCTGAGCGCTTCGAATCCGAAACAGGTTTCGCTCGCATCTGCGACAACACCGCCACCGCGTGCCGGAATTTTGCCCCGGTAACGTTATGCAACTCGGCCACCAGCGACGATTCCCGCACTTCGCCCAGACGATCGCCCGCGGTCTGCGTTAGCGTGAGCCAGTCATGCCAATCGCCCAACGCGTCCTGCATTCGCTTCACCCCGGCGATAAACTGCGACGCCTCCGTGGAAGGCTCTGCGAACTCTGCCGCGTAGCGGGCCCGCTTGCTTAGGATGCGGTATTGGTGCAGCAACTCCTCGGTGACCGGCGCGTCCCTGCGGTTAATCGCTTCCAGCATCCCGCGAGCCACAGCCAGAGGATCGCGGCTCGCTTCCGGCTTAAAGTTCTTGCTGGCCCGCTTCAGCCGCTTCCGAATCTCACGGACCGTTTCTTTGTCGGCCGCTTTCCGCAGCTTCTTTTCCTGCTCGCTGCGCAGTTCGATCAGGTGGTTCACCATCTGCGTCTTGCGCCGCGGTTCCCGCGGAATCTTCAGGCTGCGTAGCGCGGCCAACTGCACGTCCAAATCGCGCACCTTGCCCGCCCGCTTGCGGATCCGCGCCAGCATCTTCAACAGTTTTTTCTGACTGCGATCCAGCTTGGGCGAAAGTTCGCCCAGCAGGATTTGCAGGCGGCGCGTGCCCGTGCGGAAGCGGTGGACGCTCTCCGCCCGAGGTTTCGACGAAAGCTTGACCAAGTCCTGCTCAAGCCTCTGAAAAACCAAGCGGCTGCGCTTTGCGGTGATCGACATAATTGAAGACAGAATCGACCGGGAGATGAAAATACAGCCTTGCCCGGAAAAAGGCAACCCGGAAAAGCTCTGCCATTTTAACATCCTATTAACAGGATTCTGCTAGCGTGAAGCAGGAATGGCCTTTTCCGCACTCCCTCGACCCGATATGCCAGCTCCGCAACCTGTTGAAGTGACGAAGGTTAGCAACCTCCCTCCAACGGGAATGCAAGCCGTGCCCGCCCTCCGGGGCGGCAGTGGCGAAATGGGCGACCGTATCTTCAAATTTGCCATGCTGCTGTGCGGAGTGGCGGTGCTCGGCATTCTGGTTCTGATTGTCTATGAACTAATTCTGCGCTCCGGCGATTCCTGGCACGCCTTTGGCTTCAAGTTCTTCGCCGGGCACGATTGGGATCCAGTCAACGAACAATTTGGCGCCCTACCCTTCATCTACGGAACTTTGGTTTCCTCATTCCTCGCCTTGCTCATCGCCGTCCCGCTGTCGATCGGCGTAGCCGTGTTTACCACTGAGATGTGTCCTCCGGTATTGCGGTCGCCGCTTTCGTTCTTTGTCGAACTGCTGGCGGCGATTCCCAGCGTGGTGTACGGTCTGTGGGCGATCTTCGTGCTCATACCGATCTTGACCAACTACGTCGGACCTTTCTTCGGCCGCACGCTAGGCTGGACCGGATTATTTACCGGCCCGTTCTACGGGGTCAGCATGTTCGCCGCTGGCATCATTCTTGCCATCATGATCGTCCCCATCATTTCCTCGATCACGCGCGAAGTGCTGATGGTTGTGCCGCAGCACCAGCGTGAAGCCGCACTGGCGCTGGGCGCTACGCGCTGGGAGATGATTCGGGTCGGCGTGCTGCGTAACGCGCGCGCTGGCATCATGGGTGGCATCATCCTCGGCCTCGGCCGCGCCCTCGGAGAAACCATGGCCGTGACCATGGTGATCGGAAACAACCCGCAGATCATGAAATCGCTGTTCGCTCCCGGCTACACCATGGCCAGCGTGTTGGCTAACGAATTCAGCGAGGCCACCGGAGCGGTCTACCGTTCCGCGCTGATCGAAATTGGCCTGGCTCTGTTCCTGGTCACGATCGTGGTCAACGCCCTGGCGCGATTGCTGGTCTGGACCGTCACCCGCGGCCAACCTTCGAGGGCCAATGGCTGAGACCGCCAATTCCGCTTTGCACACCGTCCCGCCGATCGCTCTGCGGCGCCGCATCACAGACCACGTGATGACCGGCGCGGCCGTACTCACCGTCATCCTGGTGCTGGTACCGCTGTTTGCCATCTTTGCCTACCTTGTCTACCGCGGCATCGGCTCCATTAACTGGGCTTTTCTTACGCAAACCCCAAAACCCGTGGGCGAAGCCGGCGGTGGAATGGCGAATGCCATCGTGGGCTCGGCCTTCATCCTCGCCCTGGCCAGTGTTATCGGGGTTCCTGTCGGAGTGGGTGCCGGCATCTACCTCGCGGAATTTGGCCGCAACCGCTTCGGCGATGCCATCCGCTTCACCGCCGACGTGCTCAATGGCGTGCCTTCCATCGTGATCGGCATCGTGGCCTACTCTATCGTGGTTCTCGCCCAAGGACATTTCTCCGCGCTAGCCGGCGGCGTGGCGCTGGCCATCATGATGATCCCTACCATCAGCCGCACCACCGAAGAAATGCTTCTGCTCGTCCCGCAAGCTCTGCGCGAGGCCGCGTATGGACTGGGCATTCCGCGCTGGCGCACTACGCTCTCCATCACTCTGCGCACCGCAACCTCCGGCGTGATCACAGGAATCATGCTGGCCTTTGCCCGGGTCGCGGGCGAAACCGCTCCGCTGCTCTTCACCACCCTGGGCAACCAGTTCTGGAATCTGCGAGTCAACGAGCCAACTGCCGCTCTGCCGCTGCAGATCTACACCTACGCGCTTTCTCCTTACGACGACTGGCACCGGCAGGCTTGGGCCGGGGCATTCGTGCTCATCATCCTCATCGTCACCGCGATCGCGGCCGTGCGCTTCGCCGTACGCCGTGGTACCTTCGGAGCGGCATAATTTATGGGCGTTGGAATCCAGGTCGAGAATCTGAATGCCTGGTATGGCAAAACTCAGGCGTTATACGACATCCGCATCACCGTCGCGGCCAACCACGCCACCGCGTTGATCGGACCCTCCGGCTGCGGCAAGTCTACGTTCATCCGCTGTCTCAACCGCATGCACGAGACTATTCCCGAGGCGCGCGTGACGGGCACGGTTCGCATCGGCGACATCAGCGCCTACAATGGCACTTCCGCCACTCAGCTTCGGCGCCGCGTCGGCATGGTATTTCAGAAGGCGAATCCCTTCCCCACCATGTCGATCTACGACAACGTCGCTTCCGGCCTGAAGCTGAATGGCTTCCGCGACCGCCACAAGCTCGATGAGATCGTAGAGCGCTCGCTCGACGCAGCTGCCCTGTGGAGCGAAGTAAAGGACCAGGTTCACAAGAAATCCGGAGCCAGCCTCTCCGGCGGCCAGCAGCAGCGCCTCTGCATCGCCCGCGCCCTCGCAGTCGAACCCGAAGTTCTCCTGATGGACGAACCCTGCTCCGCGCTCGATCCCATCTCCACCGGAAAAATTGAGGAGTTGATCTTTCAGCTCAAAGAGCGGTATACGATAGTGATCGTTACGCACAACATGCAGCAGGCGGCACGCGTCGCCGAGTTTACCGGATTCTTCCTGCTCGGAAAGATGATCGAATTCGATAAGACCGAAAAAATTTTTACCAAGCCGTCCGACAAAAAAACGGAAGACTACATCACCGGCAGATTCGGATAGCGCCATAGATTTGCATTGTGCGATAGATTCGCATCGCGCAGCAAGATTTGCATCGTCCAGTAAGATGTGTATCGCGCAGTAAGATTTGTATCGCGCAGTAGATTCGTATCAGGGCACGCCTTCAGGCGTGCCGCAAGGATCGCGAAACTGAAATCGCCTTTAGGCGCTGCTCTTCGCGATAAGCCAGCTAGGAAAGGTTCAGAGAATGCGCACGCGCTTTCAGCAGGGGCTCGACGATCTACGCCAGAAGTTGCTCCGCATGGGCGGACTGGCGGAACAGGCGGTGGATCGCGCCCGTCAGGCCTATATCGACCGCGACCTCACCCGTTGCCAGATGGTTCTCGAAGGCGAGACCCTCATCAACACCTCGGAGCGCGAGATCGACGAGGCCGCCTTCGATCTGCTCGCCATGCAGCAGCCCATGGCCGTCGATCTGCGCTTCATCCTCGCCGTCACCAAAATTAATTCCGACCTCGAACGCGTCGGCGATCAGGCCGTCAACATTGCCGAGCGCGTCATGGACATGATGGACCTTCCCACCGCCGACCTGCCTGTCGATATCGCCCGCATGGGCGCAGCCGTCAGCGCCATGGTCCGCCGCGCTCTCGAATCGTTCATCGAAGGCAAGGTTGAACTCGCGCAGGCCGTGCTCGAAATGGATAACGTGGTCGACCGCATGAAAGACGATGCCTTCATCCAGTTGGTCAAGACCATGAACCAGCGCCCGGATGTAGTGCGGCAAGCGCTCGATGCCTTGCTCGTAGCCCGCAACCTGGAGCGCGTCGCCGACCACGCCACCAACATCGCCGAAGACGTAATCTTCTGGGTGCAAGGCGCCGACGTCCGCCACAACGTAAACGCCGCGGAGCATTCCGACCACTCGCCAGCTGCCGAAGGCTCCACAGGCGCCTCCGGCGCATAAATTTTGTCATCCTGAGCGGAGCGGAATGATTCGCGAAGCGAATCGTTCCGCGGAGTCGAAGGACCCCTTTCACTCGTGCACAACTGGAGGCCCCGCAAGGCGTTTCCGCCACGCATCTCGCCGTCCCTTTGACCGCGAGTTCGGGCCTGAATTACGCTAATCTATCGTTCCTTCATCCTTAAGCTGTCCTAACCCCGCGGAGGCCCCGTGACCCGATTCTCCTGCATACTTCTCCCAATCGCATCTCTCGCCCTCCACCTAACGCTCCCAGCGCAAGAGCCCAAGCCCGGAACCTCGTCTATCCCGCTGCCCTCAAGCAAGACTCTGACCGTCCCCACTCCCGGCCGCATCGGCCCCACCAACAGCTTTCCCGCCACCATCGCCCTCAGTCCCGATGGCCGCTACGCCGCCCTCTTGAACGACGGCTACGGCACGCAGGAATCCATGGCCATGCAGTCGATCGCAATCCTCGATCTGAAGACGAACTACCTCACCGACTTTCCCGACAAGCGCCTCAGCGAAGAAGAGCGCGTGCACCAAAGCTATTTCCTCGGCCTGGTCTTCAGTTCCGACGGAAAACACCTCTACGCCTCGGTAGGTTCAATCACCGATCCCACAGGAGAAAAATCAGGAGACACCGGCAACGGCATCGCAGTCTACAGCTTCACCCACGGCAAAGTCGCGCCCGAAAGATTCATCCCCATCGCACCGCAGCCGCTCGCCCCCGGAAAGAAAGTCGCAATCGGATTGCGCAAGACGCCGCCGGGAACCGCGATCCCGTATCCCGCAGGATTAGCGTTGATCTCCGCAGCAGGGCACGACCAACTTCTGATCGCCAACAACCTTTCCGATAACGCAGTGCTACTCGATGTGGCGAGCGGAAAGATCCTGCAGCACTTTGACCTCAGCACGAGCGACCTCGTCCCATCCTCGTTCCCCTACACCTGCGTAGCCACGCACGACGCCCGCCGCGCCTGGTGCAGCTTGTGGAACGCATCCCAGATTGCCGAATTGGACTTGAGCGATGGCAGAGTTCTCCGCCGGATCAAGCTAAAAGAGCCGGACGATCCCATCGCTCCCGGCTCGCACCCGACTGCACTCCTACTCAGTCCAGACGAGAAGTTGCTCTACGTGGCGTTGTCGAACGCTGATGCGGTTGCAGTAGTCTCACCCGAGAATGGCCGCATCGTCGCTTTCCTCAACACCGCAGTACGCGCTCAGGAGTTTCCCGGCACCTATCCCAGCGCCCTTGCTCAATCCACAGATGGCAAGTACTTCTTCGTAGCCGATGCCTCCGCCAATGCCGTCGCGGTATTCGACACATCAAGTCTGAACGGGACTGCTCCCGCCAGCGACTCCACCATCTCCGCCCTCGGTTTCATTCCCACCGACTGGTACCCCAGCGCCCTCGCCGTCCGAGGTGACGACCTCCTCATCGCCACCGCCAAAGGCCAAGGCACGCGCCCCAACAAAGAAATGGGCAAGACTCCCTGGGAAATCCGCCACCACGAGCATCCCTACATCCCCACCCTGATGCCGGGTTCCATCGCGCGCCTCAATATTCCCGCCACCCTCCCCAAGCTCGAAGAACTCACCCGCGTCGTCGAGCATGACAACCTGCTGCACGACCCTCCCGGCGTCATCAAGTTCCCCGGCGGCGCCAATCCCATCAAGCATGTCATCTACGTCATCAAAGAAAACCGCACTTACGACCAGATTCTCGGCGATCTCAAATCAGGCGATAAACCAGTCGGCGATGGCGACCCATCCCTCACCCTCTACGGCGCAGACATCACGCCCAACGAGCACAAACTCGCGCTGCAATTCGGCGTGCTCGACAATTTCTACGACAGCGGAGAAGTTTCCGGCGACGGCCATCTCTGGTCCACCGCTGCCATCACCAGCGACTACAACGAAAAAACCTGGCAGATCGCCTACCGCGGCCACGAGCGCACCTACGATTTCGGCGGCAGCGTCGCCGACGAATCTCCCCTCGAGCACAACCAGCCCGATATCGACGACCCCGGTGCCGGCTATCTTTGGGATAACGTCGCCCGCCACGGCCTCAGCTATCGCGACTACGGAGAATTCGTAAACGCCGAGTGGTGCAACAAAAATCGCAAAGCCGCGTCACCGAAACAGGGAACTCCTTCTGCGCAGGAATCGACTTGCCCGCGCACCGAACTTCACCAGGGCGATCCGCTGCCACCGAATGTCGGCGATCCGCACGCAGCGCCCAGTCCGTTCCCGTGGACCATCCCTCTGTTCGACGGCGTGAAGCCCACCAAAGCCGTGCTGCGCGACCACTTCGATGCGCTCTATCCCGATTTCAACACCGACTATCCCGACCAGCTCCGCGCCGACGAGTTCCTCAACGAGTTCGCCGCCTACACCCGCGCTCGCGAATCAAACGAGAGCCCCGAGTTCCAACTCCCTGCCTTCGTCCTGCTCTATCTTCCCGACGATCACACCGGAGGCACGCGGCCCAATTTCCCGCGTCCCGCCGCGTCAGTGGCCGACAACGACCTCGCCCTCGGCCGCGTCGTCGATGCCGTTTCCCACAGCCCTTACTGGGACGACACCGCCATCTTCATCCTCGAAGACGATGCTCAGGACGGCGGCGACCATATCGACGCCCATCGATCTATCGCCTTCGTAGTCAGCAAGTATTCGCCCGGCAGCGCCGCCGAGCCTTACGTAGATCACCGCTTCTACACCACGGTCAACATCATTCACACCATGGAAATGCTTCTCGGCCTGCCGCCCATGAACCAGAACGACGCCTACTCGCCAGTCATGGGCCCAATGTTCTCGGGCAGTGGCGACCAGCCCGCCTTCAAAGCTGACTATAGAAATCTGAAGAACGGCCTCATCTATGAAACCAACAAGCGCGACGCCCGCGGCGCCAACGACTCCGCCAAGATGGATTTCTCCCGCCCCGACGCCGCCGGAGCCGCGAATCTGAACAATGTCCTCTGGCGCGACCAAAAAGGCGACACCCCAGCACCCGCGCCCAAGCACACGGTTTTTCCCGCCGGCGGCGACTAGAACCGTCGATTAGAGGTGCACAGAGAGTCGCGAAGCGACGGTATTTCATTAGCCCCGCACGTAAGTGCGGGGGGAAAGCCGGAGACAGGAGCCGAGTCGCGAAGCGACGGCACCCCCGCCGCAAATAATGCGCCTCATCCGGATCTT
>Ga0181525_10004350_pt1 | contig 10913 bp, 4 predicted proteins | sample PEATcosm2014_Bin_48_FD_121100 | JGI IMG/M metagenome (GOLD analysis project Ga0181525, IMG submission 121100) | Peatland microbial communities from MTU Mesocosm Facility, Houghton, MI, USA - PEATcosm2014_Bin06_10_metaG | ecosystem: Environmental > Terrestrial > Soil > Wetlands > Peat | place... | reverse complement strand
GGAATCATCAGCAGTAAGAGACCAAAAGTTAGCAAACGAACTGCACCGTGAAAACTCATTGTGTTCCTCGTGCCCGGTGGGCTTGCCGTAGTTGCGGCAGCGCCACCAGCGGGCGAATTTTGGGGCAAAAAGTTCTGGCGCAAAAATCATTCGCAACCAGCCGTTTGGCCTGACGAGTGACTCGTCTACTTAAACACCGCAGGTTGGAGTATGTTGCTGGGCAAGAAGTTGTTTGGAATGTTTGGGGTGGTCCTTTTGCACCTCGGTTAAACACCCCAAGTGCAGGGTTCCAATACATTGGCAAGGTCAGAATTCTGAGGTTCGGGGGTAGTGTCCCTTCGGATCGGAGCAACATCCAGCCGGACACCGGTCAACAGCGCGAGAATCAGATCATTCTGAATTTAGTGATCCAGTAAGCGGCGCAGGACAGATCACGCCTTCGGTATTACCCCTGCGGACATAGACTGGCGCATTCCTGGCTAACCACAGTCCAACTTCAGTAGTCGTGTTGCGAACCGTTTCGGGCACCATCGCGTGTTCATCATTGGGATATGTGTCTTCGTAATTGTTTACCGCCCATTCGGAGGGAACAGCATGGTCATCCGCCAGACTGCGCACAAAATTCCGGGTGTCTTCACTGAAAGTATTGTTGGTGAATTGGTCAAAAGTCTCAAGCCGGCCATCCGGATTCGTGGGCCAAGGGTAGGGAGAAAGCAACACGGTGGTCCGCAGGCCATGATCATTTCCCCATTGGATTGCCTGCACAATAAATTTCTCGTAGCCCGGCCCGCTGCCACCAGTCAGAAAGAAGTGTGGTGGAACGTCGAAGGCGATTGCTTTCCCGTACAGCGCCTCCTCCCGCTCCAGTTCGTAGTACGGATTGGTGGCAAAAACTTCGTCTCCTAATTTTGGTTCCCTCGGATCATTAGGGCCTGCGATCGGAGCCACTGATTCGATACCCGCGACTCTGGCGGCGTCTACGTACTCCCGCCACTGCCTCAGATCCCCTACCAACTGCCCCGGAGCGGCCGAATCGGAGGGTGTGTCCACGTTGGCTTCGGAGGGATGTAGGCCGTTCTCTATGTATTGTTCCTGATAGTATCCGTAGCTGGGAGGAAGCGTGAAATAATTCCAGCCCACCTGTCCCAGTTCCGCTTCGCCCGATCCGGTTCCGGAAAACACCCGCTCGATGACCGTGATAAGGCCCGGTATTTCCTCAGCCGCGTTGATTGCATTCGCATGCTGGTAGAGCCCCACATGACCGGTCTTGAGAAGCTCGGGGAACTGATCGCCATCATGCAGCGCGTCGAACCCGCCGGTTCCGCCGACGAAAATATATTCGCCCAGATTTGAACACACGCTGTCTCTGCCCGGATTGTCTAATGGATTTTCTTGAGGCGCGGCAAGCGCCACGGGCGTCGTTGTCGTGATGGCGGCGAGTGTCAGAAAACAGAACAGAGATTGCCAGGCCAGGCTGCGCATCGCAATCGCCACCGGAGGACCCCACGTACGAGATCGACGCCAACTCACTGCTCAACAACTATAACGGAAGGATGAGCGTTGATGGGGGACTCGTCGATGTAAAAAATCACATTGCCGTTGGTGACGGCAACAGTTTCGCCACCCATGGTTCCCGTGCCATTGCTGCTCACGGAATAGGCTGCCGATGGCGAAATAGCCTCATTGGGATGAAGAAGAGCGCAATTGGGTTCCTGCTGGCAGTAGAAAGAATTGGAAGTGAAGTTTGTGCTTTGAACACCCCCGTACACTGTGCCAGTAGGGTTCGCAACCGACGCTCCATCGATCAGCGGAGTTGCCGAGTCCAGGCCTTCATCGGTCCCGTAGAAATAATATCCCTCGACATAAACGGCAGAAAAAGGAGGCGGAGGCGCAATCGAAGGCGTTTGGAATTCCAATAGCCCAGCTTGAGCGGTCTGATCGGTGCTGACTAGGAAGCCGGTCACGCAATCCGCCAGGACGTTGCAATTCTGCCGCGTCAGGGTGCTTGACACGGGAATGACGTAGCCCACCAGCGGGTGGTCGCCGAGACTCTGGGCGTTCGTCGTCGAAGGTATGAACGCGAATCGTCCGGTCTTCGCATCCACAGCGTAGCTGCCCGAAAGGGAAGTCGTGCCTATCGTGGCGGCCTGGTCTTCGTATTGCGTGCCGCTAAAGCTGGAGACGCCATCAAAACTCAAGATGCCGATATTCGCGTCCGGGCCGGCGGGAGCGAACCCGGCGGTGTGGAACATGTGCGTGTTCTGCAGCGAGAGGGCACTGAACGGACCAACCGACCCGATCGCCTCTCCACCCACGATGGGGTTGGCGGCGCTGGGCGTTCCTGTACTGGCCAGGATAACCTCGTTTGCGCTAACCACGTAGAAGGCCAGATTGAAGGTGGCCGACCCAACAGACAAACTCGCTGTTCCCCGGCCGTTCTCCGCATCCGTGGTCGAGTCGATGGTGTAACTCCCTGAACCTCCGGTCAGAGCCGACTGCAAAGCCCCACCGTCGTTGATGTCTGCCGCCGCCGAGCTGAACGAGCCAGAACTTGCGCTGACTGAGCCAGCCGCAGCGTACCTTGTGCCGGGAGTGCCCGAGGAATCCCAGCCACTCAAACCAAAAGAGTAAGACCCGCTCAGCCCGGCCGAAAATGCAGAGCTATCCTGCTGGCGGAGAATGCCTGAAGCTGAGGTTCCCGTATTGTCGAACTCGATTATGCGACCGTCGGTGAAGACACCTGCCACGCCCTCAGCGTTGGCCAGGCACTCGCCGCTTGTGGGATCGGTGAGGCCTGTGCAGCCACCGAGGGTGAAGGCGAATGTGTTGATGTTGCTGGCCGAATCCGTGAGCGTGACGCAGCCGACTTCCCGGAAAGTATTGTTGTCGCTCTGTTGTTGAAAGACGGAATAGGTGCCGGTAACGGCATCGTCAGCGAGGGCACCCGAAGTCGTAGTTCGCAGCACATCTTCCACCCCTGCCTGCACGTTACCTGCGCCATCGGCCGAAAAACTGCCGGCGATTATAACCGGCCCATTGGCATCAAAACCGTGCAGCAGGAAGGCATAGGAGCCCATCATGCTGGCGTTGTAAGTGCCGGAATTTACACCATTATTTTGAAATGGCGTGCAAGGCGACTGAGGAGAAGGCAGAAACTGAGCGCCAGAATTCTGATTGAGATTTACAGTTCCTATAGCGGGGTACGGAGTCTGCGAGTCCGCGACGATGAGGCTGGGTGGCGTTTCGGGAAGGGCGCCTGGGACACCTGAAATGTAGGCCATCGCGCTGTCTTGCGGCGGAGTGGTCAAGGTGAGGCTCGACGGAAGTGGAGCAGCCGGGTTCGGGCTCCACGTGTAAGGCGGCGTGCCGCCTGAAACAGAGAACGCCGTCGGCGCATAAGCGATTCCGGCATACCAATCGATGTAATCGGGCGCTTGAACCTTCAGAGGAGCGGGTGTGATAACAACGTAATAAGTCGGCGATGTGGCGGTTCCTCCCGTTGCGTCCGTGACCTGCACCTGAAATTGCGAGCAACCCGCGCTGACCGGAGTTCCGTACAAATATGCGCAACTCGTAGAGCACGACGTTCCGCTTTGCATCGATCCCAGGCTGAGCCCGATGGGAAGGGAACCGGAAACGAGTTCCCACGAGTAGGGCGCCGTTCCGCCGTTGACCGTGAGAAGTCCCTTCGACGTTCCCACCGCCGCATAGTTAGATCCCACGGTGCCATCGTTGTTTGCATTGCCGTTCGCGAAAGTGTACTGGCAGCTCGTATTGTCGGTTAAATGGGTTGAGAATGAGTTAAGCAAGACGCTCGGGTTGATGACCACGCCAATCGACGCCGATTGCGTGCTGTCGCTGGCAGCGGTTGCCACCACCGATACTTCCGCCGTCGCCATGACGCTGCTCGGAGCTGTATAGGTGACTGTCGTTGACGCGGTCGTGGTGTTGCTGAGCGTGCCTACCGGCTGATTTGTGTTGAGAGGCTGCAGGCTCCACATGGCCGGCGCGCTCGCGGTTATAGTCACGGTGTTGCCAACGTCAATGGCCGGACTTGTGGCGGGAGAAACGATCTGGAATCCTGAGCCGGCCATAGTTGTGGTGGCTGGCGGGTTCCCGCTGCTGCAATGCACCAGCAGCAAACAGAGAACAACGCAGAGGCCCGCGACGTGGATACGCTTCACAATATGAACTCCTTCTGCACTGAAACAGTCGAAAAATTTGCAGACCAATTAGCAACCTCCGCCTCGGAGCTGAACTCGACAGCCGCATTCAAACCACAGCTTCAAATCAAGAGTTCAAATGAAAAGTTCCAATGCGACAAACTGCGAGCCTCAGCGCTGGGTTGCCGCTGAATCGATCTTGCTCGAAGCCGGTGCGACTCTCTCAGCCACCGCCGTCCGTCTGGGCGAAGCCACAGCGGGCAGAGTCTTGAGCTGCAACTTGACCCAGTCGAACAGCTTGCCATTGCTGGCGACATCTGCAAACTGGCTGGCGTGGTCGAAGCGCACCACCTCCGCGCGCCTGGGAGCCGCTTTCTTGATGGCGTCCTTACAGGCGTCCGGGGTCGCTGTATTCTCCATGACCTGTTGAATCCGAATGCGTCTCGTCTTCAGCGTCGGCAGCCACTTCACGGGATCGAGCGGCGCGACCTTTTTCAGAAACTCGGCGTCGGTGAATCTGGCGTGGTCCGGATCTTCCTGCGCCACCCAGGATTTTTCCAGCCAAACCGGCCAGTCGCCCCACGGATCCAGAACATCCACAGCTTTGATTCGCGGATCTGCGGCCGCGGCCATAATCGCGATCGCCCCGCCCGAAGCCTGGCCGAACATGCCGATGCGGTTCATGTCGATATCCCCGCGCTGCGCCAGGTAATCGAGAATAAATTTCACATCATGCACCGTGCTGCCCAGCGATTCCTGCAGTTCGCTCACAAACCATTGCCGCATAGGCCGGTCGTGGAAGCGTGATCCGCTAAGCGCCGAAACAAATCCCACGGCAGCATAGCCGCCCTTGGTCACCCGCTCGCACCAGCGATTGTCCTTGAAGCGGTCTGTGTCGTCTTTGTAGCCGTAAAGATAAAGCACGGCGGGAGGATTCTTCACTCCCTTGGGCAGGACCACGTAGACGTCGAGCGGATCGCCGGGCCGCCACTTCATCTGCACCAGAGTGCGCGTGAAGCCGTTGCCTTCGTCGGTTTGAGCTACCAGAGGCGGCTCGGGTTTGAGCTGGCTCACGCCGATGGCCAGCGAACTCCAATCCTCCTGGATGGTTTCATAGAGAGGAACTCTTTTTACCGGATCGAAGCCGGGAGGCTGAGAAGGGGCTGACACCGGTGGCTGCAGCTGCACAGGCGCAGCGGCAGGCGCTGCATTCGAGGACTGGCTCGCAGCATCATTCTGCGCCGCCTGCGCCCACAGGCCAGTGCTGATACCATCTGCAATTAGAAAAATAAAGACCGAGATTACGACTGCACAATTCCTGATCATGAACTGAATGGACCGCACTACAAACTCTCCTGAATATTAGATCTGCGTGCTTAAATTGCCTTGATTCATCGCCAACGGAGGGGTTCCTTGAAAACTGCCGGGGGAGAAGCGGCAGTTGCCACTTCTCCCCTGATCGGCATATTGCAAATTACTCCTACTGGTGCGTGCCGTACTCTTCCACACTCCAGTCAGAGAGGTAGTCGACGTCGCCCTGAACGGTTAGCACCGAGCCGCCCACATCGCCGCCGAAGTCAACCAGGCAGGTGGAATGACCCACGCTGCCGCCTTGCAAGCTGATGCCGGTGAACACGCCAGCGCAGCCCGTATGCCCGTTGGCGGGCTTGATGGCCGACTGCGTGTAGTGCGAGCGAAATGCGAATATGTTCAGGTTACCCGTCCACACGCCGGTGGTGAGGCTCCCACTTAAGGTGTTGAGGAACGGAACGAAGTCCGAGAGCCCGTCAGTTGCCGTGGTAGTTTCCGCTTCCGCAACCATGTTCAGGACCGGAATCGGAGTTTTGGTCTTGCCGGATACGGGGGCGAAGGTCACGAGCCGTAGCATGCTCCACAGCGGATACGATCCGTCCAGGATGTGGGTGAACGGAATCGCGAAGCATGTGTTCGAGGTACCGGTGACGTTGCAATAAGGAGGATTGTAGGCGCCGGCGGGATTCGGCGTCGAATCCAGCGCGCCGCCGGGTGTGGTGAACAGCGGATCGATCGAATCCACGGTTAAATAGTGTCCGATGTAGCTGCCGGGGCAGGAAGAAGTTCCGCCCGTCGCGCTGCACAAAGGATCCAGGTTGCCGTAGCCCCAGAAACTATAGCCGATGCTGTTGTCCACGGCCGCGTTACCTGCGCCGCTAGTGTAGGTTGCCACGGTGGCTTTGACTTCCTCACCCGTCCCGATGGCCCGGAGCCGCACAGGGAGAAAGCCGCTCTCGGTGCACTCGTTGATCGGATTTTCCAGGAACAACGGGTTGAAGCAGTTTGCTTGTGGAAAGCCGCCGGTAATCGAGCAGGCGGTTCCGTTTCCGCCGGGAAGAGCGTTAGGATCGTTGAATTCTTCCTGGCCGATGTAGGCGTTGCTGGCCGGCGGCAGGCTGGTGCCTGTGCCAGTGGGCGCGAACAACGGATTGGCGCTGCCCGCGAGCGTGCGCACGGCAGTGAACTCGAACGTGTTGTAGGTGCCAGAAAGCGGCTCGCGTTCGACTACCTGGATGGGATCGCCGTGGCCCGCTGCGCTGCTGGTGAGCAGATCGCCGGTGCAATGCGTCTGGCCGGAGAAGACCTGCGCCAGAACCTGCTTGTTGATGTTGTGGTAGGTGTAGGTACCGCTCGACGTTTCGCCGAAGACGCTGCCGTTATGAACGATTACCAGAACCGGTTCTGCGCCTGTCGCTAGCGTGGTGTATGCCGGCAAGCTTCCACCCGCCAGCGGGTCGGTGCCGCTCAGCTTGAAGTTGACTACGTTAAAGGTTTTGCCCTGATCGAACGAATCGACGATGGTGCAGCCTACAGCCGTGCTGGGCGTGCATGTGCCACCGTTGTTGGCCGTGTTATAGCCTAAACCGGTCAACTCGCCCGTGCCAACCTTCGTAATTACATTCGACGTTCCCGTGCTGCTCACCGCTATGCTGTAGCCGCTATAGGTAGTGAGCGCGCGCGTGGTTGCGTACAGAGCATCTTCCGGACGGATGTCAGTTGCACCCACGTTGAAGTAGCACTGATATTGACTGAGCGCGGCCGTCGAAGTGGTTGTGGTGTTGCCGCAATACGCCGGCGCCTGCACGTTGCCAGTCGCTACGCGCGTTTCCGGGGTGGTATTCAGCACTGCTTCGATCGCCTCGAAGGCAGAGCCGGCAACGCCCACTTGAGAATCCTGCGTGTCGGGCAAGCCGCCAACCTGATTCTCGTTTCCAGCGAAGCTGCTGTCGGTAAGCGTGCCGTAAGCCGCAGCCAGGCTGGTGTAGACCTTCGCAGAGCCGTTGGTGAACTTTTCGTAGGCAAAGAAATCTTTCACGCCTGCGCCGGAGTCGATCGTCCAGTAAGCGTAGACGTTGCAGACAGCGTTGTTGTCCCACATAACCCAGAAGGGGTTGGCGCTGTCAGTGACTGCCCCGCTCGCCGGGCGCTTGTCGGTGATGACCGCACCTTTCTTCGTGGAAACCAAGTTGTAGAAGGGAGATGTGCCGTACCCGGTAATTGCTTTCGCAGCCAAGGCGAATGAGTTGGCCTGGGCGGAGGAACCAACTGCATTGAACTGAATGGTAACGCCGCTGCTACACGCCGCTTGAGCGAAGACATTTGTGGTGAGCAGCGTCGTCGCCATCAGCGCGAGCGCCACCACCATAATTTTATTGTTCATTTAGTTTTCTCCTTGTTGCCATAAATAACGTTTAGGGATTTCTCCCGTCGCAGCCCACCCTGCACTTATTCTGGGATTCCAGGGTGTTCTTGGGTCGGAGTTCACGGTAGCGAGAACGCACAAGTTGACTGAACACACCTCTTGGCGCGAACCAACTATCCGGGAAGCCTGTTACTTCAGGATGAGAGCAGTATTAAACTCACGTGAATTTCTCTCTTGAAGCAGGTGAACAAGAGCGAAGGTGTGTGGAAAAGGCGGCAGGAATCGAGCATGCAAGAATTTTCACGATCTGATCACGATCTTCTGCTTCCGATGGGCACAGTCGCCTGCGATTTTCAGAGACGATGCGCGGCCCCGCTCAATGCGGGAGCATGGTGGATGCGTGTGAACGTTCTCTTCCCGTCATCGCGACGCACTGTGAATGCGACAGCATGCTCGATTAGGTGGCGTCTGCGGGTCTTGGCTGTCACTGGAAATTAATCTCGCCTTCATCGTTCTTTAACAATCACTCGGTACGTTTATTGCTCTTTAGTTTGAGATCGCTCCAAACATAATCAGATTCCTTCTAGGCTCCGACCCAATGCCACCGCTGGAGTGTGTTTCGTGAGATTTCGCCAGTTAGTGTTTGCCGGGATTCTGATCGCCGGACTGAGCGCTCCGGCGCTGGCGCAGAGCGGGACCGCGTCCCTGCACGGCATTGTCGTTTTGCCTGCGGGCGCGCCGGTCGCTGGAGCCAGCATCACGGTGGAAGGTAAGAGTGCGCAGGCGGCGACCACGGATGCGAATGGCGAGTACAACATCACCGGACTCGATGCGGGTGGGTATCACATCAAGGTTTCGGCGCCGGGCTACGATCCTTACGAAGTGCAGGTAAATCTGGCCGGCAGTGTGGTGCAGGAAGTCGACGCAGTTCTGACTTTGACGCCGAAGCCGGTAGAGCTTAGTCCCGCTGAAGCGCCGCCAACGACTCCGGAAACGCCGAGCCAGACACCGGAACAGACGCCAGCCGCGCCGCAGCCGCAAAAAACCGTCACGGCGCCGCAGAATTTCACGGTGACGGCGCAAAAAAGCAAAGCGGCTGTCTACGGAAACGTGACCGACCAATCGGGCGCAGTGATCCCAGGTGGAACCGCGACCGTAACCGCGAAGGCAGGTCCTGTGACCGCGCCCATCAACGAGCGCGGGCAGTACGTGCTGAATGGATTGGCACCCGGCCAGTACAAGCTGAGCGTTTCCTCCACAGGCTTTGCGCCCTTCGAAACCGACCTGACCTTAACCGCAGACCAGGCGGTCGAGATCGATGCCACGCTACAGCCTCCGAGCGCGAAGACGGAAGTGAACGTGGAAGGCTCCAGCGTCGCGCAGGTGGAGACCCAGACGGCACACATCGAAGGCACCATTACAGAAAAAGAAGTGCTGGAGACAGGATTGAACGGGCGCAACTTCACCCAGCTCATTGCACTGGCGCCCGGCGTAAGCAACCAGACCGGACAAGATGAGGCCAAGGTGGGAGTAGCTGGCAGCGTGAAGTACAGCGTCAACGGTGGCCGCGTCGAATACAACAACTTCGACGTGGATGGCAGCGACGTTTTAAACGCCGGCCTCAACGGCGCCGAAAGCACATTAATGGTGTATCCCAGCCTCGATGCGATTCAGGAAGTCAAAGTCCTGACTTCGAATTACGGTGCACAATATGGCCGGACGGCTTCGGGCACGGTTCTGGTTACGACCAAGTCGGGTCAACCGCAATTTCACGGCGACGCGTACGAATTCCTGCGCAACGAGTTCTTCAACGCGCGTAATTATTTCGACCCGCCGGGGAAGGCTCCGCTCTATCGCAGGCAGGACTTCGGATTCACGCTGGGGGGCCCACTTTACATTCCGGGAGTTTATAACTCGCAAAAGAAGAAAACGTTCTTCTTCTTGTCGGAGGAGTTCCGGCTGGAGAAGTCGCCGCTGGGTCCGGGCAACGAGCCGGGAGATTTCAATCAGGCGGTTCCCACCGTTGCCGAACGCAGCGGAAATTTCAGCGATGTTTGTCCCTTCACTCCGCCGGGCACGCAAACCAGTTTCAATCGGGTGACCTATCCCGACTGTCCTGGCTACGGAAGCCCCACGCTGCAGACTTACTTCGGCAACCTGCTCGGCGATACCGACCCGAGCGTCCCCATGCCGCAGCTGAATCCAAACAGCGTTACGCTGATGAATTCGTTGATCCCGTTGCCGAATTCTGCGACCGGCTGCAACTCAAGCCTCGCCGGCCAGACCGACCCGACTACCGGTCAGCCATTCATGCCTTGCTACGTCGCGGCGATCTCTCCTTCGACTTACTGGCAGGAAGAACTGGCGAGGCTCGACCACCACTTCACCGATAGCGTTCAACTAACGTTGCGCTACATTCACGATTCATGGAATACGACCACGCCGGTCCCGCAGTGGGGCTACTTGCAGACTGCGGCTGTTCACGAACAAAGCTTCCCCACCGTGGAAAACAAGCTCGACGGCCCCGGCACAAGCATGGTGGTCCGGCTCACCGACACGATTTCACCCTCGCTGCTCAACGAATTTGTTGCCAGCTACGTGGATTCGCACATCACCCTCAACGATGTTAGTGGCCCGGGCGGGAACTTGCAATCGAGCGTCCCAAGGGGCTGTAACAGCGGCACCTGCGGGATAGGCTACATCTTCAATAACGGTTTCGGGGGCAAGCTGCCGGGAATTGTCGTGGGTGGAAGCAACGCTGCATACGGCGGCAACGGTTTCGCTGTCGATACTTCGTACCCGCCGTGGGAGCACGTCAACCCCACCTACAGCGTAGGTGACAACATCAGCAAGGCGCTGGGCAATCACACGCTGCAGTTTGGCATTCAGGTGGTGGATGCCCGGCGCAGCGAAACCAACGGCGCGATCGGTGCTGCAACCGGCGATTTACAGGGGCTGCTGAGTTTTACCAATTACACCCTCCCGGGCACGGGCAATGCTTTCGCCAACTTCCTGGGGAACATCAGCGGCGCTGGCAGCAACACTGCCGTAGCCGGTTACCAGCAGGACAGCGC
>Ga0181525_10004349_pt1 | contig 10913 bp, 8 predicted proteins | sample PEATcosm2014_Bin_48_FD_121100 | JGI IMG/M metagenome (GOLD analysis project Ga0181525, IMG submission 121100) | Peatland microbial communities from MTU Mesocosm Facility, Houghton, MI, USA - PEATcosm2014_Bin06_10_metaG | ecosystem: Environmental > Terrestrial > Soil > Wetlands > Peat | place... | reverse complement strand
TCAGCCCGTTCGCGCAGTTCGTCGCGACGCAGGCGACGCTCAACGTCGTAGGCGGCGAGCGCTACAAAACAATACCGGATGAGGTTCGCCGCTACATACTCGGCTATTACGGCGAACTTGCCGCGCCCGTCGAGCCGAATCTCTACGATAAGGTTGCATCCAATGCACGCGTCGTGAGCGAGCGTCCGGGCCAACTGATCCCGCCCGCGCTCGATAAAATTCGCAGCGAGCGCGGACCCTTCGATTCCGACGACGATTTACTCTTGGCGGCGTTCTACAATCGAACGCAGTACGATGCCCTCAAAGCGGCGGGTCCGATCCAGCGTGCGTACGCGTCCGGACCGACTCCGCTGCATGCACTGCTCAACCAACTGGTAAGGTGAACGAGGACACGGAGCAAGCGAGCCGGAAATGTCCGTACCGGTATAGCCGGGAGGGGAAACCATGGCTTCACTTTCGTCCGCGTCTGGAACGAATGATATTCGTGTCGTCGCATTCGCGAGCACGGTCGGTACGACCGTCGAGTGGTACGACTTCTTTCTGTACAACACGATGGCGGCGCTTGTCTTCAACAAGCTGTTCTTTCCGCAGTTCGACCCTGTCGTCGGAACGCTGCTCGCGTTTACGGCGTCTTTCGTCGGCTTCATAGCGCGACCGATCGGCGCCGTTTTCTTCGGTCACTTCGGCGATCGAATCGGACGCAAGAGCATGCTGATCACGACGCTGCTGATCATGGGCGTCGGAACGTTCTTGATCGCATTTCTTCCAACGTATAGCGCGATCGGAACCTCAGCGGCGATCATGCTGCTCGTGCTGCGCATGGTGCAAGGCTTTGGTCTCGGAGGTGAATGGGGCGGCGCGGTTTTAATGTCGGCCGAACATGCCTCGGATCGCGATCGCGGCTTCTACGCAAGCTGGCCACAAATCGGCGTCCCTGCCGGCCTCGCACTCGGCACGATCGTTACCGCCATTCTTACGCACGCCATGACGCCGGATGATTTCCTGAATTACGGTTGGCGCATCGGTTTCGGGCTCAGCGCGATACTCGTCTTGATCGGCCTCTACATCCGCTTGCGAATCTTCGAGACGCCGCTCTTCGAGCAAGTGCAAGAGCGTAAGCAGATCGTGTCGGTTCCGTTTGTCGACCTGTGGCGCGGTTACGGCATGAACGTCATCCTCGGCATGGGCATCCGTTACATCGAAGGCGTCGGCTTCAACATCTACGCGGTCTTCGTTATTGCGTACATGGCCGGGACGCTGAAGTATCCTCGCACCGACGTGCTCAACGCCGTGACGATTGCCGCGATCGTGATGATTTTCTTCATCCCGTTCTGGTCGCGTCTTTCCGACCGTATCGGGCGGCGCAAAGTCTTCGGTGGGGGCGTGATCGCCACGGGAGTTCTCGCATTTCCGGCGTTTTGGCTGATGGGCCAAGGCGTCGGGTGGGCGTGGCTTGCGATCACGATACCGTTTGGTATCGCATATGCGGCGATCTACGGACCGGAGGCTGCGCTGTTCAGCGAGCTATTCGACACGCGCGTTCGGTACACGGGCATCTCGTTCGTATATCAATTCTCAGGCATTTTTGCGAGCGGCTTGACGCCGATCATCGCAACAGCGCTGCTGAAGGCGAGCGGGACGCCATGGCTCGTCGCGGGCTATATGGTGGTTGTGGCCGCGATCAGTTTCGTTTCACTATTGGCGATGCGGAAGTTCTACATGCCTATCCCGGCAGGCGGTGAAAGCAGTCTAGCTGCGGCCGGCGCCGGCTAGACCGTCAGCAGACCGCCGTCGATCACGACGATCGCGCCGTTGACGTACGCGGCGAGATCAGAAACCAGGAACAACGCTAGACTCGCAATCTCGGGAGCTTCGGCGATTCGTCCGGCGGGTATCGTCCGCTCGACGCGCGCACGAAGCTCTGCGTTGGAGAAGCTTTCGTGCGTCATCGGCGTTTGCGTAACCGCCGGGGCAATCGCGTTGACGTTGATTCCGAGCGGTGCGTATTCGCGGGCAAAGCCTTTGGTTAACGCCGCAACGGCGGCTTTGCTCGCGCCGTAGAGAACGTTCCCAATTGAGCCGCCACCTTTTAATGCTGAAACCGACGAAAGATTGACGATCTTTCCGGAACGTTGGACGCTCATGACTTCGACGGCTTCCTTGCAGCACGCATACACGCCACCGACGTTGACGCGCGAGAGCAGCTCCCAATCTTCAAGCGTCGAGTCGCGCAGTGGGCTGGTGCGCAAGATGCCGGCGCTATTGACGAGGATGTCGAGCCGGCCTTCGCGCGCGAGCACTCCCGAAAACGTTTGACGAACCGAATCGGGATCGCCGACGTCGAGTCCGGCGCCTTGAGCGGCTCGTCCGGCGGCGCGCATCTCCTCGGCGGCGGACGTAGCCGCTGCCTCATCCAGGTCGGCCAGATAGACGCAGGCGCCTTCCGCTGCGAGCGCCCCCGCGATTGCGCGGCCGATTCCGTTCGCCGCGCCCGTCACCAGCGCGACCTTGCCGCTCAGACCGAGATCCATGCTGCGCTTTTCGTTCATCAAGCCGGTGCAAACCTCGGGTCTATAGAAGGAAGGACGCGCGGGGAGCAAGGAGCAGCATTTGATGCGGTATACAGCGGCGGCCGTCTTTGCGTCGCTCGCGATGCTGGCAGGAGCCTTTCCCGCCGGTTCGTCGAGCGATATGAACCTGCAACGCCTTGCGGGTACCGTCGGGTACCAGAGCAGCACCGCGTCGACGATGACGCCGGTCGCGATCTCACAAAGGTTCGAGAACGACGCCTACGCGTCGACGCAATCGCAGTCGATTGCGGTCCTGGATTTCCCGGATGACTCGCATATCACGCTCGGCGGTAACAGCGTCATTCAAGTGCACGCGCTCATGTCGAAGCTCAAGCACCCGCGCAAGCGTCAAGACCCGATCGTTTGGGAAGGCTCCATGATCCGGCTCCCATCCGACGGGTCGGTTTTGCGTTTCGACATCCACCAGCCGTACGACGGAGACGAGACCTACGTTGTTTCGACGCGTTTTGCGCGGATCGCAATCCGTGGAACCGTTGCGCTACTTTCCGACAATTTGAGCGGCGACGTTCTGACGTGCTTGGATTGCGGAGCGGGCGACGTCGTCGCGGACGTCGGCGGCAATGATTTCGCGCTGATCGACGGCGAGACGCTGCGTATTCGCGCAAACGGGCGCGTTTCCGTCGAAGACACCAATCCTGCGGTGTTGCAAAACTTCGCGGATGCAGGGCTCTCGACGTTCGTCCCTGCGCCGAAGCCGTTGTTCCAACGACCTCCCGCACGCTGGAAGATCAAACTCTAGGCGGATTAGATGGCCTCAATTCCACTCGAGGCACCGTTAGCGCGTCTCCTCGCCGTAACGCGCGACATACTCGAAGCTGAAGATCTCGACCGCGGCCTGGATTCCATTGCAGCCGCGGTTCGTGATTTGTTCCGCTTCAAATACGTGACGATCGTGGCGGCGGAAGATGCGGCCGCCCCAATGCAACGCCGCGTCATGTACGGGTGGCCGGAGAGTCTCACCACCGAGCGCATTGGCGAGCGTGTCGGACGCGACGAGATTCGCGCCATTCTCAAGCGCGAATTCGAAGTCTTTGAATCGTGCTATTTCATCCCCGCGGAGAGGGACGCGCAGTGGTCACGCTCGATTTATTCCGGCGATCTTCCGGTAGATGCGCCGCGGCAAGCACCCGAGCGGTGGCACGAGCGCGATTCGTTGACGTTCGTGTTGCGCGACCGGCTCGGGGGCATGCTCGGGTACATGGGCGTCGACGGACCGGAGGACGGCGCCATTCCCCCGCGCGAGACGCTGCGCTCGATGCAGCTGTTCGTCAACTTGGTCGGTCTCGCGCTGGCGAACGCGCGCGCGCACGCGGCCGAAGTCGAGCGCCGGAGGCTGCTCGAGGCGAGTCACGCGCAACTGCGCTATGAAGCAACGCACGACGGTTTGACGCGCCTGCCGAACCGGCAGCTTTTCGCCGAAGAGCTGGAAGCGACGTTGCGTGCCGGCACCGTACAAGGACGGACGAACGCGGTCGCGTTCGTCGATTTGGACGAATTCAAAACGATCAACGACACGCTCGGACATCTGGCGGGCGACGTCGTATTGTTGCGCGTCGCCGAACGGCTGCGCGCCACGACGCAGCGCAGCGACGTCGTGGCGCGTTTGGGCGGCGACGAATTCGCGGTGCTGCTGCGCGATCGTTCCGGCATCGACGAGATTCAAAATCATGTCGACGCCATGATCGACGAGATCATTCAGCCCATCGAGCACGAGAACGGCAAGGTGTTTGCTTCGGCCAGCGTCGGGATCGCGGTCCTCGAGAGCCGGCACGTCACGATCTCGGATGTGCTGCGCGAGGCCGACGTCGCGATGTATTCTGCAAAGACCGGCGGACGTTCGCGTAAGGCGCTCTTCGATGCCGAGATGCATTCGCAATCGGCGCGCCGGTTGGGTCTGATCAATGGTCTTCGCGACGCCGTCGACGGTAGTCAGTTCAGGGTCGAATATCAACCCATCGTCACGCTCGCCGAAGGAACGATGGTCGGCGTCGAAGCGCTCATCCGGTGGACGCATCCCACCCTCGGCGCCGTCTCGCCCAGCGAATTCATTCCGCTGGCTGAAGAAGTCGGCACGATCGTGCCGATCGGGCGTTTCGTTTTGATGGAATCGTGCCGCCGTTTCGCCGAATGGAACCGCGTACGCAGCGGCCGCCCCTTCACACTGCACGTGAACTTCGCAGTCCAAGAGATCTTGCAACCGGACGTGGTTGGATACGTCGAACAGCTCTTGCGCGAATACTCGATTGCGCCACAAGAGCTGACGCTTGAAATTACCGAGCACGCGATTTTGCGCAGCAGCAACTACGCCAACGCCGCGCTCGTAGGGTTGCGCGGGCTCGGCGTCAAGCTGTGCATCGACGACTTTGGCACGGGTTACTCGTCGCTGCGCTACCTTCAAGAATTTCCGATCGACTCGCTGAAGATCGATCGCTCGTTCATTCACGGACGAAGCGGCGGTTTGGGCAGCGAGCCGATCGTCAAGCTGCTTACGCAGCTGGCTGCGTCGTACGAGGTCGAAGTGATCGCGGAGGGTGTCGAACATCAACGACAAGCCGATGCACTCGTTCGGCTCGGGTGTCGTCACGCGCAAGGCTTCCTGTTCGCCGCCTCGCAGACTCCCGAGCTCATATCTCAGACGCTCACCGCTACGCAGCCCGTGCCGCAACAGGCTCGAGCTCAAGCGGGTCGTCGCTCCTCATAACAATTTCGTCCGACACATGGGTACGCTGAAGTGGTGAAGCGTCGCGAGCGCAATCTGCTGGACCGAGCCGCGACGGCATTCCGTGCCGGAGATCTCGCAGCAGCCAAACGGTTCTGCGATGAGATCCTTGCGAAGCGCGCAAACGATTCCGAGGCGCTTAACATTTCGGGTGCGATTGCGTTTTCGCGGCGCGACTACGCCGAGGCCGAGCGCCTGTTCACGCTTGCATCGAGCTCGGAGAATCTGGCTGCGCTCTTCAATCTCGGCAAAGTGCTCGAAGTGCAGAAGCGGTTCGAAGAAGCAACGCACGCGTATCGGAAGATTCTTCGGAAAGATCCCAGCAACGTCGAGACGCGGCTGCGTTTGGGGATTGCGCGCTACCAGCAGAACGCGTTCGACGAAGCGATCGAGGTTTTTCAGGACGTACTGCGCAGCGATCCGGAAAACGGGACCGCGGCTTTGAGTCTCGGTGTCGCCTACAACACGACCGGACGCTACGATGAATCGGTGCTCGTGTTGCGCCGGCTTCTGGCGCGCGAATCGGATCAAGTCGAGGCCTATCACGCGCTCGGCGATTCCTTGATCGCGCTGCACCGCCCGGAAGAAGCAGTGCGTGCGTGCGAATCGGTCCTCTCACGCAATCCGAACGATACGCTTGCAACGATTTTGATGGGACAGGCCGAGTGCGAGCGCGGTGATTATGCCGCTGCGGAGAGATTTTTCCGGCGCGCCGCGTTGCTCGAGCCGCAGCGTCATGAAGCGAGCATGAACCTCGGCGTTCTCTACCAGCGACTCGGACGTATCGACGAGGCACTCGCATGCGGCAAGAAAGCGGTCGACCTTGCACCGCGGGAACCGCTGGCGCATCTCAATTATGGGATGGGGTTGCTGCTTGCGGGCAAGCTTGCGAAAGGCTGGCCGGAAGTCGAGTGGCGCCAGCACGATCCGCACATGGCCGGACATTTTCCGTATCGCGAGCGTTTGCCGATCTGGACCGGCGAACGCCTCGAAGGAAAGCTGCTGGTCGCACGCGAGCAAGGACTCGGCGATTTTGTGCTCGCGTCTCGTTTCTTCAGAGACATTGCGACGCGCGCGTCCGAGGTCGTCGTCGAGGTTCCACACGAGCTCATCCCGCTTTTTAAGGAACGTACCGACTTTCGCGTCGTCGCGGATCGGTGCGATCCCGCAATCCTCGACACATTCACGGCGCATCTGCCGGTCTGCAGCTTGCCGTTCGTGCTGGGCGTCGATGAAACAAATGTCCCCGCGACCGTTCCGTATCTTTTCCCGCCGACGGACTTGGTCGCGCGTTTCCGTAGGCGTTTTGCGGATCTGGGTGAGGGGCTGAAGATCGGGCTCGTATGGGCAGGCAGTCCCGGACACTTACTCGATCGCTATCGTTCGGCGCCCGCCCAGGAATTTGCCGCGCTCCGTGACATTCCGGGCGTGCGCTGGATCAGCTTGCAGAAAGGCGCGCACGAGCCGATGCAAGCGCTCGAGACAATCGATCTCGCGCCGGAGCTCACGGATTTCGGCGTTACCGCGGCAGCGATCGCAGCGCTCGATATGGTCGTCTGTGTCGACACCGCGGTAGCGCATGTCGCAGGTGCGCTTGGAAAGCCGGTGTGGCTGCTCAATGGATTCGGAAGCTATTGGCTCTGGCAGCTCCGGCGCTCCGATTCTCCGTGGTACCCGACCATGCGACTCTTTCGGCAACCGGCACCCAACGATTGGAAAGGGCTCTTTGCCGAGGTTCGCTCTGCGCTCGAAGCTACTCGACAAACTCGAGCGTAACGTTCAGCGCCGCCGCTGCGGGGACGATGATGCGGTCGTTTCCGATCTGCATCGATGGAATCGAGCCTTCCGCGAGCGCTGCTGCGGTCGTCGCTAGGCTGGACGTGCGAATCGTCAGACCTGCCATGGCCTCGTCGCGCGTTCCGAGATCCGGCGCGGCATCCCCAAACACATGCGCGATCTCGGCACCCGGCATGATTTCGATGCGTGCGTTATCGGCTTGCACGATGCAGCGCTCGCCGTCCTGCGACGTTCGCGCTTCGCCGAACATCGTCGCGAACAGCGTTCCGAAACGACGCGGCTGAACGGCTTGGATAATGACACGAGCGATGTCGAGCGCACCGTTTTCATGATGCTGCCATTCCGGGCGCCACACAACCTCCGGCGTAAAGTGCTCGCAGAAGTAGAGACGCGTCGAACCGAACGTCCCCGCATCGAAACGCACCGTCCGAAACCGCGCGTCCATTTGTGCGCCGTTTGGGAGGCGCACCGGACGCGAGAACGAGAGTGGCGGATACGCCGGCAAACCGGCGTTGGTGAGCGATGCCGTCACCGTGTCGGCGTCCTCGGCGCGGAAGACGAGGCCGTTCAACCCGACCGGGTAGCGCGCGAGCTCGGCGCGAGCCTCAGGCGCATCGCTCTCCCAGCCGAGCAGCTCCATGTAATTCGATTGAAAAACGGCGAGGTGATTAACGGTACCGAGCGTATGGTAGCCGCGCGCAGTGAGCGAAAAGCCGAGCCGTCGAAAAAGCGTGACAGCCGCGTCGACGCCGTCGCGTACGTCGATGACGGCATGATCGAGAATCGGCTCGGATCCGGGCATCGTCGAGAGGATATTGCTCCGACCCATCTGTAGGAGCCTCTCCAGGAAATGAGTTTCGGCACGTCATTCGCCGTAACCACGCGGCCGACGATCATGGGAAGAAGCGCAGCGGTTGTCGCGGGGCATCAGCTCGCAGCGCAAGCCGGGCTGCGCATGCTGAATGCCGGCGGAAATGCCATCGACGCTGCGATCGCAATCGCCGCTGCAGCTGCGGTGCTAAAACCCGACGCGTGTGGGCTCGGCAGCGATTTATTCTTGCTGTTCGCGAAAGCGGATACGAGCGAAGTCTTCGCGCTCAATGCGAGCGGTCCGGCGCCACGCTTGGCAACGCGCGATGCGTTCCCTAGCGGAACGATCGAGCATCTTGGTTTACGCGCTGCCTCGGTTCCGGGAGCCGTCGACGGATGGTATCGCGCCGTCACGCGATTCGGACGATTGCCGTTCGCCGACGTAATCGCTCCGGCGGTCGAGCTTGCCAAAGGCGCGCCGGTTTCCGCGCTGTTCGCATCGACGCTCGCGAAGAACGAAGACGTCTTGCGGCGCTTTCCCACGACGTACCAGGCATATTATCCGAACGGTCGCGCGCCGCGTGCCGGTGAAGTGCTCGTGCAATCCGATCTCGCACGCACGCTCGAAGCGATTGCAAGGGAGGGTCCGCAGAGCTTCTATCGCGGCGCATTTGCTGCAGCGCTCGATCGCTACGCGCGCGAAACCGGTGGGTTGCTGCGCGCCGAAGACATGGCCGCTTACGAAGCCGAGTGGCGCGAACCGCTGCGTTCGACGTATCGTGGCTACGAGCTGATCGGGCAGCCGCCGGTCTCCGTCGGCGTCACGGTGCTCGAAACGATGCAGATTCTCGAGCAGTTCCCGATCAGCACCTTGGCCGACGCGAGCGCCGAGCGCATTCACCTGCAAGTCGAGGCGATGAAGATCGCCATGGCCGACGTTCGCGCCCATCTCGGCGATCCGGCGTTCGTTTCCGAGCGTGCAATTGCCGACCTGTTAGATCGCAAATGCGCCGCCGCCCGCGCGGCGCAAATCGATCCGGCGCGTGCGCATACGTACGATTCCGCGAAGGTGTTCGCGCAAGCTGGTACCGACACGAGCTATGCCGCCGCCGTCGACGCGGATGGAAACGCTGTTTCGCTGCTGCAGAGCGTCTATCACATCTTTGGGAGCGGCGAAATGATTCCGGGAACCGGAACGCTGATGAACAACCGAATGACGGGATTCTCGCTCGATCCCGCATCGCCGAACGTGCTCGAGCCTGGGAAGCGGACGATGCACACGCTCAATCCGATGCTGGTCTGCAAAGACGGCCGCGTGATGATGTGCCTTGGCACGCCCGGCGGTCCGAGCCAAACCTACACCAATATGGAGCTGCTGACACGCGTTATCGACGACGGTCTCGAGCTGCAGCGCGCGATCGATGCACCGCGCTGGTTCGTGACACCGGACGGCGAGCTGAACGTCGAACGAAGCGTTTCCGCCGACGTTCGTGCCGCGCTTGCCGCTCGCGGTCATCGCGTCGTCGAATTTCCTGCGCAGAGTGCATCCTTCGGCGGCGCGGGCATCATCCGGATCAACGCCGAGAACGTCCGGGAAGCCGCAGCCGATCCACGCCGCGAAACGTACGCGCTCGCGTGTTAGCGAGCCCATCGATGCACGAGCTCAAAGCCAAGGTCGCGTCGGTCATCGACGCGCACGCACAGGCGCTCACGCATTTCGGAAACGATGTCTTTGCGCATCCCGAGATCGGTTTCCGAGAAGAGCGCACCGCGACGCGCATCGCGGAATCCTTGCGCCGTCTCGATCTCGAAGTTGAAGAGGGGTTGGCGATCACCGGTGTGCGAGCGCGTCTGCGCGGTGCAAAGCCGGGGCCGGTCATTTGCGTGATCGGTGAGCTCGACGGACTTCCGGTACCCGGACATCCGAATGCCGATCCTGCGACCGGCGTTGCGCACGCCTGTGGCCACAACGCACAGCTCACGCATTTGCTCGGCGTTGCAACAGCCTTGATCGAAAGCGACGCGGCCGCGCACCTTGCGGGCGAGATCGTGTTCTTGGCGGTGCCGGCGGAAGAGTACGTCGATTTGGAATGGCGCACCGATCTTGCGCGGCGCGGAAAAGTCGAGTTTCTGGGTGGCAAGCCTGAGCTGCTCAAGAACGGCGTCTTCGACGACGTCGATCTCGCGATGATGGTGCACGCGTCGGGGACGCCGAACGGTAATCGTCTCTCGATGACCTGGAACTACAACGGTTTTGTTGCGAAACAGGCGCGCTTCATCGGACGGGCCGCGCATGCGGGTAACGCGCCGTATCGCGGGATCAACGCGCTGAACGCTGCAACGCTTGCGATACAGGCCATGCACATGCAGCGCGAGACCTTCCGCGATGAAGATCATATCCGCGTTCATCCGATCATTACGCGCGGCGGTGACGCGATCAACGTCGTGCCGGCCGACGTCCGCTTGGAGACGTTCGTGCGCGGCGCCTCGCTCGAAGCGATCGACGAAGCCGCAGCCAAAGTCGACCGTTCGCTGCACGCCGGCGCGCTTGCGCTCGGTGCGAGCGTTGAGATTCGGACGCTCTCCGGCTATCTGCCGCTTGCGGTCAACCGTGATCTCGGCAACGTCTTTCGCGAGAACGCAGTCGAGCTGGTAGGCGCGGCGTGCTACGGTGAATCGCCGTCGAATTCGGCCTCGACCGACGCCGGCGATCTCAGTCACGTCATGCCGATGCTGCATCCGAATCACGGCGGCTGCGAGGGCGCCAACCACACCGTCGATTTTCGCATCACGGATCCCATCGACGCGTATGTAACGCCGGCGAAGGCGATGGCGCCTTCGGGAACGGCGGAGGCGTTGAGGCAGGTCACGCCAAGCCCGGCTGCGAGCGCCAGATGCAATCCGCCGACGCCGGACGCGGAATGCGCGATCGTGTAGGGGACGCCATGTGTATCGAGTGTCCTGACGATCAGACGCTGCAGCGAACACGTTTCAGG
>Ga0181525_10004347_pt1 | contig 10917 bp, 7 predicted proteins | sample PEATcosm2014_Bin_48_FD_121100 | JGI IMG/M metagenome (GOLD analysis project Ga0181525, IMG submission 121100) | Peatland microbial communities from MTU Mesocosm Facility, Houghton, MI, USA - PEATcosm2014_Bin06_10_metaG | ecosystem: Environmental > Terrestrial > Soil > Wetlands > Peat | place... | reverse complement strand
GCACTGGACTGTTGGAAGACCGTCGCGGAGCAATTGCCGCAGGGAATTTCACTTCAACGGTTCAGTTTTGCCAACGGCCAGACGCTTACATTGAGCGGCACGACGACGTCCGACCAGATCAACACGCTTTTTAATTTCAACAGCGCGATGCAAAAGGCCACGATTGACGGCCAGCCGATGTTTGATTTGCACGCAGGAGATCCGGTGAGTCCACGGACCGGTGCCGGCGGAGTGACCTGGAGTTTCAGCCTGCAACTGGCAAACCCGGAGGAGCAAATGCAATGAAAAAGTATTTTGCGCAATTGCGTCCCCTGGAACGCCGCCTGGCAGTGGGCGTGGCGGTCATTTTAGTCCTCGTCCTGAACTGGATTTTCATCTGGCCGCATTTTTCGGACTGGGGGAATTTTAAGCGGCGCGGCGATGACGCCCGGCAGAAGCTGACGCTCTTTCAGGCGGCAATCTCGCAATCTTCGAATTACGAGTCGCTCGTGAAAAAATTTGAAACTCAGGGCGAATTCGTCGCGCCCGAGGACCAGGCCATCAACATGATGCGCACCATCCAGGCGCAGGCGGCACAAAGCGGTTTCGGCATCGGCAATTACTCGCGTTCGATGCAGCACACAAACGAATTTTTCACCGAGCAGACGCAAAACATCACCGTCTCCGCGACCGATGCGCAACTGGTGGACTTTCTTTACAAACTCGGCAACGGCGCCTCGATGGCGCGCGTGATTGACCTGGAATTGCAGCCCGACGCTCCGAGAATGCATCTCAACGGCAACATCCGGATCGTCGCCAGCTACCAGAAAACCCCCAAGGCCGCGCCCGCGAACAATTTGAAATCCACAACCGCACCCGCAAAATGAAAACGACCACGCTCGTCCTGATTTTATTTTTAACCGGCATTGACCTTTGGGCGCAGACACCGCCCGCCTCGTTGGTGACAAACATGCCGGGGGCGATGCGTCTGCCCGGACGTTTTCGCACCACGAATTCGCCGGCGTCTGACATGGCGGCTCGGCTGGCGGCGATGCGCAGCAATTCAGCCGCCATGACCCGGCCCGCAATGCCTGCGCCAGCTCCGGCGGTTCCGGCTGCACCGGCTCCGGCCGTTGCTCCATCGGACGCGCAGGCTGACGCAAATGCTCCGGTCTCCGCAAATTCAAATGGCGGTACAAACGAGGTTGCCGCCTACCAATATGATTTTCAGGGCGTGGATGTGAAACAGGTGCTCCAAATTTATTCAGACCTGGTCGGGCGCACATTGTTGATGGCGCAGCCTCCGACGGCTTCAATCATCTTGAAAACACAATCGCCGCTGACCAGGTCGGAGGCGATTGAGGCTTTTCAGGCCGTGCTTGCGCTCAACAACATCGAGCTCATCCCCATCGGCGATAAATTTCTGAAAGTGCTGCCGCCGGACCAGGCGGGCGGATCAGGCGCGAAGATTGACACATCGGACGCGAATCAGTTGCCGGATTTGGGGCCTTATGTGACGCACATCGTGCATTTGAATTATGTCAAGGCAAGCTCGATGCAGCAGATACTCACGCCGTTCGCAAAACTGGCCGGTTCAATCACGCCGCTGGATGACAACGGCATACTCATTCTGCGCGACCATGCGGAAAATGTGAAACGGATGCTGGAGTTGATTGACCAGGTGGACACCGGCGGCGGTGAATCGGAAATTATTTCCGAGGTCATCCCGATCAAATACGCTCTGGCCGCAGACATCGCCAGCGCGTTGAACAGTCTCGGTGGCGGCAGCGGCGGCGGTACCGTGAGTATTGGCACCGCGGCGACCACTTCCACCATCAACGGCGTTGGGACGCGGCCTGCCGGCAGTCCGGTGACTACGTCCGGCGGCACAAGTTACCAGCCCGGTGGCAACGGAATGCAAGGCGGCATCCAGCCGCGCGCATTTGGGACCACCGCCAACGGCACGCCGGCGACGGGCACGACTTTTCAGCAGAGATTGTTGAGCATCGTCAACAAGGCGTCGGGGGCCAACGGCCAGGATCAACCGATCCAGATTTTCGGCCAGACAAAAATCATCGCCGACCAGCGGAGCAATTCGCTCCTTATCTTTGCCACGCGGCAGGACATGGACGCCATCACGAACGTCATCGCCAAGCTGGACGTGCTGCTCTCGCAGGTGCTGATCGAATCGGCCATCATAGACGTGGACCTGACCAAGGGATTGAATACAGGCGTTTCTGTGGCGCAAAATCCGGAAGTATACAGTCCTACGAAGGGAATAGCTGGCGGCGGTGCCATCAACGGCGGGCAGAATACTTTCCAAAATTTCCTCGCAAACAACAGCGGAGGTTTCGCGTCCAGTACCTCCTCCAATACAGCTTCCATATTGGGAAACGCCCTTGGCAGCGGCTTGAGCTATTTTGGAAACATCGGGCCGACCTGGGATGTCGCGCTTCAAGCGGCCGCCACCGACAGCAGCGCTTCGGTCATCCAGCGCCCGCGCATCCAGACCTCGCAGGCCAAGGCGGCGTCATTCTTTGTAGGCCAGACGGTTCCGTATGTCACCGGCAGCACTTACGGCAGCGCGTATGGAAACAGCTCATCATACTCGCAGTTGTCCGTCGGCGTTGAACTGGATGTCACGCCGTTCATCAATCCCGATGGCCTCGTTGTCATGGATATCAACCAGGAAATTGACGACTTGAACGGCTATACCGCCATTGAAAATGTCGGCAATGTTCCCAACACCACCAAGCGCACACTCCAGTCGGAAATCGCCGTCAAGGACAAGGATACAATCATGCTTGGCGGCTTTATCCGTTCGGACAAGAGCGACAGTAAGAGCGGGGTTCCATATCTGCAGGACATCCCGCTCCTCGGCAACCTCTTCACCTCGCGCTCTGACACCAAGGATCGTTCGGAAACCATCGTGCTGATCCGTCCGACCGTTTTGCGGACGCCCGAACTAGCCGCCGCACAGGCTGTCACGGAACAAAAACGGCTGCCTGGCATTTCCGCCGCTGTCAACGAAGACATCCGTGACGAACGCAAACAGATCGAATCCGAGGCAAATTCCGAGGCCAAAGACGCCGCAGCCGATGCCGCAGCCGCACAAAAACGCGCAGAGTCCGGTGCCGACAACAGCAGAGGAGTTTTCCTGCCCGTAGCGCCGGATGGGACGGTGCTCACCAATTCTCCGGCGAATCCCTGACTCGATGAAAACGTTGTTTTTTTGAGCAGTTGAGTTGTTACAGATGGGAAAATTGATGGTTTTTGGCATTTTCTATCTGTTTTTATCAAAAAACAGGGTTTCCCGACCATTCGGCGGTTTCCCCCGATGACCGGGGGAAATGCCCCAATGACTGGGAGAAACTCCCCGACGGTTGGGAGAAGCCCCCCAATGATCGGGAGAAATCCCCCGATGACTGGGGAAGTTCCCCGAATGGTTGGGAGAAATCGCCCAATGACCGGGAGAACCTCCCCGATGACTGGGAGAAGCCCCCCAACGACCTGGAGAAGTTCCCCAATGACTGGGGGAAACCTCCCGATGATCGGGGGCAACCGTGGAATGACTCCGGGAACGAGGAAAATTAAGCCGGGAAATCCCGGCAGGTTACAGGGAACTCGAAAAAGCCTCCGACGAAATCATTAAATGCCGGACCCCAGCCTTGCTGGGACAATATCAATTGTCCGGCGGAGCAGTCGAGAAAGCACCGGAGGGAAAAATTCCCTCAAAGCTGCGGATGGGATGCAGCGGCATCAGCAGAAATTTGGGCCAGTAGATGAGGTCGCTCTTGGGGTCCTGAAGCGTGCCGCTGATCTTGTATTCAAACAACTTGCTCACCGGCCAGAGTACGGTGGTGACGAGCGGGCCGACAACCGAGGTGTCCCGCAGCGGTTCGGCGGTGACGTGGGCGTTTACTTTCTGGTTCAAATCCATCGTGCCGACATATCGCAAGCGCGTCATCGTCGAGCGGATTTCCAGCGAGTCGGTGTAAAACAAGCCGTTGGTGATGGCGAAGCGCGCCGTGGCGTCCGTCGCGCGGCTGTTGCCCAAGCCGGGCCAGACTTTGTTGAGCGCCGGCGACAAAATGCCGAACAGCGGAATTTCCCAGATGAGACCGTCGTGCAGGCTTGCGTTGCCGTAGCCGTTCCAGGTGCCCCAGTCCCGGGTGTCCCCGTGCGTAACGACCAGCCGTCCGGTTAGGGTGCCTTCCAGTGAATTGGTGGGTGATGATAAATCAACCGCCAGCCGGTGAAGGTTCGCGTTCTCCACGTTGACGGCAAAATCATAGTCGGCGCCTTCGTGCGGTACCTGAAAATCAAAATTCGCAAAACCGTTCGCCCTGCCCCCGTAAAACGCCGCCAACACGTTCGTCACCACGAGTTTTGTCCCCTGCCAGTGGATGGTGCCGGTGACGTTGGTGCTGTGGAATTTCATCCATTCGAAAGGCGCGCCGTTGATGACATCAAACTTCAAATCCACATCCGCCATCTCCGACCCGCCGTGCAGGTCGCGCAATGGAATCTGGCCATTGACCCATGCGCCGGGCGGCTCCAAAAAGCGATACGGCTCCACAATCTGCCCCGTTTTTGCGCCGATGGCGCGCGCGATGGATTCGGGGTCGGCGGTGCTGAAGCCGTTTGTGAAATAAAGCATCCGCGTGCCGAAATTCAATGTCACGCTGTCCGCCTTCATCATTTGTCTGCGGGTGTGCATCAGCGGATTCAAAAATTGCAGCACCTGGTTTGTGTAAACAAACGCCGATGACACATTGCCGAAAGATTCGTTGCGAACCATGAAATTGGTCAGTGCCACGCATCCCGCGGCGCTGATGCTGCCGGGATCATCCAAATGACTGCGCCCTGCGACATCCAGAAAAACCGGCCGATTGAACGTGAGGATGTCCAGCGCGTTTGCCGCGCCGGCTGCTGCCAAAAAGGGCCGGGCGAATTCCGGATGAAGCGCGCCATGCAAGCGCCAACGGCAGGTTCCCGCCGGGTCGTCCGTTGCTGCACCGTCCAGTTCGAGCCGCGTCTGGGATTGCACGACGCCAAGCTGGACCATGAAAGACCGGATGTTGCGCGCATCGCCGTTGACGATCAGGCTCAATTGCGGCGAGCCGTCAAAATGGATTTTCTCAAGCTGGTCCAGAAACTTTTGCAGTTGTTCGGGCTGGTTGGTGGATTTCCGGCCCTGAAAAATTTCCCAGCGGGAGATTTCCGGTGCGTGCGCGATTTCGCCGGACAGGTTGATTTGTGCGCCCGCAAATCTGGCGCTGAAATTGTCGAGCGACCAGGTGTCATTTGTTTGAAACCGCAAACTTGCATGGATGTCGTCAAGGGCCAGCGTCCTGCTTTGAGGGATCGGCCAGTTGAGTTCGCCCTGACGCAAAATGAGGCCATCAACCTGGAGATGCCAGTGCAGCAGTGCATGATGATCCAGGCGCAACTGGATTTCTTCAAGCGAAAGCGACGGGCTGCCGGTGATTCTGGCGTCGCCGATGCGGACATTTTCGGCGACTATCCCGCGCATCACCCGAAAACGCATCCGTGAAAATTCCAGATCCATTCCGCGCGAATGGAGTGCCTGCACAAGACGGGTTTTCAGAAATTCCGGAAGGCCGATGCGGTTGACCCACACAAAGGAGCAAAGCGCCGCCAGCACCAGCATCAACGTGGTGATGCGGAACCAGCGGAAGCACACGCGGCATTTGCGCCAGAAACCGGGTCGCATATCACGGGACGTTCGCCGGAATGGTGAGGTAACTCAAGACGAACTGATAAAGTCCCGGCGGGAAAAGAAACACCCAGCGCTCGCCATCCAGCGTGACGGAGGCCAGTGCGGTCTGCCATTTTGGAAATTCCGTGCCGAAGTCCACGGAATGTTTCACGCCATCCTTCATTTCAAAGGTGATTTGGAGATTGTTGGTGTTCAGGCCGAATTTTTCCGACTCGGTCACATTGTGCCCGACCCATGTGACGGTGGCCAGATTGCCAAGCACGGTGGTCGTGTCCTCAATGGATTTGCCACTGATGATACCCTGCGAACCGTCGGCGAGCGACCATTTGTTCACGCCCTCGTGGATCATCGTGCGCGTCTTGCCGTTTTGATGGAGCGTGATTTGTGCCACGTCGTTCGGTGTGAAATTCCAGATTTGCCGGTCGCGGAATTGCCAGCCGGCACCATAAAGGCTGCTGTCTCCCAAAAGGTTGTTGTAATCGTCAGGAGTGATCGAATAGATAGAATTCTCATCGGCACGTTGAACGAAAATTCCGTTGGTTTGCATGGCGAAGAAAAGCTGCGCGATGACGGCATTGCTGTCGCCTATGGCGGAGCGCAAAATAATCTGCTGCTGCGGCGTTACAAGCCCATAGGACGCCAGATTGGTCGCGGTAGCAACGTCTTTCACAAAATCTGCTACGCGGAGGCTGGTGAGTGTTTTGATGAACTGCTGGACGCTGCCGGCGTCCGCAGGGAAATTTTCGCCGGCTATTTTCCAGCCGTTCCTGCTGTCACGTTGGAGGATGAAATTATTTTCGCCACGCACCTCGATTTCAGCGACCGGCGCGGTGAGTTCCAGCAGATGCTTGTCGCGAAAATCGTTCACCGAGCCTTGCCAGGGGGAGAAAGTTTCTCCGGCTGTCGTAACGACGGAGTTCCAGTCTTCACATTTGGCATAAATCTGAGATGCGTCGTTTGTCAGGTTTTTCCCCGCATGGATGGCGGTGGAAAAATTTGTGCCGCTTCCAAGCCATAAATCCAGATTGGCGGGTTGCAATCCAAAGGAAGTCAAATCTGTTTTCGGATCGTCGGTGATGAACTGTGTTACATGTGCGGCCTGTAGCTGTTGCAGCGCGTCGTTAATACGGTCGTTGTCGGCGCGCGTATGCAACGGACGGGTCATGCGCCAGAGATGGTTTGTTGCGTCACGGTGCAGTTCGATGGCAATTGCGCCGTTGGTCAGTACGATGGAGTCAATATTATTCTGTCCCGAGTCCAAGAGCGCGGTGCTGCGCCAGTCGGTGGCCGAGCGTGGAATCAACTTCAGCCAGTCGGCGTCGGCCACAAACGCGCCGTCTACGCCGACAACCCGGAGATAGACCTCGTCGCCGGGCGCAGTCTTGTTGCCGACGTTCAATTGCCATCTTTGACCGCCATCATCGATGACGATGGAAAATTGCGGGTTTTCAAATCCGAAGTCGGAATCGGCTATATGATGTTCACGGAGTTCCGCTGCTGTAATACGTGTGACGGGTGTGAGTTTCTGAAGCACATCAAGCAATGCCTCAATTGCGGCGGCCTGTGCCGGATAGGAAATGGGTTTGGACAAAAGCCATGAATGATTCACGCGGTCGGCTCGAATTTCGAGCGGGACAGCCGGGGTAATCTGAATGCTTGTGACAGTTTGCGGCTGCAAGCCTGGAAGAATTGCGCCCGCAACGCTTGCGGTCGGTTGCAAGTAGTGTTGAAAAATGAAAATGAACGCGGCCAGAATTGCAGCGACGACAAACCAACCCCATGTGCTTTTCGTGTTCATTATTTTCTTCGCACAAACCAGACGATGCCGCCGAACAATAAAATTGCACCGGGCAGTGCGCCGAGCAACAGCCACCGGATATTTCTTTGCTGTGTCTCTGTCATCGTCAGCCGAAATTCCGTGACAGGCCGCGGCCCGATGCCGTTGAGCAATATCGTTCGGTCAAGCAGCCAATTGACGGCGTAACCGGTGAAATCGCGGTTCGCAAGAGATTCGATGTATTTGTTGTTGAGAAAAAATGAATCGCCCACGACGACCATGCGCATGATACCGCGCGTGCTGGCGACGCCAGGAACGGCCTTCTGTTCGACAGCGACCATGAGTGGATAACTACGCGGTGGTGCGGCGGGGTCGTTCATGAGAGTTGACTGCGGACTGGACGAGACGAGTGCGTCTACCTTCGGCGCGTCGGCGGGAGGGTTCTGCAAATCCGCTGCACCTACGGGGCGCGGCAATATCAATTGCAGCGCCAGTCCCGTCAGCGGATTGACGACGGGATGCGGGCTGAAATTGTAAATGATCACGTCTTCGCCGGACGTGTTGTTCGGGTCATGTTCCTGCACCACGTCGGCGAGAGTGGCGACACCCCATCGCGCGAGGATGGAATCGAGTCCGGTGGGCTGTTTGAGTGAATAATAATTGAAAAGCACAAACAGTCGTCCGCCCTGTGCAAGATAATCATCAATCTTCTGGAGTTCCGAATCCTTGAATGCCGCACGCGGCCCGGCGATGATGAGCAGGTTGCAATCGTCTGGCACGACGTTCTCGCCAAGCAAATTCAACGGCTCACTGGCAATATAATTTTCACTTAGCACCGCGCTGAATTTCAGGTAGCCGCTGTCGCCGGAATCGTCCGGTGACGGTTCGCCGTCACCTTGCAGAAAATAAGCCTTGGGCTGCTTTGGATTTTCCACCGCGAGAAGCTTCGCAGTGAACAGCATTTCACCGTAGAACGCGACGGGCTTGTGTCGGTAAGTCGGCTTGCCATTTTCAGCGGCGTCCGGTACAAGCTGTGTTTGGGAAAGCTGGTCGCCATTGATTTTTTGCCAGCGGTCGTCGCATTCAAAAATGACGAGGTTCTTGTCTTTGGCCGAACTCAACTTGTATCGCTCCTTGATTTTTTCCGCCTCGACCGCTTCGTGAACATAGTCCACAGGATTGATGATGATGTTCTGGTTTGCCGCGTGGTATTCATCCAGTAACGTTTTGATCATTGGATACCAGTCATCATCCTTGTCATAATAAACCGTCACTGTTACGCGGTTTGTGATTGAATGAAGTACGCTTAAGGTGCGTGTGGACAGTTGCTGAGCCTGCGAACTCAAATAAAACCGGCCGTAAAATTTGCCGCCGATGCAAGCCGCCATCACGACCACCGCCAGCACCAACCCTGTGCGCACGAGAACGTCGAAGCCGATTTTCCAGCGGCGCCCCGGCGAGAAACTGGGTTGGATTTTGTCGGCCATTTTGTTTATTTCCAGCGTCGGCTTTCTACCACTCTCAAGGTAAGGAACAAAAAGAAAAAAGTGACACCCGCATAAAAAATTACCGTGCGCGTGTCCACCACGCCGCGAGCAAAATCATCCATCTGGTCGAACAAACTGAAATAGGACAGAGCTTGTGTCTGCCATTGGGCGGTAAGGGGGATTGATTTCGCCAGGAAACCCAGTGAAAAAAAACTCACACCCAGCACGAAACTAATCATCGCTGCCGCCATCTGGCTGCGCGAAATGGCCGATGCAAAGCAGCCCAGCGACAAAAACAGGCAGCCTGTGAGAAAAATCCCAACACACATTCCGCCTACCGTGCCTGCATCCAGTGCGCCCGATTGATTGGTGAAATGCCTCACAATCAAAAGGCAAACCAGCATCGGCAGCCACGCCACCATGTAGAAAATTATTGCCGCCGCGAACTTGGCCGCGACCACTTGTAAATCGCCCACTTGCGTCGTCATTAATGTCTCGAATGTGCCGGCAGATTTTTCCAGCGCGAACAGCCGCATGGTGATCACCGGCGCAACCAGCAGGACTATCAGCCAGAAAAAAAACGTGCTGTAAAACATTTCAGTCACAGGTGCAGTGAACGAATTGGTGCCGACGCCTGCAATTAACACGACAAAGCTCAAGCTGGTCAGTAGCGTCACTGACGCAATGATTACATATCCCGTGATGGAGAGAAAAAACGCCGCCAGCTCCCGGCGCAGCAATGTTCCAAAAATCTGCATTAGTTTTCCTCCTCCGGCTTCGTGACTTGGACATAAATGTCCTCGAGCGAATGGCGGCTGCGCGTCAATTCTCGCAATACCCAGCCGCGCTCGCGCGCCAGCGCAAAAACCGCCGGGCGTAAATCGCAGCCGTCTCGTGGAGTCAGCGCGCATCGCTGGAATTCCCCTTCGCTCGCTGACACATCAAATTTTTCGACGTCCGCCAATTGCGAAAAGGCCGAGTTCAATTCTGTCGTGCGAGCTGCGATTTCCGCGACGATCTGGCTGCTGCCCTGCATCCGCTTTTGCAGATTTTCCGGCGTGTCCGCCGCCAGGATTTTTCCGCCAAACATGATGACCATACGGCTGCACATCATTTCAGCTTCCGGCAAAATGTGCGTCGAGATTAAAACGGTGTGTTTTCCAGCAAGGCTTTTGATCAATTGTCTGACCGAACGTATCTGATGGGGATCCAAGCCGATCGTTGGCTCATCCAAAATGATCAGTTCCGGCTCGTGGACGAGCGCGTCCGCTAGGCCGACACGCTGCCGGTAACCTTTTGAAAGCTGTCCTATGATTCGTCTGCTCACGTCCGTCAGGCCGCACTGCTCCATCACCGTCGTCACGCGTTCGCGCGAACGCCGTCCGCCTAGACCCTTCAACCGCGCGCGGAATTTCAGATACTCGCGCACGCGCATTTCGGGATACAACGGATTGTTTTCAGGCATGAAGCCGATCCGCCGCCGGACCTCGACCGACTCGTAAAAAACATCGAATCCTGCCACATGCACCGTGCCGCTCGTCGCCGGCAGGTAGCTTGAAAGAATCCGCATTGTTGTGCTTTTGCCCGCGCCATTTGGGCCGAGCAGCCCAACAATCTCTCCGCGCGCGACGTGGAACGAAATGTCGCTGACCGCCGTGCGGCCCGCATAACGCTTCGTTAAATTGGAAACTTGAATCATTGCTTTTCCACCGTCAAAACCTTGTAAAGTTTAGCGGAAAAATCACCATGCGGGCAACCGCTCATTTCATTTAACAGACGAAACAGCCGTTCGTTGCGTTCAAAGATAATTCCGATCTTAATCTGGGATTATGTCATTCACAAACTTTCAAGGTAGGGACAGCGCGCTGCGCTGTCCCCGTCGCCGAGCGTAGCGTCAGGCGACGGAAAAGCGGGCGTTTTTTACGCTCGTT
>Ga0181525_10004346_pt1 | contig 10919 bp, 7 predicted proteins | sample PEATcosm2014_Bin_48_FD_121100 | JGI IMG/M metagenome (GOLD analysis project Ga0181525, IMG submission 121100) | Peatland microbial communities from MTU Mesocosm Facility, Houghton, MI, USA - PEATcosm2014_Bin06_10_metaG | ecosystem: Environmental > Terrestrial > Soil > Wetlands > Peat | place... | reverse complement strand
CGCGGGTGACCATCACGCCGCCACCCTGGGCGGTCGTGCCGACGACGCCCAAACTGGCGTGACAACCCCGTCCCGTGGCGACGATGTAGGCAATGCGCGCGACGAACTGGGCGGAGTACCACAGGTGATTGATCGAGAGGACGGCCACCACCTTGCCGCTCTGATTGACCGCGATCGCGTCGATGAAACTATCGAGATTCGCGTCCGACCTCGTTGAGAGGTAACTGATGACGCCCGTCGCGTCGATCTGTGGATCGCCGAGGATGGTGTTCGCCCACGCGTACTGCGGGGGATCGGTGGAGCTCTTGAGTATCGGTGACACCGCGACGACCCACTTACTCGAGGGCAAGGGCGCGAAGGTGAGCGCGGGGACGTGCACGCCCAAGCGCACGATGGAAAACCCCATCACCTGGTCGCGACCGACCCACGTCACGTGAAAGTTCACGTGCCCCGGTGTCGATCCCGTGATGATGGCGTCGGCGGGGATTTGCGTGGTCGTCACCGCCAGGTCGTGCGGCAACGCCATGGCGGCCACCACTTCGACGTGCCCGGGCGTGGCGATCGAGAGGTCGATGGTGTGCTCCGCCGCGGTCCTGCTCTCGGCGGGCAACTGGGAGAGCGCGCTCGCGAGGTGCGGGGTCACTGGGGGATTCGACGCTCTGGTCAGGTAGAGCCCGGCGGAGCCGACGACCAGGGCGACGGCCATGACCCCGACGACCACGCGCGCCGCCGGTGACTTGATCGGCCAATTCGGGTGGGTTCGGAGCTTCTCGAAACTAGGCAATTCACTCGGGTGAACCCACTCACGTTCGCCCGCCGGAGGCGGTTTGGCGTTCGTGCGCCGTCGGCGCCACCAGTTCGTTTGTCCCCCGCTCTCCACCCAGTAAAGGCTAGTAACCACCGGCGTTGCGCCACGGTCGGGTTAGCCTCATAATCCATGGCTTTGGACGTCGCGCTCGATATCGGGACCTCAAACACGCGTCTCGCGACCTCCCAACGGGGCATTGTCTTCAACGAACCGACCATGGTGGCGATCGACACCAACACCGGCGACGTCGTAGAGGTCGGATTCGGCGCCCTCGATATGGTCGCGAGGACCCCTCGCCACGTCGTCGTCTTTCGACCGCTCGCCCAAGGTGCCACCGTCGACTTCGACGTCACGGCGCGACTTATCCACGGACTCTTTGACCGGGCGGGCGTCTCAAAGTTGAGCCGCGCCCGGGTGGTCATGAGCGTGCCGTCGCTCGCGACGAGCATCGAGCGCAGGGCCCTTCGACAGGCGGCGATCCAGGCCGGGGCTCGCGAGGCCACGCTGATTGAAGCGCCGATCGCCGCCGCCATCGGTATGGGGTTGCCGGTGCAGGACCCCGTCGGATCCGCCGTCACCGTCCTCGGCGCCGGGGCGTCTGAAGCGGCGGTCATCTCCCTCGGCGGCATCGTGACCGGTAGCGCGCGGCGCCAAGGGGGCAACGACCTCGACGCGGCAATTGCGTCGTCACTTCGAATCCAATTGGGTGTCGTGGTGGCCCCGTCGGTCATCGAAGGTCTCAAACTCTCCCTCGCGTCGGCGCTCGGACGGACGCGTGGGAACTCCGAAGTGGTTCTCGCGCGAACGGTCGACCGCGGTGACCTCGTCGAAGTCGACGTCGATGCGGAATTGGTGAACGCCGCTGCACACGACATCGTCAACGCCACCGTGCGCATGATCCAGGAGTGTCTCGGTGACGCCCCGCCCGACCTCTCCCAAGACGTCAGTGCGAGGGGGCTCATGATGACCGGCGGGCACGCCTTGCTTCCCGACCTCGCCGAATTGGTCGCCACGAACACCGGCGTTGAAGTGACGATCGCGGAACATCCCGACACCGCGGTGATCCAGGGGCTGGCGCTGTGCCTCGAGGAGATGTCGACCTTGCACGCGCTCTATCGCGACGCTGATCGTTAGTCCACGTCGCGCCCGAGCTGGTTGACCGCGGCCCGGACCTGCCAGTCGCGGTCGTCGCTCGCGCGCTCGAGCGCGGCGTCGATGTCGGGACCTTCGAAGTTCGAGAGCGCCACGATCGCGCGACGCCGCACGGGGGGTTTGTCACTCAACGCGGCCAGGATCGCGGGTCGGGCGCGGTCGTCGCCGATCGCGCCGAGCGCGGCAATCGCCGATTCGCGACATCGTGCGTCGTCGTGCGTCGTCGCCAGCACGCACAGCTCGTCAACCGCGCCGACGTACAGGTGTTCCCCTAACGCGAAGATCGCACCATCGACCACCAACGCATCCTCGTCATGGAGACGGCGAAGTATCGCGTTGAATACGTTGTCGTCACTCGGATCGGCATGGGCGATCAGGTTAAGTGCCTCTCGCCGCACGTCGACGTCGACGTCGTCGATCGCGCCGAGCCACTCACTTGGAGTGATCAAACCTTGGCGGACCATGCCACGTAGGGCGAGGACCCGACGTCGAGCCACTTCACTGCTGAGGTTGGTCCGCAGTACCGCGGCGAAGTCGTCGCCAAGTGCGAAGCCGGCGCGCAGAAGTGACTCGTCGGGACTCTCCGCTAGCGTTGGCTCATCACTTTGCACGGTCCCATCTCACCACTCCCGAGGTCCCGACGGGCTCCAGCAGTCATTCTTGGTGCCCTGCTCCTCGTGCTCATCGCGATCGTGGTGCTGCACAGCTGGAACCTCAACGAGTACGCCCTCACGCCGGGCGACGCGACGCCGGTGGCGCCACTGGTGAAGATCGACGGCGTGGGCACGGCGAAGCATCACGACAAGATCATGCTGACCGATGTCTACCTCTCGTCGCTCAACGCCTGGCAGTGGCTCACCCTGCACTTCTCGAGTCACGTGCAGTTCGTGGGGGCCGATCAGCTCGTCGAACCGGGCGTACCGACCGACGAGCTCGGAGCCCAGGGCTACCTTGAAATGAGTGACTCGAAACAAGCGGCCGAGGTGGCCGCTTTCAACGCGTTGGGTTGGCGCACGCCGGCTACGGCGACCGGCGCCATCGTGAACGCCGTCAGCGCGCCCTCGCCCGCGAGGACGGCCGGTCTCCACGTGGCCGACGAAATCGTCGCCGTGAACGGGACGTCGGTGACGTCGACCTGCGCGCTGATTCGCGCGGTGCACGACGTCGCGCCGGGCACGAAAGAGCGACTCACGGTTGAGCGCGCCAAGATCTCGCCAACGGGGATCATCACCTACCGCGCTCCCTCGACCGTCACGTTGATCGCTGGCGTCACCCCGGCGAGCATGGTCCCTTCAGGTTGCGCGGGCGTCACGGGGGTGTCCAAGTCGTGGCTCGGTGTCGGGCTCGAAGATGGGAATTCCTACTCGTTGCCGGCCAAGGTCACGATAGATACGCAGAACATTGGTGGGCCGTCGGCGGGGCTCGCGATGACCCTGACACTGATCGACAAGCTCAGTAAGAATTCGATCTCCGGGAACCGACCGATCGCGGCGACCGGCACGATGGATGTCCACGGCAACGTGGGAGACGTCGGTGGCGTCGCGGAGAAAACGGTCGCGGTGCAGCGCGCTGGCGCCAAGTACTTCTTCGTTCCACAGGTCGAGGTCGCGACGGCGAAAGCGGCCGCCGCTCCCGGTCTCACCATCGTCGGCGTGACGACGCTGCGCCAGGCACTTCGCGACCTCCGAAAGATCGGCGGCGAGGCGCCAGAGCCCATCACCAAGCCCCACTAACCCATTTTTTTCGATGGCAACGCCGTAGTCTTGAAGGAATGGACGATCGCCGAATCCTTTCAACCACGCGCCAAACCTCGGCCGAAATCGCCCGGATGAACTTCACGACGCTGCGCAAGGGGGGTTACGACCCGAGCGAGGTCCGCGTCCAACTCGAGGCCATCGCCCGTGAGATGGGCCACCTCGAGAGCCGGATCCGAGAACTCCAGGACCAGTTGAGCGAGGCCCAGCGTCGCGCGGCGAACCCGACGTTTGATGAGGCGACCCTGACCAGCGCGTTGGGGGCCCAGAGTGCCGCCATCCTGCGTTCCGCGCACGAGGAGGCCGGGCGCGTCACGGCCGAGGCGCAGGAACGAAGTGCCCTGGTCTTCACCGAGAGCCAGCAGCGCGGTGCCACCCATCTCATGGAGGCCCAGGAGCGCGCGACGACGTTGATCACTGAGGCCGAGACGACCGCGGCCTCCATAGAGCACGACGCGCGTTTGGCCGCGGAGCGACTCGTCGACTCCGCGAAGGTCAACGGCGAAGCGCTCGTCGAGGGCGGTCGCGAGCAGGGCCGCGCCATCCTCGAACAGGCCTACGAAGCGCGCAAGGCGGTCTTGAACGATCTGGCGGTGAAGCGCAAGGCGCTACACATGCAGATCGATCAACTGCGTGCGGCCCGTGACACGCTCGCGACCTTCGTCACGTCGATCCAAGACCAGGTCGGGACCGTGCTCGAAGGGATCAACAACTCCGATGACGTGGCTCGAAACGCCGCACTCGAGGCATTGCGTCTTCGTCCACCGGGCGCGGAACCGACCGAAGAGGAACTGCTCGCGGGCACGCCACTGCGCACCGTCGTCGAGCCACAACTTCGCGTCGCCGACGCGCCCGCCGAGGCCAAGGCGAAGGCCCCGCGGCCGCCCAAGGCTCCCCAGACGACCGAGGTGCCCATGACGACCGTCCTCGACGACGACGCGACCGGGACCGACGTCGTGAACGAGATCTTCGCTCGCCTGCGCAAGGCGACACTCGAAGAAAGGGGTGCGACGGCGCAGGCACCGCGCAAGGCACCGGCGGCGGCCAAACCCGAGACGCCCACGGGCGAACTCTTCCGCCGTCGCGATCAGGCCCTCGAGGAGTCCATGGCGGTGCTCACCCGAAAAGTGAAAAGGGCGCTCCAAGACGATCAAAACGTCATGCTCGATCGGCTTCGTGACGTCAAGGCGATGATCACCACCGAACTCGAGGACGAGCACGAACAACGTGCCCGCTACGCCAACGCCGCGATCGATGCCCTCACCGACGCCGCGGCCGCCGGCGTGCAGTTCGCCAAGGATGAGGCCGGCGTACCCGGCGGACCGATCAACGCGACCGAGCTCAGCGACTGCGCCGCGGACCTCGCGGTGACGATCGTCTTGGCCCTTCGAAAGCGGATTCTCGCTGACGGCAGCGGGGATGGACCCGATAGGGCCAACGCCGCCTACAAGGAGTGGCGCGGAGCACGCGTCGAGCGGCTCTGCACCGACGCCGCGCGCAGGGCGTTCGAAGTCGGGGTGCTCGCCGCCTCGCAGGGAAGAAACGTCCGCTTCTACGTCGCGCCGAACGACGCGCCGTGCGACGCGTGCGCGCTTGACGCAGCGTCAGGCGAACGCCTCGCCGGTCAGGCGTTTCCGAGCGGCTCGACGCACCCGCCTTTGCACGCGGGCTGCGCGTGCGCCGTAATTCCCGTTTGAAAAACGGCCTAGGCTCAACTCGTGCGTAGTCCGACTGACATCCCCTCACGTCCTCGACGGCTGGGTCGGTTCTCTCGCAGGTTCTGGTTTGGCGTCATCTTCGTCATCTTGCTGATCGGCTTCCTCTCGCTTCGGAACTTGGCCGTGCTGTGGACCGACCAGATGTGGTTCTCGTCGGTCGGACTCGGCAAGGTGTTCTCGACGCTGCTCATGGTGAAAGTTGGACTGGGACTCACCTTCGGTGCGGTCTTCTTCTTCATCATGTGGGGCAACTTGCTGCTCACCGACCGTTTCGGTGCACGGGACCTCTCCTTTGATCCCGAAGACGAAATCGTTCGCCGGTTCCAGAATGTGGTGCGGCCCTACGCCAAGCGGATTTACGCGGCGATTGCCCTCGTTATGGGTCTGGTCGCGGGGCTCAACGCGACCGGTCAATGGCAGAAGTACCTGCTGTGGGCCAACAGTCAGCCCTTCCACATAAAGGACCCACTCTTTCACAAGGACTTGGGTTTCTACATCTTCACGCTCCCGTTCGTTTCGTTCGTGGTCACCTGGCTGCTCATATCCCTGATCGTGGTGTTGCTGGTCACGACCGGGTTCCACTATCTCAATGGCGGGATCCGCGCGACGAGAGTGACGCCGCGTGTCGCGCCACGGGTGAAGGCTCATCTCTCGGTCATCGGAGCGGGCATCGCGCTGATGAAGGCCGCGGGCTACGTCATCGCGAAATGGGAACTGGTCAACTCGACGAACGGGTACGTCCAGGGCGCCGGTTACACCGACGTGCACGCGCGGATGCCTGCGCTCACGATCCTCTTCTTCCTCTCGGTCGCCGCTGCGCTCATCTTGTTGTGGAACGTTCGACTTCGCGGTTGGTCGCTACCGGCGGTCGCCGTCGGACTCTGGCTATTCGTGGCGCTCGTGATCGGCGTGCTCTACCCGACGATCCTCCAAGCACTCAAGGTGACCCCAAATCAGGAATCGCTCGAAGCGCCCTACATTCAACGCAACATTGAGGCGACGCGCGCCGCGTTCGGTCTCGACAAGGTCACCTACGACACGTTCGCGGGCGCGACCACCATCTCGAGCGCGACCATCAAAGCCGACTCCGCGACGCTCGACAACATCCGCCTCTGGGATCCTGCCCAGGCGATTGCGCTCACGACCGTCACTAGGCGTCAGTCGATCCGCGGGTACTACACGTTCACCACGTTGGGTGTGGACCGCTACTTCATCAATGGCAAATTGACACCGGTCCTTATCGGCGCTCGACAGGTCGACGCCTCGAACCTTTCGTCGCCCAGTTGGGTGAACACGCATCTGCAGTACACGCATGGCATCGGTGCGGCGGTTCTCGCCGCGAACGCCGTCGACTACACGACCGGTAATCCGAACTTCGTGGTATCGAACGTCCCCCCGCAGTCGACGAACGGCATGCCGGTCCTCACCGAACCCGACGTCTACTTCGGGATCCACGATCCGGGCTGGGTCGTCGCCAATACGAAGCAGCCCGAACTCGACTACCAGGTGAACTCCGGACCTAACGCCGGAAGTTCGGTCGAGACGCACTACAAGAGCACCGGCGGCGTGGCGGTCGGGGGACTGTTTAGTCGCATGGCGCTCGCGCTGCGCTTGGGCGACTTCAACTTCCTCATCTCGAACCAGATCACGTCCAAGAGCCGGGTTATGTTCGTGCGTGACGTCCAACAGATGGCGCAGAAGGCCGCGCCGTTCCTCACCTTCGACTCGAACCCCTACGCCGTCATCGCCAACGGTGAAGTGCAGTACGTCCTCGACGGCTACACCACGACCGACCAGTACCCCTACAGCCAGAACGCCTCGGGCCTCAACGTCAACGAGGGCGGGCTGCCCTACAGCTTCAACTACGCGCGCAACGCCGTCAAAGTGGTCATCAACGCATACTCGGGAAAGATGACGTTCTACGCGAACGACCCCAACGACCCGATCTTGAAGGCCTACCGCTCCGCGTTCCCCACGATGTTCCACCCACTCAGCCAGATGCCCGAGGCGATCCGCACGCACCTTCGCTACCCGACTGACCTCTTCTCGGTGCAGGCTGCGACCCTCGGCCGCTACCACATCGCGACAGCGAGCGCCTTCTACACTGCGTCCGACCGCTGGGAGATCTCACCCACCACTGGTTCAGGTACGCCGCGCCAGTCGCTCAAACGTACGACCGTCACGAACAACGCTGGCAACGTGGTCTCGACCGACCTCTCGCCCATGAGCCCGGTCTACCAAGTCGGCTCACTGCCGTTCGCGAATCATCAACAACTGCTCCAGACGATTGCCTACGTGCCCGCCGGTAATTCGAACACGGTCCAGGGTCTCACCGCCTTCATGATCGCGACGAGTGACCCCGACGACTACGGCCAGCTCCACGTCTACGTCACGCCTCGCGGCACGTCGGTCACCGGTCCGGTCCAGGCCGACTCTGAGATCCAGCAGAACAGCAAGGCCGCACAGATCACGACGCTGCTCGACCAACACGGGTCCAGCGTGTTGCTGGGCAATAACTTGATGGTGCCCCTCGACCAGAGCGTCCTCTACATTCGACCCCTCTACGTGACCAGCACGTCGAACCCGTTACCGCAACTTCGCTACGTCATCGCCGTCTTCAACCAGGACGTCGCCATCGAACCAACGCTCGCGGGAGCCCTTTCCGACGTGCTGGGCGCGAAGGTCTCGACCGGCCCCGGTGGCACGACCACTCCGGGTGGAGGTGGAACACAGACGGGCAAGACCGCCTCGTACTATCTCAACCAAGCGGCCGCCGACTACACCGCGGCGCAGAATGCCCTGAGCGCCGGGAACCTGGGTGGCTACCAGTCGAAGGTAAAGGCCATGGACCGAGATCTCCAATTGGCGTTGAACGCACTTCCGGGTTCGACGAGCACGTCCGGTACGTCCTCATCAACAACGACAACTACCACGACGGTGCCCACGAAGAAGTCCAAGACGTAGCGACAGTCGTCAAGCGCTTCCGGCGGAAATTTGTGGTGCTGGGGAGTGGTCGCTCTAGAGCCGCTAGAGTTGTTCACGCAACGCGGGGTGGAGCAGTCTGGTAGCTCGTCGGGCTCATAACCCGAAGGTCGCAAGTTCAAATCTTGCCCCCGCCACCATGTAGTACTGAAATGAAGTCGAAGGCCCAGGGAAACCCCTGGGCCTTCATTCTGTCCGGAATGAGTCTCATAGCGCGATCAAGCGGAGGCAAGATCGCATCACTCTTGGTAAGAGCTGTGGTCGAAGTAATCGACACGCGACGGAACAGACAAGGTTTCTAACCATCTCATAACACGCCGCGCGCATCGCACCCGTCGGCCACGGTGGGACCGGGGCTCCATACGTTGCGCTATCGCGTGAACCGCACATTTAACCGAATTGGAGACCGTCATCCTCTATGTTTCTTGAATGAGCTCAATCAACGATCCCAATTCAACCGGTCCAACCGTGCGGAGGTACAACCAGCGCATGGCTCGACGCATGGCGCGACGCGCACACATCGACGAAGATGGCGTGGCGGTGTGCTTCGCGTACAACAATCTGGCGACCTGCGTGCTCATTGGTGTGGTGGAGGATGTCGTTCGATACATCCCGTCGATTGGGGAACTCCTCGAGATGGCGATCAGTACGCTCACGTTCTATTTCCATCGAATCGTCCTGGTCACTGAGCACAACGTGTACGTCTATCGGGATTGGCCGTTTCACTTCCCCGGTAAGCGACTGGCCGCGTATACGCGCCACGCCGGCCTGGTGAAGCTCGGTAGTCCGAACCCGGGCGGTTTCTCTGGATTCATCCGCCGCGGGCAGCTGACCTTCGAGGACGGACATGTCGTGTATCACGGCATCTTGTGGATTCGCCGTGCGAAGTACATCGCTCAGATGGGTAACAGCCTCGCCGCGGCATAAGAAGTCACTCACGGGAAATACCGCCGCTCGCCGAAGTCGCCTCACCGATGGATGATTGAACTCGAGAAATGCCCAATGGGGGGGGGCTGGCGCGATTGAGATTCTCCTCCAGGGTCCCTACGAAGTAGTGGTGGTCGTTGGCAACGACGTGGTCGTGGTTGGACTCGTTGTCGTCGTGGAGATTGGTTGCGCGGTTTCGATCAGGCTACTCACGCTCGCTTCACCCCACGCGTTGATCGTTCCAACGCTCACGTAGTACGAAGTCCCCGGGAGCAAACCTGAAATCGTCGCGGATTGAACGGAGAGGGGCTCGGGCACGGTGACCGTGGGGGCCGACTTGTTATCTTCCGAGAATATGAAGATTCCGTACGACGATGGCAGCGCCGACGTCGCCGACTCGCCTGATGTCCACGTCACACTGATCGTGGTCGACGTGGAAGTCACCGTAGAAATTAATGGATGCAGCATGGGCGTGGTCGCTTTACCGGACTTCAACTTCGTGTAGGCGAGGCACGTAGGAATCGTTGGGAAGCCGCTGCTTACGAACGGATAGAGCTGAATGCGGTAGGCAGTCCTCGGGCTGAGACCGTGCACGGTGGCGGCGCGCGCCTTTCGTCCAATCGTTCGTGTGGCCGACTGAGATACTGCAGTGAGAATGTCATAACCGGTGATCTTCGCACTCGCCGGCGTTTTCGCCGTTACCCAATGAACGGTGACGGACGTTCGGGTGGTAGTGCATGACGTGATTTTTGGCGTCAATGTCGGCGATGCCGCGGACGCCGGCACGGCCACCAAGGTGAGCAGCATCGCGGAGCACGCCGCGAGTCGCCAGGGGAACCTCATTGGCCCAACTGTATCGGCCGCTCGCGCTCGTTGTCTTGAACGCGGAACGTCGAATCGTTTCGCGGGTCCAGCCTTTGGCGGTCTGGCGCTACCACGAACCTTTTGCCGTCACCACGAGTGGCACGGTGTTGAAACCGCCCGCCTTCGCTGGTGTGTCACCCGTCCCCACTGCGACACAGTCACTCTTGGAGCACCACAGACCCTGCAGACTCGGGTAGGTGAATTGACCGAGGTTAGTGAGACGGACCACGGACCAATGACTCGCGCCCCGCAGCGTAGCCACGCCCACCACCAAGCCGTCGGTTGCTCGCAACGTGATGACGCCCGTGCACTGGGTATTACGCACGCACGAGACGAGGGGGACCAGCGTTGGATCGAGTTGTGGCGACGTCACGCCGGGAATTGACAACGTCGAGGGTGGCGCCCATTTGCCACCAGACTCCGACATGATCAGGGGCACGCTGGCCTCGTTGCCCGTACCGAACCGGCTGACGCCAGTCGCAACGCAATTGCCGATCGAACCGCACGAAATCGAGTTCAGTCCATTGTTGTTGGTGGATTCGTGGTAGCCCTTGAGCAAGGTCAGGTGACTCCATTCACCGTTGTGCATGGTCACACTGAAAGGTGAGGACCGTCCGGAGGATGCTTCGAACTGACCTGCGCCGATACACCAGGTGGTCGAAGGACACGAGAGCGCGTCGAAGATCATCGTGGCGAAGCCTTTGCCGAGTTGGG
>Ga0181525_10004345_pt1 | contig 10919 bp, 9 predicted proteins | sample PEATcosm2014_Bin_48_FD_121100 | JGI IMG/M metagenome (GOLD analysis project Ga0181525, IMG submission 121100) | Peatland microbial communities from MTU Mesocosm Facility, Houghton, MI, USA - PEATcosm2014_Bin06_10_metaG | ecosystem: Environmental > Terrestrial > Soil > Wetlands > Peat | place... | reverse complement strand
ACTACAGCTTCTTCGAGCTTGCCCGCGACTTTAAGACGCGCGGCATGACGGCCTACGCCGAGTTTCAACAGAAGGAATTCGCAAGCGAAGAATTCGGCTACACGGCGACGCGCCATCAACGCGAAGTCGGCACCGGATACTTCGACGCCGTCGCGCAAGCGATCAGCGAAGGCAAGTCCTCGACGACTGCGCTGCACGGTTCGACGGAGGCCGAGCAGTTCTACCAAGACACGGTTAAAGAAGTCATCGCGGTCTGAGGGTTCTCGAGATGAACGTCGCCCCAGCGGGATTCACGCTGAACCGTGATTTGCCGGCTGGATTCGCGGAATTCTATCTTCCGCTGCACGAGCTGTTCACGCCGGAGCAGCAGCGCTTGAGTCACGCGCGAGCCGTTCGGCTCGCGCGCGCCCACGCGGGAGAGCTTCCGACTTATCTGCCGCCGTCGGAGGCTACCACGACCGAGTGGCGCATCGCACTGCCCTCGTGGCTGCGCGATCAACGCAACCAAATGACCGGTCCCGCCGACGATGCCGAACTCGTCGTCAAGATGCTCAATTCGGGCGCGCCCGGCGTGATGCTCGATCTCGAAGATTCGATGGCGAACACCTGGGAGCACCTCATGCTCGGTCACGAGAACATCGTGGCCGCGCTGTACGGCACACTCGACTACGACGATCGCAAACGCGGGACGCGCGTGGGCATCGCTCCCAGCGACACCGTCGTCTTCAACCGGGTGCGCGGCCTGCACCTGTCACAAGCCGGGGTGATGGAGAACGAGCTGACGAGCGCGTCGCTCTTCGACGTAGCGCTGCTCGTATATCGCATCGACGCGTCGCGCCTGAAGCATCCGTTGTGTATCTACATTCCCAAGTCCGAATCGGCCGAAGAGGCCCTATGGTGGAAGGCGCTCTTCGACGCCGTCATTGCGGCCAAAGGATGGGAGCCCGGATCCATCAAGGCGATGGCGCTCGTCGAGTCGCATCCGCTCGCCTTCGAGATGGAAGAATTTCTCTTTCATTTGCGGGACTACATCGTCGGATTGAACCTCGGGCGCTGGGACTATATGGCGAGTTTGATTCACTTCAACTTGCACGATCCCACGTGGCTGCTGCCGGATCGCAACACCATTCCGCTCGACGTACCGTTCTTCCAGAATCTGCGCACGCTCTTGCCGGAGATCACGCACAAGCACGGCGCGTTCGCGATCGGCGGCATGACCGCGCTCTATCCGAGTCGAGAGGATCCCGAACTCAACGCGCGCGCGCTCTCCATACTCGAACGCGACAAAAAGAATGAGGCAAACTGCCTGATGGACGGCGCCTGGACCGGACATCCCGACCAAAACGCGATCGCAGTTGCACAGTTTCCGGATCCGAACCAACTCGATCGCCGGCCGAAACTCGCGACGACGCATCCCGATCTGCGACCCGCGCCGATCGGCGTCGGCACGACCACGCTCGAGGGCACGCGCGCCGCGGTTCGAACGGTGATTCGCTATCGCCAAGGCGTGCTCGAGGGCAAAGGCGCGAGCCTGCTCGACGGCTACATGGAAGATCTGGCAACCGACCGGATCTACCGGCTGATGATCGCCCAGCGCCTGCGTTACCCGGGGCCGTACACGCCGCCGTCCCTCTCGGCAATCTTCGACGAAGAACTCGCAAAGCTCGGTCCCGAGTATAAAACCGCTCGCGATATCTCCGAGCGCATGATTCTCACCGGAGCCTTCGATCCCACGTAGCCGTTAGCGGATCTCGAGTCGAATCGCGTATGGCCGCACGCCCGCCGACGGCTGCGTCCCCGGCGCGCATTCCGCGACCGCAAGCTGGAGCGTTTGCCCGAGCATGGCCGTGGCGTTCCGCCGGCACCGTCGGAGTCCCGCTCGTCACCGGCCAATTGACCCGCCGGCGTTGGCGCGGTAAGACTCATTCATGACCTTCCGCACCCCGGCCGCATTCGTCTGGCTCTTCCTAACGTTCACGGCAATCGGCGTCTTCTTTGCCCTTCACTCCTATCTCGACGAAGGGCCCGGAGCTTCGCTCGCCGTTCACTTCTATTACGAGTTGACGGGCGCGTGGGCTGCGATGGTTTGGGTACCGGCACTTGGCTGGCTCACGCGGGTCGCCCCGTTCACGCGCAATACCATCGCTCGCGCGCTCGGCCTCAACGCGCTAGGTGCCCTCGTGTACACGCTCCTCCACAGCACCGCCGAACTGGCTATGCGCTTTCCGCTCCAGTCGCTGGTCGGTTTTCACTACCCGCTCTCCGACATGGCCCGCGCCACCTACATTTCGGAGGCGCCGAGCGATCTCGTCTACTACGCCTTTATCGTTACATCGCTCTACCTGCTGCGGCACTTCCTCGCCTCGCGCGATCTTGAAGCCAAGCTCGCGGAGGCCAAACTCGAAAACCTTCGCCTGCAGCTTCAGCCGCATTTCCTCTTCAACACGCTCAATGCCATCTCGAGCGTCATGTACGAGGACGTCGAAAAGGCGGACGCGATGCTAGCCAAATTAAGCGACTTCCTGCGGACGGTCCTCGACTCGGGAAGCGTGCACACCGTGCCGCTCGATAAAGAGCTCGCCGTCGAGAACATGTACGTCGACATCATGACGACGCGCCTGGAATGCAATCTGACCCTCGACGTCCGCGTCGACGAGGATGCCAAGGATAGCAGCGTTCCGTTTATGTTGCTCCAGCCGCTCCTCGAGAACAGCATCCGCCACGGGATGGGCTCGTCCCGCAAGACATTGGATCTCGGGATTGAGGTATCGCGCAGCAACGGCTCGACGATCATCGACGTCGACGATAACGGCCTCGGCATCGAGCCGAATGCGGCACGCGGGATCGGACTGACCAACGTCGCCTCTCGTTTGAAATACATGTACGGCGACGCCGCAACGTTTTCAATCGCGCCACTGGCCGCCGGCGGCACGCGCGCCACCCTCACCTTCCCCTACACTCCTGGAGAACGCACGTGCCCTTAAACGTCATGATCGCCGACGACGAGGCTCCCGCGCGTCGCAAGCTTGCCCGCCTGCTCGGCGAGCATGAAGACGTGTCGATCGTCGCCGAAGCCTCTAACGGCATCGACGCACTCGATCTGATCGCGATGACCAAGCCCCAACTCGTCTTCCTCGACATTCACATGCCGGATCTCGACGGACTCGGCGTGGCCGAAACGCTCGTACGTAGCGAAGCGCCGCCATCGATCGTCTTCGTCACGGCGTTCGATCAATACGCCGTCAAAGCGTTCGAGGTAAACGCGCTCGACTATTTGCTCAAGCCTTTCGATCGCGAGCGTTTCGAAAGTGCGTTAACGCGCGCTCGGCAGTCGCTAGAAACGCAGAAAGACTCGGATAAACTGGCCGACACGCTGCGCGAGCTGCGTAACGAGGAGCACTACGTGCGACGACTGTTCATCCCCAACGATGGACGCTCGTTCTTCGTTGCGACGCGCGAGGTAGCGCGTCTCGAATCCGACGGCAATAACGTCGTCGTCCACACCGCGCGCGGGGTCCATACGCTGCGCGCCACCCTCGAGTCGCTCGAGGCTCGCCTCGACCCGGCCCAGTTTGCGCGCGTGCATCGCTCGCACGTCGTAAACATCGACGACATCGCAGAGATCCATTCGTGGTTCCACGGCGACTACAAGATCCTCATGCGCGACGGAACCGAGATCGCATGGAGCCGCCGCTACGCAGCTAAGCGTCCCGACTTGCTGAAATAAAGGAGCGTTCACCATGAAATCCCGCGTGGCGTGGCTTGCGGCCGGCGTCGTGTTTCTCGTGCACCTTTTTGGAAACGCGCACTATGGATTCTTCCGCGACGAACTCTACTTCATCATCTGCGGGCAACATCCGCAATGGGGCTACGTCGACCAGCCGCCCATCGTGCCGCTCCTAGCCGCGCTGACGCAGGTCTTCGGTCATTCGCTATTCTTGCTGCGCCTCGTTCCGGCGCTCTTTGCAGCCGGCGGAGTGTACGTGACCTGCCTGCTAGTGGTCGAGTTTGGCGGCGGTGTCTTCGCGCAAACCCTCGCCTCGTTGACGTTCTTGTTTGCCGGCGTTCTGCTCAGTTTCGGAGGAAAGGTTGGCCCCGATGAGGTCGGGATGCTCACGTGGCCGCTCCTCGCGCTCCTCGTCGTGCGACTCACGAAGAACGCCTCCCCTCGACTCTGGTTATTCGCAGGAGCCGTTGCCGGAATCTCAATCCAGAGCAAGTACAGCGTCGTCTTTTTTCTCATCGCACTGACCGGCGGTCTTATCCTCACCCCGTACCGGCGCATCCTTGCGAACCGCTGGTTTGCAGCGGGCGCAGGCGTTATGCTGCTGATCGCATTGCCCAACCTCCTATGGCAGGCTCACTACGGCTTCCCGATGTGGGAGCTGTTGCGCGCCGGCCAAAACGGAAAGAACGTCATCGCCGGTCCGCTGCTATATGTCGCGCAGCAGATTCTTATCACGAATCTCTTCCTGTTTCCGGTTTGGGTCATCGGCGTGATCTGGCTTACGATGCGGCCGAGCCTACGTTTTCTCGGATATGCGTACGTTATTCTGATCGTCCTGATGATCGTTTTTCACGGAAAACACTACTATCCGGCAAACGTCTACCCGATCGTCATCGCAGCAGGCGCCGTGGCGATCGAAGGGTGGACCGCACGCGTCGCTCTCGCTCGCATCGCCGTGCTGGCATACGTGCTCGTGCTCGGCCCGGTTTTCATCCCGTTCTCGCTTCCGATCCTTCCCGAGCAAACGTTCGTCGCGTATCAGGATCGGGTGAACGACATCCTCCACATCCCAAAGGCGGCATTGGCGACCGAGCACAATCGCGAGACCTCAACGCTTCCGGGTGATTGGGCCGACATGCACGGTTGGCCCGAGATGGCGGCCGCGGTGCGAGCGATCTACGAGGCGCTTCCGCCAAACGAACGCAGTCAAGCCGTCGTCATCACTTCGAACTACGGTGAAGCCGCTGCCATTGGATTCTTCGCTCCCGACGTTCCGGTCATCAGCCGGCATAACCAATATTGGCTCTGGGGCCCGCGCGGATATTCGGGCAACGTCCTCATCGACGTAAACGGCGACTGCGGCGCCAAGGAACAGCTCTTCGCGCATGCGCAACTCGCCGAACGGTTCAACGCTCCGTATACCATCGGCTGGGAGACCGACATGCCGATCATGGTGTGCCGCGGCATCAAGGTCCCGCTGGCGACGCTGTGGCCGTCGATCAAGGTGTATGAATAGCGAGCGCCTCGATCAACCGCGGATACACCAGCGCCGTGCGCGCTAGGGCGTTATCGGGATCGATGATGTCGTGATTGGCCGGCAGGCCAAGCAGTTCGTGATACTCGGCGCCGACTTCCCCGTGCGCCAGCCAATCGCCTAACACTTCGCGCGTGACCCCGTTATTCACGGCCGGATCGAAGCGATTGACCACCGCAGCAATGCGGCCGGCTTGTGGCGGCTTTTTCTTCGCGGCCGTGTGAACGGCGTCGGCGAGGCGCTGGACCTGCATCAGGGCGTGCGTCGAAAAGCGCGGGTAGGCGGTGTGCGGCCGCATCTTTGCGCGAACGCGTGGATCCCACCAGAGAAAAAAGTTCGGGAGATGATTGAACGTCCACGCGAGCATATCGGTTACGCCGCGAGAGAGCTGGAGCAAGGCGAAGTCGGGAGCGACGCAGACGCTCGTCGAGACGTCCTGCCGAAACTGCGCGAGGTACGCGCACTGCAGTCCGCCCATAGAAATCCCAAGCACGGCAACCCGCTCGCCGAGCCCACCGGCGATGTCGACCGCCTCATACGCCGCCGCAACGAGATCTTCGGCACGCAAGGCCGCAATGTCGCGCGACATTCGATCCGCATACCCGTGATAGGTCATGCGCGGAACGTACACGTTGGCTTCGAGCGCGAACAGTTGCGGGGCAAATTCCACGAACTGCCCTGGGTGATTGGTGAAACCGTGAAAGAGCACCACGGCCCAAGGACGCTTTACGCCGTGATCGAGGAGCGCGGTGTGCGCGCTCGGCGCGATGCGGGCGTCGTCGAGTGCGGCTACGGCGCGCACGCGCGCGATCGCCTCCTCGTACGAGGCCGCCCGATTAGGCGCGGGATGCGCGATCACGTGCGAAACATCCCGGCAGGTGATCGTTCACCATGCCGACCGCTTGCATGAACGCGTACATAATGGTCGGACCTACGAAGCGGAACCCGCGCTTCTTGAGATCCTTGCTCAGCGCTTGCGACTCGGCAGACTCGGCTGGAAGCTCCTCGCGCGACTTGGGGCGATTTACTTTCGGTTTGCCGCCGACGAAGCGCCACACGTAAGCATCGAAACTGCCGAATTCGCGTTGCACGGCGAGAAAGGCCTTGGCGTTGCCGATCGTCGCTTCGATCTTGGCGCGGTTGCGAATAATACCCGGGTCTTGCATCAACTTCTCGATCCGAGCCGGCGTCAGCCTCGCGACGCGCGCCGGATCGAAGTCGTGAAACACTTCGCGATAGCGAGCGCGTTTGCGCAGAATCGTCTCCCAACTCAAGCCCGCCTGCGCGCCCTCGAGAGTCAGGAACTCGAAGAGCGTGCGATCGTCGTGGACGGGAACGCCCCACTCCTCGTCGTGGTACGGAATCGACAGCTCGGTCGTCGCCCACGAGCAACGCGCCTTCATAGGGAGGCGAGCGATGCCTCAAACGCCTTCAAGAATACCGTCACATCGTCGGAGCTAAAGATCAGCGGCGGTTGAACGCGGAGGATGTTGCCGAAGCGTCCGCCCTTTCCAATCAAAACGCCGCGTTCGCGCATCGCCTCCAGCACGCGATTCGCGGCCACGGCATCGTATGTTTTCGTCTTTGCGTCCTTAACCAGCTCGACCCCGATCATGAGGCCGCGCCCCCGCACTTCACCCACGATCGGGAAGCGCTTCTGCAGCTCCCGCAGCCCGCCCAGCAGTGCGTCGCCCTGGCGCTTCGCATTTGCGATGAGCTGCTTCTTCTCGATGACCTCGAGCGTTACGGTTGCGGCGCGCGTCGAAAGCGGGTTGCCGCCAAACGTGTTGATGTGCGGACCTTTAAACGCGTCGGCCAGTTCGGGACGCGTGATCGTAATGCCGATCGGCAGTCCGCTCGCGAGCCCCTTCGCCGACGTAATGATATCGGGAACGACGCCGTAACTCGAGACCATGCCGAACCAGCCATCGCCGAGCCGCCCCCACCCGGCCTGCACTTCGTCGGCAATCAGCAACGTCCCGAACGGCGTCAACGTTTCTTTCAGCACTTGAAAATACTCGGGAGGCGGCGTGATGATCCCGGCAACGCCGGCAATGGTTTCCGCGATCATTGCGGCCGGGGCTCCATCCGTCGCTGTTTCGATGACGCGCTTTGCGGCTTTCGCGCAGGCGATCTCGCACGACGGATATTCGAGGTTCAGCGGACAGCGATAGCAGTACGGATTCGGAACGAACGCTACGTGCGGCATCTGCGGGCCGAAGTTGCGCCAGTTGCTCAACCCGGCGAGCGCCACCGTGTAGACCGTGCGGCCGTGGTACGCATGCTCGAGCGCGAGAAAATCGGCGGACTTCTTGGCCGTGCGCGCGATCAGCGCGGCGGTTTCGTTGGCTTCCGATCCCGAATTGCTCGCGAACGACTTGGTCATCCCAGGTGGTGCGATTTCGGCAATCTTTTCGGCAAAGTCGAGCTGCGGCTCGGTGAGGTAGAGCGTCGATACGTGCATCAATTGCTTGGCCTGCTCGGCGACCGCTTGCGCGACTTCGGTATCCCCGTAGCCGAGCGTGTTCGTCGCAATGCCGGCGAACGCGTCGAGGTACTCGCGCCCCTGGTCGTCGCGCACGTGCGTGCCCTCGCCATTGACGAGCGTCAGTGGATGCTCGTAGTACGCCTGCTGAGCGGCGAAGAGATGCGCTTTCGCGCGTTCGGCGTTCGATTTTTTCGTAACGGTATCCATCATCTCTCTACTTGTGGGTGGGGAAGCCTAAGTTGACGCCCGTATTTCCTTCGTCCCAGCGCGCGGTCACGACCTTGCCGCGGGTGTAAAAACGGAAGCCGTCCTCGCCGTAGACGTGCAGGTCGCCGAACAGCGACGCCTTCCAACCGCCAAAACTGTAGTAGCCGACCGGAACGGGGATCGGAACGTTGACCCCGACCATTCCCGCCTGCACCTCGCGTTGGAACCTGTGCGCGGCGCCTCCGTCGCGCGTGAAGATCGACGTACCGTTGCCGTACGGGTTGCGATTGACCAAATCGAGGGCTTCGTCGAGCGAGTTCGCGCGCACGTTGACGAGCACCGGGCCAAAGATTTCATCCGTGTAAATCGTCATCTCGGGCGTCACGTTGTCGAAGAGGGTCGGGCCGAGAAAGAACCCGTTCTCGTAGCCTTGCACGCGCACGCCCCGTCCATCCTCGACGAGCGTTGCCCCCGCCTTCTCGCCTGCGTCGATGTATCCGACGATGCGGTCGCGCGCTTGTGACGTCACGACCGGGCCCATATCCGTCGCGTCATCCGAGCCGGGCCCCACCTTGAGACGCGCGATACGTTCGCGCATCTTCGGCATCAACGCGTCGGCCGCGTTGCCCACCGTGACGCTGGCCGAGATAGCCATGCAGCGTTGTCCGGCCGAGCCGTAACCGGCGGACACCAGAGCATCCGCGGCGGCATCCATATCCGCATCGGGCATGACGACCAAGTGATTCTTCGCACCGCCAAGTGCTTGCACGCGCTTGCCGTGGGCCGCAGCGGTCTCGTAAATGTATCGCGCAATCGGCGTACTGCCGACGAAGCTCACCGCCGCAACGTTTGGGTGCGCGAGCAAGCCATCGACGGCGACTTTATCGCCGTGCAAAACATTAAACACACCGGCCGGCAACCCGGCTTGCATCCACAGCTCGGCGAGTAGATTTGCGGCCGACGGATCTCGCTCCGAGGGTTTTAGTACGAACGCGTTGCCGCAGGCAATCGCGATCGCAAACATCCACACCGGAACCATCATCGGAAAGTTGAACGGCGTGATGCCCGCGCAGACGCCCAATGGCTGGCGGATCGAGTAGGTGTCGACGTTGCGCGAGACGCTTTCGCTGAACTCGCCCTTCATTTGGTGCGTCAACGAGCACGCGAAATCGACGACTTCGAGCGCGCGCGTCACCTCGCCGCCCGCATCCGACACGACCTTCCCATGTTCCGATGAGACGATCTCCGCGAAGGTCGACGCGTGCGAGCGCATGAGCTCGCGAAACGCAAACATGATCTCCGCGCGCTTGCCGAGCGGCGTGTCGCGCCAGCCGGGATAGGCGGCATACGCCGTCGCTACGGCGCGGTCGATCGCCGCCTGGTCGGCAAAAGCTACGCGCGACTGCACGACGCCTCGGGCCGGATCGTAGACGTCGCCATACCGATCGCACGGGTCGTCCAGCGGAGCACCATCGACGAAGTGGCGAATGAGGCGGGTCGTAGCGGCTACCATAAGACGGGGAGAATTATGCGGCGGTAGGGGACGCCCCGCTATTTATAGCCCAAGCGGGTCACTTATTAAGCCAAGCAGTTGCGGATAGACCGCATTTGCGATTTCAGGATGACGCAGCGGCTCGATAATGTCGTGCGAAAACGGGATTCCCGTCAATACGACGTGTTCCAACCGGGTGGGATCCTTTGCGCCCAACGCCGTCTCGAGCCGGCGCACCGTGCGATTGCTTACCGCCGTTTCGTGCGCGTTGGTTACAAACGTGAGGCGCTTCGCTGCGACGCCTTGCGGCGCGCGTTGGATCACTTCGTGCGCCAGCATGTACGCTTGCGCGAGCGCGTGCGTCGAATAGCGCGGGTATCCGTGCGCGGGCATCTGCTTTTCACGCGCGATCGGATCCCACCACTCGAAACGGTTCGGCAAGGCAAGAAACATCCGCGACAACGCGCCCATCCAGCTGCTCGGAACCCACGAGATCCCAAAGAAAGGTGCGATCGCGACGACGCGTTCGACCGGATACCGTTCCGCGATCCACGTCGCGAGTAAGCCGCCGATCGAGAAGCCGGCTACGATCACCCGCTCGCCGAGGCCTTGCGCGAGCGTCACGCTATCGTTCGCAAAGACTCGGAGCTCCTCTGCCGTAAGCCGCGCTAGAGCCTCGGAAAGACGGTCGTGGTGCCCGTGGCGCGGGAGCCGGGGCACGATGACGTTGTGGCCCTGGTCGTGGAGTTCGTGCGCGAAGCGAACGAATTGGGTCGGGCTCGCGGAGAGGCCGTGAAACAGCACGATGGCACGCGGCCGGACCTCGCCATGAAGCAGCAGTTTGGTACGCCCGGCTTCGCCAACGTGCGCACGATCGCGACCGCGGAGGCGGTCGAGGAGACTCTGGGTGGCGTCAGAGAAGCTTGAACTCACGAATAGGCCTTACCTCAGCCAGGTTTAGCCGTGCTATAAAGATGGTCATGCCGAGACTTCATTCCGATAAAACCAGCGAGTACATCGCCCTCGACGAGCGGTACGGTGCGCACAACTATGCCCCGCTCGATCTGGTTATCGAGCGTGCCGAGGGCGTCTGGATGTGGGACGTCGACGGAAAGAAGTATCTCGACTGCATCTCGGCCTACTCGGCGGTCAATCAGGGCCACAGTCATCCGCGAATCAGGGAGGCGATGATCGAGCAGGCCTCGCGCGTTCAACTCACCTCGCGTGCGATGCGCAACGACCGGATGGGTCCGTTCCTCAATAAACTCACCGCGCTCACGGGTTTCGAGCGGGCGCTTCCAATGAATACCGGTGCCGAAGCGGTGGAAACGGCGATCAAGCTGGCGCGCCGGTGGGGATATCGCGTGAAAGGCATCCCGCACGACGCCGCCGAGATCGTCGTCTTTTCGAATAACTTTCACGGCCGCACGACGACGATCGTCAGCGCGAGCACGCCGTGGTCGTGCACGTT
>Ga0181525_10004344_pt1 | contig 10922 bp, 9 predicted proteins | sample PEATcosm2014_Bin_48_FD_121100 | JGI IMG/M metagenome (GOLD analysis project Ga0181525, IMG submission 121100) | Peatland microbial communities from MTU Mesocosm Facility, Houghton, MI, USA - PEATcosm2014_Bin06_10_metaG | ecosystem: Environmental > Terrestrial > Soil > Wetlands > Peat | place... | reverse complement strand
TCTTTCCAGGGCGCGGGCTTTGCGGCGAAATCGTAGTGGCCGACATCGGCATACCATCCGCTGTCCTAGAGAGTATCGCCCCGAACACCTGGGAGAACAGCCCCGATCTCTGGCTGGGCGATTACCCCTGGCCTCAGCCTGAGAGTTACAAGTACAGGCGTGGCGAAGTCCTGATCCTCGGCGGCGAGACGATAACGGGCGCTAGCCGGATGACCGCCCAAGCGGCGTCGCGTGCGGGGGCCGGCATGGTCACGCTCGCCGCTCCCGCCAAGGTGTGGAGCATTTATGCGACGTCGCTGATCAACGCGATCGTTCATAGCTTTGACGGCCTGGAAGATTTCGAGGGCTTGCTAGCCGACGCCCGCCGCAACGTCATCGCTATCGGGCCCGGAGCTGGTGTTGGCGCATTGACTAGGCAATTCGTTCTAGCCGCACTCGCGACCAAGCGCTCGGTGGTCCTCGATGCTGATGCTCTAACCTCTTTCGCTGAAGCTCCACAGGATCTGTTTCAAGCGATTGTCGGTCCATGCGTGCTGACCCCGCATGCCGGTGAATTCAAGCGTCTCTTTCATTTCGAGGGCGACAAGTTGCAACGAACGCGCAACGCGGCGAGGCAGTCCAATGCCGTCGTACTGCTCAAAGGCCCCGATACCGTCATCGCCGACCCGAATGGACGCACAATTATCAACTCCAACGCTCCTGCGCAGCTCGCTACCGGCGGGAGTGGCGACGTTCTCACCGGTTTTGTCGCAGCGCTTCTCGCACAGGGAATGCGCCCCTTCGAGGCCGCAGCTGCAGCGGCTTGGCTGCATGGCGCCGCCGCAACCGAATACGGGTTGGGACTGGTCGCGGAGGATTTGCCGGATGTTCTGCCGCGTGTTCTGCAGAAACTCAAACTTCTGTCGCACGGCCTTTCTGAGAACCCGTTTCCATGAACCGAACAAAGACAAGACCATGAAGGCAATGGTGCTCAAAAAGCTCAAGACTGCGCTTGAATGGACGGAGCTCACAGATCGCGAACCAGGGCCGGGTGAGATTCGCGTCAAGGTGTCCGCATGCGGTGTCTGCCGCACCGACCTGCATGTCGTCGACGGCGAGCTACCCAACCCGCACATTCCGATTATCCCCGGCCATCAGATCGTTGGCCGGGTCGATGCGATCGGCGCCGACGTCGCGGACCTGCGCATTGGGGAGCGTGTCGGCATTCCCTGGCTCGGCCACACCTGCGGCGTATGTCCTTATTGCGTGATGCAACGGGAGAATCTGTGCGACCATCCGCTGTTCACGGGGTTCACGCGCGACGGCGGCTATGCGACCGCGACGATCGCCGATGCACGTTTCGCGTTCCCACTCGGCGAGGCCGGCACCGACGTGGCCCTTGCCCCCTTGCTCTGTGCCGGCCTGATCGGCTGGCGGTCGCTAGTGATTGCTGGCGACGGGAATAAGCTGGGGTTCTACGGCTTCGGCGCCGCGGCCCATATCCTGGCGCAGGTCGCTAAATGGCAGGGACGCTCGGTGTTTGCCTTTACGCGGCCGGGCGATCACGCCACTCAGACTTTCGCGCGGAGTCTCGGCGCAACATGGGCCGGGGGATCCGACGAGATGCCGCCGGAACCGCTCGATGCCGCGATTATTTTCGCGCCCGTTGGCACTCTCGTTCCATCGGCCCTGAAAGCGGTCCGCAAGGGCGGCCGCGTGGTTTGCGCGGGCATTCATATGAGCGACATACCGAGCTTTCCCTACGAGATCTTATGGGAAGAGCGCGAGCTTCTGTCGGTCGCCAATCTCACCCGGCAGGATGGGATCGATTTTCTCCGGCTGGCGCCAGAGATTGGTATCGTCACAAAGACGACGAGCTATCCACTCAAACAAGCCAACCAGGCTCTCGCCGATCTCCGCGCCGGCCGGTTCGAGGGTGCCGCAGTTCTCCTAACGTAACCTAAATTGCGTCGTCCACCTTGGACGTGTGCATACATCCTGATATTTTAGATTGATTTTGCTCCGCGCGGGGCGTCGGCCGTATTGTCTTTTGACTCGATCTACTCGATCAGTTCAGTTTTCGATGAATGGCTCAACGTCCGAAAAACACTGATACGCTTTACAAGCTGAGCTGAGCAGTACGGCTTTGCCCTTATCGCGGACGCTAAGACGATAAGACTTGGGTGGCCTTGCGCGAGTTCTGCGAGCCTGCGGGGCCTTTGGGCTTACCAGCTCGGCCGCAATTTCGTCTCCGCTCTGAATATCATTAAGATCGCCCAGGCGAGATTGAAGGTCGCCGAGTGCGGTGATGAACGCCTCGTATCGCTTACGGTGCTTGCCATCAACCGGAAGACTCGAAAAGAACTCGCAAGCGTATCGTAACTTCTTAGCCTCAATTCGAATTCGGTGACGTTCCTCCGGTGAGTGCCGTTCGAGGTGCCGGCCACGCCGCTTGAGTTTTCGCCGACGTCGATCGAGAACGCGCGCTGCAAATGCCTCGACGTTTTCATCGCGCGCATTTCGTCTCTCCGGCTCGCCCGAAGTGCACCAGTGGCCGGCCTGGATCCAAGCGACGAGGCCTTGCATAAATCGGCGAAAGCGCTTCGACTGAAGCGTATCGATGATGCGCCCGTACGCGCGCTCTCGCTCGGCTTGGGCTTGCCCTAAGAGATTCGATGCGAACGGAGGTAATTGACCGCCTTTATTAACTTTTCGCCCCGCGATGTGGGCGATATAGATATCTAGATCGCGAGCCTCCCCGAATTGATGCGAGACATCGCGCAGGCGGCGTTTGAGCCCCTGGTATACTTTGTCCGCCACTATAGGCTCGAACAAGGATAGCGCCGAGCGCAGCCGCCGTATGGCGACACGCGACTGATGGAGCGGTTCCGCCGACCGGCTTGCGATCAGCTGTGGTTCGTTAAGGCGGAAATGCCGGACGCAGGCGCGCGCAATAATCTGGAAGGCCTGACCGGCCGACGAATCCGGCCTCAGCGCGATTGGCTCCGCCTTGAACGAATTTGCATTCTCGTCCCCTGTCAGTGCAAATCCGCGCTCAGATTTGCTCAGCACGCCGATCTCCAGGTGCTTCACGCGATCGAGGCTGCCGACGAGTGCGAACAGGTCGGTCGGGGAGCCGCACTTTAACTCGAGTTCCAGCTCAGCTATCGGCTGTGTTGATCCATGTGCCGATACACGGCCTTCGTCCAACGCCACTTCGATCTCTGACCCATCGCGCTTGACCCGCCAAGTCGTGCGATCCACCACCGTCTCGAAGATCGGGACGAGCAGTTTATAGGCACGGCTTCCGTGCAGGACGTTACCGACTGGGGTCCGGGCAGCGGCTTTCAGATCGAGCTTGTCACCCTCGATTTTAGTCTCCCATTCGAGACGATCGAATATATAGGCGGATGTCGTGTCGGCTGACTTGACAGTCTGGACTCGGCGCTTGCCATCCAACCGTGTCCGCAAGGTAAGTCCCCGTTTGTGCAGCACATGCTTGCCGGTATCGAAATATCGGGAAATGAGATGCTGTTTGATGCCCTCGCCGAGCCCGCGCCGTAAGCTTCGCCGTACCCGTATCACCTCGGCGACGGGTATCTCCAGTTTTAACTCGACCTCACGTGAGAGCGACCCGAGCTTCGCCTTCTCCTTGGCCACGGTGCGTTCAGCGCCCACGCCCTATCACCTCACTTCACGAGCTGCCTGCGGATCGCTAACAATTCGCGACGGCGTTTTGCGTTCGTTTTCGGAAAAGTCATTTTGAGCTCTTCAACACCATCGAGGATAATTCTGGATACGATGAGCCGGGCGTTTTCTTTGTCGTCGGCGGGAACGACATACCAGGGCGAATACCGGGTGCTTGTCGCGGTAAGGCATTCCTCATAGGCACTCATGTACTGCTTCCAGAATTTCCTCTCCGCGACGTCTGCAAGGCTGAATTTCCAGTTCTTTTCCGGCTCGTCGATGCGCGCCAGAAAGCGCTTTCGCTGCTCCTCCTTCGAGAGGTGGAGAAAGAACTTGATGATGCGAGTTCCATTGGCGTAGAGGTGTTTCTCGAAATTAACGATCGAACGATACCGGTCACGCCAAATCTTCTTGTTGTGATGTGGCGTGTTCGGGATCGCTTCGCTGCTGAGAATCTCCGGATGCACGCGGACGATCAGCACCTCCTCGTAATAGGATCGGTTGAAAATGCCGATCTTCCCGCGTTCCGGCAGATCGCGGGTAGTGCGCCACAGAAAGTCGTGTTTCAATTCGGTGGCGCTGGGATGTTTGTAGCTGAACACCTGGCAGCCCTGGGGATTGACCCCTGACATGACGTGCTGGATGGCGCCGTCCTTTCCAGCCGCATCCATCGCCTGAAATATCAGCAGGACGGCATAGTGATTGGATGCGTAGAGAAGCTCCTGTTGCCCACTCAATTGCGCAACATGCTCTTCAAGGAATTTTTGATATTGCTCTTTCGACTTGTAGACGGGATCGACCTTCGTCGGCCATTTTTTGAGATCGACTTTGTCTCCTTCCCGAACGCGAAAATCTGTTGAACGTATTTTCATCTTCTTGCTCCCGGCAGCTTCTAACGTTTTTAGTGATCCCAAGAAGGCGAAAAGCCGTGACCTCCACAAAATCCAAAGCAACAGCGAAGACCACCGCTGCGGCAAGCGTGCCGGCTACGATCTATGGCGGCAAAGGCGTCATTGCGAGATCATACACTCAACAAATTCTTGGCAATTGCTCTCCAACCAGCATGTCGACGATCCGCTGACCGCCGAAAACGGTGCGCATGGTCACCCGCCCGGCTTCGCCTGCATCAACGCGTCCGATAGCACCGGCGCGCGTGCCGAGCGGATGCGCGCGCATCGCGGCGAGCGCAGCTTCCGCTTCATCTGGCGGAACGATTGCGACAATCTTGCCTTCATTGGCCAAGTAGAGAGGATCAAGTCCCAGAATCTCACAAAAAGCCTTAACCTCTTCACGGACTGGCGTTGCTGCTTCGTCGATTTCGATCGCAACCTGCGATGCATCGGCGATCTCATTAAGGACGGTCGCAAGACCGCCGCGCGTCGGGTCGCGGAGGAAGCGGACCCCCGGCGCCGCCCCAAGCAACGTTTCGATAAGGCCGTACAGTGGAGCACAATCGCTTTCGATCGGTGTTTCGAGAGCCATGTCGCCGCGGGCGCAGAGGATAGCCGCCCCATGATCTCCGAGGAGCCCGTTGACGAGAACGACGTCACCTGGCCGCGCCAGATGCGCGCCGAGGATCACGCCTGCCCGGATAACGCCGATGCCGGTCGTCGTTAGGAACAGCTTGTCGCAAGCGCCTCGCTGCACGACCTTGGTGTCCCCGGTAACGATCTCGACGTCGGCATCCTTGGCTGTTCTTGCCATCGATCCAGCAATCTGCCGCAGCAGATCGATCATCGTGCCCTCTTCGATGATTGCCGCGCAGGACAGGTAAAGGGGCCTGGCGCCGCCAACCGCGAGATCGTTTATTGTTCCGCAGACCGCAAGTTTGCCGATATCTCCACCAGGGAAGAAGAGCGGGTCGACCACGAAGGAGTCGGTGGTGAAGGCCAGCCGGTCGCCGTGCGCTGCAAGCTCCGCGAGATCGAACCGAGCCTGGTCCTCCAGTCGCGCAAGCGCCGTGTTGTCAAAGGCGTCGACGAACACATCATCGATCAGATCCTTCATGGCCTTGCCGCCGCCACCATGGGAGAGCGTCACGGTAGGAACGTGGACCTTGCCGAGGGGGCGCGAGCGAATAAAGGGGGCGACGTTCATTCGGCTGCCGCGTGCTGCCTGACGCCGCCATATTGGTAATATGCGGCGCAGGCACCCTCGGATGAAACCATCAGCGCTCCGAGCGGCATCTCCGGCGTGCAGGCGGTCCCGAAGACCTTGCACTGCCAGGGCTTGATGACGCCTTTGAGCACCTCGCCACATTGGCAGGATTTGGGATCGGCGATCTTGAGATTCGGAATGGCAAATTTCCGTTCCGCGTCGAATTGTGCGTACTCGTCGCGCAACTTCACGCCCGAATGATCAATCGATCCGAGGCCGCGCCATTCGAAGAACTCGCGCAATTCGTACACGCGCGAGACGGCGTAGAGCGCTGCTGCATTGCCTTTGTCCGGAACAACACGAGCATACTGGTTCTCGACGTCAGCTCGTCCTTCTTTAATTTGCTTTAAGACCATCCAGATCGATTGCAGTATGTCGAGGGGCTCAAAGCCTGCGACGACCATGGGTTTGCGGTAGAAGTTCGCGATGAACTCGTAAGGCGCGGTGCCGATCACCATCGACACATGGCCGGGACCGAGAAAACCATCGAGCTTGAGGTCCGGACTATCGAGAATTGCTTTAATCGTGGGGACGATCGTGATGTGATTGCAGAATACGGAGAAATTCGCGACCTGCTCGCCTTCCGCTTGCAGGATCGTCAGAGCAGTCGAAGGCATCGTGGTTTCGAAGCCGAGCCCGAAGAACACCACCTCACGCGCGGGGTTTTTCCGAGCTATCGCAAGCGCATCGAGTGGCGAATACACCATGCGCACATCGGCTCCGTCCGCCTTGGCCTGCATGAGGCTCTTCCGCGAACCGGGGACGCGCATTGCGTCGCCGAAGGTCGCGAATATAACCTCCGGGCGCTCAGCAATATTGACGCAATCGTCGACTCTTCCCATAGGCAGAACGCAGACCGGGCATCCCGGGCCGTGCACGAGTTCGATCTGTTTTGGAAGCATGCCCTCGATCCCGAAGCGAAAGATCGAATGGGTGTGGCCGCCGCAGACCTCCATGATGTGGAGCGGCCGATCACGGGGAACGTCCATGGTCGCAATCAGTGACTCGATTTCGGCTACTAGGATGGCGGCCTTGGCGCCATCGCGAAATTCATCGAGGTATTTCATTCCGCGTGACCTTCCGACTGAGCGGCAGATAAGTGGATCGCCTCAAGTTCGGCCTGCGCCTCGCCGAGTTCCGTCAGGATTCTCAACGTTTCAGCCGCTTCGGCCTCGTCGATACGGCTCATGGCGAAGCCGACATGGATCAAAACCCAATCCCCGATGCAGGACGAGACAGGATACTCCTCGTCCACAATGCAGGCGATGTTCACTTGCCGCCTGACGCCGCTGACATCGACGGTCGCGAGTAGCCTCGCGGCGTCGTCGATCTTTACGATACGGCCAGGAATCCCGAGGCACATGGTGCGCTTCCTTCGGATTGATCTGTGTTGGCGCCGATAAGATGCGCGGCTCCGATTGCCGCTTGGCCGAGCGCTAAACCGCCGTCATTCGGTGGGACCTGCGCGTGAGTGAGAACTACGAAGTTCTTTTGTTTGAGGCGCCGGACAACTTCTTCGAACAGGATGCGGTTCTGAAAGCATCCGCCCGACAGTGCGACGGTGTCGAAGCGCGGACCGATATTGCCGTCGCGACGGGCAAGGTTCGTGACCATGGCAACGACGGCCCGCGCGAGACCTTTGTGGAAGCGCGCCGTCATTACGGGTGCGGGAGTCTTACTGACAAGGTCGCCCAGGAGCGCCTGCCACATCACCAGCGGTTCAATACACGGCAGATGTGAGCCGCTGATCGCTTCGATGGTAAACGGATAGCTGAATGCTTCGTCTTCGAGACGAAGGGTGTCCTGATCCACGATCGCCTCGAGCCGGGCTGCGGCCTCGCCCTCATAGGCCTGGCGTTCGCGGCAGATGTTCAGGGCCGCTGCCACGGCGTCGAACAGCCTGCCGCAGGACGACGCCTTGGGTGCGTTGATGCCGCTACGGACCATCGCATCGAGAATCGTGCGCGGCCTTCTAGAGAGATCAGCGCGCAGATCGAGCTCTGAAAAATTCGTCGCGAACTTCGCCCATCCCATCTCGGCCACGAGATGGGCATAGAGGTTGCGCCAGGGTTCGCGCGCAGCCTTCACGCCGCCGAGCATTGCCACGGGCCTGAAGGTGCCGAGCCTGTCGTAGCGACGGTAATCGGCGAGCAAAAATTCCCCGCCCCACAGGGTCCCGTCATCACCCCATCCCAGGCCATCGAGAACGATGCCCAGCACCGCGGGGGCGTCAAGGGCTCGGCCATTCTCCGCGAGGCAGGCCGCAACGTGAGCATGATGGTGCTGAACTTCGATCAGCGGCAGTGGGCCAGTCTGCTCCAATTCGCGCGCGAGTTTCGATGATAGATATTCAGGATGTCGGTCGGCAACGAGCGCGACCGGCGCGTGGTCAAAGAGTTCGGTGTAGAGTGTTAGAGTCTTGCGGTAGTCGTCGAAGATCGCGGCATCCTCCAAATCGCCCTGGTGCTGCGAGAGTATAGCGGCGCCGTCCTTCACCAGACAAAACGTCGCTTTTAGTTGACCGCCCGTCGCCAAAAGCTCCGGTGCCTCTTCGAAGCCAGGCGGCAGCGGAATTGGAGCAGGCGCAAATCCCCGGGCGCGACGAAAGACCCGAGCCCGATCAGCCATGATGCGCACGACAGAGTCGTCTACTCGATTTGCGATCTCTCGGTCATGGACTAGCGCATAAGGCGCGATGCCGGCCAAGCGGTGGCGTGCCGCCGCGTCATCGATCACCTGCGGCTCGTCCGCGAGGTTACCACTCGTCATCACAACGGGGCGATCCAGGTGCTCCAGGATGAGAACATGTAGCGGCGTCGTCGGCAGCATGAATCCGAGAGTGGAAAGGCCGGGTGCGATGGCTTCCGGCAGGCGTTTCGATCCCCCGCCGTCAAGCAGAACAATCGGAGCCGACGCACCGGTGAGCTGACGCTGCTCCTCGCCTCCCAGAGAACAATAGGACCGAATGATATCGAGATCTCGCGCCATCAGCGCGAAGGGCTTCGCATCACGTCGCTTCGACCGGCGCAGTCTCGCGACCGTATCTGCATTCGTGGCATCGCAAGTGAGCTGATAGCCGCCGAGTCCCTTGATAGCGACGATCTCTCCCATCTCGATTAGGCTGCGCGCTGCATCGACACTGTCCCGCATCGAATGCCGACCGCCGCTCGCCAAGCGTCCGTCAAGGCGGAGCAGGGTCGCTTTGGGTCCGCAAGCGTGGCACGCGACGGCTTCTGCGTGGAAGCGGCGATCGGCCGGATCGCGATATTCCGCACCACACGCCTCGCACATTGCGAACGGCGCCATCGTTGTCTTGGCGCGATCAAACGGAATACCTTTGATGATGCCGAGGCGCGGTCCGCAATGCGTGCAGTTCGTGAACGGGTAGCGGAAACGGCGGTCGGACGGATTTTTAATTTCCGCGACACAGGCGTCGCAGATCGCCGCATCAGGCGCGATCTGCGTATGAGCAGTACCGCTAACACTCGCGGCAATCCGGAATTGATGCGGCAGGTTCCCTCGAAACGCTTGCGTTTTGATACGGTCGATTTGCCCGAGCGGTGGTGGCTCACTCGCCATGCGCTCGACAAAGGCTGCAACCGATCTCTCATCGCCACCGACGCGGACGAGAACCCCGTCGGCATCATTCAGGACTTCGCCCGACAGGCCAAGATCCCGGGCGATGCGCCAGACCGTCGGCCGAAATCCGACGCCCTGCACCCGGCCGCGCACCCGAATTTCCAACGCGACTATTTCGGCTTGCTGGACGACGCCTTCATGCGAACTCATGAGGCCGAGTCCGGCACCACGGAGGCCCGTTCCTCTATCCAAGAGTAGAACGCCGCAAGACCCTCCCCTGTGCGTGCTGAGACGGTCAGGGACCGGATGCGTGGGTTCGCACGCTCAGCCGCTGCGAGACAGGCACTGACGTCGAAGTCAAGATGAGGCAGCAAGTCGGACTTGTTGAGCAGCATGAGATCGGCCGCCGCGAACATGTCCGGATATTTGAGCGGCTTGTCCTCTCCTTCGGTTACCGACAGAACGACTACCTTGTGTGCTTCGCCGAGGTCAAAGGCCGCCGGGCAGACCAGATTGCCGACATTTTCGACGAAAAGTAGACTGCCCGACCGAAGCGACAGATGATCGAGCGCGTGGCCGACCATGTGTGCATCGAGATGGCAGCGCTTGCCCGTGTTGATCTGCACGGCAGGTGCGCCGGTGGCACGGATCCTGTCGGCGTCACGCGAGGTTTGTTGATCACCTTCAATGACGGCGATCGGCCACTTTTCCTTCAGGTCAGTGATCGCACGGACAAGCAGCGATGTCTTGCCGGAACCGGGGCTTGATACGAGGTTGAGAGCGAACACGCCGGCATTCTGCAACCGGGAACGATTAGTTGCCGCGAACGCATCGTTCTTCGACAGAATATCGCGTTCTACACTGATGGTCCGCTCTTGGCTCATGCCGGCGACATGCATGCCCGCACGACCCTTGCCGAAATCGATCGGGCCGTCGGCGCGCTCGTGGTGATGATCATCGTGTTTGTGCGGATGAGGATGATTGTGCGCGTGATCGTGATCGTGGTGCGCGCGTCGATGGGGATGATCGTGATCGTGCGCTGTTCCGCCATGCTGTTCAGAGTTCGCATGTTCCGCAATGACCGAAGTTCCGCAGCCACAGATGGTGCACATCACTCCACCTCCATTTCGGCCACGCGCAACTCGTCGCCCGCGGTCATTCGCACGTGAACGTTCCCGCACAGCGGGCACGAAGCGAACCGCTCTTCAAGTGGTACGGTCTGGTGGCAACGCGAACACCAGCCCGCGCCGGGCACCGTCTCGATCTCCAGCCGTGCCCCATCGGCGATCGTTCCGCTCGTAACCGCGTCGAAGCAGAAACGCAGCGCCTCGGGCTCGGCATGCCCGAGCGTACCGACCTTCAGCCGGATCGTGCGGACCCGCGAGAAGCCCTGCTTCCGCCGCTCGTCTTCGACCAACGCAACAACGCTCTCGACGAGAGATACCTCATGCATGCCCGGTACCTGCCTGAGCCACTCCGAGCCGCGTCTTGAGCGTCTGAATTACGATTGAGGTGTCGAC
>Ga0181525_10004341_pt1 | contig 10924 bp, 9 predicted proteins | sample PEATcosm2014_Bin_48_FD_121100 | JGI IMG/M metagenome (GOLD analysis project Ga0181525, IMG submission 121100) | Peatland microbial communities from MTU Mesocosm Facility, Houghton, MI, USA - PEATcosm2014_Bin06_10_metaG | ecosystem: Environmental > Terrestrial > Soil > Wetlands > Peat | place... | reverse complement strand
GCTGCAACGATCGCCGGTAGAGCTGAACGCTCACCAGCCCTCCCAGCCTGAACACGATCATTACGCCCAAAGTCGCCCACAGCGCGCGGCCAGGCCAACCCACCCCGCGCGTTTCGGCAACAGCAAAAACTGCCAGCGAGTAAGAAACCGCCGCCAGAAATAATTCCGCGCCCAGCACCAACGCGGACCGATGCTTGCGCCAAGCCCAGCCAGCCACGCGCGCCACCGTAAATTGCGCGCTCGCCGCTGGATTCGCTTGCAAAGTCCAACTCGTTCTCGCCGGTGCCTGTGCAACCAAGAGGCTATTCATTTGTGACCCCGATTTTCCCGTTTTGTGCTGCTCAAACCACCCGCTTCGTCCCACGAATCCGGCCACGCGGCGAACCCACAAACCCGCCGTCGCCGCTATCCAAGCCACATGCGCATTCTACGTCAATCCGATTCCGCGTCCGAATTCGAAACCAATTTCGCCAGCATCCGAGGTCTTAACTTTCCAATTTCCTATTTCCATTTTCGCTTCTAACGTTATCAGTGTTGATCTGCGGTTATCAGTGGTGCCTTTGACCTGAACTCAACCCGGCCGTCTCCGCCCCGCCAGAGCACAGCTCCGCCGTCTGAGTCACAGCCGCACCCAGCACCCACACCTCCACGCCCGCGTTACGGTGACTCGGACCTTGTAAGCTGTTCGGAATGTTTACAAGTTTCTTTAAATTACGTCCGGCATCGGAAACGTACGCTTGTTCAGGACGGCCCCCAGTATCGGAACTCTTGCCGCTTCCAAACTTTCTTTGGCCATGCGCGCGGGCTCGCGCCGCGTGCTGTTTGACCCCACCACCAAAATGATTCCGTCGGTTAATTGCGTCAGCAAAGCGGCATCTCCATAGGTATGAATCGGCGGCGCGTCCAGAAGCACATAATCGAATTCATCACGCAACTCCCCAATCCGCGTGCGCAGCCGCGCCGGATTCAGCGCGCCGTTCGGCTCTTTTCCCGTCGCGTCAGCGGTGATCGGCCACAATTGGTTTCCCGAAGCCCGTCGCGCGTATTCGTGCATGGGTGTCGTGCCCTTCATCGCTTCCGTGAATCCCGCGCCGTTGGTGAAGCGAAAATGCTCGTGCAGCGATGGCGCCCGCAAGTTCGCATCCACTATGCAAACCGTGCCAGTCACTCGGTCCGCCAGCACTTCGCTGGCGTGCGCGCAAACCCAGCAGCATCCGGCGGCGCGATCCACCCCCGCGAACGTCACCGCGCCGGGCGCTTGTGCCGCTCCCGGCAGAATGAAGACGCGCTGCACTAGCTTCAGTACTTCATCGTCAATCACGTCATGGATCTTGCGGTGCCGCGCCGTGCCATTTGGCTGGACGTTGGGCCGCGTCGCGTCGCGAGCACCGTCTGCTGCTTTTTCGGCTTTCAGCAGAATGTCGAAATTGCGGCTTATGGTCTTTCCTTGTGCGCTTCCAGCGTTTCGGGCCTATCCGCAGTTTCCGCTTGACTCACGAATCCCGGCTTCAGATACAAAGGCAGCCGAATTCGCTGTCCCGCCGCGATGTGGTTCACGTCGCGAAGAGACGGATTCAGCGCTATTGTCTCTTCCAGCGTCTTCGTGTCGAACCGCTCCAGATGCTGCATGCACAAATCGAGCAACGTCGCATCTATTGCGGTTGCAACAGTCAGGATGCGATCGTTGTCCGATAGACCCGCCGCGATGCTTGATGGTCCCGGCGCAGTTCGCACTGCACTCCGCGCCTGCACCGGAACCGTCGGGCTGGGGGCTGGGGCGGCATCGCTGCCGCCTGCGTCTTCTCGCGGGGACGCGCACCGCTATGGTCGGATCAAACTACTGTGACCATCGAGGTGCCACAAGGAGCCTTATGTTTTGCGATCGCGGAGCGTTTCGCAGGGGCGAAAGTGGCGGATTGGCTCTCGCTTTCGCTATGGCTGGCGCGGCAACGGGGATGGTTGTCCTACACCGAGCGGCCTCAGCAATGCGGCTGGATACACTGGTAGTTTTGTTCGTGCCAAAAGGGGAATCGCGCCAGCAGGCTCAGGTGAGAAGACGAAGGTTTGCAGCTCTCAGCGCGAGTGCAAAATTGCACAGTCCAGAAAATCCGCGCGCGCAACAAGCCCACATCGCCAGTGGGTCACAACACTTACGCCGTTTGCCGGATTAGATTTATTGGCGCATCGCGCGCCACATCGCAACAATTCCGGCTCGGTTCCGAGCGAACGCCTCCCGGCCATCGCGCCAGAAGTAGGCATTGCTTATCGGCCGCACGCGAGAAGTGGATCGCGAATTTTGTCCGCACGAAATTCGATTAGCTGCCTCGGCCGGTGCTGCGCGTACGTATTTATTGTGTGCTGTATAGCACAACTTGCGCTTGTGCCGCGCGCGCCAAGGCCGGTAGAATCTGCATCCCTTCAAAAATCCCAGCTCAAAAGGATTTCGATGCCCAACGTATCGGAGGCGCGCGGTGATGTCGTGAACATCGTCGTCGCTGAAGCCAACGAGATGAATTGTCAGCTGGTGCAAAGCGCATTTCGGCCGAAGCGCTTTCGCGTGGCGGTGGTTGCCAGCGCGGTGAAGTCTTCGCTGACCGTGGCCTTGCTGAAGCAGTGCCACCCGGACGTCGCGATCATCAGCTCGCAACTGCACGAAGGTCCGCTGGAAGGTTTTCGGGTGCTGCGCGAGCTGCGCGCGCTGCAATCGAAGACACGCGCGGTGATGTTGCTTGCGTCGCGCGATCGCGACCTGGTGGTGGATGCGTTCCGTTGCGGCGCGCACGGCGTGATCTTCCGTGACGAGCCTGTTGAAACTCTTTCCAAGTGTATCCACGCTGTGCATCACGGCCAGGTGTGGGCCAATAGCGAGCACCTCGGCTACTTGCTCGATGCGTTGGGCCACGCCAAACCCTTGCACCTGCAGGATGCGCGCGGCCTCAACATCCTTTCCAAGCGCGAAGAAAATGTGGTGCGCCTGGTTTCCGAAGGCCTCACCAATCGCCAGATCTCCAGCGACCTGGGCCTGAGCGAACACACCGTAAGAAATTACCTTTTCCGCATCTTCGACAAGCTGGGCGTTTCCACCCGCGTCGAGTTGGTCCTTTACTGCCTGCAAGATCGTCCCATGGCGCAGGAAGAGATGGTCAGCTAAGCGGCGCCGCGTGATTTGTGAATCGTGATTTGTGCCTCGCGAAATGTGGCACAGCCCCTGCTTACGGTGTTCCTTCCGTTGATTTAGCCGCTTTGCAGATTTCAGTTGGCCATCGCTCTCTCGCCCGCGCGCGAAAACTTGCGCAGGCGCAAAAACGGCCGAAAAACTAGAGATTAGAATGGGTCGCTGATGTTTGTTTTCAGTCATTTGCGGCGATTTCTAATCCTGGAGCACTAGAGATTAGAATTTGCGGAGCCGCGCTGAGAGTGCTCGGAAATGGAGCAAAGGCGCGGGTGTTGGCTTGCGAATCGCCCGCTGTGGAGGGCGAGTCCAGCTGTTAACGAGGTGTACAGGCGTTACTTCCCGGAGAATCCTCCTGCGCGAATCTTTATTAGTGTTCCTGCTTGGTATGGCGGGTTTGATATCGAGGTGGACTGTATCGCCGCGGTTCTCTGGATGCGAGGCACGCGGTGGGCGAGTTATGTGAGTTCGTGAAGTGGGAAGATTCGTGCGTGTTGGTTGCGATGGAGGCGGTTGCGGCCTTTGGGACGGCGGGTGCAGCCACTGAGTTGTTGGGAACAATGGGGCGGCTCGCGAACCGCCATCACCGACGGCAGAGGGAAAAGAGCCGACGGGACGCCTGCCTCCGGCAGGCAGGCCGGCGCTGCGCAACGGCGACGGCGCACAGGCCAAGATTGCCTATGCTACCTTGGCGACGGAGTTGCGGTTAGATGGGGGATAATCCTGTTGATGATTGTACTGGTGATGGGTGCGACGGGGTCGGGGAAGACCACGGTGGGGAAGCTGCTCGCGTCGAGATTGGGGTGGGTGTTTTTGGATGCGGACGATTTTCACCCGGCGGAAAGTATTGCGAAGATGAAGCGCGGGGTGGCGCTGACGGACCTTGAGCGCTGGCCGTGGTTGGATGCGATCCATGCGGAGCTGCTGAAGTGTGCAGCGAAGAATTTGGATGCGGTGCTGGCTTGTTCGGCGTTGAAGCGGAGTTATCGGGAAAGGTTGGCGGCGGGGGTGGAAATGCGGGTTTGTTATTTGAAGGGAACTTATTCTGAGATCGCGGCGCGTTTGCGAGGGCGCACGGGGCATTTTGCGGGGGAGGGGATTTTGGCGGGGCAGTTTGCGGATCTGGAGGAGCCGGGGGAGGCTTTGGTTTTGCGCGCGAGTGATACGGCGGAGGGGATTGTTGGGGATGTGGTGGAATGGTTGAAGATTGGGTAGCGTTACGGCGATGGCGGGCCATCGATGGCGCACTGAAGTGCGCCGCTACGAAAGCTGGGTCAAATTCAGATTCAAAGTCAACCACGCCCGCCTAAATAAAAGCAGGCGGCCGCTACAAATTCAAAGGCCACGGCGACTGGCGTGGCCGGGGCCGAAAAGGGACTGGGAAAGATTAATGGATTGCATGGAATATTTGGATTGGACATTGTTTGTAGGTGCAGGCAAAGTAAACATGCCGATCATCTCCCCGACGTGGTGATGGGCGCGAACTCAGAGGTTCCCTCCTAACCGCTGTAATTCGAACGCGACACTTGCTGACACCGTTGTCCGCAACGAATCAACCTTAGCAGCGCCGGCACGAAGGGTGCGGCGGCGTTTACGACAACGAATTCCTGAGGAGGAATTTATGACTTCGAGCAAGAAACTGTCCCGGATTTGTGTGTTGATGCTGTCTTTGGTTTCGTGCTTTGCATTTCCCTCGAACGCGGGAGCGCAGCCGGTGATCGCCGGCAAGTTCACGCTAACCAGCCCGGCGAAGTGGGGCACGCTGGTGCTGCCGGCCGGAGAGTACACCTTTGCGGTGGAGGACAGCGTGTCGCCGCCGCCGGTGATAATTTTTTCGGCGGATGGCAATGGCAAGGGGATTGTGGTGCCGGCGTTCGTCAGCGAGATTAAGCGCGACGATACGGCGAAGGTGACGATGGAAATGAGAGACGGAGAAGCGGTGGTGACCGCGTTGTACGTGGAGCGGCTGGGATTGGTGCTGCACTACGGCGCGGAGCGGGGGAATGCGGAACTGGCACGAAAGATGGCTGCGCCTGATTCGAAGATGAGCTCGTATTTGCAGGCGAAGTGAGAGTGGTGATTAGTAAGTAGTGATTTGTGCGCCGGTGCGGCGGGAGGCGGAGAGTTCGCTTGCTGCCGCGCCGGGGTTTTTTTGTGCGTGGTTATGAGGCGGATTTCGAGGAGCGTTTTACTTCTTCGGAGAGGATGATGGCTTCGGCGATTTGCTTCATGGATTTGCGGGTTTGGCGGCTTTGCTGCTGGAGAGTCAGGTAGGCTTGCTCTTCGGTCATGGACATGTCGCGTTGCAGGATGCCTTTGGCGCGTTCGAGGAGCTTGCGGGTTTCGAGGCGCTCGGAGAGTTGAGTATTGGCGGTCTCCAGGCGCGCCATTTCGATTTCGGCGCCCACCAGGAAGCCGACTGTGGAGATCAGTTGGATGTCGCGCTGTTTGTAAATGTGCGGGCGGATGTGCTGCAGGTTGATGACGCCGACGAGGCGGCCGCGGCAGAGCAGCGGGACTGACAGGAAGGCCTGGTATGAGTCTTCGGGCAATTGATTGAAGAACTTGAATCGCGGATCTTTGGCAGCGTTGCGCGAGACGGCTACGGCGGTGCGGTGTTCGGCGACCCAGCCGGTGATGCCTTGGCCGACGCGGAGCTTCAGGCGATCGACTACTTCCTGATGGGGATTTTTCGAGGCGCGCAGGACTAGTTCTTCCTGTTCCTGGACGTAGATGAAGCAGGAATCACACTTTACAAGGGCCACGGCGAATTCGAGGACGCGTGCGAGAACTTCGTGGAGTGGGTCTTGGCCGCTCGCGGCGATGCTGCTGCCGAGGTCGTGAAGCAAATCTACATCGGTGTCGTGTGTTGTTGTGGTGGTGTCCATATAGAAAGTTAGCGAGATGGGACGCGGAAGTCCAATCGCAAATCCGAATGCGCGGGATAGAGATTCTGGGCGGTACGCGGCGACGCTTGGGCGCGAGATTCGCAGCCCTGACAATTAAGAACACGAGGCAGCGCCGGGGGAGAGCTAGTGTAGCGAGAACCGCCAGCGCACACGCTGGTTTTGAAGATGACCTCAGACCCGCGGCCGATCCTGCCGGTTGCGCGCGGAGTCAGCGGCGAGTTTAAATTGCGCGACCATTTGTTCGAGCTGTTTGGATAATCCGGACAATTCCTTAGCCGACTTAAGAGACTGCTGAGCGTTGGTGGAAGTACCGCGGGCGGCGTCGGCGACACCGGTTATGTTCTGGGTGATGTGTTCAGAACCTTTGGCGGCCTCGGTGACGTTGCGCGACATCTCGGCGGTTGTAGAACTCTGTTCTTCGACGGCGCTGGCGATCGTGACGGAGATTTCGCTGATTTTGGCGATGACGGAGCTGATGCCAGAGATGGCGTCCACGGCACCCTTGGTGGCGCCTTGCATCACGGCAATTTTGCTGCTGATTTCCTCGGTGGCTTTGGCGGTCTGCTTGGCGAGTTCCTTCACTTCACCGGCAACGACGGCGAAACCCTTTCCAGATTCGCCGGCACGGGCAGCCTCGATGGTGGCATTGAGTGCGAGCAAGTTGGTTTGCTCGGCGATGGAGGTAATGACTTTAATGACCTGGCCGATTTCGATGCTGGAATCGCTGAGCTTGGCCATGCTGGAGCTGGTGGCCTGGGCCGATTGGACGGCTTCGCCGGCCACGCGGGAGGCCTCATCGGCATTTTTGGCGATTTCGCGAATGGTGGCACTCATTTCTTCGGCGCCGGTGGCCACGGTTTGCAGATTCTTATTGACTTCCTCGGCGGCGGCGGAGACGACGCCGGCCTGCGCAGAGGTTTCCTCGGAGTTTGCGCCGATCTGCTGGCTGGAGGAGGTAACGTTCTCGCTGGAAGAACTTAGCTCGCCGGCGGCGCCGGACATTTCCTGAATCATGGCGCGCAGATTATTCTTCATTTTGTTGAGGGCGGCGACGGCCTGGCCGACCTCATCGTTGGAGGTGATCGCGATGTCCGCGACGGAGAGGTCGCGATCGGCAATGCGTTCTGCGAGGGCGGCGGAGGCGGCGACGGGTTTAACGACGAAGCGGCGCACGACGAACAGGACGACCAGGACAGCGGCAGTGAGGGTCATTCCATTGATTGTCATCAGGGCCATGCTGTTGCTGGAGGATTCCTGCTGCAGCGCAGTAACCGGAGCGGTTACGACGAAGGCTGCGCGAAGGTCGCCGACGCTCATGCCCTCCTTCGGATAACCAAATTGGTCCTTCTCGCCCGCAGGAAAGCCGTGGCAGAAAAGGCAATCCATCGTCAAGCGGACAGGTTGGGCGTAGCTGATAACTTCCTGACCGGCGACGGTGCGGCGTTTGTAGAATTCCGCCAATTTGGGATCAGCCTGAAACGCTTCGAGCGCCTCTTTTTCAAAATCGTCCGCAACATTTTTCGGATCTCTGGGGTGCAAAGATGGAGTGGTAAATTTCATGCCCTGTGATTCCGCGTACTCGCGGGCGACGCTCCAGGCGACGACGACGGGCACCTGTTTTAGTTCCTTGAATTGATGGTTGGGGACGTAGAGATCAATATTGGCGGAGAAAAAGACAAGGGCCTTGTCGGCCATGCCGTCGGTCTTGCGCAGCTTGTCCACGAAAGCGGCTTCGGCCTGTTTATTAATGCGGTTTTGTGTGACGAAGAAGCCTGCGACGGAAGTGACCAGGAGAGTGACGGCGATGGAGCCGGCGATCTTGGGAGTAAGTTTGAGATTTTCAAACATGGATGTATCTCTCCTGGGTGGCACTTCGCATATTTGACTTATCGGCGAATTTCGGGTGGGAGCGTAGTTAATTTTGTAAGAATGTGGCTACGGCCTGAATCGTTTTCCGGATTGGCACAGAGTAAATGGCAGTTTCAGCGCTTTTTTAGCGACAGACACGCGCTGGAGAGTAGCGTTTCGAGATAGCGGGCAGACACAAACTGGTTTGGCTTGTATCGGGGAAGATGGCGCGGAGGGGCAGCCGACGGAGTCGTCGGACGATCTGGTTCCGAGTCTGAAACGCAATTCCCGTTGTGGGTCGCGACGCCAAGACCGTGACGTGGACGAGCGTTGCTTTCGGCGCAGGTGGAGATACGGATTGACTCCTCGGGCGGAGCGGTGTAGCGTCGGGCGGTTTGGGCCCACTGCGTTTCAAATCCAGGAGGAACTTGTGAGATTGACGACTCTGACGGCAGGTGTGGGTGTGTGTCTGCTTGGTGCGGTTTCGGTGACGGCGCAGGCGCCGGCGCCGAAAGCGGAAATTGCTGCGCTGGAATTCCAGACGCCGAAGAGTGGAATGGTGCAGCAGTACGAGGCTGGACGGAAACAGAAAGTGGAATGGCACAAGCAGCAGAAGGACACGCAGCCGTTGTTCGTGTTCGAAACGCTGACCGGCGAACGCACGGGAACTTATCTGGTGGGGCGGCTGGGGCAGCATTGGGCGGATATGGATACGCCGTCGGTGACGGATGCGGCGGATCTGGTGGAATATCAGAAGGCGATTGGGGCGACGGTGGACAAGCTGGTGACGGCTTACTATGAGTACATGCCGAAAGTGAGCAATCCCCCGACGGAAATGAACGGGAAGTATACGGACATCATTACCTTTCACGTTCGCTACGGTCACAACGACGATTTCCGCAGCGCTATTGCGCGGGTGCACGAGGCGCGGACGCAGCTGAAAACGCCGACTCACTATAACTGGTATCACCTGGTGACGGGTGGGCCGGGTGGAACCTACGTGCTGACGATTGAGCATGCGAACTGGGCGTCGTTTGAAGATGATCCGGCGATCAAGCCATTGCGCGACGTGCTGCGAGAGGCATTTGGCGAGCAGGAAGCGATGTCTGTGATTGAGCGGATCAATAGCTCGGTGGAGAGCACTTACGACGAGCTGATCGAGTTTCGCCCGGATTTGAGTTATTTGCCGGCGAAATAGGGACTGCGGTGCGTTTGGTCACTGCAAGGTAAGAGAATCAACGCAGAGGACGCAGAGGGCGGAGCACAGAGGGCGCAGAGAAAACCTAATGCGCCCCGCCCTCACGAAAAGTAACGGAGGACAGATTTGACAATCGCCGTTACGAGGCGTCGAAGGGTTGAGATCGTGGCGAGAAGGGGCGCAGCCCTTCGATCCCGCGCCAGGGGATCTCAGGATGAATTGCGCTGTGGCGCGATTCGCGAGCAGCGCCCCTACCGTGGCTGCGTGGGGAAGAGGCTGTGGGTCATGGGCGAGGCCAGCCTCGCCTAGCTCGACCGCGATAAGTCTGCAGCTGTCACCAAAGCGGCGCCAAGCCGCCGCACTCCAAAATGGGCTGGACGGGGATCGAGCTGAGGGCCTTCGTCAAACATGGACAAGGGGATGATGCGCGGGCTAGAGTGGTTGCGCATTGCGACTTCGCTCTAGCGGGACACGAAAATTTGCGCTTGTGGCGCTCGCGGTGTTTGTGTTTTTGTGCGCGGCGGGCGGCGCGCTTTCCATTTCTGGCGGCATGCAAGATGACGGGTTGTTTTCTCCTCGTGCCGCGCAAGCCAGCGGGCTTTCTGCTTTCGGCTTGACGCAACGCACTAATAGCTCTTCTGCGGTTCCTACCTTTGAGGATATTTCCGCGCGGGCGGGGCTTACTGTGGCGCACATCGCTTCGGCTGAGAAAAAATATATTGTGGAGTCCATGAGCGGGGGCGTGGGGTTTATTGATTGCGATAACAGCGGAGTGTTGTCGGCACTAGTGGTGAATGGATCGACGGTGGAGCGCTACAAGAACGGCGGCGATTTGATGGTTACTTTGTACCGGCAGGTGGGGGATCGCGCTAGTGGAGCGCCGGTGAAATTTGGAGATGTGACGCAGGCGGCGGGGCTGACCCGCAAAGGCTGGGGCATGGGCGTGGCCGTCGCGGATTTCGACAATGATGGAGTGCTGGACATTTTTGTTACGGGGTACGGCGGGAACGCGCTGTATCGCGGGCGCGGAAATTGCACGTTTGAGGATGTGACGGAGAAGGCTGGGGTGCGCGGAAGCGGGTTCATGACGGGGGCGGCTTGGGCGGATTACGACAAGGACGGGGCCGTGGATATTTTTGTTTCGCGCTACGTGCACGTGGATTTGGATAACGTGGCGGCGTTCGGCACATGCAAATTTCGCGGGATCGTGGTGCAGTGCGGGCCTTGGGGAATGACGGGCGAAACGGATTTGCTCTATCACAATCGCGGGGACGGGACGTTTGAGGAAGTGTCAAAGAGAGCGGGCGTGAACGATTCCAACGGGTATTACGGGTTGGGCGTGGTGTGGGGCGATTACGATAACGACGGCTGGCCGGATTTGTATGTGGCGAACGATACGGGGCCGAATTTTCTTTATCACAATAATCATGATGGGACTTTTACCGACCAGGGAATGCTGGCGGGAGCGGCACTGAGCAGCGAAGGCGACGCGGATGGGTCGATGGGCGTGGATTTTGGGGACTACGATCACGACGGGCGGCTGGATATTTTTGTGACGAATTTTGCGGATCAGGAAGACAACCTTTATCACAATTTGAGCGCGAAGGGGTTTGATGATGTCAGCTGGAAGGCGGGAGTGGCGAAGCCGAGCTACCCTTATGTGAAGTGGGGGACAGGTTTTTTTGATTTTGATAATGACGGCTGGGTGGATTTGTTTGTGGCGACCGGGCACGTGTATCCGCAGATGGATCAGCTGGAGGGGATTGCGCGTTACAAGGAGCCTTTGCTGCTGCACAT
>Ga0181525_10004340_pt1 | contig 10924 bp, 10 predicted proteins | sample PEATcosm2014_Bin_48_FD_121100 | JGI IMG/M metagenome (GOLD analysis project Ga0181525, IMG submission 121100) | Peatland microbial communities from MTU Mesocosm Facility, Houghton, MI, USA - PEATcosm2014_Bin06_10_metaG | ecosystem: Environmental > Terrestrial > Soil > Wetlands > Peat | place... | reverse complement strand
GACCCGTTGACCGAACTACCGGAAGGGATTCAGCAGCTCAGCGGACGGATGGGAATCCTGGTGGCTACGGTCACGGACCATGATCACAGAAGGAGATGCGCCGCGGGACCTGTCCCGGCTGGTGATGCCGCTGGGCGGGTCGCTTGAGGCGACCGGGGACTTGTTCGAGCCGTACCGGCTGGCCGACGCGGACGGTGTGGTGCTCGTCCCGGCATCAGCGTACTTCCGTGAGCTGGCCGCGTGCGGTCGGCCCGCGGCGACGCACCGGTCGTATGGGATGGCCATGCTGCGGTGGTGGCGGTTCTTGTGGGCGGTCGGGGTTGGCTGGGATCAGGCGACCCGGGCGGAGGCCCGGGATTTCTGCTCGTGGATCCAGCTTGCCGGCAAGCCGGCGCGGCCGCACTGGCGCTATCCCGGGGGTGGCGCGCCGGGGACGGTGACGGCGCGGGCAGCGGCCGGGACGCCGAATCTGGTGACGGGGAAGCCTTCTCCTGGCCGCGGGTATGCCATGGCGACGGCGGTGCATTGCGAGAGCGTGCTGCGCGGTTTTTATGACTTCCACCTGCAGGCGGGCAGCGGGCCGATGGTGAACCCGTTCCCGCTGGCGCGGGGCCGCCGGACCAGGGCGGATGCCCACCGCAACCCGATGGATCCCTTCCCGGTTCAGCGGGCTGGCCGGTACCGGCCGAAGGCCCGGCGGCGGATACCGCGGCAGATTCCTGATGAGAAGTTCGATGAGCTGTTCGCGGAGCTCGGCTCGAACCGGGACCGTGCCCTGGTCGCGTTCTGGGTGTCGACGGGTGCCCGGGCATCGGAGCTGCTAGGCGCGACGGCCGGCGATGCAGATCCGGGGCAGCAGCTGATCACGGTGATCCGCAAGGGGACACGCGCGTTGCAGCAGCTGCCCGCCTCGCCGGACGCGTTCGTGTGGCTGCGGCTCTATCAGGCGCAGGTCCGGGGGCTGGTGCCCGCCGGCCGGGATCAGCCGCTGTGGTGGACGTTGCGGCGGCCGTGGCGGGCGCTGACTTACGACGCGGCCCGGCTGATGTTCACCCGCGCCAACGCGGCGCTGGGGGCGAACTGGTCCCTGCATGATCTTCGTCATTCGGCTGCGTACCGGATGGCCCGGGACCCGGGCATGCCGCTGACCGATATCCAGTGGGTCCTCGGCCATGCGCATTTGTCCACTACCCAGCAGTACCTCACCCCGCTGACCCAGGATGTGATCGCCAGCGTGCTCGCCTTCCATGACCGGCGGCGGGAACCTGGTTCCGGGGTTTCGCCGGCGGCGGCCGGATACCGGGCCCAGAGCCTGAAGAACCTGTTCGGCGGGGAAGCGCTGTGACCGCTGCGGGAAGTCCCGCTGCCGTGGCGGCGGCAGCTGGCTGCGGGACGGCGCGGGCGGGGATCGGGGCAGTGCGGCCTGCCGGCGGCCCTGGCGCGGAGCTGGCGGCACAGTTCCCTGCGCGGCCGGTGATCTGGTCGTGGCCGCAGACCCGGGCGTCCCGGCAGGAAGTCCTTGCCCGGCTCCTGGCTGCGCCGTTCGCGCTGGGCAACGTCCTGAGCCAGCAGACCCGCCGGCAGGGCCTGCTCACGGTGGTGAGCTGGCTGGAATCCCAGCCAGGGGACACCTGGCAGGAGCGCTGGGCGGCCAGCGGCGCCGAGGCGGCCCCGGACTGGCGGGACCTGGCCGCCTGCTGGAGGAGCGGGCGCGCCGGGGGGACCGGGCGCCCGGCGCATATCGGCCCCGGGCTGCTCGTGCTGATCTGCGCTGACGTCATCCGGCCCGGCCTGGCGTGGCTGTCGGGGTTCGCGCCGGCCCGCAGGGGCCTGGCCGAGGAGATGGCCCGCACCCGTGACAGCGCCGCCTTCGCGGAACTGGCCGGGATGTGCCAGCGCAACGCGGTGGGAGCGCAGACCGGGCAGACGGCGCTCATCCGGGTGTCCCTGATCATGGCCGCCAAGGGCGGGACCGTCGCGGATATCACCGTCGGGGACTGCCTGGAGCTGCTGGACGTCGCCGACCAGGTGGGCGCCAGGCTGCACGGAGGCGCGCACAGCCCGTTGTTTTATCAGCTGCTGCTGGACATGGGCGGCTTCCCCGGCGATGCGCCCGCGGCGATGCGGGTGTTCTCCGGCCGCGGGCAGCCGACCTGTGAGCAGCTGATCGACCGTTACGGCATCGCCTGCCAGCCGGTCCGCGACGTGCTGGTCGACTACCTGGCCGAACGCAAGCTCGCCAGCGACTTCTCCTCGCTGCAGCGTCTGGCCTACCTTCTCGGCAAGCTGTTCTGGGCCGATCTTGAGGCTCACCATCCCGGCATCGGCACCCTGAAGCTTCCCCGCGACATCGCCGCAGCGTGGAAGCAGCGGGTCATGACCAAGGCGAGAACCACACGCGCCGCCGACGGGACGGCCGTCACTGCGGTGTCCGCCCGCCTGGACGGCCGCAACGTGCTGACCGCGGTCAGGTCGTTTTACCTCGATATCGGCGAGTGGGCCGATGACGACCCCAGGTGGGTGCCGTGGGCGGTGCACTGCCCGGTCAGTGCCAGCGAGGTGTCCCACAAGAAGGACCGGTCGCGGCGCAAGTCCCGCATGGACCAGCGGACCCGCGACCGGCTGCCGGTGCTGCCCGCCCTGGCAGCCTGGGTCGACACCGAGCGGAAGGCTGCCGCCGGACGGCTCCAGGCCGCCCGGGACACCGCTGCGGGCGCGCTGTTCACCGCCGGCGGGCAGACGCTGCGCCGGTCGGCGATGAAGACCCAGACAACCGGGCGGATCTGGGCCGAGGATCCCGGCACGGGGAAGCGCCGTGACCTCACCTTCGAAGAGCACCGCGGGTTCTGGGTCTGGGCGGCCGTTGAGGTGCTGCGTTTCACCGGTATCCGCATCGAGGAGCTGACAGAGCTTTCCCATCACAGCCTGATCCAGTACCGGCTGCCCGGCACCGGCGAGCTGATCCCGCTGCTGCAGATCACCCCGTCCAAGACCGATGAGGAACGGCTCCTGGTCATATCGCCCGAGCTGGCGGACGTGCTGTCCACGATCATGTCCCGGATCCGCGGCACCAGGCCGGACGTGCCGCTGGTGGTGTCCTACGACAAGAACGAGCGCACCTACAACCCGCCGATGCCGCTGCTGTTCCAGTGGCGACGCCGGCTGGAGAACCGGGCCGTCGGCGAGACATCGCTGCGGAAATACCTCGACGACGCGCTGACCGCGATCGGGGTCAAAGACACCAGCGGCCACGCGCTGCGTTACACCTTCCACGATTTCAGGAGGATCTTCATCACCGACGCGATCATGCACGGGATGCCGCCGCACATCGCCCAGCTGGTAGCCGGCCACCGCGACGTGAATACCACCATGGGATATAAGGCGGTCTACCCCGAGGAGGTCATCAACGGCCACCGCGCCTTTATCGCCCGCCGCCGGGCACTGCGCCCCTCCAGGGAATACCGGACCCCGACAGATCAGGAATGGGCCGATTTCCTCGGCCATTTCGAGCGGCGCAAGGTCGCCCTCGGCGACTGCGGTCGCTCCTACGACACCCCGTGCATCCACGAGCACTCCTGCCTGCGCTGCCCGCTGCTACGCCCTGACCCCGCCCAGCGGCCCCGCCTCGCCGAGATCTGCGGCAACCTGACCGCCCGTATCGCTGAGGCCGAAGCGGCCCGCTGGCTCGGCGAAGCCGAAGGACTGAAAGTCAGCCTGGCCGGCGCCCGGCACAAGCTCGCCCAGATGGACGAGATCACCGCCCGCCGCCACGGCAGCACCCAGCTCGGCATGCCCCCCTTCCCCGACGTCGCCGGCCGCGCCGTCACCACCCCAGCCATCCATCCCGCCAGCCAGGAAACCCGATGACCCCCAGCAGCGCAGGCCCCTCACTACCCGCCGCGCTGCGCGCCTGCGCCCGCGGCATCTACCCCCTGGAGGCAGGTGTTGACCTCCTCATCAGCCACGCCTGCTGGCCGCACCGCGAGGACTTCCAGGACGAGTTCATCCACACCGGCATCAGCATCACCGACGGCACCACCACGATGGCCGAGATCGACTGGCAGGCCGCGATCAGCGCCCTCGACGCCCGCCACCTGCCCTGCAGCGGCGGCGAGGAACGGATGCTCCGCCTGGCAGCGAGCCTCGCCGGCGGGATACCAGTCAGCCTCCGCGACACCCTGACCGGCATCGACCACCGCAACATCGAACTGGTGATCACCGCGATCTTGCACGCCTGGGGACAACGGCCAGGGACCAGAGATTCCTTGATCATCTTCTTAGTTCGGAGAAGACAAGCTGGATGCGATGTGGCTGGCCCGGCTGACCCAGTGGGGGATGCTGCGGCCCAGCTTCGTGCCGCCGGCCGCGATCCGGGCGGTGCGGGACTTCACCCGCGCCCGGCAGGACCTGGTCCGGGAGCGGACCCGCTGCCTGCAGCGGGTGGAGAAGCTGCTGGAAGACGCGATGGTCAAGATCACCTCGGTGGCCGCGGACGGGATGAAGGCCAAGTCGGTGGTGGCGATGGTGCAGGCGCTGATCGCCGGGGAACGCGACCCGCGCACCCTCGCGGACCTGGCCAGGGGGACGCTGCGCGGCAAGCGGGACCAGCTCGCCGAGGCGCTGGATGGCATGTTCGACTCTCACCACGGCGTGATCGCCGGGTCGCTGCTGGACCAGGCCGCGTTCCTGGACCGGCAGATCACCATGATGGAACAGCAGGCGATCGCGGCGCTGGGCCAGGTGAGGGAATCCTGGGGCGTGGATGCCTGCGGGCAGACCGGCCCGCAGGCCGGGACCAGCCCGGACTCCCCGGTGCTGGCCGCCGCGCACCGGCTCGCCGAGATCCCCGGCCTGAGCCTGTGGCTGGCCATCGTGATCATCGCCGAGACCGGCCTGGACATGGCCGTGTTCCCCACCCCGGCGCACCTGGCCTCCTGGATCGGGCTGTGCCGGTCCGCCAGCCAGTCCGGCACCCGGCACGGCAAGGGCAGCCAGAAGAAAGGCAACAGCTACGCCCGCGCCGCCGCCGGGCAGGCCGCCATCGGCGCCGCCCGCACCGCCACCTTCCTCGGCGAGCGGTACACCCGGATCGCCCGCCGCCGCGGCAGGGCCATCGCCCAGGTTGCCGTCGCCCGCTCCATCATGATCATCGTCTGGCACCTGCTGTCCGACCCCGGCGCCCGCTACCGCGACCTCGGCCCGGACTTCTACGCCAGCCGCACCGGCCGGGACAAGAAGATCCGCAACCACATACGCGGCCTGCAAGCCCTCGGCCTGACCATCACCATCACCGCAGACGACCAGGCCGCCTAGCCACCCGCCACCCGGCTAACAGCCCTGACCAGGCCCGGAACCGCCCACCGTCCCGGGTCAAGTCCAGCACGTCCCCACACCGGTCCGCTGCCGCTCTGCGGCTGGGCAGACTTTCTTGGTCAGGACACCGAGGCACACCAAATCCATAAGCGGAGACTCAGCGGGCCGCGCGGGCCAGGGCGACGGAGTCGGCCACGGTGAACCGTCCCCTCCCCAGCTCGACGATGCCTGCCTCCGCGAGGCCCTGCATCACCCGGTTTACCGTCGGACGCGTCGTCCCGGCCATCGTGGCGATCTCCTCCTGGGGTCAGCGCACCTGCGCGGCGAGGTACTCCGCGAGCAGTCGGTCGACACTCGGATAGTTGCGGCGCAGCCGCTCGAAGTCGGCCCGCTGCAGTACCAGCGTCTGGGCCGGCTCGATTGCCTGCACGGTGGCGGTCCGCTGCGCCGCCGGGCTAAGCAGCGACAGTTCCCCGAACGCCGCGCCTGGCCCGATCACGTTCAGCGTCGCCGTGTCCCCGTCCAGCGTCATCACCCGGACCGCCACCCGGCCGCGCATGAGCACGTGCAGCGAGCCGCCGGCCTCACCCTCGTGGAAGAGCACGACGCCACGGTCAAATCGCCGCCAGGCAGCCACCGCCAGCACCTCGCGCCGCACCGGCTCCTCGAGCCCCAGAAGATCGAACTTCACTCTCGCCTCCGGATCCAGGCGATGATGGCCTCCGCGTCGACCGGCCGGGTGGTATCCACGTGCAGCGTCGGGCCGACCCCGAGTGGCCGGGCGGTGCGCCGCCAGCGCTCCCATTCGTCGTCGGTGAGCGGGTCGCCGTGGATCGGGTGGCGTGGATGGCGTGCCTCGAAGCGCCGCCGGGCGGTCGTCAGCGGGACGTCGCACCAGATCTCCACGGTCGCGGGATTGCCCGCCCGGATCAGGCCCGCCCTGACGAAGCCGCGGACATCGGCCGGCCAGCACGACTCAAGGACGGCACCGGCCGGGGCGTCGGCAAGCAGCGCCCACATCGTCTCGCTGGCTGCTGCCCCGATGGCCGTGTTCCAGCGGCGCTGCGGCCACCCGTCCCGCTGCGTGCCCAGCACGTCGGCGTGGGTCTCCTTGATCACGTCCTTGCTGAACAGCGGCAGGCCAAGCCGACACGCCAGATCGCGGGCCAGGGTCGTCTTGCCCGCGCCGGGCAGTCCGTTGACCAGTACGGCACGCTTATCGGCCACGCGCGGCACCCGAACTTAAGGCTGGCGAGGATCCGGCCCCTGCCGGAAGAGGCTCATGCCGGCCAGTATCACACAAGCCGACTAACCAGCACTAACGCAGCCAGTCGAGCAGGAGCTCGTTCAGCCGGTCCGGCGCGTCCAGGGGCACCCAGTGGCTCGCGCCCTGGATCTCCTCATACCGCCACGGCCCCTGGACCAGGGCCGCCGAGTTTCTCATCCGCTCGCCGTCGAGGTAGTGGTCGCCGGTCGACCAGATGCCGAGAGTCGGCACGGTGACCGGCGGCAGTTCGGGGGCCGTGCCCGGCATCCTCGGTGCCAGGTTCGCCCGGTACCAGTTCAGCGCCGCGGTAAGCGCTCCCGGCCGGGACAGGTCCGCGATCCACTGGTCCTGATCGCCGTCACCCCGGGCGAAGGCCCGCAGCCAGGCCCAGTCGTTGTACTGGATGGTCGCCTCGGCGACGCCGGCGAACTGGAAGAACAGCTGGTACCAGCCCATCTCGTACTGCCGGAGGGTCGGCGCGGAGCGCAGGTGCGGCACGGATATCGCGGTCAGCGTCCGGACCCGGTCCGGGCGCACCATGGCCGTGAGCCACGCCACCGCCGCGCCCCAGTCATGCCCGACGACATGCGCCGTGTCGACCTGCAGCTGGTCCAGGATCGCGGTCACGTCGGCGACCGAGTGGGGCAGTGCGTAGGCGGCCACCTCCGCTGGCATGCCGGACCGGCCGAGACCGCGCAGATCCGGCGTGATGACCCGGAATCCGCCTGCCACCAGGGCGGGGACCTGGTGGCGCCACAGCCGGGCCGAATCCGGGAATCCGTGCAGCAGCACGACAGGATCTCCCTCGCCGTGGTCCTCGACGTACAGCGAAACTCCGTTGGCCTCGACCGACAGTGGACTCGTCATGAGCCGAGGCTATCCAGGTTCCCTTGAGCCGGGTACCACCAGCCCCGTCTCGTAGGCGGTGACTACCGCCTGGGTACGGTCGCGCAGCCCGAGCTTGCTCAGCACGCGGCTGACGTGCGTCTTCACGGTCTCCTCGGTGACCACCAGGCGGGCGGCGATCTCCGGGTTGGACAGCCCGGCCGCGACCAGCCGCAGGACCTGGGTCTCCCGTGGCGTCAAAGAGGCGAGCGCGGCCGCGGGCGGGGCGTCCGGCCTCGGGCGCAGCCGGGCGAACTCGCTGATGAGGCGGCGGGTGACGGCGGGAGCGAGCAGCGCCTCTCCGGCCGCGACCACCCGCACGGCGTCGAACAGCCGCTCTGCGGTGACGTCCTTGAGCAGGAAGCCGCTGGCCCCGGCGCACAGCGCGTCGTACACGTAGTGATCAAGATCGAACGTCGTCAGGATGAGGATGCGCGGTCCTTCCTGCCCCTCGGCTGCTGGCCCCGCCAGCAGCCGGGTGGCCTCGATGCCGTCCATGCCGGGCATCCGCACGTCCATCAGCACCACGTCAGGGGACAGCTCACGGCACACCTGCACCGCCTCGGTCCCGTCGCAGGCGGTGCCGACGACTATGAAGTCCGGCTGGGTACCGAGCAGCGCGGCGAAGCCGGTGCGCACCACGTGGTGGTCGTCGGCGACGACGATCCTGATCGTCACCCAGTTATTGTCGCTGGTCGGCCCCTGCCGCGCGTCCCTCGGCGTAGTGATCCCGCCGTCCCCCGCGCGAGGGACAATCGAGGGACAATCGAGGAACAATTAGGACCGCTCCTGCGGATGTGCCCTTCCCCTATCGTCGCTAACGTTGTGGGCGATGCACAGCGGCAGCGACACCCCCAGCAGATCAGGCCCGATGACCGGGTCGTGGCCCACCAGGCGGCTGTTCCCGATCCTCGGCACGATCGGCCTGATCATCTTCGGCATGGCCGGCACGATCTGGGGGCCCCGTTACTACGGGAATTCGGCCTGGGCGCTGCCGGATGACCTGTGGGCGACGCTGACAGCGGCGCAGCGGCTGCTGCACCTGCACCTGAGCGGTCTGTATACCCCGCCCACCAACCTGGTCAGCTTCCCTGGCACCGCGGTGGTCCTGGCGCCTCTCGCCGCGCTGATGGACGCGGCCGGGCTCCCGCTGCACGCAGGCCGCCAGCCCGCTCATCCCGCCGAGTGGCTGCTGATCGGTCCCTACACGGTCGTCATCTCCTCCGTGGCCCTGTTCGCCGCCGACGCGCTGGCCGAGCGCCTCGGCCTTTCCCTGCCCAAGCGCTTCCTGCTCGCCGCCGCGAGCGCCACCGCCCTGTGGAACCCCACGCTGCGCTGGGGTCACCCGGAGGACGCGGTGGCCACCGGGCTGCTGCTCTACGGCATTCTCGCCCAGTCAAAGTCGAAAACCGCGGTAGCCGCGTGGCTCGTCGGCGCCGCGGTGGTCGTGCAGCCGCTGGTCCTGCTCGCGGTGCCGCTGCTCATAGCCGTGCTTGAGCCGAGACGAATCGTCGGGTTCCTGGCCAGGGCGGCCGCTCCCACCGTAGTGCTCCTTGGCGCCGCGGCCGCGGCGAACTGGCACGCCACGTTCACCGCGGTGACGAAGCAACCCAACTGGCCCCAGGTTGACCACCCGACTCCGTGGCTGTTCCTCGCCCCTCGCCTGGGCAACGGAACGGTCGCTGCCGGACCCGCCCGGACGCTCGCCGTCGTGGTGGCCTGCCTGTGCGCGGTATTTGTCGCGATCCGCTGGCGCTCCGGCCGACGAGACCGCGGGACCGCGCTGACCGCGCAGTGGACCCGCGAAGAACTCACCGCAGTGCTGTGGTGGACTGCGGTGGCGCTCGCGCTGCGCTGCGTGTTCGAGTCCGTAATGGTCTCGTACTACGTCTGGCCGACGCTGGCGGTGGCGCTGATCCCCGGCTCGAGGAACTGGCCGCGCCTGCTCACCACCGGCACGGCCGCCGTCACGATGACGTGGGTCGCGCAGGCTTCCTGGCGTAACCCCTGGGGATTCTGGTCGCCGATCGTCGCCGGGCTGGGACTGGTCCTGCTGTTCGCGGGCACCTGGCCCGTGCGCTCACGGTCACGGCCGCAGCCCGAGCCGGGCCCGGTGATCACGATGGAGAGTCTCAGCTGAGCCCGGCCGCACCCAGGAACGCCCGGGCGATGACCGCGTACCCGGCCTGGTTCGCGTGCTGGTTGGGCCCGCGCGGCGGCGCCGCGCACTCCCAGGTCCACCGGCAGATAAGCGCGACGTTGCGCGGCACGGTGCCGATCCCGGGCACGGCCATAGGATCGCCGAAGTTCGAGGTGTCGAAGGCGCCGAACACGTTGGCCACCGGGGCGTCGTACTGGCCGTAGACGTGGTCGAGCAGGTTGTTGTAGCTGGTCGCCAGCCGTGCGATGAGCCTGGCGATCTCCTCGCCTGGGAAGCCGTCGCGCCATTCGGCCAGCGTCGGCAGGTAGTAGCTCATCCCGACGATGCGGACGCCCCCTCCCACCGCCCTACGAAGGCTCGACATGATCGTGCCAAGGTTGCTGACCGCGCCGGGGATGTCGGTCACGTAGCAGTCGGTGATCTGGCTCAGGCCCGACTTGCCGCAGTCTTCCGGATCGTTGGCGCCGATGTCGATGGTGACAAGGAACGTGTGGCCGCGATGCGCGCGCAGGAACGCGACCGCCGCCGCCAGCTGGGAACCGCCGCGGTAGCGGCAGATCCCGCCGTGGATCATCGTGCTTGTCGTCTCGCCCGGGCAGCCGAGCTTGACCAGCCGCAGCCCCGGATGGTCCGGCAGCAGGGCAGCGTAGACCTGGTTGGCGTAGCCCTGCGGGGTCTCGACGCTGGTGCCCGCCGCGTTCGGCTGCACGCCCTGCGACAGCGAATCGCCCAGCGCCAGGTAGTAGCTGGCGGGCACCGCCGAATGCGCGGCCGACCCGGAGCATGCGGTGACCGCCAGCGCCAAAATGGCGGTAAGCGCGATGCGGGCCCAGCGCATGCCCCCGACTATAGGTCGGTCGGGGGAGCGTGCCTAAAACCAGGTGAAGCCCCAGTTCAGCACCTTGGCGGCGACCGGTCCGGTAACGCTGATGTCGTCGCCGGGGGTGCCGAGGGTCACGCCGATCAGCGTCAGGCCGTTCCGGGTGGCCTCGAACAGCAGGCAGTTGCCTGCAGCCTTGGTGTCGCCGGTCTTGATACCGGTCGCGCCGTAGTAAGTCCCGATCAGCGGGTTAGTGTTCTGCCACAGATAGGCGTGATGTCCGTCGCCGGCCGGGAGCGAATACCACGTCTGCCCGACGATGGTGCGGAACACCTGGTACTTCATCGCGTAACGCCCGAGCGTGATCAGGTTCGCCGGGGTGGACCAGGTGGAGTGCTCGGTCGGCCACGGCATTCCGTCGAAGTTCGAGAAGTACGTCTGGGCCAGGCCGAGCCGCTGGGCCTCCGCGTTCATCTTG
>Ga0181525_10004339_pt1 | contig 10925 bp, 4 predicted proteins | sample PEATcosm2014_Bin_48_FD_121100 | JGI IMG/M metagenome (GOLD analysis project Ga0181525, IMG submission 121100) | Peatland microbial communities from MTU Mesocosm Facility, Houghton, MI, USA - PEATcosm2014_Bin06_10_metaG | ecosystem: Environmental > Terrestrial > Soil > Wetlands > Peat | place... | reverse complement strand
TGAAACGCTGGGCGAACCTGAGGTGACTACCACCAGCGGACGCCAGACTCAAATGAGGGCAACAAAAATTATCAATGTCATCACTGGTTTTGCTTTTGATAATGGAACGGGGGCGAATGGCGCAACCGCTGCCACCGTAGGCGGAACCACAGGTGGAACAACGGTAAATCAGGCTGGGGCTGCCTCAATTACTCCCGATACTCAACAGGTCGAAACCGGCCCGATTTTGGACGTGGTGCCTTATGTTCTTTCCGACGGCTACACGATCAGCATGGCTTTGATTCCGTCGGATACCGAATTCGGCGGTTATGACACAATCTCTTCAACCGAAATTCCAGGATACAACCCGGGTGCTGCGCTCGCCGGCATTGCTAACGGCACGACGCTCCCGGTGGCTCTGCCGGATTTCACCGTGCGTCAGGTCGTCACCACCGTGAATGTCTGGGACAACCAGACCGTCGTTCTTGGCGGGTTGATCACCTCGACTGTCCAAAGCACAAAGGACAAGGTGCCGTTTCTCGGTGATTTGCCGGGCGTGGGGCGTCTCTTCCAAAGCCAGTCGAAGACTGAGCAAAAGGACAACCTGATGGTTTTTGTGACGCCCACGATTGTTGATCCCGCTGGCAACCGTGTGCATTCGGACGACGAGCTGCCGTTTGCGCAGGCAGCTTTTCCGATGCAGCCGGCGTTTCCGACGCAGGTGGTGCAACAACCCGCTTCGGCTTCCGCAGACGCGGATCCGGGCGCAAAATAAAAACGTCATCCTTTTTTGGAACCGTGCAGGATAAGAAAACCCCGGCGAATGATTTGTGGAACGGTTGCTGATTATTGACGGCCATGCTTATGCGTATCGCGCGTTCCATGCGATCCGCAATTTGCGCTCGCCGACGGGCGAGCCGACGAACGCCATTTACGGCTTCGTCAAAATGCTGGAAAAGATGCGCGCGGCCATCGGGCCGACGCATTCGATCGTCGTGTGGGACGGCGGATTGAGTGCGGAGCGCATGGTGCTGCTGCCGGAATATAAGGCGCAGCGTTCCGAAATGCCGGACGATTTGAAGCCGCAACTGGACGGCATGGTAGCCTGGCTGAAGGCGGCGGGCATCGCCTCCTATTGCGGCGAAGGCGTTGAGGCGGACGATTACATCGCGTGCCTTGCGCGGCGCGCGGCGGATGCCGGCATGAACGTGGTCATCGCCAGCGCGGACAAGGATTTTATGCAGCTAGTGTCGGCGCGGGTCGGGTTGTTGAATCCCGGCGACAAAACCGGGGCGGTTTGGACGGACGAACAGGTGCGGGTCAAGGCCGGAATTGAACCGTCGCAGGTCGTGGACTGGTTGAGCTTGATGGGCGACAGCGTTGACAACATCCCCGGCGTGCCCGGCGTCGGCCCGAAGACCGCCGCCGATTTGCTGCGGCAATTCGGATCGGTGGAAAAATTGTTTGCGCGGCTGGACGAGGTGAAGTCCGAAAAGCTGCGCACCGAGTTGCGCGGCTCGGAAAGCGCGGTGCGCCGCAACCGCGAGATGGTCCGGCTGCGGGATGATTTGTCCTGCGATTTCGCGCCGGAAAACTGGGTTGAAAAGCCGGCGGATGCCGGGCGCTTGGGCGGGCTGTATCGGCAGTGGGGATTCAAGGGAATGCTTGAGGCGCTGGAAAATGCGGCGCGCTGCCGGCAGGAGATTTTAATTTAGAAAATTTTTAGAAAATTTTGTGCTTTGTAATTTGCAATAAAAATGAAATTGAGAGACTGGAATGAAAATTTGTCCGCGCCGCCTTTTTTTAAGCGTTGGCGGATGCGTTTTTTCAAAATTATTTTTGGACAAAAAATTTCATCGGGATTATACTTTTGGATGCCGTTGATGTGTGTCCGCAGGGCTGTTGCTTGCTTTTGCTGGGGATTGTTCCTCATGCTGCCTGCTGCCGTTTTCGGCCAGACAAATTACTACGCCCCGAATGGAACTGAATATGCCGTGGTGGGGTCGTTGCTGGGAGACCAGGTTTTTCCAGACGCGGCGGTGTCGCCGTCCGGCGGATTCATCGTGTGGCAGGATAACATCACCGACGGCAGCGGATGGGGCGTGAGCGCGGAGCAGGTCAACGGCACGCTGTCCGGCTCGTTGAGCCCGTTCCGGGTGAATGTCATCGGCACCAACGACCAGGAAAACGCGCGCGTGGCGCTGCTGAAGGGCGGCGGCGCGGTTTTCGTCTGGCAGGGCGGCGTGGAGGGATTGAACCAGCACATTTACGCGCGGTTCCTCACTCCGACCAACACATGGACGACGACCAACGACGTGCTGGTCAACACCTTCACGAATTATTTCCAGATCAATCCGGCCGTCGCCGTGCTCAACAACAGCAACGTCGTGGTGGTCTGGGGCAGTTTCGACGAGGCGGGTTCCAACAGCTTGCAGGATGTCTATGGCCAGTTGCTTTCGCCGACCGGCCAGAAAATCGGGGGCGAGTTTTTGATCAACCAATTCACGTCCTATAACCAGCGAACGCCGGCCATCGCGGCGCTGAATGGCGGGGGATTTGTAGTCGCATGGATTTCCGAACAGCAAAACAGGCTGGCTGTCCTGCCCGGCTCCACCAGCACCGCCTCCGCGCTCGCCGCCACGACTCCCAGTGCGGATGTCTATGCGCGGTTTTATGACAGCAACGGCGTTCCTGCCCTCAACGGCCTAGGAACTACCGGTGAATTTCTCGTCAACTCCAATTCCAATCCCTGCGCGGAGCCAGGCATCACGGCGGCTTCGGACGGCAGCTTTTTGATTGTTTGGGCGGCGCACGACATGGTGAATTACACCAACGGCTGGGACATTTATGCGCGGTCATTTTCCAGCACCGGCGTCGGCAGCGCAGTCGCGCTCGTGAACACATATACTTACGGGGATCAATACGCGCCGCGCGTCAGCGCCATCGGCACGGATGATCTGGTGACGTGGACGAGCTTGGGGCAGGACGGCTCGCGCGAAGGAGTTTATGGACAGTTTTTGCATGGCGTCGCGCCGGTGGGTGGCGAATTCCTCGTGAACACGACGACCATCGGCCAGCAGATGCAGCCGGTGGTGACATCGGACGGCGCAAGCCAGTTTTTGGTGGTGTGGACCAGCTACACCGGCAGCCCTTATAATTTTGATTTGTTCGCGCAGCGTTACATCAACGTGGCGGCGATTTTGCAGCAGATGCCCGCGCCGTTTGTCTGGGCGCCGTTCGTGGTGAGCAACAATGTGTATCAGCCGCAGTTGGTGGTTTCATGGCCGCCGCTGCTGGGAATTTCAATTTCCAATTACGAGGTTTATGTGGACGGCGCGGCGACGCCTGCGGGTTTGACGGCGAACAATGTCTGGACAATGACAGCAGTGAACGGTCTGACAAACAGCAGCACGCATTCTTTCCAGGTGGATTATGTGACGACCACCAGCGGTCGCTCCCCGCTATCGCCTTCCACCAGCGGCACGACTTGGGGCGGGCAAAGCTGGGGCGGCATTCCATTTGAATGGATGACGGCTTATTATGGCAGTTTGACCGTGTCATTTGTCGGCGGCGTTCCCACTTACAACTGGCCCGCGCCAAACACGCTGCTGGCAGCGGGCGCCCCGACGCTCCTCCAGGTTTTTTTAAGCGGCGGCAATCCGACGAATTCCAGCACCTGGCTGAAAACCACGCTTACCAGCACGTCGCAGGGAATGTTCCTGAGCTGGAACACGCAGCCGGGGGCGACATATCAGGTTCAGATGAGAACGAATCTGACGGCGGCGTGGAGCAATCTTGGCGCGCCGCGGTTTGCGGCAGGCAACAGCGACTCGATTTTTGTCGGCGGCAGCCCGGCGGGTTTCTACCGCATGATGCTCCTGCGTTGATGAAGAATTTGTATGAGGCAAATGATTAACAGATTTTTGTGGATGATTTTTCTTGCGGCAGGCGCGCAGGCCTCGTGGGGTTTTGCCCTGCTCGGGCCGCTTGCCAATGGCGGTGATGCGTGGCAGACGGCGGTGATCGGCTATGGCCTGGCATACGAAGACGAAAGCAGTCAGTTCAGCCCCGGTGGTCCGGTGTTTTTGGGGGACATCGGCGGCCCTAAAAACATTGGTGAAGGATACCGGCGCAATGTGCCGACGCTCTATTATTCCTACGATGCAAATTTTTTGGGCTTCTTCGGCACGACGGGCGCCAGCGCGGCGGACGGAGCCTATGCCATCATGAACAGCCTGACCAACGTGGACAGTTATAGCAGCAGTCTTTCGGAGTTTCCGTTCAGCTCGCAGCATTTCAATTATGAGGCGCAGACGCTTTTTCTGACGGACATCAAGTCGGTGACGCTGCACCTGCTGGTTGAACAGATGGGGCTGGCCCAGCCTGAACGGTTCACTTGGACGCTGGCGGAACGTGATCTTCCGCCTGGCGGCAAATGTCCACTTGACGAGATTTATCTGGTGCTTCAAAGAAATTATGGCATCAGCCCCAGCCCGCTGAATCAAGTTCAATATTCTCCCTACGTCAACGACAATCTTTACAGTTACTACATAGCAGAAGCTTGCACCGGAGGAAATCCTTTGGCTATTACGGTGCCGTTTTCAGTGAATCTTCTAAATGAAGAATACACCTCCGTGGCGGCGAACGATGGCGATGGTTTTGGCGGGGCTTTGTTCAGCAGCGGCGGCGGGTTGCAGGTGGGCGGATTTTACACGGGTCTGACTCTTGATGACGTGGCGGGGTTGAGATACCTTTTAACCTCAAACAACATCGCACAGGAAACGTCCGGCGCGGGAGCTTTGCTGTTGACGACGAACATTGGCGCGCAGGACCAAGTAATTACAACCCAAGACTTGGGCGCGTTGCTGGCAGCTTCAGTGATAAATTCCCCGGCTGCTCTCGCGGGACTGTATCCGGGTCTGGTGGTTCTCCCGAATTCCACGAGCACCTTTGCCCCTCTTTGCACCCAAACTGTCACTGCATATTTCACAAATCAAATCGGTGCGCCGTATGGCAGTCCGCAAGTATCTGTCTTTGTGACGAACAGTCCCACTTGCGTTTATCAACAGATTTATTCAAACGTTTTTGGCAATGTCATTACCAACGGAAATTTGTCCGGTAATCCCAGCATCGTCAACAGCTCTGGCATCACGTTGAACTATTCCCCAAACACCACGATCACGGTGGTAACGGTCTCTTTGGGAAATCAAGTCGGTGCGCCTGTTGGTAGTCCGCCGGTCACAAACACAACAGTTCAAACCGTCACCGTGGCTGGCTCGCCGTCGGGCGAATTCTTTCTCATCCCGCCCGGCCTATGCGGGTTGCAGATTATTCCAGGTTCATTGATAACAGGCCCCACGGTTTACACCACCAATGTCATTGCGTCGGCCACCAACACCACCACCACGGCCACCAACAACCTCGGCTTTGTTGCTACGCAAACCATCATCACCTCATTCACGCCACACCAATTCCTCGCGAAGCCGATTGTTTGTGGCAGCACTCCCGCCACCGTGGGCTTGCGCGAGGGGATTGAAAACGTGAAATTTGTCCGGGCCAATTATGATTCGCTCATCGGCCAGTTCTTCCAGCCCATCACGAATTATTACACGATGGTGGTGGTGACCAACAGCCAGCAGGTGACGCAGTATTTCCAGCGGATCGTCACGCAGCCGGACATCCTGATGAGCGCAAATAATTTTATCGCGGGAAATACGTTTGACGGCTCTGTTTCGCGGAACATCAATTATGATGTCGGCAATGTCCTGCCCGGTCTGGCGGGGCCGGGAGTCATCAATTCGCCGGTGACTTTCAATTACAACAGAATCGGCACGGCTTTCAGGAATGGCCCTCTTGCTTTTTATAGCGCTGGAACGAACGGATTTTTGAGCCAGCTCACACAATATACTGCGAACGCCTGGGCGTCATTCGACAGTTCGACCAATGACCCGGTGCTTTACCCCAACGGCACCAGCATCGCCAATCTGGAGAACCAGATCGTTGTCCAGGTTTCCCCGGCAGCCTTGGCGGCCGGCACGCATGGAGTTTTCTACGGGCCGGTGACTTTCACGGCCACGGGCGGTTCGTTCCAGCCGCCTTTCACATGGTCATGGACGCCGGTGGGCACGGAAACATTGCCGCCGGGATTGACGCTGTCATTGGGCGGGACGATTTCCGGCACGCCGACGCAATCCGGCACATTTGACTTCATCCTTCAACTGACCGATTCTTTGTTCCGAACCGTGCAATGGCAATATACAATCACAATTCAATGACCGGCATAAAACATACAAACCGCCGGGCAAACCGTTTGAACGGGCTGGTGAGATGGCCGTTGCTTTGCGCGCTGTTGAGCCTGATGCTGGCGCGCGCGGCGTTGGCGACGGATCCCATCTGGCCGCCGGCAAATGAAATTGGACAAGTATTTAACTATACGGTTCCGGGCAATCCTCCGCCAATGATTGATGCCACCGCGTTTGACAATGAGAACCAGTTCACCATCAATTTTACAGCTCCCACGGCCAACCCCGAAATTTTTGAGACGTGGAACACCATCAACTACACCAACAACGGGCTGATGATCGCCAATGCCCCGCTTTCGACAAACGGCATATTTCTCAGCATCGCTCCCGGCTGCGGCTATCTGTTTGACACGCAGACCACCAATGTGATTGACCACCAGATGGCCGGCACTTTTTACAATCCTGGCACCATCCGGGTCAATTCGGTCACTGACAATTCGGATGACTTCTTTTTTCTGCTGACCGCCGGCGAGCTTACCGTTGATGCGACCAACATCATAAACCCCGGCGTGGTCACGCTGGGCGAGGACGGGCTGATGCAATTCACCGGCCAGAGCGTTGACCTTTCCCGCAGCCAGCTTAACGTGGAGAATCTGGACACATTGTATAACGTGCTTTCCAACAGTTATCCCGGAGTAACCTTTGAACTTCCTCTGAACTATAATGTTCTGGCAGCCTTGGTCGGCCGCGAGACAAATTTCATAGACCCGTTCATTGATTTTGCGCTGCCCAATCCGAGGTCTGATGATTTTATTCCTCCGCAGTATCTGGGTTTGCAGAATGCCACGGCTTATGTCCAGACCGAGGCGATTTTGACGAACCTGAACCTGGTGCGCGCGGTCTTCATCAGCAATCCCATTCCCAGTGTCACGAACAATGTATATTTTACTTTTGGCGACATCCTCGTCAAATGGACAGGCAACTATGTCAACCCGGCGACGGGGGCACAAGCCACCGATAATATGTATCTTGAAGACGACTTTGGTGAAATCACGAATCTTCAAGTCATCGTTGATCCGGTGAATTACTTCTGGTTTCAAAACGAGCCGTTTTTCCTTGGCCCGCCTGCGGCATCCGGCTTGCCAGGCGGCACATTCCCCATTATTCCTGTCACTATCACCAACGATTTTGCCTACGAAAGCATTCAGTTGATTGGAACGTCGGTGGCCACAAACGCCAGCCTGGAGAATCCGAGCGGCGCGTTGAGCAATTCGCTCGGACGCATCCAGATCAACGCCAGCCACGACTTGAATTTGAACCTGGCGCAGATTGCCGGGGCCAATTACATGTCGCTGACGGCCACCAACCAGTTTAACGGCAGCAGCAGCGCGGCTATTTTCTCGCCGTATTCCGACATCAGCCTCGGCGTGACCAACGGATTTTTGAGCGTCAGCAATCTGCTGGAGCCGTCGGTTCCAAACTGGAACGGCCCCATCCAGGTGTTCAGCGCGCGATGGACAAGTGTGGATGCCTTTGGCAACACCAACATGTATCATGTGCTGCTGGTCAACAGCGACGTGCTGCCGACCACGACGCCGGTGGTCCAAAATTTAACGCTGCACGCCGCGAATCTGGTTGTCAGCGACACGTTCAACATCATCGGAAACCTTTCCATTGACGCGACAAATCTCACATTGACGCAGAATTTGAACACCGGCGGTATTGGGTCGCAGGATGGAGAATTGAATTTGCAATCGCTTCCGATCGTGTGGGCAAGCTCGGTGCCGAATCTGCGCAACCTGACCAACAACGGGGCCATTCGCACCCAAAACTTCGCCTCGTTCGGCAGCGCCCAGACAAATTCATACTTCTTCAACTTCATCACCACCGGCATCATTGCAGACCAGGGCGCGCAAATCTGGGCGAACAATTTCAACGCCAGCGGCGTGTTCTCCAACGGCATCAGTTCATTCACGTTGCAGCAATCCACAAATGCGGTGCTGACCAATCTGCTGCTTTCCGCCGGCAGCGACGTTTCCATCAACACCGCCGCGCTGGTGGCCAGCAATGTGGTTTTGAGCGCCGGACGTTCGCTGACGCTCGGCGCGACAAACCTTGTGACCGACCAGATTGCGCCCGGTCCAACGACCCTGACCAACGGCAACATCTGGACGGTCGGCGCCACCGCAATCAACAACGGAAAAGGATTGAGCCTGCCGCTCAATCCCAGGAATGGCGATTTGCTCGGCACCACGATCACGAACATCGCGCCGGCAAACGTCGTCTATACTTTTACCTGGGCGGGCAATGACCGCGGCGCCACCACCGCCGGCTTCTCGAACAATGCGGCGATTGGGCGTTTGATTTTGAACGGGCAGGGTTCGAGCAGTCTGTTCAAGTTCAACGGCACTGGCATGAGCAACGCGATGTATGTGGACTATCTTGAATTAGACGGCTCGACAACCAATGGGCAGAACAACAGTTACGATTTTTCTCAATGGTTGTCCATTAACACGAACATTACGATTTATTTTGCGCAGGCGATGTTGAATGGCAATTCCGTCGCAGAAAAAATTGACGAGGCAAGCAGGTTTAATGGTAAGAATGGCGGCAATGGTCCAAGCGTTCCTGGTCGGTTGATTTGGGTTCCAACATATGCCGGACATTTCAGCTATACCAACATTGTTTCTGGCGGCGTGACAAACGCCTTCAATGCCGCGCTGGCGTCAAGTCCGGACATTGATTCGAACGGAAACGGGATTGGCAATGCCAGCGACCCGACGCCATTTTTTCTGGCGAGCCAGTTGAATTTCACCGAGGCGTTGACGAATGTGCCGCCGTTGTCCGTGAAGCTTTCGTGGATGACCATTCCGCTTGCGACCAATTACGTTTATTACAGGACCAATTTGCTTTCGACGAACTGGATGCAAATTACAAATTTCACTTTCGCCTCGACCAATTATCCGGTCAGGCTGGCAAATCCCGGTTTTGTTTTGACGAATTATCCGTCGCCGGCGACCAGCATCTCGGTGTTGGATCCGGTCAATTTGACGCAGCCGCGTTATTATCGGGTGGTGGTGCAGCCGTGGCTGACCGGTCCGAACGGTTATTGACGGACGAATGATTTATTGACGAAAGTCCGGCGGGCACGCCCGCCGCAGCCAGAGATATAACTTGTGAAAACGAAAATGCAAAAATTTGCGGGCCGCAGCCTGTGTTGGTTTCTGCGGAGCGCCGGCCTGTTGAAGCCGGGGTTGTTGTGCCTTTTGCTGGGCGTGACGGTCAACGTCGCGCGCGCGCTGCCGTTGCCGCCCGCCAATGATAATTTTGCAAATGCCCTGGTCATCACCAATATTTCCGGGACGGACGCCGGCGTCAAAAACACGCTGGCAACCATGGAGACCGGCGAGCCGACGCCGGTTAAGTGCGATGATGACGGGCTGGTGGATGTCACCAATTCAGTCTGGTATCAGTGGACAGCCCCGACCAACGGCACGGTGCAGTTCAACACCATCGGCAGCGATTTCGACACGGTTTTGGCGGTCTATTCAGGCAGTCTGCCCAACAACGGGCTTGGTGATCCGAGCATAACCTTTGTCGGTGCGGATGATGACAACGGGTTCAACCTCGGCGGAGACACGAATTATTTTACCAGCCAGTTGAGTTTTACGGCGGTGGCGGGCACGACCTATTTTATTTCCGTGGACGGAAATGCGGATGATGTGTTCTCTGCTTTTGGCGATGTGGTGCTCAACTGGAAGATGAGCAGCATCCCGGTCATTTCATCGGGCGCTTTCAAGTTCACCTCGGCGAATTATGTGGTGAGCGAGGCGGATTCAACGTCGCCTAGAAGCCCAACCGTGGGACAGAGCGTGCTCGGCGCGCGCATCACCGTGACACGCACGGGTCCGTCCGTCGGCAGGGCATTAGTGGACTACCAGTTTCCAACCACGGGTTTCAACAATTACACCAATTATTTTTATACGAACAGCTTCGTCACGAACATAACGGTCACATACATAAGCAGCAACGGGGTGCCGTCCATCACCAATGACATGCTGACCTACTACGTTTATTCAAATTATTTTGGTTATTATGACGCCGGCTACAAAACGTATGTCGTCCCGGGTGCCTACTTCAATCATACACAGACATATACCGTGAATAACGGTCTGATGCTCGCAAACACCGTGTCCACCAACGGGACTTATGACGAGGTTGTGATTCCGTTCCCGCCGGCTGTCACCACGTTCACAAACACGGTTGTCGGCTTCACAAATTTATTGGGCATTCCCCAGGAGATTTTCACGACCAACATTTTCAGCTTCGTGACTGCATCCAACATAACCACGGGCGTCACCCCTGGTAACGGCCAGATCTATACCGACGCATTTGGCAATACTTACACCAATCAGGAATTCGATTATACGAACGAGCAGTTGGCGGTGGATTTCGGGACGAACATATCCTTGGCTTACATTGATCCCACAAATGGCGACGAGGATCTCACCAACATTGATGTCACCAACATGATTGTTGAGTATCTAAATATCACCAACGCCATTTATACGAACGGTATCCAGTCTCCCCTCTACATCGGCTCTTCCAGCAACAGCGTCGTCAGCGGGACGTTCAGTTCCATCGAGAACGATTACACAAACAATCCCACTTTTGTGACTAAAAATTTAGGCGCCGGCACGACCG